>Ga0187845_1001353_pt1 | contig 14096 bp, 7 predicted proteins | sample SpaLakP09_SKY_68_FD_134515 | JGI IMG/M metagenome (GOLD analysis project Ga0187845, IMG submission 134515) | Oligotrophic lake water microbial communities from Sparkling Lake, Wisconsin, USA - SP09_SKY_68 | ecosystem: Environmental > Aquatic > Freshwater > Lake | place: USA: Sparkling Lake... | reverse complement strand
CGCCTCGACGCTCAACGAACTGGGCGGCGACGACACCATCCAGCTGGTCGACGGCGACAAGATTGTTCTCGGTGGCTACGGCGCCGACGCCATCACAGCCGGCACCGGCCGCCACGTCGTGGCTGGCGACAACGCCCAGATCGACTTCAACGCCGCCGGCCTGGCGACCCGCTACGCAACGACCGACCTCGTCGCCACCGCCGGCGATGCAGACACCGTCATGCTGGGCGACGGCGACGCCACCGTGCTGGGCGGCCTGGGTGGCGACAGCATCACCACCGGCATCGGCCAAGGCACGGTCCTGGGCGACAACGGCGTCATCCAGCTGAACGCCGCCGGCACGCAGTTCCTGCAGATCGTCTCGACGTTGAACGCCTTGGGCGGCGACGACACGCTGCTGATCAGCGACGGCAACAAGACCGTCCTCGCCGGCATCGGCGCCGACACCGTCACGGCGGGCCTGGGTCGCCACGTCGTCATCGGCGACAACGGCCAGATCGACTTCAACGCGGCCGGCCTGGCCACGCGCTACGCGACGACCGATGCCCTGGGCGGCGGCGATGTCATCACGCTGGGCAACGGCGACAACATCGTGCTGGCCGGCGCCGGCAGCGACGTGGTCACGACCGGCGCGGGCAGCGACGTCATCCTCGGCGACAACGGCGTCATCGAGCTGGACGCCACCGGCACCCAATACGTCGCCATCAGCAGCCCGGTTGCCGCGCCGACGCCCAGCGCACGCGCCAACGACGCGCAGGTCCGCGCCGCCACCGTGGGCCTGGGCAACGACGACCAGCTCGTGCTGGGCGACGGCGAGAAGTTCGTGCTGGCCGGTGCCGGCCAGGACAGCGTGCGCGCCGGTGCCGGCCGCCACACCGTCTTCGGCGACAACGGCCGCGTCGACTTCAACACCGCCGGCCTGGCCATCAGCTACCGAAGCCTGGACGTCGACGCGACCAGCGGCGACGCCGACGCCATCACGCTGGGCGACGGCGATAACATCGTCATCGCCGGCCTGGGCGGCGACCAGGTCACCACCGGCCGCGGCACCGACCTGATCCTGGGCGACCTGGGCCTGGTGCAGATGAACGCCGCGGGAACCCGCCTGGCGCTCATCGCGTCGACCGAGACCGGCCTGGGCGGCGCTGACCGAATCGTTGCCGGCACGGGCCGCAAGACTGTCCTGGCCGGCTTCGGCGCGGATACCGTGTTCGCCGGTGTCAACCCGCTGACCGGTGGCGTGCTGGGCAGTGCGGCCACGGTCGTGTTCGGCGACAACGGCCGCATCGAATTCAACGACGCCGGCCTGGCCACGCGCTACGCCACGCTCGACACGACGGCGGCCAGCGGCGGCGCCGACAGCATCGCCACCGGCGACGGCGACAGCCTCGTGCTGGCCGGCGTGGGCGGTGACCGCGTGACCACCGGCACCGGTCGCGACCTGGTGTTGGGCGACAACGGCGTCATCAATCTCGACCTGACCGGTGCGCTGTGGGTCGAGGTGCTGAGCCAGCTCTTCGTGGCCGGCAACAGCGGTGCCTTCGACGTGAGCGGCGGCGACGACCAGATCAACATGGGCGCCGGCGACAACCTCGTCATCGCAGGCTTTGGCTCGGACCGCGTGACCACCGGCGCCGGCAAGGACATCGTCTTCGGCGACAACGCCAGCATCAGCTTCACGGCCGGCGTCGCCGTGCGCCTGGCAGGCACCGACACTCAGGCCTCGACGGCCGGCGACGACGTCATTGATCTCGGCAATGGCGACAACACGGTCATTGCCGGTGCCGGCAGCGACCAGGTCACGACCGGCAGCGGTGCCGACCTCGTGCTGGGCGATGGCGGCGAGATGCTGTTTGGCAGCAACGGCAAGCTGCTGTCCATGGCCACCGGCGACCCGCTGCTGGGGGCCAACGACGCCATCTCGCTGGGCGAGGGCAACGACTTCGCCGCCGGCGGCGCGGGCAATGACAGCGTGCAGGGCATGAGTGGCGCCGACGTGCTGCTGGGCGATGGCGGCACGTTCACGTTCAGCGCCACCGGCGAGTTCATCAAGCTGCTGTCGACCGACATCGCGCTGGGCGGCGATGACGACATCGACGGCGGTGACGGCCAGGACATCCTCGTGGCCGGTGCCGGCAGGGACGTGATGCACGGCGACCGCAGCCTGGACCTGCTGCTGGGTGGCAATGCCTCTATCAAGCTCAAGGACGGCCTGGCGGAGCAGGTGGACTCGGACCTGTCACCACCCGGTAGCGCAGGTCGCGACGACAGCTCGCTGGCCTCGCACGACGAGCCCGCCGCGAGCCACGACGCCGGCTCGGCGCTGCTGCGCAGCGATGTGGCGGCGGGCGACGCCATCCCGTCGTCGCTGCTCAGCCCGTCGGTGTTCCAGCGCTTCTTCGAGAGCGACGTGGTGACCGAGACGGACGATGCCGCCGAAGAAGAGGCCCCGCGCCTGCCCGAGTTGGAGAAGCCCGAGATCGACCCGGCGCCCGCCGTGCTGAACCGCCGCCGCGTGCCATTGCCGGATGAGGCTGCCGACTCGCCCCGGCCCCCGGCTCAGCGTCGGCCTGCCGAGGTGAGCGACCAGGCGCAAGACGGCGGCGCAGCGTTGGTGATGACGGCCACGCTGCCGGCCGATGAAAGCGACGACCAGAACGTCGCCCATCTGGCTTGCGCCGGTCTCGTCTCTGCCGCAGCGACCGGCCTGCTGGACCGCATGGCCATGCTGGGCAGGCGTGGGAACGGCCAGCCGGCGCTGAGCCGCCAGAGCCTCGATGACGTGGCCCGCAAGTGGTTCGCCAAGCCGGCCGCCACGCCCGAGGTGAGCGCCCGTCCCCAGGGTCATTCCGGGGTCGTCAGGCGCGGTCGCTCGAAGATCGAGTGGTAGAGTGAATTCACAGCCGCAGACGGGGTTCCCCGGCTGCGGTTTTTTCCTTTTAGACGAGAGACCCAGCGCATGGAAAAGAGCAACACCGCCCCCGCCACGACGGCCACGGCCGCCGCCGCCCGACCCGAGGGCACGCCCACGGTGACGTGGGACGACGCCAAGATGCAGACTTCCTATGCCAACGTCTGCAACGTGATGGGCACGCGCGAGGAAATCATGCTGCTGTTCGGGGCCAACCAGTCCTGGCAGGGCGGCGCGCAGAAGGGCGTGACCGTGGCGCTGACCAACCGCATCGTGCTCAACCCCTACGCCGCCAAGCGCCTGGCGCTGCTGCTGAACCAAGGGCTCAAGGAATACGAAACCCGCTACGGTGAGTTGAAGGTTTGATGGCGTCGGCGCACCGCGCCGACGGAGCTTGAGCATGCAGTCCCGACACGAGCCTGGCGCCGCCGCCGGCGCACCAGCCGCGACCTGGGCTGATCTGGCCGAATCGGCCACCCCTTCCGCCTTTTTCGCCGCCTGGCTGGCCTATCAGTGCCAGTCGCTGGAGGGCGTGCGCAGCGCCGTCATCGTCGTCGGCGCGCCCGACACCGGCCCCTTCGCCCCGCAGGCTTTCTGGCCCGACCCCGATGCCGGTGCGCCGCGCCTGGCCGATGTGGCCGAGCTGGCGCTGGCCGAGCGCCGCCCGGTGCTGGCCGAGCTGCCCGCGCCCGCCGCGCTGGGCCTGGCCCAGCCGCTGGAGGTGGACGGCCAGTTGCATGGCGTCGTCGCTCTCGAACTGAGCCTGCGCACGCCCGCTCAGGCGCAGGCCGACCTGCAGCGCCTGCAGTGGGGCCTCGCCTGGGCGGCGGCCTTCGTGCGCCGCCAGCAGGGTGACGCGTCCTCGCAGACCGAGCAGCAGTTGATGGCCGTGCTGGACCAGGTCGCGGCCGTGCTGGAGGAGCCGCGCTACAACGCCGCCTGCCGCCAGCTCGTCACCGAGCTGGCCATGCGCTTGAACTGCGACCGGGTCAGCCTGGGTGTCGTCAAGCGCGGCCACGCGCAGACGGTGGCGCTGTCGCACAGCGCCCAGGTCGGCAAGCGCAGCAACCTGCTGGTGGCCGTGGCTGCGGCGATGGACGAGGCCATCGACCAGAAGGCGCTGATGCGCTACCCCGCCGCACCGGGCGACGAGGCGCTGGTGGAGCGCGAGCACCAGAAGCTGGTCGCCGAGCATGGCAGCGGCAGCGTGCTGACCGTGCCACTGGTGGGCGGCGAAGGCTTCACCGGCGCGCTCACCTTCGAGCGGCCGGCCAACCTGCCTTTCGGTGACGACGAACTGGAGCTGTGCCAGTCGGTCGCTGCCATGGTCGGGCGCATCCTGGCCGTCAAGAAGCAGGGCGAGCGCAGCCTGCTGCGCCACGCGTGGGAGTCGCTCAAGGAGCAGGGCCGCCGCCTGGTGGGCCCGCGCCACGCCAAGCGCAAGGTGGCGCTGCTGCTGACCGTCGCGACCGTCGTGTTCTTCAGCGTCGCGCGGGCCGACTACAAGGTGTCGGCGCCGGCCACGCTGGAAGGCGCCATCCGCCGCACGGTGGCCGCGCCGTTCGACGGCTTCGTGGCCGAGGCGAAGGCCCGCGCCGGCGATGTGGTGCGCAACGGCGCGCCGCTGGCCACGCTGGACGACCGCGACCTGCGCCTGGAGCGCATGAAGTGGGCCGCCCAGGACGCGCAATACGCCAAGCAGCAGCAGGAGGCCACGGCCAACCGCGACCGCGCCAAGGGGCAGATCCTGCAGGCGCTGGCCGAGCAGTCCCGCGCTCAGGTGCGGCTGCTGGACGAGCAGCTCAGCCGCTCGGTCGTGAAGGCGCCGTTCGACGGCGTCATCGTCAAGGGTGACCTGTCGCAGTCGCTGGGCGGCGCGGTGCGGCGCGGCGACGTGCTGTTCGAGATCACGCCGCTGGACAAGTACCGCCTCATCATCGAGATCGACGAGCGCGACATCGCCAACCTCGCCATCGGGCAGCGAGGCAATCTGCTGCTGTCGGCCATCGCCGACACGCCGCTGGCCTTTACCGTGTCGAGCATCACGTCGGTGACGACGGCGCGCGAGGGGCGCAACTACTTCCGCGTCGAGGCGCTGATGGACTTCGCCGGCGACCGCCTGCGCCCCGGCATGGAGGGTGTGGCCAAGGTCGACATCGACCGCCGGCTGCTGATCTGGATCTGGACGCACCGCCTCGTCAACTGGGCGCGGCTCTTGGCCTGGAACTATCTGCCGTGAGAACCGAGCGCCGGGCCGCTCCCAAGCCGGTTCGCGTCCCCTTGGGGGACCGACCAGCGCTCGCGCTGGGCCAGGGGCATCCATGAGCATTGAGTCTCTTTTCAGCGCGTCCTGGTACCGGGTGGCTGAAGTCAAGCCCCGCCTGCGCAGCCACGCCATCATTCACCGGCACCGCTACCGAGGGGCGATCTGGTACGTGCTCCAGGACCGCACGACCGGGCGCTTTCACCGCTTCTCGCCGACGGCCCATCTCGTCATCGGCCTGATGAACGGCCAGCGCAGCCTGCGGGAGATCTGGAACATCGCCTGCACCCGTCTGGGCGACGACGCGCCGACGCAGGACGAGGTCATCCAGATCCTGGCCTCGCTGCACCGCGCCGACGTGCTGCAGACCGACGCCGCGCCCGACATCCGCGAGCTGCACGAGCGCCACGTCAAGCAGCAGAAGCTCAAGCTGCGCCAGTACGTGATGAACCCGCTGGCGCTGCGCATCCCGGTGTTCGACCCCGAGCGGCTTCTCCAGCGCCTGCAGCCGTTGTCGCGCGTGCTCTTCGGCTGGCCGGGCGCCGTGCTGTGGCTGGCGCTGATGGGCTATGCGCTCAGCCTTGGCGCCAGCAACTGGGACGAGCTGACGCGCGGCATCAGCGACCGGCTGCTCGCGGCCGACAACCTGCTGCTGATGGCCCTGGTGTTCCCGGTGGCCAAGCTCGTGCATGAGTTCGGCCACGCGCTGGCCGTGAAGGCGCGCGGCGGCGAGGTGCACGAGATGGGCTTCATGCTGCTCGTCTTCATGCCCGCGCCCTATGTGGACGCGTCGGCCTCGCTGGCCTTTCGCAGCAAGGCCCAGCGCATGCTGGTGGGTGCGGCCGGCATGCTCAGCGAGCTGGCGCTGGCGGCGCTGGCGATGATCGTCTGGGTCAACGTGGAGCCCGGCCTGACGCGGGCCGTGGCCTACAACGTGATGGTGGTGGCCGGCGTGACGACGCTGGTGTTCAACGCCAACCCGCTGCTGCGCTTCGACGGCTACTACATCCTGTCGGACTGGCTGGAGATCCCCAACTTCGGCCAGCGCGCCAACAACTACCTCGGTCACCTCGTCAAACGCTATGCCTTCGGCGTGAAGACGTCCAAGCCCGAGGACGCGGCGCCGGGCGAGCGGCCCTGGTTCGTGTTCTACGCCATCGTCTCCTTCTGCTACCGCATGCTGGTGACGGTGGGCATCGCGCTGCTGGTGGCGCAGCAGTACTTCCTCATCGGCGTGCTGCTGGCGATCTGGTCGCTGTACAGCAGCCTCATCCAGCCGGTGGCCAAGAAGATTGCCTACCTCTTCAACTCGACGGAACTGCGCGGCCACCGCGCGCAGGCGCTGCTGACGACCGGCATGGTCTGCGCGCTGCTCGTGGGCATCATCGGCTGGGTGCCGGCGCCGTCGTGGACGCGCACCGAGGGCGTGGCCGTCGTGCCCGAGCATGCCCAGGTGCGGGCGCTGGCGGATGGCTTCGTCAAGCAGGTGGTGGCGCGGCCCAACACCGCCGTGCGAAAGGGCGAGCTGCTGGTGGTGACGGAGGACCCGGAGCTGCTCTCCAAGGTAGCGGTCTTGGAGGCGCAGTGGCGCGAGCAGCAGGCGCGCTACGCGGCGGCGGCCGGCGACCGGGTGCAGATGAACGTCGTGCGCGACGAGATGCAGCACATCGCCGCGCGGCTGACGAGCGCCCGGCTGCGTGCAAGAGAACTTGAGATCCGCAGTCCGCGCGACGGCCTCTTCCTGATGGCCGACGCGACCGACCTGCCGGGCCGCTTCGTGCGCCGTGGTGACGTCATCGGCTTTGCGGTGGACGCCGGCCAGCTGGCCGTGCAGGTGGTGGTGCCGCAGGGCGAGGTGGACCTGGTGCGGCAGATGACGCGCCGCGTCGAACTGCGACGTGTGGAGCGTTTGGACGAAGTCGTGCCCGCGACCGTCAAGCGTGCGGTACCCGCCGCCACCAACCAGCTGCCCAACATGGCGCTGAGCGCGCAGGGCGGCGGCGAGATCACGCTGGACGCCGGCTCGCCGCGCGACGCCAGCCGGCCGGGCGAGCTGAAGGCGTCCAGCTCGCTGTTCCTGTTCGAGCTGGAGATGGCGGCCGACAGCCGGCCTACCGGCATTGGCAGCCGCATCTACGCCAAGTTCGAGCGCGAGCCCGAGCCGCTGGCGGCCCAGTGGTATCGCGCCGTGCGTGGCGTGCTGTTGAAGCGCTTCAATGTTTAGGAAGCCTCTTTCGCTGGAGCGCCCGCTCTACCCCGAGCGGCACGACGTGCTGCCGCAAGGCTGGCTGGAGGAGACGACCGAGCGCGTTCGCGGCGACCTCTCGCGTTGGCGGCGCAGCTTGGGCGCGCTGCGCAGCGGCATCGTCGAACGCACGCGCCACCACGAGGCGGCCGGCATGGGCGCGCTGGACGCCGCCGGCCTGCGCGAGGCGGCGCGTGAGGTGGGCAAGGCCTTGCGGCGCGACGGCTATGAGCCCGACCTCGTCGCCCAGGCTTTCGCCCTCGTCAGCCGCGCGGCCCAGCTGACGCTGGGCTTCAAGCACCACGACGTGCAGCTGCAGGGCGGCTGGGTGCTGCTGCAGGGCATGGTGGCCGAGATGGAGACCGGCGAGGGCAAGACGCTGACCGCCACGTTGCCCGCCTGCACGGCCGCGCTGGCCGGCGTGCCGGTGCATGTCATCACCGTCAACGACTACCTCGTCAGCCGCGACGCCGAGGAGATGCGGCCCATCTACGAGGCGCTGGGCCTGACGGTGGGCGTGGTCGTGGAAGACCAGCAGCCGCCCGAGCGCCAGGCCGCCTACGCCTGCCGCGTGACCTACGCGAGCAACAAGACGCTGGTGTTCGACTATCTGCGCGACCGCATCGTGCTGGGTGACCGCAACAGCGCGCTGCGGCTGCGGCTGGAGAAGCTCGGCGGCAAGTCCTCGCGTACCGCCAAGTTGCTGCTGCAGGGCCTGAGCTTCGCCATCGTCGACGAGGCCGACAGCGTGCTGGTGGACGAGGCCCGCACGCCGCTCATCATCTCGGCGCCGGCCGAGGGCGGCGACGAGGCGCTGGTGGCCGAGCAGGGCATTGCGCTGGCGCGCGAGATGCAGCGCGGCGTGGACTTCACCGAGAACAGCGCCGAGCGCAAGATCACGCTGACCGACGCCGGCCGCGAGGCTCTGGAGGCGCGCTGCGCCGAGCTGGGCGGCGTGTGGGCCGGCTTCCTGCGCCGCGAGGAGCTGGCCACGCAGGCGCTGTCGGCGCTGCATCTGTTCAAGATCGACGAGCACTACCTCGTTCGTGACGACAAGATCCAGATCATCGACGAGTACACCGGCCGCGTGATGGCCGACCGCACCTGGGAGCGCGGCCTGCACCAGCTCATCGAGGCCAAGGAAGGCTGCACCGTCACGGCGCAGAAGGAGCCGCTGGCGCGCATCAGCTACCAGCGCTTCTTCCGCCGCTACCTGCACCTGGCCGGCATGAGCGGCACGGCCAAGGAGGTGGCCGGCGAGCTGGGCGCCGTCTACGACCTGCCGGTGGTGCGCGTGCCCACGCACCGGCCCAGCGCCCGCCAGCTGCTGCCCGAGCAGGTCTTCCCCGACTCGGGCGCCAAGTGGCAGCACATCTCCGAGCGCGTCGCGCAGATCAACGCCGAGGGCCGGCCCGTGCTGCTGGGCACGCACTCGGTGGCAGCGTCCGAGCACGCCAGCCAGCTGCTGACGGCGCGCGGCCTGGCGCATCGCGTGCTCAACGCCAAGCAGGACGCGGAAGAAGCCGCCATCGTCGCCGAGGCCGGCCAGCGCGGCTGCATCACCATCGCCACCAACATGGCCGGCCGAGGCACGGACATCAAGCTCAAGCCCGACGTGGCCGCGCTGGGTGGCCTGCACGTCATCCTGTCGGAGCGGCACGACTCCAAGCGCATCGACCGCCAGCTCGCCGGCCGCTGCGCCCGCCAGGGCGACCCCGGCGTGTTCGAATCCATCCTGTCTCTGGAGGACAGCATCATGAGCGTGCTGGGCCCGCGCACCCGGCGCCTGCTTCTGGCCGTCGTCGGCCGGCTCGGGCCCCGCGCGGGCTCATGGCTGGTCAGGTACGCCCAGCAGCGGGCCGAGAACGCGCACTCGCGGGTGCGCAAAGGCCTGCTCAAGCAGGATCAACAAGTCAGCAAGCTGCTGGCGTTTTCAGGTCGCCCGGAATGAAGATGAAGTTTGCGTTCTTTGCTCTCTTGGCACTGGCCCAGCCCGCGCTGGCCGCGCCGCCGCTGGAGATTCCACCGGTCGTTCCCGCACGCAGCGCCGAGTGCCTGCTGGAGCCGCACAAGGTCGTCAGCGTCGGCAGCCCCGTGGACGGCGTGCTGCAGAGCGTCAGCGTGGACCGGGGCGACACGGTCAGCGTCGGCCAGGTGCTGGCCCAGCTGCAGGCCGGCGTGGAGGCGGCGTCGGTCAGCCTGTCGCAGGCGCGCATCGACTTCGGCCGCCGCAAGATGGAGCGCAACGAGTCGCTGTTCCAGAAGCAGCTCATCTCCGCGCAGGACAAGGACGAGATCGAGACCGAGACCCGCATCCGCGAGGAAGAACTCAAGCGCGACCAGGAGAACCTGAAGCAGCGCACCATCGTCAGCCCCATCAACGGCGTGGTGGTGGAGCGCAAGCTGGTGGCCGGTGACCTGATCCGATCGGACAAGTCTGTCGTCTTCAAGCTTGCTCAGCTGGACCCGCTGAACGTCGAGCTGGTCATGCCGGCCGAGCAGTACGGCTCGGTGCGCGTGGGCATGGCGGGCAAGGTTTCGCTGAGCGGCCACGCGGCCGGCACCTACAACGCCAGTGTCGTCGTGGTGGACCGGCTCATCGACGCGGCCAGCGGCACCTTCGGCGTGCGGCTGCAACTGGCCAACCCGGGCAACCGCATCCCGGCGGGCATACGCTGCAGCGTGCGGCTGGTGCGTTAGTCCAGAGACACGGACGCGGCCAGCGCCTGCAACGCGGAGCGGTCGGGGAACTGCCTGACGCGATAGCGCACGGGGATGTGGTCCGTGGGTTCCATCAGGTGCCCGAAGTGTTCGAAAACGGTCGACCACGCCAGCCGCGTGTGCCAGTTCTCCTCGCCGTCGCGGTAGAGCATGACGATGCTGTGGGCTTGCGGCAGCAGCGTGTCGACGCCGTCTGACCATACCGAGTAGCTCGTCAGCGGCCCGCCTTCCTTCTGCATCAGCGTGTAGCTGGCCACGAAGAGGTCGAGGGCCTGCGCCTCGTGCTGGCCCTCCAACACCTGGCGCTGGCCTTCGTAGTCCTCGGCCTGGCTGCGTACGAGCATCTGCGCCTGCTGTGCGGCCGCGTCGCCGGACAACTCGAAGCGAGTCCATGTCGTGCCTTGCAGGCGCAGCAGTTCGAACGAGACCCAGCGGCCTTGCGCGTCCAGCGCGTTGTGGGCGATCTGCACCAGGTGCGCGATGCCCGGGCCGTTGGCGGCAGACGTCACCAGCAAGGCGTTCCGGAACGGCGCCATCGCCACCGGGTCGGCAATGCCAAGCCGGTAGATGAGGTCGGGCAGCAGAAGCCGCGAGCTTTCATAGGTGTCACCCCACTCGCCGCTCCACACACCCGGTGCGATCTCCGACCAGCCGCCGTGCTCGGGCAGGCTGCGCAGGTTGTCCAACGCGTCCTGCAGCGCCTGCTCCCAGGTCACGCCCCAGTCGGTCAATGAGCGCTCCTGCACGTACATCATGGAATCGGGCAGGTCGATGACGAGCGCGACGACGACGTCGGCCACCAGGGGACGCGCTGCGGCCTGCGCGCCCGGCTGCGCGTCGGGCAGGTTCGTCGCCTGGCGGGCGATGCCCATGCCGCCGGTGGAGCGCACGACCGGCATCAGCTTGGACCGGGCCTGGTCGTAGCTGCTGGGGAGGGCATGGTCCACCAGCAGGCTGGCCAGGAACTTCTGCAGCAGCGCCTGCCGCTCGCCGCGCGGCACCTTCTCGTACTCGCGTCGCAGGTTGCTCAAAGAGATCGTGTGCACGCCGCCATTCCGGCTGGCCTTCATCTCCATGCGTTCGGGAAAGGCCTGGATGTCGGTGCAGCCCTGGCCTTGTAGCCAGCGGGTGGTGTCTCGGATCAGGCTGTCGAGGGTAGGGCGGCCGAGGAGGCGGTCGAGGAATGACATGCGGTCATTCTGGACGGCCGTCGTGCCGCAAGCGTCACCTTGATTCGGGACGACTCCCAAAGACAAGGGGCCTGATCTTTTGATCAGGCCCTGTTCTGTTCTGGTGCCGGCAAGAGGAGTCGAACCCCCGACCTTCGCATTACGAATGCGCTGCTCTACCAACTGAGCTATGCCGGCCATGACAGTGAAGTCAGCCCAAGAGTATAGCGGCTATTTTTGTTCCGCTTCGCGGTGGTAGCTGGCGATGCGCTCGACCTCGTTCTTGGAGCCCAGCGCCACAGCCACCCGCTCGTGCAGCTTGGTGGGCTTCAAGTCCATGATGCGTTCGGTGCCGTTGGTCGCTGCGCCGCCGGCCTGCTCGACGAGGAAGGCCATCGGGTTGGCTTCGTACAGCAGGCGCAGCTTGCCGGGCTTGTCGGGCTCGCGCTGGTCCCAGGGGTACAGGAAGACGCCGCCGCGCGTGAGGATGCGGTGCACGTCGGCCACCATGCTGGCGACCCAGCGCATGTTGAAGTCCTTGCCTCTGGGGCCGGTGGTGCCGGCCAGGCAGTCGTCGATGTAGCGTGCCACCGGCGGCGCCCAGTGGCGCATGTTGGACATGTTGATCGCGAATTCCTTGGTGTCTTCCGGAATCCTGACCTGGTCCTGCGTCAGCACCCAGGAGCCGGTCTCGCGGTCCAGCGTGAAGACGGCCACGCCGTCGCCCACGGTCAGCACCAGCATGCTCTGCGGGCCGTAGACGCAGTAGCCGGCCGCCGCCTGCTGCTTGCCGGGCTGCAGGAAGTCTTCCTCCGACACGCCGCGCGAATGGCCCACCTTGCGAAGCACGCTGAAGATGGTGCCGATGGACACGTTGACGTCGATGTTGGACGAGCCGTCGAGGGGGTCGAACAGCAGCAGGTATTCGCCTTGCGGGTAGCGGTTGGGCACGACGTAGATGCCGTCCATCTCCTCGCTGGCCATGGCCGCCAGGTGGCCGCCCCATTCGTTGGCCTCGATCAGCACCTCGTTGGCAATGATGTCGAGCTTCTTCTGCACCTCGCCCTGCACGTTCTCGCTGCCGGCGGTGCCGAGCACGTCGCCCAGGGCGCCCTTGTTGACGGCGATGGCGATGCGCTTGCAGGCGCGGGCCACCACCTCGATCAAGAGCCGCAGCTCCTGCGGGATGTGGCCGTGCTCGCGCTGTTGCTCGATGAGGTATTGGGTGAGGCTGGTCTGGCGTGACATGACTGCTTAGTTTCCAGAGGCGAGGGCGCGTTCGACGATTTCGCGAACGTCGGAGGACAGGTCGGGCTTGGCGGCCACGCGGGCTATTGCCTCCCGGGCGGCGCTGCGATAGGGCTCGGCGAGCTGGGCCCAGCGGTCCATCGCGCGGGCTACGCGGCTGGCAAGCTGCGGGTTGATGGCGTCCACGGCCAGCACCTGCTCGGCCCAGAACACATAGCCCGCCGCGTCGCTGCGATGGAAGGCGGCCGGGTTGAACATGCACAGCGCGGCCAGCAGGCTGCGCGCGCGGTTGGGGTTCTTCAGCGTGAAGTCAGGGTGCTTCATCAGCGCCTTGACGCGGGCGAACACGCGGCCGTTGCTCTCCGGCGCGCGCGCCTGCAGCGCAAACCACTTGTCCACCACCAGGGCGTCGTCCTTGAACAGCGCGTGGAAGCGCTCCAGCGCCGGTGCAGCCAGTTCGGCGCCGGCGTTGACGAGCGCGGCCAACGCCCCCATGCGCTCGGTCATGTTGGAGGCGTCCTTGAAGCGCTGGTAGGCCTTGCCCGGCCACACCGTGTTGCCCGTGGCCTGCGCGTCCAGCACGAGCATGGACAGCGCGAGGTTGGCCAGCGCGCGCTTGCCCGACGAGACCGGATCGGGCGTGTAGCCGCCGGCGATCTGGTTGGCCTCGAAGGCGGCGGCCCAGTCGTCGCGCAACGCGGCAGCGAGCTGCTGTTGAGCGGCCATGACGGCGGCGTGGATGGCCTGCGGGTCGACCACGTCGAGCTGCTCGGCGATGTAGGCCTCGCCGGGCAGTGTCAGCGCCAGTTCCTTGAAGGCGGGGTCCAGCTCGGGGTGGTTGAGCACCACGCGCATCGCGTCGATGAAGACGGGGCTCAGCACCAACGGCTGCTCAGCCCGCAGCGCGTGCAGGATGCGGTTCAGCGCCAGGCGCTGGCCGGCTTCCCAGCGGTTGAAGGGGTCGCTGTCGTGGCGCATCAGCACCAGCAGCGCGGCGTCGGACAAGCCGTCGTTCAGCACCACCGGCGCCGAGAAGCCGCGCAGCAGCGAGGGCACAGGCTCGCTGGCGATGCCGTTGAAGACGAAGGTCTGCTCGGCCTGGTCCAGCACGAGAACCCGTTCGGTTGCGCCGTTCGCATCCAGCGGCAGCGCCACGCCGTGGCGGTCCAGCAGGCCCATGACGACCGGGATAACCTGGGGCAGTTTGTCGCTCTGGCCCGGCGTCGCGGGCGTCTGCTGCGTCAGGCGCAGCGTGTAGGCCTGCGTCGCGGCGTCGTACTCGCCGTGGGCGGTCACGCGTGGCGTGCCGGCCTGGGAGTACCAGCGCTTGAAGGTGTCCAGGCGCGTGGCGAGCTCCGAGCCCGGGTTGGCGTCGGCGATGGCCGCGGCGAAGTCGTCGCAGGTCACGGCCTGGCCATCGTGGCGCTCGAAGTAGAGCTTCATGCCCGCCTCGAAGCCCTTGCGGCCCACCAGCGTCTGGTACATCCGCACGACCTCGGCGCCCTTTTCGTAGACGGTGGCGGTGTAGAAGTTGTTGAT
>Ga0187845_1001352_pt1 | contig 14104 bp, 10 predicted proteins | sample SpaLakP09_SKY_68_FD_134515 | JGI IMG/M metagenome (GOLD analysis project Ga0187845, IMG submission 134515) | Oligotrophic lake water microbial communities from Sparkling Lake, Wisconsin, USA - SP09_SKY_68 | ecosystem: Environmental > Aquatic > Freshwater > Lake | place: USA: Sparkling Lake... | reverse complement strand
GAGACGCCGGTTCCGGTCGAAGCGCCGGCCCCGGTCGTGGCGCCAGTCGAAGCCGAGCAGCCTGTCGTCGCGCAAGCGGCTCCGGTTGCACCAGCCATCGCACCGGCACCGGCACCGGCAGCGGTTGCCGCCGCGCCGGCCGACCTGAACGAGCTGCTGGAACAAGCCGGCCTGACGCTGGCCTCGACGGATCCGGAAAAGCTGCGCGCTGCCCAGGAAGCGGCCGCGCAGGCGGAACCGCCGGCACGTCCGCGCCGCACGCGCAAGCCGGCGCCGCCGCCGGTCGACGAGCCGCTGATCCAGGTGGATACGCGTCAATAAGCGCATCAGCCTCGTAAAAAAGGGAAGCTTCGGCTTCCCTTTTTGCTTCCTGTGCTACGATGGCGGCGTCGAAAAAGGCAGGATCGGTTTTGGTAAGCCTGATCCCTTCGTATCTCGCGAAGCTCTGTTCCATGCGTACGCGCATGAGTACCCGCGACGAACCGTCCGGCGCCACTGCGCCCAACGGGTTCGTTCGCGCATGCCCTCAACGGCTGATCGTTCCGAGCGAGCCCATCTATCGGAGCATGCCATGCAACTGAATCACCTCGACCTTCCCGTCCCCGACGTCGCGGCCACCGCCGCCTTCTTCACCACCCATTTCGGCTTCCGCGTCGTCGACACGCGCGGCAACAACGGCTTCGCCCTGCTGCTCGGCGAAGGCGGCGTCGCGCTCGTCCTCACGCGGCGCCGTATGGAAGGCGCACAGGAGTATCCCGACAACTTCCACATCGGCTTTCTCGTCGAGTCCGACGCGGCCGTGCACGCCGCCCACGCGCGGATGCAGGCGGCAAGCGTCCCGGACCTGCCGCCCGTCTCGTTCCAGCGCGGCGCGACGCTGTTCTACGTTCAGGCGCCGGGTGGCGTCCTGGTCGAAGTGAGCCATCGCTCACCCGCGTGATGCGTGTAAGATGGCAACTCATCAACACGTTGCCCATCCGCCTTGTCCGCCCCGCCCGCTCCTGTTTCCTTCCGCACCGCCCTGCGCTACTGGCTCAAGCTGGGCTTCATCAGCTTCGGCGGTCCGGCCGGACAGATCGCCATGATGCATGCCGAGCTCGTCGAGCGCCGCCGCTGGATTTCCGAGCGCCGGTTCCTGCACGCGCTGAATTACTGCATGCTGCTCCCGGGGCCGGAAGCGACGCAGCTCGCCATCTACATCGGCTGGCTGCTGCACCGCGTGCCGGGCGGGATCGCGGCCGGCGTGCTGTTCGTGCTGCCGTCGCTGCTCGTGCTGATCGCGCTGTCGTAGATCTACATGGCGTGGGGCCAGTTGCCCGCCGTCGCCGGCATCATGGCGGGTATCAAGCCGGCCGTCGTCGCGATCGTGCTTGCGGCCGCGTGGCGCATCGGCAGCCGGACACTCTGCAACGGGTTGCTGGTCGGCGTCGCGCTGGCCGCGTTCGTCGGCATCGACCTGCTGGATGTGCCGTTCCCGCTGATCGTGCTGGGTGCGGCGGCGGTGGGACTCGTCGGCGGCAGACTGCGGCCCGCGCTGTTCGAGCTGGGCGGCGCCCACGCCACCACGGCCGACGGCTCGCCGCACCCGCCTGCGCTGATCGACGACACGACCCCGACGCCGGCGCACGCCCGCTTCAGCTGGCGCCGGCTGATCGCGGTCGGCGTGGCCGGCTGCGCGCTCGGCCTGGCATGCTGGGCCGCGCTGGCCCTCGCCTACGGGCCGGACGGTGAGTTGCCGCGCATGGGCGCGTTCTTCGGCAAGACGGCGCTGCTGACGTTCGGCGGCGCCTATGCCGTGCTGCCCTACGTCGTGCAGCACGCCGTCGAGCAATACCACTGGCTCGACGCCGGCCAGATGATCGACGGCCTCGCGCTGGGCGAGACGACGCCCGGGCCCCTGATCATGATCGTCGCGTTCGTCGGCTTCGTCGGCGGCTGGACCCACGCGCTGTTCGGACCGGACGCCCGCTTCCTGGCCGGTGCAGCGGCGGCTTGTGTCGTCACGTTTTTCACGTTCCTGCCGTCGTTCGTGTTCATCCTCGCGGGCGGACCGCTCGTGGAGTCCACGCGCGGCGACGTGCGGCTGACGGCGCCGCTCACGGCGATCTCGGCGGCGGTCGTCGGCGTCATCGCGAGCCTGGCCGTATTTTTCGGCGCCCACGTGTTCCTCGATCACGGGGCGCCGCGCTGGGACGCGATCGCAATCGGCACGCCGGCCGCGGTGGCGTTATTGCGCTACAGAACCGGGACGATCAAGACCATCCTTGCCTGCGCCCTGGCCGGCCTTCTGCTATCGTATTGGCATGGCTGAAAAAATCATCATGGTGGCCGATGCGCGCGCACCCGCGCTGGCCGTCCCCGACACGCTGGAGACACCGAACGGCCTGCTCGCCGACGCCCTCGGGCGCCCGCTGCACGACCTGCGCATTTCCGTCACGGACCGCTGCAACTTCCGCTGCGTGTACTGCATGCCGAAGGAAGTCTTCGACAAGGACTACGCCTACCTGCCCCACGCCGCACTGCTCAATTTCGAAGAGATCGCGCGCGTGGCGCGGCTGTTCGTCGCCCACGGCGTCGAGAAAATCCGCCTGACGGGCGGCGAGCCGCTGCTGCGCAAGAACCTGGAGCGCCTCGTCGAACAGCTGCGCGCCATCGAGACGCCATCCGGCCGCCCGCTCGACCTGACGCTCACCACCAACGGCTCGCTGCTGGCGAAAAAAGCGCAGCTGCTCAAGGACGCGGGCCTGGACCGCGTGACGGTCTCGCTCGACGCCATCGACGACGCCGTGTTCAAGCGCATGAACGACGTCGACTTCGCCGTGGCCGACGTCCTGGCCGGCATCGACGCGGCCCATGCCGCCGGCCTCGGCCCCATCAAGGTCAACATGGTCGTCAAGGGCGGCATGAACGACGACCAGATCCTGCCGATGGCGCGCCACTTCAAGGGCACGCCGGCGATCCTGCGCTTCATCGAATACATGGACGTGGGCGCGTCGAACGGCTGGAACATGACGGAAGTGGTGCCGTCGGGCGAAGTCGTGCGCCGCATCTCGGCCGAGATGCCGCTCGAACCCATCGGCGCCAACTACGCGGGCGAGACGGCACAGCGTTGGCGCTATGTCGACGGCGGGGGCGAAGTCGGCATGATCTCCAGCGTCACGCAGGCGTTCTGCCAAGACTGTTCGCGCATCCGACTGTCCACCGAGGGCAAGCTGTACACGTGCCTGTTCGCGACGCGCGGCCACGACCTGCGCGAACTGCTGCGGGCCGGGCGCACGGACCAGGAGATGCAGACGGCCATCGCCCGCCTCTGGCGCGCGCGCGACGACCGCTACTCCGAAACCCGCACCGTCAACACGGCGGGGCTGTCCCTCCGGGTCGAAATCGCACAGAAAATCGAAATGTCCTACATCGGCGGATAACGATATGAACAAGGAATCCATCAGCGGCCTGATCCTCGCCGGCGGCCGCGGCACGCGCATGGGCCACGTCGACAAGGGCCTGCAACCCTTCGGCGGCACGACCATGGTCGCGCACGTGCTGGCGCGCCTGGAACCGCAGGTGGCGACGGTCGCCATCAACGCCAACCGCAACCTGGACACGTATGCCGGGTACGGCGTGCCCGTCTGGACCGACGACACGCCCGACTACGCGGGCCCGCTGGCCGGCCTGCAAGCGGGCCTGCGCCGCTGCGCGACGACGTACCTGCTCACGGCGCCGTGCGATTCGCCGTTCCTGCCGGCCGACCTCGCGGAGCGCCTGCACGAGGGCCTGCGCACGGCCGGCGCCGACCTCGCCGTCGCCGTCACCGAGGAAAACGGGCGGCGCCAGGTGCACCCCGTGTTCTGCCTGCTGAAGGCGAGCCTGGAACCCGTGCTGTCGGCCTACCTGGACGGCGGCGGCCGGCGCATGGACGGCTGGTACCCGCAGATCAAGGTGGCGGAAGTGCTGTTCGACGATGCCGATGCCTTCCGCAACATCAACACGCTCGACGAGCTGCGCGAACTCGATACCGTCAAGGTACCGCGCCTCGCCGACGTCGTCAGCTGCCTGTCCGCGTACGACCCGGACGCCCTGCCCGTGCGCGACGCCCAGCGCATCATCCGCGACTTCGTCACGCCCGTGCGCGCGACGGAAATGGTGGCCCTGCGCGCCGCGCTGGGCCGCGTGCTCGCCGCCGACGTCGTCTCGCCGATCAACGTGCCGGCCCACGACAACTCGGCGATGGACGGCTACGCGCTACGCGGATCCGACCTGCCGGCGGACGTGCCCGCGCGCCTGCGCGTGATCGGCACCGCGTACGCCGGCCGTGCCTTCGACGGCAAAGCGCAGCCGGGCGAATGCGTGCGCATCATGACGGGCGCCGTCATGCCGGCCGGCTGCGACAGCGTCGTGCCGCAAGAATTCGTGACCGTCGAGGACGACACAATGGTCATCGCGCCCGGCACCCTCCGTGCCGGCGACAACCGCCGCCTGGCGGGCGAAGACCTCAAGGCCGGCAGCGCGGCTCTGCGCGCCGGCAAGATCGTGCGTCCGGCGGACCTCGGACTGCTCGCGTCGCTGGGCGTGGCGGAAGTCCCGGTGCAGCGCCGGCTGCGCGTCGCGTTCTTCTCGACCGGCGACGAACTGCGCTCGATCGGCCAGCCGCTGGACGAGGGCTGCGTCTACGACAGCAACCGCTACACGATCTACGGCATGCTGCAGCGCCAGGGCTGCGACCTGATCGACATGGGCGTCGTGCGCGACGATCCGCAGGCGCTCGAACAGGCCCTGCGCGACGCGTGCGAGAACGCGGACGCGATCATCACATCGGGCGGCGTTTCCGTCGGCGCGGCCGACTACACGAAGCAGATCATGGCGCGCCTGGGCGACGTGACGTTCTGGAAGATCGGCATGCGCCCGGGCCGCCCGCTGGCCTTCGGCCGCATCGCGTCGAACGGCCGCAGCGCCTTCCTGTTCGGCCTGCCGGGCAATCCGGTGGCGGTGATGGTGTCGTTCTACTTCTTCGCCCGCGAGGCGCTGCTGCGCATGATGGGCGCCGAAGCACCGCTGGAACTGGTCCGCGCGCGCTCGGCCGCGACGATCCGCAAGAAGCCGGGCCGCACGGAATACCAGCGCGGCATCCTCGCGCGCGGTGCGGATGGTCAGCCGGCCGTCACCATCACGGGGGCGCAGGGGTCGGGCATCCTGCGGTCGATGTCGGAGGCGAACTGCATGGTGGTGCTGCATGACGAACAAGGCACGGTACAAGCCGGGGACATGGTCGATGTGCTGCTGTTCGAAGGCCTGATCTAACTCCGTTGGGTGAGCTCCCCGAACCCACGCGTCACGCCCGCATACCGCTGACTATTCGAAGTCACCCCACTCGGGGGCCGGCCCACCCGCCCAATCAACCGGATACACACCGTCGCGCACGTACCGGTGGATCGTTGAGTACGGCCAATCGACCGCACGTGTAACGTATCCGTGCCGCGCCGGGTTGTAATGGATGTAATCAAGGTGGCGTTCGAAATCGAGATCGTCACGGATGAGATGTTCCCAGAACCGCCGTTGCCAGATCGTTGATTCGCGGTGCTTGCGTTTGGAAGCGCTACGCGAGTCTGGATCAAGCGCGACCTCCGGCGAGAAACGTGAAACGGAACGCTTGATCAGCGACCAGCGCGTAGAGAAATCAGAATCGCCCTCAGGCAAGGTCCAGATACAGTGAAGATGGTCAGGCATCAACACCCAACCATCGACCGAAAACGGACGGGTTTTGCGCACGTCGTCGATTGCACGACGTAACGACAGCCGGATCGAGGGGTGGCACAAGATCGGACGCCGGTCATAGGTGACGAGCGTGAAGAAAAATGTGTGCCCGATTCGCGTGCGGCGATAATAGGTCATACCACATCGTACGGCGCGGGTCATCGTCAGTGTGGGAGGCCGATCAAACGTACGCGTGGGCACGGGGTGCCCACCCAACGGCCGTATCGAAGCCAGTAGGGTGGGCACCCAGTGCCCACGGTTCAATCGTCGGCGTCGACGTTCGACGCGCCCAGCATCAACTCCGCCGCCTCGCTCGGCAACGCCTCAACCGACTTGAGCTTGCGCGCCATCTGGCGGCTGCGCACCTCGGCGCTTTCGATGTTCTTCGCCGCGCGCTCCAGCGTGAGCTTGGTCTGCGCCAGCACGTCGCCGAACTTGCCGAACTCCGTCTTCACGGCGCCCAGCACCTGCCACACTTCGGATGAGCGCTTTTCCAGCGCCAGCGTGCGGAAGCCCATCTGCAGGCTGTTGAGCAGCGCCGCCAGGGTCGACGGCCCCGCGATCGTCACGCGCAAGGTGCGCTGCAGGTCGTCGGCCAGGCCCGGACGGCGCATCACTTCGGCGTACAGGCCCTCCGTGGGCAGGAACAGGATGGCGAAATCCGTCGTCGCCGGCGGCGCCACGTATTTTTCGCAGATGGTTTTCGCCTCGCCGCGCACGGCCCGTTCCAGCTCCGCGCCCGCGCGCGCGACGCCGTCGGCATCGCCCTGCTCGGCCGCTTCCAGCAGGCGCTCGTACTGCTCTTTCGGGAACTTGGCGTCGATCGGCAGCCACAGCGGCGGGCCGCCGTCGATTGAACCCGGCAGCTTGATCGCGAATTCCACGCGCGCGTTCGAGCCGAGCACGGTCTCGACGTTCTTGGCGTACTGGTCGACGGTGAGGACCTGCTCGAGCAGCATCTCCAGTTGCACCTCGCCCCACGTGCCGCGCGTCTTCACGTTGACGAGCACGCGTTTCAGGTCGCCCACGCCGACAGCCAGCTGCTGCATCTCGCCCAGGCCCTGGTGCACCTTTTCCAGGCGGTCGGACACCTGGCGGAACGATTCCGTCAGGCGCGTCTCCAGCGTGGCGTGCAGCTTTTCGTCGACGGTCTGGCGCATCTCTTCCAGGCGCTTGGCGTTGTCGTTCTGCAGGTCGCGGATCTTGGCCTCGAGCGTCGCGCGGATCTCCAGCATGCGCTGCGCGTTCGATTCCGTCAGGTTCGCGAGCGCGCCGTTGATGGTGTCGGAAAAGCGCTTGAGCGCGCGCGCCTGTTCTTCGCGGCCGCCCTGCGAATTCAACTGGATCTGCTGGCGCATGCCGTCCAGCTGCTGCACGGTCGCGGCCTGGTTCTGCGCAAGATGCGCGGCCAGTTCCTGGCGCGTGGACTGGGCGCTGACCTGCAATTCCTGGCGCAGCTCGCGCTCCAGGCGTTCGAAGGCGTGACGCTCGTCGCCGCCACGGCGCGCGCGGGTCAACAGCACGACCTGCAGGCCGAGCACGGCCAGCAGCCCGACCGCGAGCACGATGAATTCAAGCGTTGACATGTCAGTGCGGGCGCTCAGTGTGGTCGATTTCGCATCCAGTCGGCCGTCTGATAAAAGGACTGCATCAGCGCGAGACGAAGGTCGTAGTCGTAGCCGAGATCTTCCAGCGCCATCGCCATGCAGCGCAGCCACTGGTCGCGTTCGGACGTGCCGATGGCGAACGGCAGGTGGCGTGCGCGCAGCATCGGATGGCCGTGGCGTTCGATGAACAGGTTCGGCCCGCCCATCCAGCCGGACAGGAACATGAACAGCTTCTCGCGCGAGCTGTCGTTGGGGACGGGGTGCATCGCGTGGATGCCGGCGAAATCCGGCTCCAGTTGCATCAGGTCGTAGAAACGGTCGACCAGTTCGCGCAGGCGGGTTTCGCCGCCGATGATCTCGTACAGGCTGCGGGTCTCTTCCTGCGCGTCCTGGGACTCGTGGGGTGCGTTGGTATCGGACATCCGTCCATGATAGCGCAACGCACGCACCACGGGTAAGTCACGCTTCCCTGAGTGTCTGCAACGGTGGCTGCCGCAACACATTGCGCAACCCGAGCCAGCCGCCGACGAGCGCGCACACGGCACCCACGACCAGTCCCGCGATCCACACGGTCGGATCGAATGTCCAGGGGAACTTGAACTGGTACCTGGCCAACGCCCAGCCCAGCGCCGCCGCGCCCGATGCCGCCAGCAGTCCGGACAGGCCGCCTACCAGCATGAACTCGATGCGCTGCGCCTGCGCCAGCTGGCTGCGCGTGGCGCCCAGCGCGCGCAGCAGGCCCGCTTCGCGCGTGCGCTCGGCCGTTGACCCCATCAGCGCCGCGTACAGCACGAGCACGCCCGAGGCCAGCGTGAACATGAACAGGAATTCCACCGCCACGACGACCTGGTCGAGCACCTCCTGCACCTGGCGGATGATGCCGCTTACGTCGATGACGGTGAGGTTCGGCCACGCGCGCGTCAAGGTATTGGCCAGGCCGATGCCGCGCGCGGCCAGGTGGAACGCGGTCATGTACGTCGTCGGCGCATCCTTCATCGCGGCCGGGTTGATGATGACGAAGAAGTTCGCCCGCATCGATCCCCATTCCAGCTTGCGCAGGCTCGTGATCTTCGCCTCGACGACCTGGCCGCCCATGTCGAAGCGCATCGTATCGCCGAGTTTCAGGCGCAGCGTGTTCGCGAGGCCCTGCTCGACCGAGGCTTCGGCCACGCCCGGCGCATCGCGGTACCAGCGGCCCGCCACGATCTCGTTCGTCGCCGGCAGGTCGCGCGTCGAGGACAGGTTGAATTCGCGCTCGGCGAGGCCCTTCGCGCGCTCGTCCGTGTACGTGGTCGCGGTGACCGCGTTGCCGTTCACGGCGACGAGGCGGCCGCGGATCATCGGGTACAAGGTCGGGTCGGGCACGCCGGCCGCGCGGATCGTGCGGGCGACGCCGTCGCGCTGGTCGGGCTGGATGTTGATGATGAAGCGGTTCGGCGCATCGGGCGGCGTGGCGAGGCGCCAGGCGGACATCAGGTCGCCGCGCACGACGGTCAGCACGAGCAGCGCCATCAGGCCCAGCGACAGCGACACGATCTGCACGACCGTCGCGCCGGGACGCCGCTGCAGCGACGTGATGGCGAAGCGCCACGCCTGGTGGCGGAATGCGCCACGCAGGCGGCGCAAGGACAGCAGCGCGAGCCAGCCGACGAGCGCGAACAGGCCGAACGCGCCCACGAAGCCGCCGGCCGTGAACAAGGCGAGCTGCAGGTCGCCGGCCTGCCACAACAGCAGTCCGACGAAGACGGCCGCGCCGAAGCCGTACGTGACCAGCGCGAGGGGCTTCGGTGCCGCCTGTTCGCGCCGGATCACGCGGTTGTGCGGCACGTTGCGCAGCTGGAGCACGGGCGGCAGCGCGAAGCCCACGAGCAGCAGCATGCCGGTGGCGATGCCCTGCAGCGCGGGCAGCAGCGACACGGGCGGCAGCTCGGTGGGAATCAATCCTTTCACCATCTCGAGCAGCACGAAGTGGGCGCCGAAGCCGACCAGCACCCCGAGCACGCTGCCCGCGAGTCCGACGATGACGAATTCGATGAGGAACAACGCACCGACCTCATTCTGCGTCATGCCGAGGCAGCGCAGCATCGCGCAGGCATCGAGGTGGCGCTGCATGAAGCGGCGCGCGGCCATCGCGACGGCCACCGCGGCGAGCATCGCGGACAGCAGGCCGACGAGCGACAGGAAGCGCTCGGCGCGGTCGATCGTCGAGCGCATCTCGGGACGGCCGTTTTCCAGCGTCTCGATGCGCACGCCGCGCACGTTGTCGGCCGCGATCCGGCCGCGCAGCCAGCGCTCGTAATCGGCGATCGCGGCCTGGTCGTTCGGCGACTTTGCCGCCACCTGCATGCGGTACGTGACGCGCGCGTAGTTGTCGACGAGTCCCGTCGCGTTCAGGTCGGCGAGCGCCAGCATCACGCGCGGCGCGAAGTTGGCGAACGATGCGCCGCGGTCGGGCTCCGACGCGATCAGGCGCGCGATTTTAAATGACTTGTCGCCCAGCTGGATGGTGGAGCCGACCTTCACCCGCAGCGGCGGCAGCAGGTTGACGTCGACCCACACCGTGCCCGGCGCGGGCGTGTCGTGCGTGATGTCGCCGAGGGCTTCGCTCGCATCGAGCGTGCTCGTCGTCACGCGCATGGCGCCGCGCAGCGGATAGTTCGTCGACACGGCCTTCACGGATGCCAGCAGCGCCTGCGACGCATCGCCCTGCCCTGCCTGCGCCATACTGGGAAATGTCACCGTATCGGCCAGCACGAGGCCGCGCCGCGCCGCTTCGTCGCGCCAGGCCTGAGAGAGCGGCTGGTCGGCGTTCACGAGCAGGTCGGCGCCGAGCAGCTGGCGCGCGTCGCGGTTGAGACCCGCGCGCATGCGGTCGACGAAGAAGCCGACCGCTGCCAGCGCCGACACGGCGACCACCAGCGCCACCAGCAGGAACCGCAGTTCGCCGGCACGCCAGTCGCGCGCGGTCATGCGCAGGGATTGGATCAGCATGGCAATCACACGGCCGTGGCGGCGTCGAAGAAGGCATCCACCTCGGCCAGGTAAGCGCGCTTGCGCTCGGGCTCGAGGAACGCGGCGGCGAAGCTGTTCTTCGCCAGCCGGCGCGCGTGGCCCGCGTCGAGCGGCAGCGCGTCGAACGCGGCCAGGTAGTTGTCATTGATGTAGCCGCCGAAATAGGCCGGGTCGTCCGAATTCACGGTGGCGGCGAGACCTTCGTCGAGCAGGCGACGCAGGTTGCTGTCGCCCATCACGTCGAACACGCGCAGCTTGAGGTTCGACAGCGGGCACACGGTCAGCGCCATCTGTTCGCGCACCAGGCGCGCCGTCAGGTCGGCATCCTCGAGACAGCGCACGCCGTGGTCGATGCGCTCCACGTTCAGCACGTCGAGCGCGCTCTCGATATAGGCCGGCGGCCCTTCCTCGCCGGCGTGCGCGACGAGGTGCAGGCCGAGGTTGCGGGCGCGCTCGAACACGCGCGCAAATTTTTCCGGCGGGTGACCCACTTCGGACGAATCGAGGCCCACGCCGATGATCTTGTCGCGGAACGGCAGCGCTTCTTCCAGCGTCGCGATGGCCTCTTCCTCGGACAGGTGGCGCAGGAAGCACATGATGAGCGTGGCGCTGATCGGGCCCTCCTGGCAGGCGCGCCAGATGCCGTCGATGACGGTCTGGAACGGCACGCCGCGCGCCGTGTGCGTCTGCGGGTCGAAGAAGATCTCGGCATGACGGACGTTGTCCGCGGCGGCGCGGCCCAGATACGCCATCGTCATGTCGTAGAAGTCCTGCTCAGTCAGCAGAACACTTGCGCCTGCGTAATATATGTCCAGGAACGACTGTAGATCAGTGAAAGCGTACGCTTGACGCAACGCTTCGACCGATGCATACGGGAGCGACACCCCATTCCTTTGCGCCAGCTCAAAAATCAGTTCGGGCTCGAGTGAGCCTTCGATGTGGATGTGCAATTCTGCTTTGGGCATCGCCTGCAACATATGCCGCAGCTGTTCGTTCAGCATGAGATCTCCGCGTTGAATCATTGGAATGGAATCAGGCAGCAGTGTAGCGCATGGTTGCAAGCCTCTCATTCCACTGAAGAATTCCTGAATGTCAGTACACGATACGCGTGCGCCACTGCTTAGCAAGATGGTGCACTATTTACTTAACGATTAATAAACATGATCGTGGCTGACGGGATCAAAAGTCTTGGATGGAAACCATGTCCTAAATACCAAAAAAGGTGTGAAGACATGGTTCGCAATGATCTTAAAAATGGTTATTTCCTTATTCGTTTCAAAGACTTGGAAAGGCCGGACACGCGTGCACGACACTGTTTTGACTTCGAGAACTAATAGGCAGATAATAAATTTCATAAGCGTAAGAAGACGCTCTCTGCGGGCGCTAACAAACCGGCGAGGGACCTCGCCACCGGCATGGCTCCACCATGGCGGGCTGCACGAGGTCCCGGTTAACACCGGATGAGAACAAGAACATCGCCCTTCGTTTTGTGTCAGATCTTCTGACCTCCAAAATCCAAACGGCGACCCCAACAAGAACACCTGCCAAGGCCGGGGCTTGGGCGGCAATCTCAGTCAGCCGCCAGACGTGATCAGTGTTAGCACATTAGAGGACATTCACATGACCATTTTTGATAACTACGCAGCCCGCTATGAGCGTACCCGCGAAGAGGAATACTCCCTGTCTGAGTACCTTCAGCTTTGCAAAAAAGATCCCCTGACTTACGCCAGCGCTCCCGAGCGCATGCTGGCCGCAATCGGCGAACCCACCCTGGTCGACACCCGCCTCGACCCGCGCCTGTCGCGCATCTTCGCCAACAAGGTCATCAAGGTATATCCCGCATTCCGCGAGTTCTACGGCATGGAGGAAGTGATCGAACAGGTCGTTTCCTATTTCCGCCATGCGGCCCAGGGCCTGGAAGAGCGCAAGCAGATTCTTTATCTGCTGGGACCGGTCGGCGGCGGCAAATCGTCGATCGCGGAAAAACTCAAGCACCTGATGGAACAGGTGCCGTTCTACGCGCTGAAAGGCTCGCCGGTGAACGAATCGCCGCTGGGCCTGTTCAACGAAGACGAGGACGGCGCCATCCTCGAAGAAGACTACGGCATTCCGCGCCGCTTCCTGCGTGCCGTGCCGAGTCCGTGGGCCGTCAAGCGCCTGCATGAATACGGCGGCGACATCAGCAAGTTCCGCGTCGTCAAACGCTATCCGTCGATCCTGAAGCAGATCGCGATCTCGAAGACGGAACCGGGCGACGAAAACAACCAGGACATTTCCTCGCTGGTCGGCAAGGTCGATATCCGCAAGCTGGAAGACTATGCCCAGGACGATCCGGACGCCTACAGCTATTCCGGCGGCCTGTGCCTGGCGAACCAGGGCCTGATGGAATTCGTCGAGATGTTCAAGGCGCCGATCAAGGTCCTGCACCCGCTGCTGACGGCGACGCAGGAAGGCAACTACAAGGGCACCGAGGGCTTCGGCGCGATCCCGTTCGAAGGCATCATCCTGGCGCACTCGAACGAATCCGAGTGGAAGACCTTCCGCAACAACCGCAACAACGAGGCATTCCTCGACCGTATCTATATCGTCAAGGTGCCGTACTGCCTGCGCGTGTCGGACGAGGTCAAGATCTACGACAAGCTGCTGCGCAATTCCTCTCTCGACAAGGCACCATGCGCCCCGGGCACCCTGCGCATGATGGCCCAGTTCGCGATCCTGTCGCGCCTGAAGGACCCGGAAAACTCGAGCGTCTATTCGAAGATGCTGGTGTACGACGGCGAGAACCTGAAGGACACCGATCCGAAAGCGAAGTCGCTGCACGAATACGTCGACTACGCCGGCGTGGACGAAGGCATGAACGGCCTGTCGACCCGCTTCGCCTTCAAGATCCTGTCCAAGGTCTTCAACTTCGACAACACCGAAGTGGCGGCGAATCCCGTGCACCTGCTGTACGTGCTGGAACAGCAGATCGAGCGCGAGCAGTTCCCGGGCGAGACCGAGCAGCGCTACATGTCCTATATCAAGGAGCACCTGGCGAACCGCTACGTCGACTTCATCGGCAAGGAGATCCAGACGGCCTACCTGGAAAGCTATTCGGAGTATGGCCAGAACATCTTCGACCGCTACGTCACGTTCGCCGACTTCTGGATCCAGGACCAGGAGTTCCGCGATCCAGATACGGGCGAAAGCTTCGACCGCGAAACGCTGAACGCCGAGCTCGAGAAGATCGAGAAACCGGCCGGCATTTCGAACCCGAAGGACTTCCGTAACGAGATCGTCAACTTCGCACTGCGTGCGCGGGCGACGAACGGCGGCAAGAATCCTGCGTGGACCAGCTATGAGAAGTTCCGCACGGTGATCGAGAAGAAGATGTTCTCGAATACCGAGGAACTGCTCCCGGTGATTTCGTTCAACGCGAAAGCCAGCGCGGAAGATGCGACCAAGCATGCCGACTTCGTGGCCCGCATGGTCGAAAAAGGCTATACGCCCAAGCAGGTCCGCCTGCTGTGCGAATGGTACTTGCGCGTAAGGAAGTCCTCGTAAAGGCCATCGCAAAACCAGGAGCGTGGGGCGGGCGTTGGAGCGCCCGCCAGGCAGGACCGGTGGACCGCACGATACGGGCCACCGGAATCCGCGACGCCAACCACGTGACGACGCGGCGCGTTATATTATGTAAGGAACCGGGAAGGAATCCGGCCCGCCGCGACTTTCAGCAGGAGGCCTGTTTTGACTTACCT
>Ga0187845_1001349_pt1 | contig 14132 bp, 12 predicted proteins | sample SpaLakP09_SKY_68_FD_134515 | JGI IMG/M metagenome (GOLD analysis project Ga0187845, IMG submission 134515) | Oligotrophic lake water microbial communities from Sparkling Lake, Wisconsin, USA - SP09_SKY_68 | ecosystem: Environmental > Aquatic > Freshwater > Lake | place: USA: Sparkling Lake... | reverse complement strand
GGCCAGGGCCTGCGTTGACTTCGACAATCGCGCCTCCCTGGGTGTGCAGAGGCTTGGAAATATCGCGGGCCACCATGTCGATGCCAGCGATATCGAGGCCGACCACTTTGGCGGCGAGCTGGGCGATGTAGGCCACCTCGGGGTGCACGTCGTCCGTGCAGTCCACGGCCACGTTGCCGTTGCGCTGCACCACCACCTGGCGGCCTGCTGCGGGCACAGAGTCGGCGGCCAGGTCCTGGCGCTTGAGTTCGAGCTGCACCTTGGTGTCGGTGGCCAGGTCGATGATTTCGAGCGGGTACTCTTCTTCGTAGCCCCGGCGCGGGTCGGAGTTGAGCTGGCTGTCGATGAGTTCCTTGACGGTGTTGCGGCCATTGCCGGTGATGCTGACCACCTCGCCGCGCGCAGCCGCCACCACCTTGCCGCCCACCACCAGGATGCGGTGCTCGTCGCCGGGGATGAAGCGCTCGACCATCACGTCGCTGCCCTCAGGGTAGGCCACGTGGTAGGCGGCCTCGATGTCTTCCTGCTTGCGCAAATCCAGCGTCACGCCCCGGCCGTGGTTGCCGTCGGAGGGCTTGACCACCACGGGCAGGCCGATGTCCTGTGCGGCTTCCCAGGCTTCTTCGGGGCTGTTGACCACCTGGCCTTCGGGAATGGGCACGCCGCAGGATTGGAGCAGGCTCTTGGTCAGGTCCTTGTCGCTGGCGATGCCTTCGGCGATGGCGCTGGTGAACTCGGTCTCGGCCGTCCAGATGCGGCGCTGGCTGGCGCCGTAGCCCAGTTGCACCAGGTTGCCGTCGTTCAGGCGGATGTGGGGGATGCCCCGGTCGGTGGCGGCGGTGACGATGCACGCAGTGCTGGGGCCGAGGTATTGGTCGTCTACCTCGGTGCGCACACGGGCAACGGCAGCCTGCACGTCAAATGGCTGGTCGTTGATGGTAGCCATGATCAGTGCATGGCCCTGGGCCAGGGCTACGCGGGCCACGCTTTCGTCGCGGGCGCGGAACACCATGCGGTATACGCCGCGCTGGGAGGTAGAGCGCGTCTGGCCAAAGCCGGTGGGCATGCCCGCCAGGTTCAGCAGCTCGATCACGATGTGCTCCAGCACATGGCCGCACCAGGTGCCTTCCTGCAGGCGCTGCAGGAAGCCGCCGCGCTCGCCCACGCCGCAGTGGTGTTCGATCAGCGCGGGCAGCCACGTGGTGAGGCGGTCATTGAAGCCGGGAAGGGTGTTGGCGGGGTAGTCCTCCAGCCCGCCCAGGTCCAGCCAGACTTCCAGGACCGGCCGGTAGGTCCAGATATTGGGGCCCCGCAGGTAGTTGATGCGAAGCAGTTGGATGTCGTTGAGTTTCGCCATGGATTGCAGCGGGTGTGTTTCCGGCCTTGTGAGGGCTTTGCGTGGAAAAAGGGGACGAAGGGGGACTTTGTTGGACGATGATTGTGCGCCAGCCCGGGGCCTGTTCGCAGTGTCAGCCAAATGGCTGCCGCAGACGTTACAGGAGGATGCCGTCGCACCGTGGCGTGCAGTATCGGTGAGAATTCCCGCTTTCGCGAGTTCGGCCACCGCAGGCTGCCGGTGGCGGAAAACCCAACCAAAAATGCAACATCACCATTCTGTGGACGCCTCGGGTGTCTTTTCTGGCCCCGTGGGGGGCGAATTGCGGGCCATGCTCGCTTCCAAAGAGAACGTGCTGGCTGCGTTACAGGTTGACCTGAGCACCGCGCTGCGGTTTGCAACCGGCTGGGTGGTGGTGACGTCCGAGCGTCTGCTGGCCTGCGAACCCGGCACCACGGCCTGGCGCAGCTGGCCGCTGGGCGAAGGCCTGGCCCTGCGCCTGCACGACCACGGCGGGGTGGGCTCGCTCGAACTGCACGCCCCCCAGCAGCGCCTGGCGCTGTGGCGCTTCACGCTGGCGCACCACGCCCAGGCCCTGCGCCTGGTGCAGCGGTTCGATCAGCAAGTGGCCCGGGGCGGGAATGCCGCCGAAGACGAAGACGACGAGCCCGCCTGCCCCACCTGCCACACCCCCCTGCCGCCCGACACCGAAGAGTGCCCCGCCTGCGCCCGCGCCCAGCCGCCGCAGACATCCACCTGGGTGCTGCTGCGCCTGTGGCGTTTTGCCCGGCCTTACCGCAAGCAGCTGGCCACCGGGTTTGCGCTCACCCTGGCATCCACTGCGGCCACGCTGGTGCCGCCTTACCTCACCATCCCGCTGATGGACGACATCCTGATCCCGTTCCAGAACGGGCAGAAGATCGAGCCAGGCCTGGTCATGCTCTACCTGAGCGGCCTGCTGCTGTCGGCCCTGGCGGCTTGGGGCTTGAGCTGGGCGCGCACCTACATCCTGGCGCTGGTCTCCGAGCGCATCGGCGCCGACCTGCGCACCACCACCTACGAACACTTGCTGCGGCTGTCGCTGGACTACTTTGGCGGCAAGCGCACCGGCGACCTGATGGCGCGCATCGGCTCGGAGACGGACCGCATCAACGTTTTCCTTTCGTTGCATGCGCTCGACTTCGTCACCGACGTGCTCATGATCATGATGACGGCGGCCATCCTGTTCTCCATCAACCCGTGGCTGGCGCTCGTCACCTTGGTGCCGCTGCCCTTCATCGGCTGGATGATCCACACCGTGCGCGACCGCCTGCGCACCGGGTTTGAAAAGATCGACCGCGTGTGGTCCGAGGTGACCAACGTGCTGGCCGACACCATTCCCGGCATCCGCGTGGTGAAGGCCTTTGCGCAAGAGAAGCGCGAAGCCCAGCGTTTCCGCGACGCGAACCAGCACAACCTGGAAGTCAACGACAAGCTGAACAAGACCTGGAGCCTGTTCACGCCCACGGTGTCGCTGCTCACCGAAATCGGCCTGCTGGTGGTGTGGGCCTTCGGCATCTGGCTGGTGTCGCGCAACCAGATCACGGTGGGTGTGCTCACCGCCTTCATCGCCTACATCGGGCGGTTTTACGGGCGGCTGGATTCGATGAGCCGCATCGTTTCGGTCACGCAAAAGGCAGCCGCCGGGGCCAAGCGCATCTTCGACATCCTGGACCACGTGAGCAACGTGCCCGACCCGGCCCAGCCCGTGAAGGTGGACAAGGTGCAAGGCGCCATCAGCATGCAGGGCGTGGGCTTCCGCTACGGCAGCCGCGCGGTCATCAAGGGGCTCCACCTCGACATCCGCCCCGGCGAGATGATTGGCCTGGTGGGCCACAGCGGCTCGGGCAAGAGCACGCTGGTCAACCTGATCAGCCGCTTTTATGACGTGAGCGATGGCTCCATCCAGGTGGATGGCATCGACATCCGCCGCTTTGCGGTGGCCGACTACCGCCGCCATATTGGCCTGGTGCTGCAGGAGCCCTTCCTGTTCTTCGGCACCATTGCCGAGAACATCGCCTACGGCAAGCCCGAAGCGACGCGCGAGGAGATCGTGGCCGCCGCCCGTGCTGCGCACGCGCACGAATTCATCCTGCGCCTGCCCCACGGCTATGACTCGCTGGTGGGCGAGCGCGGCCAGGGGCTGTCGGGTGGCGAGCGCCAGCGCATCAGCATTGCACGCGCACTGCTGATCGACCCGCGCATCCTGATCCTGGACGAGGCCACCTCGGCCGTGGACACGGAAACTGAGAAGGAAATCCAGAAGGCGCTCGACAACCTGGTGCAGGGCCGCACGACGATTGCCATTGCCCACCGCTTGTCCACCCTGCGCAAGGCCGACCGCCTGGTGGTGATGGACCGGGGCGAGGTGGTGGAAGTGGGTCCGCACGACGAACTCATGGAAAAACAGGGCGCCTACTGGCGGCTGTACGAAGCCCAGGCGCGCCGCGCCGAAGAAGACGCCCAGGCTGCAGGCGTGATCATCGACAGCAGCCTGCTGCACCCGGCCCACCCTGCGGGCAATCCTTGAACCCGTTGTGAGCGAGCTTGCCATGAACGCACCCCTGACCCCGTCGTCTGCGCCCGCCTTTCAGCTGGCGCGCAACCCCCATGGCCGCCTGGTTCTGACGCTGCCCGATGGCACGGCGCATGAAGGTGTCACCCCCGTGCGGGCTTTTCCCATCGCCGCGCCTGGCGAGGGTCTGTCGCTGGTGGGCTCGGATGGCCACGAGTTGTTGTGGATTCCGCATGTGGACCAGGTGGCGGGCCCGGCCCGGCAACTCATCGACGAGGAGCTGGCGGTGCGCGAGTTTGTGCCCACTATCGAAAAAATCGTTGCCGTGTCGAGCTTTTCCACACCCAGCACCTGGCAGGTGGAGACCGACCGGGGTCCGGCCAGCCTGGTCCTCAAGGCCGAAGAAGACATCCGCCGCCTGGGCGGGCGCACCCGGCTGCTGATCGCCGGGGGCGACGGCATGCAGTTCCGCGTCAAGGACACCACCGCGCTGGACCGGCACTCGCGCAAGCTGCTGGAACGTTTTCTCTGACCGGCTCGGGGCCCCGCAGCCCCAGCTGAGGCCCCTCTAGGCCCCTCTTTTTCTCTTTTTCGGTGCGCTGAACGCCTCCCGGCGCCTTTGGCCGCCCCTTGGCGCATGGCCAATACGCACAAAAACCACAGGCTGGCCTGGTGGTTGTGATCGCTCGTGCGCTCAATCCGTGTTTCCAGCCCACATCAGGCTGGTGCATGGCTTGAACCCCTGCCGAAACCTAGGTAAAAACCCTTTTTTTGGGCCAATCGGTGAAAAAGACCTAAATTTCCCCTTCTTTTTGCCGTTATGAATTACGAAGACGGCGGAAAACCCTCTGCACGCCAAGACACATTCATTCACCATCCGGGGCCACTGCCATGCAAATGCCACCTGTCGATCGATCGCCGAGTTGGCGTCCTCAGGGCGCTGATTTGTATTCCACTGGCGCCTCCGGCGCGCCGCCGGTGCGGCCCATCAATGCGCCCAACCCGGTGGAATCCATGGACCGCCTGGGCGAGGGCGCCGTCGTGCGCGAGCCCGACAAGCCGTCTGCCCCGGACACCGCCAATCGGGACTGGACCGAGGTTAAGAAGAAAGAAACGGTAGAAGAACCGCCCGAGCCGCCCAAGGAGCCCATCTACAAGCAGCTGCTGGAACTGATCCAGTCGATGTGGCGGGCCAGTGGCACGGCGGTGGAGGTGGCGCAGGACATCAACAAGATGACCCTGCAGGAGCGCATGGCGCAGCAGGTCAAGAACGAGCCACTTACCTATTCAGATCCCAAGGTCAAGCGCACCGGTGGGTTGTGAGATTTGCTATACAAATAATAGCTATAAGGGCTTGATGGACGCGCGGTAGCGGCCAATTTCGCTTGTATTTTTCACGCCATGGCATCACGGCCGGGGCGATGAGGCGGTACCTGCCGCCTGGGCGGCCCGCTGCTGGTCCCGCTGCTCCCGGTATTTGGCGGCAAAGGCCCGCACTTCCTCGTACGACACATAACCGTCCTTGTCGGTGTCCGCGTCATCGAACGCGGCCGCGAGCCGGGGGAACAATTGCACCTCGGTGCGGCTGAGCTTGCCGTCGCCGTTGAAGTCCAGCATCTTGAAATCACGCAGGGCCTTGGCTTCCCCTTTGGTGGGCGCGGGCGGTGGTGTGTCGGTATCAGGCGCCTGCGCCCAGGCTGTGCTGCAGGCTGCGATCCAGAGGGAGAGGGCGGCCACGCAGGCCCGGGGGGTGGGGATGTGCAAAACGGGGCTCCTTGAATGCGGGTGGTGGCCCGACCCTGACAGACCGCGAACCGGGCGGTCAGTTCCCGGCAGCCCGCACCGGCGCCATGTTCGAGATACCGCTGCTGACATGCCCGGCGGGCACATGGCGCGCGGCCGAGGTCACATGGCCTGTCTGGTCATCAAAGAAAAAGTCGGGCTCGAATTCACGCAGGAACTCGCCCTTGGGCAGCCCGCCCAGGAACATGGCCTCGTCCACGTTGATGTCCCAGTCCATCAGCGTGCGGATCGCACGCTCGTGCGCCGGTGCGCTGCGCGCCGTGACCAGGGCTGTGCGGATGCGCATGCCCGTGGTGCTGCCCGCCTCCCCGGCGGACTGCAGCCGGTGCAGGGCGGCCAGCAGGGGCTTGAAGGGGCCGTCGGGCAGGGGCAGGGCGGCCTTGTCGGTCTCGTGCTGCTGAAAAGCCGCCAGGCCCTGGGCCTGGTACACGCGCTCGGCCTCGTCGGAGAACAGCACGGCGTCGCCGTCGAACGCGATGCGCACTTCGGCGGGGTTGGCGTCACCCGCCTGCATGGATTCGGTCACCACCCGCGCCGCCGGGTAGCCCAGGTGCAGGGCCTCGCGCACATCGGCCTCGTTGGCCGACAGGAACAGGTGGGCGCCCAGCGGCCGCAGGTACCGGAACGGATCGCGCCCCTGCGTGAACACCCCGCGCTGGATGGTGGGCAGGCCGTGCGCATGGCACGAGCGGAACACGCGCATGCCGCTGACCGGGTCGTTGCGCGAGAGCAGCACCACCTCCACACGCTGGTGCTCGGGCGTGTTGAACGCAAGCAGCTTGCGCACCAGCGAGAACGCCACGCCCGGCGCTGCGGGCACGTCCAGCCGCTGGCGCTGCAGGTCCACATAGGCGCGGTCGTTGTCTTTCTCGAAAACGCGGTTCTCTTCCTCAAAATTGAACAGCGCGCGCGAGGAGATCGCCACCACCAGCTTGTCGTCCAAGGTCACGGCCATAAGGTCACTTCACAAACTGGTTGAGCTGAATGATGGGCAGCAGCACGGCCAGCACGATCAGCATCACGATGCCGCCCATGCCCACGATGAGCAGCGGCTCCAGAATGGTGGCGAGCGCCATCGCGCGGCGCTGCACTTCGGTGGAGAGCTGGCGCGCAGCGCGCTGCAGCATCACGGGCAACTGGCCGGTTTGTTCGCCCAGGCGCGCGAACATCGACAGCAGGCCGGGGAAGCGTTTCTTCTGCGCCAGTGCCGAGGCCAGCGGGGCGCCTTCGCGCACCAGCACCAGGGCATCCAGCGCATCGGCGCGCAGGGCGCGGTTGCTCAGGGTTTCGGCGGCGGCCTGCAGGGCCTTGAGGATGGGCACGCCCGCGCCCGAGAGCATGGCCAGCGTGCCTGCAAAGCGCGCCGCGTTGTAGCCCCGCGCCAGCTTGCCCACCAGCGGCAGTTTCAGCCAGGCGGCATCGAACTTTTCACGCACGGGGTCGATGGCCAGCGCCCACCGGGCTCCGACGGCGGCCAGCACTGCGGCCACCAGCATCACCCAGCCATAGTTGCGCACAAAGGCGCTCAGGCCCAGCATGGCCACTGTCAGGAAGGGCAGGGCCCGCTTGGTGCCCGCGAACACGCTGGCCACCTGCGGCACCACATAGCCCACCAGGAACAGCACGATGGCAATCGCCACCAGCGTGACGATGGCTGGGTAGAGCGCTGCGCCCACCAGCTTGGCCTTGAGCGCCTGGCGTTCTTCCAGGTCGTCGGCCAGGCGCTCCAGCACCAGGCCCAGGTTGCCGCTGTGCTCGCCCGCACCAATCACGGCGCAGTAAATGTCGGAAAACTCGCGCGGGTGCTGCGACAAGGCGCGGGCAAACGTGGCGCCAGCATTGACTTCGGCGCGCAGTGCGGCCACCAGATGGCGCTGGCGTTCGTCGTCGGCCTCTTCGGACAGGGCCGTGAGCGCCCGCTCCAGCGGCAGACCCGACGACACCAGCCCGGCGATCTGCCGCGTCCAGATGGCCAGCGCGGTGGCGCTGAACACGGGCCGTGTGAACAGGCGCTGGCCCAGGCTGGCAGCGCGACCATCCTGCGACTGACCGGTTTGCACCGGCTCCACCGCCAGCGGCACCAGGGCCTGCGCCCGCAGCAGGCTGCGTGCCGCCTTGGCGGTATCGGCCTCCATGAGGCCCTTGCGGGTCTGGCCCTGGGCGTCCAGGGCTTCAAAGGAAAAAGCGGGCATGCGGGCGTGGGCGGTAGGGCAACAACAACCCGCCATGGTAGCGGCTGGCGGCGCCTTGGCGCGCGGTCAGCTTGGTTTGGCGCGTGGGGAGTGCTTCTGGCATGTTTCTGGGCGAAGGGCTTTTCTGGCTTCCTTGATGTAGCGCGGGTGAAACGGCAAACATATGGCGTGCAATCCATTGCTGTTCTACGGGTGGCACGTGCGCTTAAGATGTGGCGGGAAATTAGGAGGGGGTGGGTGCCATGGCGCCAACCCCCGGCATTCATTCACGAAGGAGAAGAAATGAACAAGATGATCACCCTGGGAGGGTTGTTTGCCGCTGTGGCCTTGTCTGGTTGCGGTGGGAGCGGAGATGATGCAGCCCCTCCACCCGCCAAACCGCCAGCAACCGTCGTCTCGGGCGCAGAAGGCCTTTGGACTGGACAGACCCCTGATGCCATCGCCTTGAGTGTGCAAGGTGTCGTGCTGGAGAACGGCGAGACTTGGAATATTGTGAGTGCCGTAGACGGCACGGTTGTGGGCTTTTCACAAGGCAACATCCAGGCGTCGGCCCCAGATGCCATCACGGGCACAGGCCGCTATCTCAACGTAGTGGATCAAGCCCATCTGACCGATCGCAAAATCGAGTCTGTGAGCTACTTTGGCCGGTATGCCGTGCGGGACTCGATCCAGGTCACCGCCTCCAATGGCTGGAAGTACTCTGGCAACTACGGTGTTCGGTATGAGCAACCTGCTGCCGTGAGTGAGTTGCTGGGCACCTATGTGGGCACTGGCATCGGTAACCAGGTGAGTGCACCCCTGATCTCGTTGTCTGTTACCACGGGTGGACTGGTTTCGACGACCTCCTACCCGGGCTGCTCTGTTCGTGGGACCCTCGTTCCACGCGCCAGCGGCCGGAATGTGTTCGACTTGCCGATGACCTTTGATGGGACCACTTGCCCGGTGGCCAATGGCTCTGTTGTCAATCACGTCGTTTTGTACAACAACACCAGCCGATCCATCCTGATCATGGGGCAGAGTGCGAGCAAGGAACAGACCTACATCTACACAGGGCTGAAGAGCTAGGTCTTTGGTGCCTTTAGCTGCGGTCCCACGCCTTGGCGTGGGCCTGCGCAGCAATGTCCAGCGACCGCAGGCGCAGCGCCGGGTCGTACACATCACTCACCAGCATCAGCTCGTCGGCCCCGGTGGCTTCGCTGAGCTGCGCTAAACCTGCCCGCACCGTGTCCGGCCCGCCAATCACGGCGGCGGCCAGGAAGTCGCTGATGGCTGCGCGCTCCTGCGGCTGCAGGTGCACCGCGTAGTTTTCAATGGGTGGCAGCAAGCGGCGCCGGTCGCCCGTCAGGATGCCCAGCACCCGCTGGTAGGTGCTGCTGGCCAGAAACTCCGCTTCCTCATCGGTGGGCGCCGCAATCAGCGGCACACCAATCGCCACATAGGGCTGGGGCCAGGCGGCGGAGGGCCGGTACAGGTTGCGGTACAGGTCGATCGCCTGGTGCAGCAGGCGTGGCGCGAAGTGCGAGGCAAAGGCATAGGGCAGGCCGCGCTCGGCCGCGAGCTGGGCCGAGAACAGGCTGGAGCCCAGCAGCCAGATCGGCACGTTGGTACCTGCGCCGGGCATGGCAATCAGGCGCTGGCCGGGCTCGGCGGGGGCCAGCAGGCGCTGCAGTTCGGCCACGTCCTGCGGAAAGTCGTCGGCGGTTTCTACCCGGCTGCGGCGCAGCGCGCGCATGGTGGCCGGGTCGGTGCCGGGCGCGCGGCCCAGGCCCAGGTCGATGCGGCCCGGGTACAGCTCGGCCAGGGTGCCAAAGGCCTCGGCCACCACCAGCGGTGCATGGTTGGGCAGCATCACGCCGCCCGAGCCCACGCGGATGCGCGAAGTGCCCCCGGCAATGTGCCCCACCAGCACGGCCGTGGCCGAACTGGCAATGCCTGCCATGTTGTGGTGTTCGGCCAGCCAGTAGCGGGCAAAACCCAGTTTCTCGGCGTGCTGTGCGGTGGAGAGTGCAATCTGCAGGGCATCGGCCACGGTGCCGCCTTCGCGGACGGCCACCAGATCCAGCATCGACAGGGCGGGGCGGCGGGGGGTAGAAGTCATGGCCGCATTGTCTGGCCGCTGGTGCCTTTGTGCTGGCGCCGGGGCAGAGCTGGCAGGGCCCGAAGGGTTGCCTTGCGCGATTTTCACGACCGGGCCATTTTTTGGTAGCCAAAACGGCGACGGCGCCACAGAATGTTTCAAGACTTTTCCGCGCGGGCATGTTCCGGTGTGCGCGGACTGTGGCCGCAAAAGGGATGACGATGGGTTTTTTCAGCCGTTTGTTCAAGATCAAGGAGCAGGATCCGACCAGCCCCGACACCACCTGGGCCATGGAGGACAACGGCAGCGAGCTGGTGCTGGACGCGGAATACGCGGCCACCCTTATGACCGAAATCGACATCGATGCCGCCATTGCCAGCCACGAGCGCTGGCGCCTGCAGCTGCAGGACATGGTCAACGGCCGCTCGGACGAGGTCATGCGGCCCGAACGCATCTGCCACGATGACCGCTGCGACCTGGGCCGCTGGTTGTATGGCACGGGGCGCGTGCGGCTCGGCCACTACCCGGCGTTCGAGATGCTGGTGGCCCGCCACAAATACTTCCACCAGCAGGCCGCTGATGTGGTCACGCTGTTCCAGTCGGGCGAGCAGCAAAAGGCGGTGCAATTGCTCAACAGCAGCTGCCGCCATGCCTCCAACCAGGTGCTGTTGTTGCTCAAGGAACTCAAGCGCGGGCTGGGGCGCTGATGTCTTTGGTGGGGCATGGCCAGCCCCTGGCGGTCAGTAGCTCCGCCCCCCCTTGTACATCGCATGCTGCCGCCGGTTCAGCGTGGCCGCCTCACCCAGCCGCCCCATCGCCGCGCCAGCATGCGCATGGGTGATGGCCATGCCCAAGCCGTCGGCCGCATCGGTGCCCGGCAGGCCCGGCAGCTGCAGCAGGCGCCGCACCATCTCCTGCACCTGGCTTTTGGCGGCGCGGCCGTGGCCGACCACGGCTTTTTTCATTTGCAGCGCGGTGTATTCGGCCACGGGCAGGTTGCTGGCCACCAGGGCGGTGATGGCGGCGCCGCGCGCCTGGCCCAGCAGCAGGGTGGACTGGGGGTTGACGTTGACGAACACGATTTCGACCGAGGCCACATCGGGCTCGTAGCGGGCTGCGACCTCGGTGATGCCGTCGAACAAAATCTTCAGGCGCCCGGGCAGGTCGCCCAGTGCCAGCGTGGTGGTGCGGATGGTGCCGCTGGCCACATAGCTGAGTTGGTGGCCGTCAACGTCCACCACGCCAAAGCCGGTGGTCTGCAGGCCGGGGTCAATACCAAGGATACGCATTTGCTATAAATTCAATAGCTATATGGGCAATGTGGTCGCGCGCAGACGGCAATTTTTGCTCAAAGTCCGAAGTACCAGCGCACCGAGTGGAAGAACACGGGGGCTGCAAAACACAATGCGTCCACCCGGTCGAGCAGGCCGCCTGCGCCGGTAACGGACATGCCCTGCATGCCCCAGCTCGTGATGCCCCGGTCGCGCTTCAGAGCCTTCATCACCAAATGCCCCAGGCTGCCCGCCACGCAGGCCAGCAGCGCCATGCCCAGCGCCTGGCCGGGTTTGAACGGGGTGATGAAGGTGAGCAGCCCGCCCGCCACGCCACCGGCCGCCACACCGGCGAGCCAGCTGGCCCACTGGAAGCTCTGGCTCACCTGCGGCGCCACGGGGGTGTGCGGAAAGCGCCGCCCCAGCAGGTGCTGCACCACCATGCAGGTCTGCACCACAAACACCAGGAAGAACACCAGGAACGCGCCCTTGTCGCGGTAGCCCGGGAAGTCGAGCAGCAGCAGCGCGGGCACATGGCTCATGCCGTACACGCAGACCATGATGCCCCACTGCAGCTTGGCGTTGCGCTCCAGAAACCGCTGTGGGTCGTTGGCCAGCGCACTCACCACCGGCAGCGCCAGAAACACATAGACCGGGATGAACACCGTGAACAGGTCGAACATCTTGCTGCCCACGATCCAGAACTGCAGCGGCAGCACCACGAAGAACGCCAGCACCAGGCTGCGGTGGTCGCCCCGGCGCGTGGGCGAGAGGGTGATGAACTCGCGCAGCGCAAAAAAGCCCACGATGGCAAACAGCACGGTGGCCACGGTGTCGCCCAGCACCCAGCCCACCCAGAACACGGTGGCCATCATCCACGAGGTCTTGAGCAGGCCCCAGAAACGTTTGGCCTCCAGCATGCGGGCTTCGGACTCGGGGTCGTCACTCGCATGCTCGCGCAGATTGCGCACAAAGGCCCACACGGTGACGATGGACAGGATGCCGAACACGGCGATGAAGAGGGCGCCGATCTGCTGGGTGGTGGTGAGGTTGCGAAGGAAGTTGTTCATGTCGTTGCCGCCCGGCCGCCCGAAGGCAATGACGCGCCCCCTTGGGGGGCAGCGATACGCGAAGCGATGAGCGTGGGGGTCATATTCAAATTTCCCGCAGTGCAATCACCGCGCGGCGTGCGCGATCAAGGAAGGGGCGGCGTTCTTCACCCGCTTCCAGCTGGATCGGCTCGCCAAAGGTCACCGAGCACAGGATGGGCACGGGCACCACTTCGCCCTTGGGCATCACGCGCTGCACGTTGTTGATCCAGGCGGGCACCAGCACCACCTGCGGGAACATCTGCGCCAGCTTGAACAGGCCGGATTTGAAAGACTGCGGCTCGTCGCCATGGCCGCGCGTGCCCTCGGGGAAGATCACGATGGAGTCGCCGCTGGCCAGCGCCCGCACCAGCGGTGCCAGTGGGTCGGATTCGGGCAGGGCGGCGCGCAGTTCTTCGGGCGTCGGGGTGCGCGGTGGCGTGTCGGGCGAGGGGTCGGGGCCGCCCGCCGTTGCGGTGTCGGCGTCGGCAGATGCGGCGGCCATGGCGCCGATCACGCCCACGGGCTCGGTCGCCGCAGGGGCTGGCGGGCGCGCGGGTGTGGCTTGGCGGTCCACATACACGGCGTTGAACACGGCGGTGGTGATCCACTGCCGGAACGGCGTCTTGGTCCAGTAGTCCTTGGCCGCGATGGGGCGTGTGATGCTGCGCAGCTCCTCGGGCAGCGCGGCCCAGATCAGCACCATGTCGGCGTGGCTCTGGTGGTTGGCGAAATAGATGCGCTGCTCGGCCTTGGGCGGGCAGCCATACCAGCGGGCCTGGGAGCCGGTCAGAAACCGCACGATCCCCAGCAGGATAAAACTCATCAACTTGGCAAGCATGGGGCGGATCATACGGGGCGGTATGGCCTGCGCCGCCCAGCGCCGTGGCGGGTAGCTGCAGTGCCGCAGCGCCCACCTACACCCAGATGCGGTATGCCCAGAACGCCTCGTCGCCGTAGATGCCGTCGTACAGCGCCTGCGGCGCATAGCCCGTGATGCGCCGTGTGACGCGGCACAGGTGCGACTGGTCCGAAAAGCCCGCGCCTGCGGCCACGTCGGCCCATTTCACGCTGCCCTGCGCAGCATCGGCCGCGATGGTGTCGAAGAACGCCTGCTCGGCCTTGCCAAAGCCGCGCAGCTCGCGCAGGGGCAGCCCGGCCCAGCGCTTGATGCGCCGCTCCAGCTGGCGCAGGCTGCGGCCGGAGGCGGACAGGGCGGCCCGCTGCGCCAGGTGCGCGACCCAGTCGCCGTAGCGCTGCGTCTGCAGCGCCTGGGCGGGGCGGCAGGCCTGCCAGCGGGGCTCCAGAAAATCTTCCAGGCACTGCAGGCGGGCCGCGTTGTCGGGCAGGTTCTGCACCGTTTCGCACAGCGCCAGCCAGTCGGGTGGTAGCAGCGATTGCGCGTCCACCATGCGGTCGGTCAGGGCGCCCGGGTCCACGCCGGTGAGCTGGTGCAGCGCGTCGGGCATGAACATCACCATCATGGCGTGCGTGGGCCCGGCGCAGAAGCTGGAGGTGGGGCGGGTCTGCGGGCCCGCCAGCACCCAGCGGCCGGGGTAGGCCTCGCGCGGGCTGTGCTGCGTGGGCATGGTGTCGGGGCGCTCGGCCACCAGGGCCTCGCTGCGGCCTTCAAACCACCAGCTCAGGCTGCACAAGGGGGATGCCGGAAAGCGGTTGATGCGCTGCGCATCGCTGAGCGTGTATCCCACCGTGCTGCGCGCCATGGCAGCGCGCAGGCAGGCCGTGAGGCTGGCGCGCGGCAGCCACAACTCGCCCGAGGGGATCAGCCCGGCGGGGTGCCGGGGGGAGGG
>Ga0187845_1001346_pt1 | contig 14143 bp, 6 predicted proteins | sample SpaLakP09_SKY_68_FD_134515 | JGI IMG/M metagenome (GOLD analysis project Ga0187845, IMG submission 134515) | Oligotrophic lake water microbial communities from Sparkling Lake, Wisconsin, USA - SP09_SKY_68 | ecosystem: Environmental > Aquatic > Freshwater > Lake | place: USA: Sparkling Lake... | reverse complement strand
GCGGCCATCCAGGCCGCCACCGCCGCCCGCTGGGCCTCGCTGTAATGCAGGCCCAGCTTGGAGCGCCGCCAGAGCACGGCCTCGGCATCGAACGCCCATTCCTGCTCGCGCAGATAGTGCAGCTCGGCCTCAAACAGGCCGGGCGCCACTTCGGCACCCAGCTCGGCAAGGCTGCGCGCTGCTCCCAGCAGCAGATCCACGCGTGAGCCATAGGCCCGCGCCAAGCGCCGTGCCAGGGCCGGCGGCAGGTAGGCGTGGCGCGCCTGCAGCGCTTGCACAAAGCGTTCGAAATCGCTGTCGGGGCGCTGCGCCACACCGATCCACTTGGACAAGTCACCGCCGGGCAGGCAGGCCGCAGCGGTCCAGGCCGGGCGTGCGTCGCCAAGCATCTCGCCCAGCAGATCGGCCGCATCCTCGGCCAGCTTGCGGAAGGTGGTGATCTTGCCGCCCCAGACGCTGAGCAAGGGCGCGCCATCACCATGGGTTTCCAGCAGATAGTCGCGCGTGACGGCGCTGGCTTCGCCTGAGGCATCGTCGAGCAGCGGCCGCACGCCGGCATAGCTCCACAGCACCTGGTCCGGACGCACCGGCTCCTTGAAGTAGCGGCTGGCCTGCTCGCACAGATAGCTCACTTCCTGCGCCTCGATCTCGGCCTTGGCAAAGCCGGCGATGGCGGCGTCGGGAAGCTCCACATCGGTGGTGCCGATCAGGGTGAACTCACCCTCGTAGGGAATGGCGAAGATGATGCGCCGGTCAGCGTTCCGGAAGATGTAGGCGTGGTCATGGTCAAAGCGGCGGCGCACGACGATGTGGCTGCCCTTGACCAAGCGCAGGCTCTTGGTCGCCAGGGGCTCGCCCGCGGCCGGCCGCGCCACATGACGCAGAAAGGTCTCGGCCCAGGGGCCCGCGGCATTGACCAAGGCACGGGCATGGACCCGGCGCTCCAGACCGGCCTCGCTCAGCGTCGCACGCCAGCCACCGCCCTCGGCCGCTGTTTCGCGCTGCGCCGCCGTCACCGTGCAGCGGGTCCGGATCTCGGCCCCGCGGGCGCGCGCGTCCAAGGCATTGAGCAGCACCAGACGGGCGTCATCGACCCAGCCGTCGGAGTAGACGAAGCCGCGCTCGAACTCGGGCTTGAGCGGCGCGCCCAAGGGGCTGCCGCGCAGACGCACGCCAGTGGAGCCAGGCAACCACTCGCGCCGGGCCAGATGGTCGTAGAGGAACAGCCCCAGGCGAATCATCCAGGCCGGCCGCATGGCCCGGTCATGCGGCATGACGAAGCGCAGTGGCCACATGATGTGCGGGGCGCTTTTGAGCAGCAGCTCGCGCTCCTGCAGCGCCTTGCGCACCAGTGAGAACTCGTAGTACTCCAGGTAGCGCAAGCCACCATGGATCAGCTTGGTGCTTGACGAGGAGGTGTGCGCCGCAAGGTCCGAGGCCTCGGCCAGCAGCACCCGCCAGCCCCGGCCCGCCAGGTCGCGGGCGATGCCGGCGCCATTGATGCCGCCGCCCACCACCAGTACGTCAAAATGGTCCATTCCCGGACTCTAAGCCAAGGGCTTGCTGCCATGTCGTATTTGCTCGCTCTCGACCAGGGCACATCCAGCTCGCGCGCCATCGTCTTCGAACGCAGCGGCCGCATCGTGGCCATGGCCCAACAGGAATTTGCCCAGCATTTCCCACAGCCCGGCTGGGTCGAGCACGACGCGCAGGAGATCTGGCAGAGCCAGCTGGCGACGGCGCAAGCTGCCCTGCGCCAAGTGGGCTTGAAGGCCAGCGAGATCGCTGCCGTCGGCATCACCAACCAGCGCGAGACCACCGTGCTCTGGGACCGCCAGACCGGCCAGCCCCTTCATCACGCCATCGTCTGGCAAGACCGCCGCACCGAGCCTTTCTGCGCCGAGCTGCGCGCGCAAGACCTGACCCCCATGGTGCGTGCCAAGACCGGCCTGCTGGTCGACCCCTACTTTTCCGGCACCAAGCTCAAGTGGCTGCTCGACCACATCCCCGACTCGCGCGCCCGGGCCGAACGCGGCGAACTGGCCTTCGGCACCATCGACAGCTGGCTGGTCTGGAATCTCACAGCAGGCGCGGTGCACGCCACCGATGTCAGCAATGCCTCACGCACCCTGCTCTTCGATGTGCAGCGCAATCGCTGGGACGAGGAGCTGCTGGCCCTGATGGACATCCCGGCCGCGCTGCTACCCGAGGTGCGCCCCTCGAGTGGTGATTTCGGCCGCGTGGCGGCCCAGCACCTGGGCGGCGAGATCGCCATCGGCGGCGTCGCCGGCGACCAGCAGGCGGCCCTATTCGGCCAGGCCTGCTTCCAAGCCGGCATGGCCAAGAACACCTATGGCACCGGCTGCTTCATGCTGATGCACACCGGCACGCAGTTCCAGACCTCGGCCAACGGCCTGATCAACACCAGTGCCGCCCAGACCACGGCCACACCCGAGATCGCGCTGGAAGGCAGCGTCTTCATCGGCGGCGCCGTGGTGCAGTGGCTGCGTGACGGACTGCAGATCATCCCGAACAGCGGCGCCGTGCAAAGCCTGGCCGAGAGCGTGCCCGATGCCGGCGGCGTGATGTTCGTGCCGGCCTTCACCGGCCTCGGCGCGCCCTACTGGCGGGCCGAGGCACGCGGTGCCATCCTCGGCCTGAGCCGCGGCAGCACGCAAGCCCACATTGCCCGCGCCGCGGTCGAAAGCATCGCCTTCCAGAGCGCCGCCCTCTTGCAAGCCATGAGCCGCGACGCCCATGCCGCCGGCAGCGCCCCGCTGCAAGAGTTGCGCGTGGACGGTGGCGCCTGCGTCAACGACCTCTTGATGCAGTTCCAGGCCGATCTGCTGGGCATCGCCGTGGTGCGCCCGCGCGTGATCGAAACCACGGCCCTCGGTGCGGCCTACCTGGCCGGTCTGAGCTGCGGCGTCTATGCCGGCCTGGAGGAACTCAGCGCCCAGTGGAAAGCGGAGCGACGCTTCGAACCCAGCGCCGACCGCAGCCTCGCGGCCGCACGCATGGCCGAATGGGATCATGCCGTGCGCCAGGTCAGTGCCCCCTGAGTCCGGGTCGAGAATAAAAAACCCCGCCGCGGCACGAGGCCGGGGCGGGGTCGAGTCAAACGCTGACGGTGCTTACTTGAACTGGTAGCTCAGGCTGCCGTACCAGAAGCGCCCGCGCGGGTCGGTGAAGGACGCTGCATAACCGGCTGCATGCGAACCGTAGGACGAAGACGCGACATAAGGCGGCTCGGCGTCAAACACATTGCGCACACCCAGGCGAGCGGTCACGCCCTTGATGCCCTTGTAGGCGACCGACATATTGCCTCGCTCGCTGTTGCGGACCTGGTGCGGTGCATTGACGCCAATATTGGCATCCACTGACGCGGCCGACTCCAGCCAGCCACGCGTGTAGACATGCTCCAACGTCAGGCTGACCGTGCTGTATTGCCATTCAGCCGTTGCCGTGTGCTGCCGGCGCGGCACCGGAGCCACGGTGCTGTCGCCGCCCGTGCCGGCGAAGTGGCCGGTCGGGCCACCGGCGTATTTCTGTGCGTCGTACTTGATCACGTAGGAGCCAGCGACGCCCAGATTCAGGCGTCCACCTTCACCCAGGTTCAAGCGCCCGCGCACGTCCACGTCCACACCCGAGATGTTCAGATCGCCGAGGTTGTCGACTGGCGTTTCCACGAACAGGATGAACTTCTGCGCATTGCGCTTGACGCGGCTGCCATAACGCGACAGCAGGTCAGGCGTGGTCAGCAAGGTGTCGGCAGCAATGACGCCGATCGTGTCCTTCTTGTGGATGTTGTAGTAGTCCAGGGACATCGAGATGGCCTTGGCCGGCTCGAACACCACACCGGCCGTGAACTGACGGCTCTTCTCGGGCTTCAAATTGGGCGCGGCAGAGGACTTGGTCGGCACCTGCGTGTTGCAGCGGCCGGCCAGTTCGGTCGGATCCGGGCACAGGGGATCTTCCACGCTGTCTGCGGTGTTACCGAAGGACGGAGGCGAATTGACGTCCCACAGCGTCGGCGCACGGAAACCTGTGCCCACAGCGGCTCGCATCATCAGCTCTCGGCTGGGCTGGAAGCGCATGGTGGCGCGCGGGTTGAAGCTGGAACCGAAATCGCTGTACTTGTCATAACGGGCGGACAGACCGGCTTCCCAACCCTTGGCGAAAGGCAGGGACAGTTCGGCAAACACAGCCTTCAGATTGCGCGAGGCCTTGGTGGCGGGCACCGTGCCTTCACCACCGATGTGCTGGCCGGCAGCGTAGTCGGCGTTGAGCGGCCGGTCGTCGGCCTTCTCGTTGCGCAGGTCCACGCCAGCGGCCAGACCCAAATTGCCGCCCGCCATGGCCATCAGCTCCTTGGTGACCTTGAAGTCAAAGGCGGTGGTGGTGCTGGAGGACTCGCGCATCTTCCCTTCCATCGCAGCCGAAGCCCAGAGCGCATCATGCGTGGCGTCACCGGGGCCGAAGGGGTTCAGGTTGCCGGTGGCAATTGCCTTCAGGAAGCGGCCTTCATGGATATAGCCCTTGTAGTCCAGCAGGCCTTCGGCACGGGCCACATTGATGGCGGTGTCGTAGTCCCAGCCTGCGAGCACGCCGGTGGAGCCGAAGACAAAACGCTTCTGGGTGTTGGTGTTGTCGCTGATGCGATTGCCGGCCGGGACGGCGCGCAAGGCGATGCCGGCCATGCCGGTCGCGGGCACGGTGTAGCCCAGCTTGGTCAGCAGTTCGCGCGGGTAGTACTTGCTGGTCACCGGCATCAGCACCGGCTCGAAAGCAAACTTCTCGGCATTGAAGGGGCCGAAGCCTTCCCGAATCGGGGTCGGCGCGACGCGACCGATGCCCTGGTTGCGGGCAAACGAGCCCTCGACGAAGAGCTGGTGGTCCTTGGCGGCGTTGAAAGTCACGCGACCGAACACATCGGCCTTGTCCTGATCAGGCAGGTTGTCCAGGGTGGCCGCAAAGATGAAGCGGCAGGTGCGACGCTCCAGCCCATTCGGCGAGGGGCCGCGCACGACGATGAAGGAGGTCGGTTCACCGCAGGGCGTGAAACGCGGGTCGGCCGGGAACTCAGGATAAGCACCGGGGCCGATCAGGCCTTCGATATAGCCCGGGAAGGGGGCGCTGGAGGAGGGCTTGGCAGAACCCGGCACTTCGTCGACACCGCGGTTGTAGAAGCCCTGGTCGATGGCGCGCAGACGGGTGTTCTTCTGGACATTGGCGGTCAGCAGCACATTGAAGCCGTGGCTGGCGATGTCGCCAAAGCCTACGGCCAGGGTGGCGCCCTTTTCCGAGCCGCCGATGCCGGCTTCGGTGTTGCCGTAGCGCACCGAGACTTCACCGTTGCGGTAGTCCCTGCGGGTGATGAAGTTGATCACGCCTGCAATGGCGTCGCTGCCATAGATGGCAGACGCGCCATCACGCAGCACTTCGATGCGATCGATGGCGGCGAAGGGGATGCTGTTCAAGTCGACCGAGGCCGCGCCACCAATATTGCCGAAGGGATGGTTGGCCAAACGGCGGCCGTTCAGCAAGACCAAGGTGGAATTGGGGCCCATGCCGCGCAGATTGGCATTGGAGGTGCCGTAACCCGTGCCCTGACCGGTGTCGGACAGCATGGCTGAGTTGGCCGAGATGCGCTTGAGCAGCTCTTCGGTGTTGGTGGCGCCGCTGGCTTCGATCTGGGCGCGCGTGACCACGGTCACCGGCAGGGCGGTTGCCGAATCCAGACGCTTGATCGAGGAACCGGTGACAGACACGCGTTCCAGGGACTCCTGAGCCATGGCGGGCGCCATCAAGCTCAGGCCGCCGGCATAAACCAATGCCAGTGCGGTACACAACCGTTTTTTCTTCAACATACGACTCTCCTTCTTTGTTCGAATCATGTGCAGTGGACTCGGACCGTCAGCCAGGCTGCCGGCCCAAGCCGCAAGGCCACACGCGGATGGTGCGGTGGCAGGATTCTTCTCCCCAGTCCGGTCCAGTCGTGCGGGGGCAAACCCTTCGAGTTGCCTTTTCGCATCGCCTCAGTTCAGGGGGAGTGACTTTCCACACATGACAACTCCATCGATGCGGCCTAGCCCGGATGCCCGCCTCACGGCGGACTCAGCCCGGCGGGTGGCCGTTCATCTGGCGCCAGGCCTGAATGCCGGCGACCAGGGGCCCGAGCTCCCGGTTCAGGGCCAGCAAGGCTTCGGGCAATTGAGCCGGCTCACCGCGCGGCCCGGTCGCTTGCTCCAAGGCCGCGGCCAGCTCAGCCAGGCGAACCATGCCCAGATTGCCGGCCAGGCCCTTGAGCCGGTGGGCGGCGCTGCCCAGAGCCGCCAAGCCGGTGATGCGCGCCTCCTCGAACAGCGACTGATGCTGGGCATATTGCTTGGCAAAGGTGCCGAGCAATTTGGCGAGCAGCTCATGCCGACCCGCGCAGCGGGCCAATGCGGACTCAAAATCGGTACCGGGAAGCTCCGGCCAGGTGCTGATGGCCGGCGGCGCGGCCGGCCGCTCGACGGCCACACTTGGCGTGAGCGGCTCGCCACCGGGGGCCGACGCAGCACCCCGGCGCGGCATGTCGGCCGTCAGCTTCAGCAGGGTGCGGATCAGCTCGCTCTGGTCGATCGGCTTGCTGATATGGGCCACCATGCCGGCGGCCAGGCAGCGCTGGCGCTCCTCGGCCAGGGCATGGGCGGTCAAGGCCACCACCGGCAGCTGCGGCGCCAGTTGGTGCAGGCGGCGGGTGGTTTCGTAACCGTCCATATCGGGCATCTGCACATCCATCAGCACCAGGTCGATGCCGGCCGGGCCGGCTTCGCGCAGGCGGGCGACGGCCTGCGCGCCACTGTCGGCGCTGATCACTTCGGCGCCGGCCACGGTCAGCCTGTCCTGCAGGATCTCCCGGTTGATGTCGACATCGTCGGTGATCAACAGCCGCAAGCCCTGCAGGCTGGCGCCGGCGGCAGCCTGCGGCTCCCCCAGGTGCAAGGCCGGCACCGTGGCACCGACCGGAAGCAGGGCGGGATCCACGCGCTGCAAAGGCAGACGCAAGGTGAAGCAGGAGCCCTGACCGAGCACGCTGTCCACTTCGATCTCGCCTCCCATGGCGCGCGCCAACTGGCTGCTGATGCTCAGACCCAGGCCGGTGCCGCCGAATTGGCGCGTGGTCGAGCTGTCGGCCTGCTCAAAGGCGCGGAAGATGCGCGCTTGCTGTTCTGGCGCAATCCCGAGGCCGGTGTCGGTGACGGACAGGCGCAGCCAGTCCTGTTGTGCCTCCAGCGTCAGCGTGACCCGCCCCTTGTCGGTGAACTTGATGGCATTGGCTAGCAAATTGACCAGGATCTGGGTGACGCGCAGCGAATCCAAGGCCACCCAGTCAAAGCTGCATTTGTATTCCATGCGCAAGCGCAGGTTCTTGGCGTCGGCGCGCTCGGACACCAGATCAATCACCTCCTTGGCCAAGTGCACCAGATTGCAGGGCAGGCTTTCGATGTCAAGCTTGCCGCTCTCAACCTTGGAGTAATCCAGAATGTCATTGATCACGCCCAGCAAATGGCGCCCCGAGCGGACGATGCGCTCAAAGCCATTGCGGCTGGCCAGCGGGTCGGTACTTCGGCTGACGCCCAGCTGAGCCAAGCCCAGCACCGCATTGAGCGGCGTGCGGATCTCGTGGCTCATATTGGCCAGGAAATCGCTCTTGGCGCGCGCCAGGCGCTCGGCCTCGTCCTTGGCCAGGCTGAGCTCGCGCTGCAAGCGCTTGAGCGAAGTGACATCGGTTCCCAGGTTCAGGATGCCGTAGTGCTGCTTGCGCGCATCGACCAAGGCCACCATGGTCAGCAGATAGTCGTGTGGGCCGTCCTTGGGGTGCTGGATCTGCCGCTCGCTGCTGAGGCTGAGGCTGCCGGCCAAGAGCTGAGCGTCGCTTTCGGCAATCTCGGCGGCCACTTCAGGCGTGAACAAACCGGCCGGCGTGCGGCCCAGCACCTGCTCGCGGCTGAAGCCGCTGGCCAGCTCAAAGGCACGGTTGACCAGGGTGTAATGGCCGGCGGTATCGCGGATGCTCAGCGTGATGGGCAGGGCCTCGAGGATGTCCTGCATGCGCTGCCTTTCGGCCTGCAACTCAGCGGTGCGCAGGCGCACATCGTCCTCCAGGCGGCCCTGCTGCACACGCAGCTCGGCTTCGGCACGCACCCGGGCGGTGATGTCATGACCGAACAGCACCACACAGGCCTGGCCGGCCAGCTGCATGCGGTCCATCTTCATGTCCCACCAGATGGGCTCGCCGTCGCGCCGGCGGGACTGCCATTCAAAGTACTGGGGGCCCTCGTTCAGCGTCCGTTGAACCCAGACCATCAAGGCCGCCTTCGAATACAGGCCGCCCGGGTGCATCAGCGCGGTGTCCAGGTCGGCGGCCCGCTCGCAGCCGTATTTCTCCAGCGTCTGGGCATTGGCGAAACGCAAGGCGCCGCTCTCCCCTTCGAGGATCTGGATGCTGGTCAGCGAGCTGTCCAGCAGCATGCGCAGACGCTCCTCGCTTTCGCGCAGCTCATGGGCCACCTTCTGCTGCGCGCGCACGGTGTCGGCCAGCAAACGGCGCGAGCCCTCGAGCGAATGTGTGACCTCCCAGAACAGGGAGCCATAGCGCAGCACCAGCCAGCCAATCAAGCCGGCCGACACGCTGAAGACCACGGCATAGCTGGCCAGCGGCGGCGTGTTGCTGGCATTCAGGCCGGGGAGCACGCCCTGAAGCTCCAGCAGCCACAGCGTGAGATAGCCAAGAACAGCGGCCAGTGTGCCGCGCACGGCGGCCTTGGTGCCGACCATCATGCCCAAGACCACCACCAGGGCGAGCGCGCCGGACATGCCGGAGGAGCGCACGCCATTGCCGTACCAAGCCGCTGCGCCGAACAGCACCAGCAGCAAGGCGCTGCTGAAGAAAGCCGCCGCCACCCGTGCGCCCCAGCGCATGGCAAATGCCAACGAGCACAGGCATATGAACAGCACCGCCGAGCTGGTGCCGATGCGCGACACGCGCGCGGGCCAGGGCAATGAGGTCTCGCTCAATGTGCTGGCGATCTGCGCCAGCGCGCCCAGCATCACCAGGGCCAAAAAGACCCGGGCATTGCGTGCCATGACCGTGTCCAGGCGCGACCTGAAACCCTGCAAGGACTGCTGCTGCGCCGCATCAAGCGGCGGCTCGATGGCGGAAGGCTCGTCAAAGGCCTCAGGCGTGCGAGCGTTGGAAGGCGCGAACATGGGGGGGGCGAAGGTCAGCGCAAGCCCGGCCCTGGCTCAGGCGGAGTGCTGGCTGAGCTTGTGGATCACACGCCCCAGGAATTTCTCGACCTCCTGGCTCTTGCCCAGGGCGCCCATGGCCGCCTCCAGATGCTGCTTGATGATGCTGCTCAGGTGGTCTTCCTGCGACTGGCTCAGGCCCAGGTGCAGAAAGCTGTTCTCGACCTCGGCGTTGAGGCTGCCAAAGACTTGCTTGACCTCCTCACGCTGCGCCTGATTGCGGGCCGAAATATCGGTCAGCGCATCACGGGTCATGCTGACCAGATGGCGCACATCGGCCAGATCCTTGGTGGCCACCACGGCCTCCAATGCGCCGACTCGCTGCACCGCGCCTTCCACGAGCAAGGCGACATTGTCGATGGCACGGCCCATGCGCTCGGACTCGGCGCGGTCCATGTCGGCGCTTCGATCCATGCGCAAATCACGCACAAACAGCACCACACGTCCATAAGAAAAGCCGGTGTGAGGACCGAAAGGGCGGATGCGCTGACCCTCGGTCTGGCTCTGCAGATGATCGAGGATGGAGTTCTCCAGCGCGCTGCAGGGACCCTTGGCATTGCCGGAGTAGACCTCGCTGCCAGCACGGATGCGCACACAACCGTCCAAGGCGTAGCGCTGCAAGGCCTCGATCATGGCGCGCGCGACCGCCTCATAGCTGTCGCTAACCACCAACTGGCGTTGAAACTCCAGCACCACGCCGGCCTCACCCACCATATCGGCAGAAGAAAGCACGGCATTCATCACCTCGTCGAGCTGACCGCTCAGCTCACGCTGGCGGTCGCGGTGGGCCAGCACCAGGTTGATCTTGGCCAACAACTCGGGCGCGTCGAAGGGCTTGGACAGGGAGTCTGCACCGCCGGCCGCGTAACCCTGCAAGCGCTCCTCGATGCTGGTGCGCGCGGAATGGAAGATCACCGGGATCTCGGCGCTGGCGCCACCGGCTTTGAGCTGGCGGCAGGTCTCGTAGCCGTCCATCTCTGGCATATCGACATCGAGCACCACCAGATCGGGTGGATCACTCTGGCAGCGGGCCAAGGCCTCGGCCCCGCTGGTCACTTGGCTCACCTGGAAGTCGCCTTCCAGCGTGGCTTCCAACATTTGCAAGGTCAGCTCGTCGTCATCGACCAGCAAAACATGAGAACGCACCGTCATATTGTTTGACTCCCCTGGCGATCATGCTCGTTCGAAGGTGGCTCTGACACCCCGAACACGGCTCCATCAGACTTCTGGTTTCGACGCCCTGGCGCCGAACTTGAGAAAGCCGAAGGATGCCGGGCCATTGAACCAGCAAAGCCGCGCAGTGACCAGCCCTGTTCTCCGCCTCGCAACAAGGCTGGCGCGGGGCCGCAACGCCCCTGCGATTAAAAGCCCAGGCTTTGCCCCGCACCGGCCAGGGTGGCCAGGCCAATCACGGCGAAGATGGCCGCGGCGATGCCATGGACCAGGCGCACCGGAATTCGGCCGGCGATGCGCTCGCCGAGCAGCACGGCCGGCACATTGGCGATCATCATGCCCAGGGTGGTGCCCGCCACCACGGCCACAAAGGCCTGGTATTGCGCGGCCAGGGCGACGGTGGCGATCTGCGTCTTGTCGCCCATCTCGGCCAGGAAAAAGGCGACGATGGTGGTGCCCAGCACGCCCAGCTTCAGGCCCTTGCCGCCCTCCTCTTCCTCGTCGATTTTGTCCGGGATCAGGGTCCAACCGGCCATGGCGAGGAAGCCCACGCCCAGCACCCAGCGCATCACGGAAGGGCTGACTTGCGCGGTGATCCAGGCGCCCAGGGCGCCGGCGCCGGCGTGGTTGACCACGGTGGCGATGAAGATACCGAGGATGATGGGCAGCGGCTTGCGAAAGCGCGCGGCCAGCAAGAAGGCCAGGAGCTGGGTCTTGTCGCCGATTTCAGCGAGGGCCACGATGCCGGTGGAGACGAGGAAGGCTTCCATAGAGGGCGAACACTTTTCTTCCTGCGGCCGGCATGTAAGAAACCATTGACCACGCACACGCCGGCCGCAAAGCAGGTGTGGGTGGTCAAAGGTCTTGCCAGGGGTCAGGTCTTGCGTGTGGCGCAAACCTCGACACTGCCCACGCCATGGTCGAACGCTCGACCAAGTGTGTTGACGCGGGCCGGCAGCCGGGGTGGCTGCAGCGGCTACTCCCCAATGACGGGACGATTGTAGCCGGCGCCGCTGGCTGGCCCTGCCTGCGGGCGCGGAGGCAGCTCTCTATTTGCGCCCGCCGCGTTTGAGCGTCGGGCTGGCCAGGTCGACCTCCTCAGCCTTGAGCAACAGCGCATCGGGGAACTGCTGGCGCAGGGCCAGGCCGCCCTGCTTGAAATCGGCCACGATGACGGTGCGCAGGCGCTCGGCCTGCCAATGGCGGCTGGCCAGCAGCCGGGTCGATTCGCCGTCCAGCGCCGCCAGTTCCTCAGGCACCCGGCTCAGCTCGGCCAGAGGCCGGCCGCGGATCAAGCCATCAGCGGCCATGCCGGCCAAGCCGGCCGTGGTCTCCAGCTGGCGGCCGAACTCGCCGATCAGCACCGCGCGGCGTGCCACCAATTCAGGGTCGGGCACGCGCTCGGCGGCCATGCGGCGGATCTCCTGCTGCATCAGTGCAGCCACCTCGCCGGCACTCTCGTGCTTGGTTTGGGCGCTGGTGATCAGCACCGCACCACCCGGCAAGGCCTCGATGCCGCTGGCCGCGCCATAGCTGAGGCCGCGCTTGATGCGCACCTCCTGGTTGATGCGCGAGGAATAGCCGACGCCCAGCACTGTGTTGGCCAAGGCATTGGCTTGCTGAGTCACCACCTCCAAAGCCTGCGTCTCGGGCTGCAGCTGGGCCAGCGGCACCGGGCTGGGCGCGGCGGCCGGCGCCATCACCAGCACCGCACTCTGGCCCGCACCGGGCAGGTCGACCAGCACCGTCTTGGTGGCCAGGGGCTTGGGAGCCAGGGCCGGCATCTGCGGCAGGGCCGTGCGCGGCGCGCGCCACTTGCCGAAATGTTTGTCGGCCAAAGCGCGCGCCTGGGCCGGGTCGATGTCCCCGGCCAGGATCAGGGTGACCCGGTCGGGCCGCAGATGCAGTCGGTGGAAGGCGCGCACATCGTCGAGCTGGATGCGCGCCAGGGTGGCCGGTGTCGCCTGACGGCCCTGCGGGCTTTCGCCCCAGTAGAGGCGGCGCGCCACTTGCGCCGCCAACTGGGCGGGGTCGGAGCGGCCCAGCTTGAGGGCGTCGGCAGCCTGCGCCTGCATGCGCGCGAACTCCTCCTCGCTGAGGCTGGGGCTGCGCAGCATCTCGGCCAGCAGGCCGAGGCTGGCATCCAGGCGGTTGCTGGCCACGGTCACGCCGAGCTGGCTGCTGCGCGCACCGCTGCCGATCTCGAGCTGCGTGCCCAAGCCCTCGACGGCGGCGGCCAGCTCGGCCGCCGGCACGGCCACGGCGCCACGCTGAACGCCCTTGCCCATCATGGCGACGCTGAGCTCGGCCAGACCGGCCTTGCCCGGCGGGTCGTAGACGGCCCCGGTCTGCAGCAAGAGCGTGGCCGTCACCAGAGGCTGGCGGTGCCGCTCCACCACGGCCAGGCCCAAACCATTGGGAAGGCGGGACTGCTTGAACTCCGGCAGCTCCAGCGCCTGGGGCGAAGCCGGCCGGGGCGGCGAATCAAAACCCACCTGAGCCGCTGCGAGGACCGGCAGCCAACCCAGTGCGGCCGCCAGGGCGGCCTGCGCCGCGGGGCGCCACAGCGTTCCAAGTGCGCTCATGGCTTGCCCCCCTTCTTCTTGCTCGCCGATCCATCGGCCTCGTACAGCACGGTGACGCGCGCACCGCGCAGCACATCGCGCTTCAGCACCCGCTGCACATCGGCGGCCGTGACGGCCTGCAAATCGTTCAACTCGCGGTTCACCCACTGCACATCGCCACGCAGCAAAGCCGCCTCACCCAGCACTTCGCCCAAGCCCAGCGGCGTCTGGCGGCGAATCAGGGCGGCGGTCAGCAGCTGAGCCTTGACCTTTTCCAGCTCGGCCGGGGCAATCGGCTCCTCGGCCAACTTGAGCAGCTCGCGGGTCAGCGGCGCCACCAGGTCGGCGGCGCTCTGCTTGCCGGCGGCAATGGCATGGGCCACCAGCAGACCGGCATCGGCGTTGAGCTGGGCCTCGAAGCCGGCGCTCTGCGCCAGCTGCTCGCGATACACAAGGCTCTCGTTCAGGCGCGAGGACTCGCCCATGGCCAGCAGGCCTTGCGCGACCTGCCAGACAGGCGCATCGGCGCTCGAGGCTTTGGGGCCCTGCCAGATCAGCAGGGCCGCCGGCAGCGGCACATTGGGTGCCTTGAGCTGGTGCAGCTCGTCGCGCGCGCGCCGCGGCTCGGCCACCTGGACGCGGGGCACAGGGCTGCTGGGCGGGCGAATGCTGCCAAAGTAATGGTTGACCCAGCGGTTCAGCTGCACCGGGTCAAAAGCGCCGGTGACGATCAGCACCGCATTGTCCGGCCGGTAGTACTGGGCATGGAAGGCGCTGACGTCCTGCACGGTGGCGGCGTCCAGCTCCTCGATGCTGCCGATCACCGGGCGGCGGTAGGGATGCTGCAAGTAGCCAAAGCGCGGCACGGCATTGAACAGGCGGCCGTAGGGCTCGGCCAGCACGCGCTGGCGGTACTCTTCCTTGACCACGGCGCGCTCGCTGTCGAAATTGGCCTGGTCCACGGTCAGGTTGGACATGCGCTCGGCCTCGGCCCAGAGCAGAGGTTCCAGATGATTGGCCGGCACGACGCTGTGGTAGGCCGTCATGTCATCGGCGGTGAAGGCATTGTTGCTGCCGCCGACATCCTCGGTCATGCGGTCGAACTGCTC
>Ga0187845_1001344_pt1 | contig 14162 bp, 12 predicted proteins | sample SpaLakP09_SKY_68_FD_134515 | JGI IMG/M metagenome (GOLD analysis project Ga0187845, IMG submission 134515) | Oligotrophic lake water microbial communities from Sparkling Lake, Wisconsin, USA - SP09_SKY_68 | ecosystem: Environmental > Aquatic > Freshwater > Lake | place: USA: Sparkling Lake... | reverse complement strand
GGATAGTCATCCGGAGAAATGGTATCCGGCAGTACACGGTAAAATCGATCAATATAATGATTTGCCAAAGTCGTATCGTCAGAACGTCGATCATATCAATGCCCCTTTTAATCGTTCAGTAAACGATAAACCCGCTTTGACGGAAGAGGAGATGCAGGATCTGATTGCTTTCCTGAAAACCTTAAATGATGGTTATCTACAAGCTGCTCAGCGATAACTGATGGACATGCAGAATACCGGAATCCGGTTTTCTGCAGAAGTACAATGATGGCATGCAATCAATTCAGATAAAAGCAACGTCCGCAGACATGACGGTAACGCTCATTTCCACCGATATCAATTTGTTCACCGCTTTGCATGCGCCTGCCTTGCTCATCGACGCGAATATTCATGGTTGCTTTCTTGCCGCATGTGCAGATGTTTTTCAATTCTTCTATCGTATCTGCGAGTGCCAGTAAATAAGTCGAACCACTGAACGGTTCACCCAGAAAATCACTGCGCAAGCCATAGCAAATTACGGGAACTCCACGTACATGAGCGAGCTGGTGTAATTGTTTTACCTGCTCGGAAGATAAGAACTGCGCTTCGTCTACCAATACGCAATTGACTTGCGGGGTTTCTTTGAGGAAGTCAAAATTTCCATCAAAGACAGCCGCATTTCTTTGTGGCCCCAGACGAGATGTCACCTGACCGACACCATAGCGATGATCAATGGCTGCCGTATACAAACAGACTTTTTGGCCTTGTTCTTCATAGTTATGTGCCACTTGTAAAAGTGCAGTCGATTTTCCGGCATTCATTGCCGAATATCTGAAGTAAAGCTTAGCCACAAATCTTCCTTAATTTTTTTTTGATCAATTCGCGTATGTCATGCCTGACATTCTGTTTTTCAAGAGTGGATTTACAGGTAGACAGCGGTTTCAGAGAAATAGTTTTTTTGCCTTGTCACGGCTCTTGAAATCGGAAAAGACTACCTTATCTTCGTCACAGCAGATGCTCAAGTGAGGTCTGCGGATCCAATTTATATCGCTTAATTTGACAAGGATATCATCATGCGTAATTTTGACTTTGCCCCTTTGTACCGTTCTGCCATTGGTTTTGACCGCTTTGCTCAGTTGTTCGACGATGCCCAGCGGAATGATGCCACACCAAGCTACCCACCCTATAATATTGAGTTGATCGCTGAAGATAAATACAGCATCACGATGGCGGTGGCGGGATTTGATCGTGCTGAACTGTCCATTGAAACCGAGCACGATATGCTCAAGATTACAGGACGCAAGGAAAAGGACGATACGCAGCGCAACTTTTTGCACAGAGGTATCGCCTCTCGCGATTTCGAACATCGCTTCCGCCTCGCTGATCATGTCAAAGTGATGTCTGCGCGACTGGAAAACGGCTTGCTGACGATAGAGCTGGTACGTGAAATTCCTGAGGCATATAAACCACGGCGTATCCAGATTGACGGAGACAACCTCCAGTTAGTACAAGCACAGGCTGCCTGATCATTCTTGCTTCAATAAAAAGCATGGGCTTACATCCATGCTTTTTTTATACGTTAACACTATCTTCATCCCACAAAAATATTTTTCGCACATACGATTGCCGGCGAACAACCGCTGTCAGCAGTTTTTTCTGGCTCGGTAACTCTGGATCTGAAAAATGAGATCAATACCGCAGAGTACAGAATGTGTCATTTATGCGATAGAAAAAATATTTTTTAATCATGTTGTTCAGCTTGCCACAATATCGTTATGATAGATGCACAAACTTCTGAGCCTGTGCAGACTGAGCCTTAGGTAACGAAGTGTATCGAAATAGTCTTTTTTTACTCCGGTCGAGATTGTTTTGTTACCTGTCGGTAGTATCTCTATTGAAAAAGTAAGAGGAGAATATTCTTGCAACTATTCCGTACGGCAATACGTTCTATCTACATATTTCTCTAGTTCATCTGGAAAGGATGTCGCATGTCCAAGACCATATTGGTGGTGGATGATTCTGCCTCGGTCAGGCAGGTTGTCGGACTAGCTCTGAAAGGGGCTGGATATTCCGTGATAGAAGGCTGCGATGGCAAAGATGCATTGTCTAAACTTACCGGACAAAAAGTGCATCTGATTATTTCTGACGTCAATATGCCTGTAATGGATGGGATTACGTTTGTGACCGAGGTGAAGAAATTACCAGCTTATAAATTTACTCCCATCATCATGCTGACCACCGAGTCGCAGGAAGGGAAAAAACTGCAGGGGCAGGCAGCTGGTGCCAAGGCCTGGGTAGTCAAGCCTTTTCAGCCTGCACAAATGCTGGCGGCTGTATCTAAACTGATTCTGCCTTAAGGGTGGTCCATCATGAATAAGATGGATATTCAGGGCGAGTTAACGATTTACACCGCAGCGGTGGAAAAGCAGCGATTGCAGAATTTTCTGGACACCGACGATGAACTGGAGCTCAATCTTTCACAGGTCAGCGAGATGGACACTGCAGGATTACAGATCCTTGCATTGATGAAGAAAGAAGCCGCCAGACGCGGCAAAACTTTGCACTATGTGATGCATAGTAAGGCCGTACTCGAAATATTGGAAATGTCGAATATGACAGCTAGTTTTGGCGATCAGGTAATACTGACCTGAAACAATAGCTTGATCTGAATACTCAGATCCATCACCAGGCAGTATCGAATTTTATCTGAAGCATAGCATTCCATCATCATCCATTACGGAGGATTGCATGAGTTTCGATAGCGAGATGAAGGCTGCGTTAGAGACTTTCGTTGCCGAAAGTCGTGATCTGCTGCAGGATATGGAAGAGCTTTTGCTCGGGCTTGAGCATGGCGGAGATACTGCCGATGCGATCAATGCTATTTTCCGTGTTGCCCATACGATTAAAGGTTCATCAGGTCTGTTTGGCCTGGATCATATCGTTCATTTTACGCACACCCTCGAAAGCGTACTCGATAAAGTCCGTGACGGTGATATCCCGATTTCACCTGAGCTGATCGCCGTTTTATTGCCATGTCGTGATCATTTAGCAGTATTGATTGATGGCGTTGCACACGGACTGCATGGCGAATCGGAAGACACCTCTGCTCTTGGCCATGCTTTGCAGGTCAGGCTTGCCCGGTTCCTCGATCCAGAGCAACAAACATCGGATAAAGCACTGGGGTCAGTGGTTCATCATGAGCAGACTAATGCAAGTTCTTCGGGTGCAAGTGTGATGGATCGGGGGAGCTGGTACCTGTCATTACGCTTCGGGCCAGATTGCCTGCGTAATGGTATGGATCCACTGTCATTCATTCGTTATCTGAACACGTTGGGAGATATCGTCAGCATCATAACGCTCACGAACCAGTTGCCCGATATGGAACAGATGGATCCGGAAACTTGTTATCTGGGATTTGATGTCGTCTTAAAAAGCAGCGCCAGTAAAGAGTCGATTGAAAATGTATTTGAATTCGTGCGCGAAGACAGTGTGATACGTATCGTACCGCCGAACAGCAAAATTGATGAATACATCGATATTATTAATGCATTGCCGGACGATCATGAGTTGCTTGGTGAGATTCTGATTAAAAGTGGTGTCTTAACCAAAAATGAACTGGCGAGCTGCCTTGAGTTGCAGACAAAACGACAGGCTGAGAATTCAGTACAAGAGTCTGCGAAAAAAATTCCGATAGGTGAAATTCTTGTTAATGAAGAAATGCTGCAGGCGCCAGTACTCAATGCCGCATTGAATAAGCAGCAGCAAGTCAAGGAATCGAAAGCCCGCGAACGTCAGAGTATACGTGTTGATGCAGAGCGTCTCGATAAGCTGATTGATCTTGTTGGTGAACTGGTGATTGCCGGTGCCGGGGCAAATCTGCGCGCAGGTAAATCCACCGATATGAACCTGATCGAGGCGACTGGTGAAGTGATGCGACTGGTGGAAGAAGTGCGCGACAGTGCATTGCAATTACGTATGGTGCCTATTGGTACAACATTCGGCCGGTTTCAGCGCGTGGTGCGGGATGTCAGCATGGAGCTTGGTAAGGATATTCTTCTGGAAATTTCCGGCGGAGATACTGAAGTCGATAAATCCGTGGTCGAAAAAATTGGTGATCCCTTGATGCATCTGGTTCGCAATTCTATGGATCATGGAATTGAGTCTGCTGAAATCCGGCTGGCGCGAGGCAAGCCGGCTCAAGGTGTGCTGAGACTTCATTCTTTCCATGAATCCGGCAGTATTGTGATTGAAGTCAGTGATGATGGTGGTGGCCTGAATAAAGCAAAGATTCTTGCGAAGGCAATAGAACGCGGTCTGGTTAATGAGAATATGAACCTGACTGACAAAGAAATCTACGCTTTGATTTTTGAACCTGGCTTCTCAACGGCGGATCAGGTTTCTAATCTATCCGGTCGCGGAGTCGGGATGGATGTGGTTAAACGCAATGTCACGTCTTTACGTGGTTCGATAGAAATAGACAGCGAGATGGGAGTCGGAGCAACGATACGCATCCGGTTGCCACTGACGCTGGCAATTATCGATGGTTTCTTAGTTGGCGTTGGAAAGTCTTCATTCGTGATTCCCCTGGATCATGTCATCGAATGTCTGGAATTGCCTGCGGACAATGATGATCAGGATTACATGGATTTACGTGGCGAAGTGTTGCCATTCATACGTTTGCGCCATTTATTCGAAATTGAAGAGCCGGTGCCAAGACGGCAAAACATCGTTGTTGTCGGATACGGAGAAAGCAAAACCGGACTCATCGTTGACCGTCTGATGGGCGAGTTTCAGACAGTGATTAAACCACTTGGAAAATTATTCAGTCATGTTCGTGGAATTGGCGGCTCTACTATTCTCGGCAGTGGTGAAGTCGCTCTGATACTCAGTATTCCTACTTTGACCTTGCACTACTCTGGTCTGGAAAAACGCAAACATATGCAGTTCGGTACGACACTGATACGAAGTTCTGCATAAGGATCCAAAAAAACTGCTGATATTGAGGTTCAGATTCAACTGAGAGTCGTTTCACGAAGAAAGGAAGCACAGATGAAATCGCTATTGGAATCATGGAAAATGTGGCAGAAATTTGCGTTGGTCGGCTTATTTGTTCTGGCACTATTTGGCTTGCCCTTTATGTTGTACCTGAATGCAGTGAATCAGGAGGTCAGGGATGCTGAATTTGAAAAAATGGGAGCCAGTGTATTGCCTGCGACGGTGAAATTGCTTCAGTTGACGCAAAACCATAGCGGTTACAACACCTTGCTGATCAGCGGGGATAAAACTGCCAGAACCCTGAGAGACAACACCGCGCAGGATCTGTCTGCTGCGATAGATTCGATGGCGCTGTTATTTAAACAGTTTCCCGAATTAAAGCTGGATGATGCTGCGAATCAAATCAGGCAGAGCTGGGTCGCGATTTATGCAGAGCGTGATCGTTATACCGTGGAAGAAAACCGCGTCAGACATGCTGCACTGGCCAGTAAGTTATTTGAGCTGATAGACAAAATTGCCGATAACAGCAATCTGTTATTAAGTCCGGATGCGGCTACTTTTTATCTCGCGACCCTGTCGACGGATAGTGTTGTACACATGACGGAACTGGCGCGCAATTCCAGGGCAATTGTCATCAACACATTGATAGAAAAGAATCTATCCGATAAAGACCGAGGCAGGCTTGCGGCATTAAATGCCGTGGTTGCCGATAACGTTTTACGTAGCGAAAAAAATTACAACAAACTGATCCTGATTAATCCACTCTATCGTGAGGCATTAGGTACAAAAATACAGGAACAGAATGCGAAAGCGAAAGAGGTTGAGCAGATTATTTCTGAAAAAATTCTGGAAAATTCCCGATTTGATTACGACCCGCAAGGATTTTATCAACGTGTTTCAGTAGTCATTGATGCCACGCATGATCTGGAACAGGCTATTCTGCAGGAAATGCTCAAGCGCACTAATGAGCATACGCAAGAGGTCAGGAAACAAAGGATGGAAACGATACTGGCTTGCCTGATTTTGCTGGTATTGGTCATCGCTTTATCCTGGTACATGATTCGTATGGTGATTCATCAGATCGGTCGTGAACCTGCTGAGGTCGTTGAATATGCGAATCGCATTGCTTCTGGCGATACATCCGTATCGCTCGATTTACGTGAAAATGATCTCACCAGTATTGCTGCAAACCTGGTGGCGATGGTGGGTAATATGCGCTTGCGGATGGAGGAAACTGAGCGCATCGCGAAAGAGAATTTGCGGATTCGCATTGCTCTCGACAATGTAGCTACCAATGTGATGATTGCCGATGCAGAGCGCAATATCATTTATATGAATAAGTCGATCGTTGCCATGCTCAATGTTGCAGAATCGGATGTTCGTAAGCAATTACCAAATTTTAATGTTGCGAATCTGATGGGATCAAATATCGATCAGTTCCATAAAAATCCTGAACATCAGAAACATTTACTGTCAACTTTTAACCAGAATCATAAAGCACAGATCAGCCTTGGTGGTCGTAGTTTCACCTTGTCTGCGAATCCGGTGATCAACGAGCATGGTGAACGCCTCGGCAGTGTCGTGGAGTGGGCAGATATCACGGAAAAACTTATCGCAGAGCGTGCGGCGGAAAAACTTGCAGCGGAAAATCTGAGAATCAAGATTGCACTCGACAACTGTGCAACCAATGTCATGATTGCGGATACGGAGCGCAATATTATTTACATGAACCGGTCCATCACTGAAATGCTCTCTGCGGCAGAAATGGATATACGCAAAGCCTTGCCACATTTCGCTGTTTCAAAACTGATTGGCTCCAATATTGATCAGTTCCATAAAAATCCGGCACATCAGAAAGCTCTGCTGAGCTCGTTCAACAGTAATCATCGTGCCCAGATTACCGTCGGGCAGCGGGTGTTTGCCTTATCAGCGAACCCAGTTATGAGTGATAAAGGTGAGCGTTTAGGCAGTGTTGTCGAGTGGGTGGACAGGACAGCTGAAGTGGCGATAGAAAAAGAAGTCGGCCATATCGTTGAACAGGCTGTCGCCGGAAATTTCACGACTCGTATTTCAGAAGAGGGTAAATCGGGCTTCTTCGGCAAACTCAGCTCTGACATCAACCGTCTGATGAGTATCAGCGATGAAGGTCTGAACGAAGTGTTACGCGTACTGGCGGCGATTTCTAAAGGAGATCTGACCGAAACCATAGACAAGGATTACGAAGGAACTTTTGGCGCATTAAAAGGCGCAAGTAATGAAACTGTTGCCAAATTATCGCAAATCGTCACTGATGTGATCAATGCGACCGATGCCTTGTCGAATGCCTCTGAACAGATCAGTGCAACATCTCAGGCATTGTCACAGGCAGCAAGTGAACAGGCGGCCAGTGTCGAAGAAACCAGTGCCAGCATAGAGGAAATGGCGGCGGGTATTAATCAGAATGCAGAAAATGCGAAGGTGACAGACGGCATCGCCGGAAAAGCAGCCAAAGAAGCCAGCGAGGGTGGCGAGGCCGTCAAACATACTGTCTCAGCAATGAAAGAAATTGCCTCCAAGATTGGCATTATTGACGATATTGCCTACCAGACCAATATGCTGGCGCTGAATGCGGCGATTGAGGCAGCACGTGCTGGCGAGCATGGTAAAGGCTTTGCTGTCGTTGCTGCAGAAGTCCGTAAATTGGCGGAACGCAGTCAGGTTGCGGCGCGCGAAATTGGTGATCTTGCCGGAGGTAGCGTCAAGACGGCAGAGCGTGCCGGTGAATTGATCGATGAGATTGTTCCCGGTATTGGGCGCACATCGGATCTGGTACAGGAAATTGCCGCTGCTTCGCAGGAGCAGTCAGCAGGTGTCGGTCAGATTAATACGGCAATGAATCAGATGAACCAGATCACGCAGCAAAATGCGTCTTCCAGCGAAGAATTGGCTGCAACCGCAGAAGAAATGACCAGCCAGGCAGAGCAATTGAAGGAACTGGTCAGCTTCTTCAAGATTGGAAACGATATTCAGCGCAGCCATGGCAACGAATTGAAGGTTTCGAGGCAAACCACAGCACCGAACCGGCGTAGTCGTAGTTCTGGTCCGAATATCGGTTTTGATGAAGCCAAGTTCGAACGATTTTAGGAGCCGGTCATGAGCGCAATCATAACTGGCAGACAGAATGCGCTGGAGAAATCCGGCGTTGATTCTGGCAAGCATATCGATACTGGCCAGTATCTGACTTTCGTGCTGACCGGTGAAATTTATGCTCTGGGTATTTTGCACATAAAAGAAATCATTCAGTATGGTGATCTGACCGAAGTTCCGATGATGCCTTCGTTTATCCGGGGTGTGATTAATTTACGTGGGAAGGTGGTTCCTGTCGTTGATATGGCGGCTCGTTTTAACAGGGGCAGCACGCAGATTGCTAAGCGAACCAGCATCATCATTATTGAAATGGAAGCCGACGAAGACGGAGAGACGCAGAGTATTGGCATCATGGTCGATGCCGTGAATGAAGTGATCGATATTTCTTCGGATGATATTGAACCACCACCTTCATTTGGTGCGCGTATCCGTCCTGATTTTATCAGCGGCATGGCAAAGCGCGATGGAAAATTCATTATCGTATTGAATCTCTCCAGCGTATTGTCAATAGAAGAAATGTCCGCATTGGGTAACTCTCTGTTAAATGATGCTGACAGCAAAATTGAACCGGAGCCGGAGCATGAAAACTGATTCTCCGCTTTTATCCAGAGTACGGCCCTTGCAAAAACCAGAGTTCGACTGGATTGCTGATTTTTTATACGCACGAACAGGAATTGCTTTGAGCGACGGAAAACAGGCCTTGGTGATGGGGCGCCTGGATAAACGTTTACGTCAACGAGGGCTGAGCAACTATGGAGACTATTTTGCATTGCTAGGGCGCCCGGAGTTCGAAGATGAAACGACGATAGCAATCGATTTATTGACTACTAACGAAACCTATTTTTTCCGCGAACCCAAGCATTTTGAATTTTTGAAAAAAACGGTTTTTCCTCAATATGCAAATCAGCGCGGTATGCGTATCTGGAGCGCTGCCAGTTCCAGTGGAGAAGAGGCATACACCATCGCCATGACGCTTGCCGATCATTTTTCCGGAGATGGCTGGGAAATTTTAGGAACCGATATTTCGACACGGATGGTCGAAAAAGCAAAACGGGCACTCTATCCTATGCTTGCTGCTGAAAAAATTCCGCCGACAATGTTGAAAAAATATTGTCTGAAGGGGAAGGATGAATTCGAAGATTTTTTTCTGATTGATCCTGTTTTGCGCGGGAGAACGCACTTCCGGACCTTAAATCTGGTGGAGTCTTTGCCAGATCTTGGTTCTTTCGAGGTGATCTTTCTGCGTAATGTCATGATCTATTTTGATATAGATACTAAACAGCGATTGATCAATAAACTGGCAGCGAGCTTGCGGCCAGGAGGGTATCTGATTATCAGTCACTCTGAAACACTCAATGGCATTACGTCCCCGCTGAAACTGATCAGCCCGTCGATTTATCGTCGTGATGAATGAGATGTGTGCAGACTATGATGATTCCCGACCATGTTAGTCAGTCAGCCGAAACACCAGGTTTTTATATTGATATTTTCTTGCAGCCTGGAGAATTTTATTTTGGCGACAGCGACACCCGCATTCGTACTATTTTGGGATCGTGCGTAGCGATTACCTTCTGGCATCAGAAAATGAAAATCGGTGGTATGTGTCACTATATGTTGCCTAAGCACCACCGACACCAACATCAACATCAGCAGCACGAACTGGATGGTAAATATGCTGAAGATGCGATTCAGATGTTTATGCATGAAATTAAAAAATCACATACCAAAGCCAGCGACTACGAGGTAAAAATGTTTGGCGGTGGGAATCAGTTTCCCGATCAGGACAGCAGCGTATTTACTATCTCTGACAAGAATATTGTATTGGGGCGTCGCTTACTGAAGGAGCATGGCTTTGTTCTCAAGTCCGAACATATGGGCGGCATCGGACACAGGAATGTTATTTTCGATGTCTGGTCGGGCGATGTCTGGGTTAAACATGTAGAGAAAGTGATGTTGCCGTGAGCGGAAAAATTAAAGTGATGCTGGTTGACGATTCGGCGGTAGTCCGGCAAGTTCTATCAGCCTTGCTAAGTAAAGACCCGGAAATTGAGGTGATTGGTTCTGCCTCTGATCCAATTTTTGCGATGGATAAAATGAATCAGCGTTGGCCGGATGTAGTAGTTCTGGACGTGGAAATGCCGCGTATGGATGGCATTACATTTCTGAAAAAGCTGATGTCGGTCAGGCCGACACCGGTGATTATCTGCTCTACGCTCACAGAAAAGGGAACCGCCACTTCAATGCAGGCCATGGCGGCTGGTGCGGTTGGCATTGTGACCAAGCCCAAGGCCGGGCTCAAGAATTTTCTGGAGCAGGATGACGGCGACATTGTACAGGCAGTCAAAGCCGCAGCGTCAGCCGACATGCGCAGGGTCAAGGCATTGACAATGCCTGGCTTAAACCCAGCGCAAAAGCTGACGCTGAATCAGGTGATGCCGATATCGGAATTGAAAGCCGAAGCGATGTCGGTAACGACAGACAAATTGGTTGCCATTGGTACTTCCACCGGAGGAACGCAGGCTCTTGAGCTGGTTCTGAAAATGTTGAACAGAACTACGCCAGGTATCGTGATTGTCCAGCATATGCCAGAGAAGTTTACTGCTGCTTTTGCCGACCGCCTCAATAAAATCTGTGAGATAGAAGTACTGGAGGCGAAGAACGGCGACCGGGTCATTAACGGGCGTGCACTGGTGGCTCCGGGTGGACGGCATATGCAGGTAAAACGTAGCGGAGCACAATACCATGTTGAAATTTTCGACGCGCCGCCTGTCAATCGTCATCGCCCTTCGGTTGACGTGCTATTCCGCTCGGTAGCTAAATGTGCCGGTGCCAATGCGTTGGGAGTGATCATGACCGGCATGGGCGATGACGGTGCTTTGGGTTTGCTCGACATGCATAAAGCCGGAGCCGAAACAATTGCTCAGGATGAGAAGAGCTGCGTGGTGTATGGCATGCCGAAAGAAGCGGTCAAACTGGGAGCCGTCAGCCATATTCATCCTTTGCAGGAAATCGCCGGAATCATTGATGCGTATGGCCGGAAAAACAAAATCTGACGGCTGCATCATGAACTCAAACCAGAGTGTTGCGCAGTGTGATGGCTCGTACTGCTGACCGTCGCCGTGCCTTGCGTCAGTATATTGTCTGGTGTATTCAATAGTATTCAATACTCGGCAGCTGACACTGAGCTGCTGAGTATGATGGTAGAGTCAGGTTAACGGATCAGAATGCCGGGGCCGACATCCCTGATATCTTTCGTTCCGGTCAGCGCCATACTGACATCGAGTTCTTTGTGCAGAATCTCCAGCATTTTCGTGACGCCGGCTTCACCCATGGCGCCAAGACCATACAGAAACGCGCGACCGACCATGCTTCCTTTCGCGCCCAGCGCTGTTGCCTTCAAAATATCCTGCCCGGTACGGATACCGCCGTCGAACCAGACCTCGGTTTGATGCCCGACTGCCTCGACGATAGGTGGCAAGGCTTGTATCGATGACATCGCGCCATCCAGCTGACGACCACCATGATTACTGACCACAATTGCATCGGCACCAGCGGCAACAGCCAGTCTGGCATCTTCGACATCGAGTATGCCTTTTAAAATTAATTTTCCACCCCATTCTTTTTTAATCCATGCCACATCATCCCAGCTCAAGGTCGGGTCGAACTGGCTGGCCGTCCACTGACTGAGTGTCAGGATGCCATCGCCACCCTTGACGTGACCGACCAGATTGCCGAAGGTTTTACGTCCGCCCAGCGCACGTAATGCCCATCCCGGTTTGGTGGCGAGGTCAAGAATATTTGCCAGCGTCAGCTTGGGCGGCACGGACATGCCATTTTTGAGATCTTTGTGACGTTGCCCTAAAATTTGCAAATCCAGCGTCAGCACCAGCGCCGAGCATTTGCAAGCTTTGGCGCGCTGTATCATCTCTTTGACGAAGCCGCGGTCGCGCATCACGTAGAGCTGGAACCAGAATGGTTTGCTGGTCACGCTGGCGACATCTTCTATCGAACAGATGCTCATCGTCGACAGGGTAAATGGAATACCGAATTTTTCAGCAGCAATGGCCCCCAGCATTTCGCCGTTCGCCCATTGCATGCCGGTCAGGCCAGTCGGCGCAATCGCAACCGGCATAGCGACTTCCTGACCGACCATCGTGGTTTTGGTATTGCGGTGTTCAACATTAATTGCGACCCGCTGGCGCAATTTCAGCGCGGCCAGGTCGCTGGAGTTCGAACGATAAGTACTCTCTGTATAGGAACCGCTGTCCGCATAGTCGTAGAAAGCTTTCGGAACACGTTTTTTGGCGAGCAGACGTAAATCTTCAACACAGGTAATGACAGGCATGGCGCTTCTCCGATTGACAAGGATGGATCACAGGAATGGTACCGGAACTGAGATCCATGAGATTCTTCCTGTGTAAAAGTGTAGGGGAAAATCTTGTACTAATGTAAGAAATCGATTCACGCGATTGCTGAAGTATTTTCAGCTGATCAGGCTGTCATCCTCCAGAAAGCGTTCGGAAATGAATCCACGTAACCAGAGGTTTCCGGCATCCTGATGGTAGCGGCGGTGCCAGAACATGTTGGTTTGCAAGTGTGGCAGGCGTAAAGGCGGTTTGCTATATAGCAAACCGAATGGTGCGGCTGCGCGTTCGGCCAGTTTCTGCGGAACGGTGACTAATAAGTCGCTGGTCGCGACGATATACGGCACCGCGACAAAGTGGGGTACCTGGAAATGGGCTCCTGCGAAGATACCTGCTTTCTCCAGTGTCTGGTTAATTTTCAGATACGGCTCTTCTTGCGACGCCACGATCAGATGTTGTGCATGGATAAAGGTTTTCAGATCTAGCTTGCCGGAAGCGAGCGGGTGCTCGCGACGGTACATACAAACATATTCCTGCCGGAATAAGCGGCGCTGATACCAGGCATCCGATAAATCATCAAATGCGCCGATGGCGAGATCGACCCGGCCAGACTCCATTTCGGTTTTCAGATCGATCTGGCTTGCACGTAGCGTCGCTATTTGAACTTTTGGTGCAAATTCGCGTAAATGGGCGGCCAGCAAGGGCATGAAATAGACTTCCCCGACATCCGTCATCGCGATTGTAAAGCGGCGCTGGCTGGTGTCCGGGTCAAATGTGTGCTCGGTATTGAGAGCGGCGGTGATATGTCGCAGAGCGACGGCAACCGAATCGGCCAATTGCTCGGCGCGCGGTGTTGGCTGCATGCCGCTGGCGGTACGGACAAATAATTCATCGTCAAATTGTCGCCGCAAACGTGCCAGTGCATTACTGACCGCAGGCTGGGATAAGCCGAGGCTGCGGGCAACGGCAGAAATTTGTCTTTCCTGAAATACTTGCTGAAACACAACCAGCAGGTTCAGATCGATATCTTTGGCTTCCAGCATTATTGATTTGGTGAATGGTCTGTATTTTTGTATTTATATCGTAAAAATGACGGGTTTGCATTACATTGCCGTTCAAGACTGGCAAAACGCCAGCATTCCTCTTTCATGCATATCAGGAGACAACGATGGAAACTTCCGGAAATTTGCGTTACCAGACTGGCTTTGCGAATGAATTTGCCAGCGAAGCTTTGCCAGATGCTTTGCCAAAAAATCAGAATTCACCGCAGAAATGCGCGTATGGCTTATATGCAGAGCAAATTTCCGGCACAGCGTTTACCGCTCCGCGCCACGCCAACCGCCGCACATGGATGTATCGCATCCGCCCGGCAGCAATGCACCAACCGTTTGCGCAAATCGATAACGGTAGTATGACCAACGATTTCTCGCAAGCGCCGTCGACGCCGAATCAGTTGCGTTGGGACCCGATGCCCATGCCGCTAGCCGCGACCGATTTCATCGAAGGCTGGCTGACGATGGCTGGCAACGGTTCCGCCGATGCGCAGACTGGTTGTGCAATTCACTTGTATGCGGCCAATCGCGATATGACGACGCGCTTTTATTACAATGCCGATGCTGAATTGCTGATTATTCCGCAGCAAGGACGACTGCATATCCGCACTGAGCTCGGCCTGCTTGATATCGAGCCGCAGCAAAT
>Ga0187845_1001339_pt1 | contig 14172 bp, 8 predicted proteins | sample SpaLakP09_SKY_68_FD_134515 | JGI IMG/M metagenome (GOLD analysis project Ga0187845, IMG submission 134515) | Oligotrophic lake water microbial communities from Sparkling Lake, Wisconsin, USA - SP09_SKY_68 | ecosystem: Environmental > Aquatic > Freshwater > Lake | place: USA: Sparkling Lake... | reverse complement strand
GTTATACAAGTCTATTTGTATGCGCCCATTCATTTTGATATATTTTAAATCGTGTTGTCCACTCGCAATTTGAATGCTTGTTTCTTCAATCTTGTATTTATTCGTTTTAAAATCTCTTGAACCGCAAAGTTCACCCTTGTTTTTTGATAGTTTCAGAAACTCCTCAACGCAATTGTTTTCCTCGGCGCGGCGAAACATAAACTCATAATCAAAACCAAATATATTGTAACCGATAATAATATCGGGATTCTCCTTTTGAATAATATCGCGCCATGCCAAAAGCAAATCCTTTTCTGTTTTATATGATTCTATTTCAGCATTTTCTAACTTAGAACAACTATTCAAGACAACACAATGATTCAAATAGGGTTCTTTTTCACCGCTTAATAAAAAGGTAGATCCAATAAATGTTACCTTATCTCCCTCCAAACGCGGGAAGAATGAGTTTAAGGAAATATTAAGCTCCGTCATCTTTGCAGTACGGTCCATTTTTTTATCCATCAAAAGTTCAACTATAGTACCCTTCTTTGCAGAATTTTTGAAATAATGTGTTTGTGTCCCGAAATGCGAGTCTTCATCTTCGTCTTGATTCATCTTCTCAAAAAGAGCCTCAATCGTTATTTGATATTTAATCTCGTCGCTTGATTGGCTATTTCTAATTTGCGCGACGAGCCAGTTCTCAATTATTTCTTTCAAATCTTCTTCGGATTTGGGAGCCTTTTTTGGATAGACTTTATCAATGCTTGTTTTCATCGTGTCTTCATAACCAAATGCACACAAGAGTATTTTCTGCAAAATGTCTTTATATTGTTCTACACCGAAATCATTATTCTGGTTTTCAAAATATTCGATGATATTTGTTGCAAGTTTCTTATAAGATTTAATTGGAACGGGAAAGTCACCGTGACTACTGTTCGCCTCAATATCAAAACTGCAGATTTTTAAAGGAACACGTGTTTCCTTATCATTGAGTGGAATAATAAATTTATAATTTATCTTGAATTCAAATTTACATGTGGTCTTTTTTGAAAGAATATTGGTGGTATTCTTATTTGGCAAGGCTACCCAACCAGAAGGACTAATATCGCGAATGTGAAACAATCGCAACAAGGGTGGGATATTTGCTTCGTACAAATATGTGCGCGTTCTCCCAAACAAAAGTCCTTCTTTGAGCAGTTTTCGATCGGTTGTGTTGTACCAGAGATTCTTAGCCTTGTTGAAAGCTTGCATATTATCGAATTTAAACGCCAAAAACTTGTGTTCTTTGCCGCCGTCAAACCCATACAGTTTTTTTCGCTTTATTAATTTGCATTCGCATAATGACTGCTCATAATATTTGCCGAGCTTTCCGCGAATAAATGCGACAAATGTATTTTTGGTTGCGGATGTCCATGAGTCATCAACTTTTACATAGAAGAAGGGTTTGAATCCTTCTACTAGAATGGAACAAGATTCACCGTGTTCATTTTTGCCAAACATTTGGATCATAAATTTGCTGGAATCTATGTTTTCGTGAGGTTTTCCTTCTTCATCACTACCACTGCTACAGTTTTCTATTTTTTCATTATAGATGTTGAAGTCATACAAACGGAATGTTTGATCCATTGTTCTTTGTTGTATTGTTGTAGTTTGTTTATTTCCTTTTTATCATATCAATTTTAAATAAAAAATATATATTTACAAAAATTGTTATTTACACTTTTTTTCTATTTTTACAATTTACGCATCTTCTACAATAACCAACTTCTTTTTTGGTTTTGCTCTACTTTTTGTCATCGCCATTGTCATTGCCGTTTCTACAAGTTTTTCTTTATCTTGTTCAATAACTTTGTTTGCATTCGGGTTTTTTATTTGGCGTATTTCTTGGCATGTTAATCCTATCAACTTATAAAATTCATCTTCTGTAATATCGATAATTCCTAATTTACGAAGGTCTGGAATATAATTACAAACTTCTTTTTCTAAAAATGACATTCTATATTTTGTATAATCGCACAAAATATTCGAAATGTCAAACTTCATAATTTTTAATATTAATTCTAAATTGTCTCCTAACAAATATATTTTTTCAGTTCCGGACAAACTTAGTTTTCCTTCATCAATAAACGCGCCCTTAAATCCTCTCTTATTCGCAATAATAAGTTTGCGTTTATTCGCGTCTGGGTGCTGTTCATTTGCCTTTTTTACTAAAATTCCTTCATCTAATGTATAAGTGTCAATTGCCCACATATCTTCTAATAAATATTCGCTTGGTAATTTTCTCTTTGTTCCAGTTGATTTTATGGTTTTTGTTTTATAATCCAAATTACAATTATGTTTTTCTATAAACCTGATGAGTTTATTAAATATACTGTGAAACGCTAATGGAATAGAATAGTTTTTATTGAGATATTCCAAGGATGTTGTTGTAAGTTTTTTGCGTTTTATTTCACTAATAATCTCCGTCTTTTTATTTTCACTATTCACTGTATTTTGCAATACATATAATGAAATAGGAATATCAGCATTTATCATTCCTTTTGATTGCGAATCATCCCACAATTTCAACCAAACAATATGTTTCTCCAACATTTTGTTGTGTAATGAATGACTTTTCTTTAACCAACTTAATGGATTAATGAATGCTAAATATCCATCTGGTTTCAACCGTTCAAACGCCTTTTCAATAAACTTTGGCCAAATCGTTTCATTTTTCTCACCTAATTGTTTTCCAGTATAAGATCGGATACCTCCCTTATTGTATGCCGGATTTCCTAATATAACATTAAAACTATTGAGTTGTAAACCCCAGACGCTTACAATATCCAACTCTAATGTATCGCCTTCGTATATGTTCATTTTATATTCTCCATTCACATCAAATATTTGACGACAAATAAAGACATTTTTCTTGTTTATTTCACTCATATACAACATATTTTCAATAATGTGTTTTTTGCGTTCTTCATCATTTGATATTTGCAATTTTAAACCGTCCATCAATCTCAAATAAACAGCCACCACAAAATTACCCATACCAGCTGCAGGGTCAAGCCATATGAATCCTTTTTCTGTAAATACACTTTTCCCACATGCTTTAATATAGCTTTTATCTATATTATCCAATATTTCAGATATTATACTCATACTTGTAAATACTTCACCATTTTCTTGTTTTTCTTTTTGCTTTGGTTTTAAACAACTATCAATTAACTCTACAAGTTCTTTTGGTTTATCTATCAAACTTTGTAAAGACATTTTGAATTGAATTGCTATATTATATATGGAAGAGTTTCGCTTAATATATTTTTCAACAATCTCTTCTATAAATTGTATAATATCTTTTTTGTTCCACCAAATAAAGGATTGATCGTTGAATACATGTAACAAAGATGGTGTCGTTTTAATAATATTCAACATTTCTAAAATGTCCAATGTGTCCCTATTTTTTTTACTCATGGTTAAAATACAAATCAACGGAAGAATAAAAGGCAAAATATCCTTGGTAAAAGATATATTTGCATTTTGCGTGTCTTCTTCATCATTTTCTTCATTTTCAGAAGTATTTTCGTATCCATCTCCATCTTTTACAATTTCTTTTCCAGTCGGCAACACTTGATCACTTTCTTCATCAAATTTAATTTTTACATTTATTTTTTTATCCCCAACGGAATCCATAAATTCTTTATTTAACCTTTGTTGGTCTTTTGTATCAAAATTTACAATATAATCCTCTATCTTTCTCAACAATATTTTTAAATTATTAACAGGGTCCGCTTTCCAAAGATGTAACAATTTCTCTACTAATTTTGTTTTGTTTTCCTTATTTTCAAATAAATCACTATCAATGTTTATCAAATTGTTTTCTACAATATAAGAAATTTTTTGTTCAACATTCAAATCTTTTTTATGCACATTATAATCTAATAAAGTGTTAAGAACTCTAGAAATATTCATATCTACGACAAATCCTACTTTTTTTTCTCCATCATTTATTGCATCATTTTCAGGATTGTTAATTCTCTCCGTCATACAACGATACATCATTTGAATAATTTTATCACTTGAACTAATATCATTAAACAGAAACAGAATATCAACAAAGTCTAGTGTAATTCCCAAAGTTAGTTGATCTCCTGCCAACAAAATCAATCCATCTTTTCCATCTTTTTTTGCTTTCGATTCCCAATTTTTAATTTCCACTTTTATATCTTTAACTTTATACCCCTTTTTTGAATTGACTATTTTAATTTCATATCGTTGCAACATGATATTTTTTAACATTCTATCCTTTATATGGTTGCTCACTTTTTCTATTGGCATACCAATACCATAAGGTAAAAACCATAATTGAGATGTAAAATCACCATTATTCAATCGTGTTCTGCTATTCTTTTCAATCGCAATTCTTTTTATTCTTCCAAATATTGACATATCCTTTCCTCTCGGATAGTCTCGTTCTTTATTGCTTCCAGTAATATATCTCAATATCATATCCACTTCATTTGGAAAATTGCCGCTTAAAAGTGCGCTGTTTGAAAATCCATAAGATGTATCTTTAATTCTGTGTTTTATTTCTGCATACCTTTCACTATCCATCATATTTGTAAGAATGTGCAATTCGGGCATTATATCATAAACCATTAACATTTGTTCTTTATTTTCTTCGGTTAAAAATAACAATACATCTTCCCCGTGTTTTTCCAATAATCCTTGAATATCCCTTTTTTTGCACAATTGTTCGTCTTCAATGTCCCAAAAACACTGACAATCCAAAGGTATATCCCATTCACTCAAAGGTTTAGCATAAGTAGCAGTTAAATATACTTTTATTGTTTTTGGGGACGAATAGGATTCTAAAATATTTTTGGACATTATTGTTGTTCCGTGAAAATGGTTCTCATCAAACACTATAAAGTCCAAATTGAGTTGTAGAATAGATTCCACCTTTTTTTCAAATACATAATCGTCTAGTAATTGTTTGCTTACAATAATAATATTTTTATCTTTTAGCCCCATTTTTTGAAAATCTGTTCCTTTTTTGATTTCAACAATATTTATTCCATTAAAATCTCTAAACTTGTGGAACAACTCATCGGTAAATTGTGACAATGTTTCAGTCGGTGCAGGTGTAATAATTAATGCGTTTATTGTTGAATACTTTTTATGATATTTAATAAGCAAATTTCCAATACAATAAGTTTTTCCGGACCTTGCTTTTGCTCCTAATAAAAATTGCTTCTCTCCTTCATCAATCCTTTTCATTTGTTTATAAGTAATTAATTCTTGATGAAATCGTGGCAATAGTGGAACTTTTGCATTATAAAACTTGGAATTCACTTCATCAATCATAATGTCTTGTATTGCGTGTTTAAGATTTTGGAAACAAAATTCTAAATTTCCTAAATCTAAAATGTGATGGATATTTTCTTTGATATAATTATTTGTAGATTGACTTGAAGCGATAGTATCCAACACTTTTTGTTTATTATTCACGACAAGATAAATCTCAAATTCTTTGTATTTATGTGAATGTTGTTTAGTCACTGCTAAAATCTTTTCAACATCATATTCATCGATAGATTTATTGCTATCATCTAAATAAAACTTGGAAGACATAAAAACCCATTTGCCATTTTTTTTATTTTTTAATGTAATGTCGCTTGATCCACCTTCTCCTTTACTAAATACGGATAAGCCTCGCAAATAAATTTCTAAATTATCCACCTTTTTTAATTTACAAGTATTAATATTTCCGTCGTAATGATCGTAAATATCATTTGATAATATGGGATAAAAACCAAATTTAATGATAATGTCCCACACTTTTTCATAGAGATTTCCTCTTTTGGATTGTGTTTCTTTATCTGTTTTTCCATTTATTGATTGTGCAAGCTCCGCAAAAGTGGATACTTGTTTAATGCGTTCAAATAATTCAATTCCATTCATTTTTGAAATAGATGTATAGATGTATAGATGTATAGATGTATTGTATCTTGTAATAAGTATTGTAGAGTATTGTACAACTTTATTTACGATTAAAAAATCGTCAATTTTTTTTTGTTTTCCAACCTTTTCTTCCATATTTGCAATGCTGTCGTTGAGAGAACCCCTTGGGTTTTTTGCAATTAATAGATTTTTTGTATTTTATTGACCACTTTCCACCGCGCATTATTTTTTGGTAATATCTGCGGTGTGTTTTTCTATAAGAAGGATATTTATGGTGTAGTGCTTTTTTAGAATACAATTGGCTGTGTTTATGTTGTTGTCTAGGTATTTTAGATTCAATCCATTGCGCGAAAGCTTCAGGGCTGCGGCTAGATTCATATTCTTCAATAACTTTTCCATTGTTATTAATATAACGCAAAGTCGGGAAACCCATTGGGTCAGAACCGATATTTTCCATTTCTCCATACAAATTCTTATTTATTTGAGCAACAATCACATTGTTATTGGACAAATTTTGTTTTTTTATATATTTGCGAATATCTTTCCACGACAATTTTGTTGCATCACAAGGGCCGCAACCGTCCATATACAAAAATAAAAAACATTGCTTTCCTGAACCAATATGTTCTTTGAATATCGCCATATTTTCTTTATTTTTTTCTTCATCCAAATCTGTAATGGGTTCTAGAAATATCATTTTCTATAAAATAACATTAGAAAATAAAACACGCCGAACCAATCTTTTTATCACAATGTAATATATATGTATTTCATTATTATTATTTTAATTGCATTTTTAGTAGGTTTATATGTTTACGGTTCACCTAAACTGACAGAAGGATTAACAAATAATAATGGGCAAGTTCGCTGTCCTAATATTTTAGTGCAAAAAGGAATCAAATATTATTTATACAATTCTAAAATAGCCAAAGTCCCCGGTGTTAATCCAATTGAATTTAAGAATTTAGAAGATTATGTTGAATTTATGGATTGGCAACGCAGTCAGGGCATTCGTTGCCCAGTTTTGTATTTACAACATACTTATGACGCGCAAGGAAAATCTGTTTATAAAGTTCGCCCTAGCACAAGTGAATTACAAGGTGGGTTACCGCCTTCTCTCCCTTATGCAAATCCAAATCCTACTTTGTTAATGGATGCTGCGCGCAATGATCAACCTTATAATCAGAATACAGCCCCGGGATATGATCCTTCTTCTCAATATGTAGGAGCCACTACACCGTTAGATGTAATGAATCAGCAAGAAGAAAATTTACTTTTTAGTCCTAATCCAATGGACGATAATTGGGCCGGACAAGAATATACACGAGCTCTTGTTGATGCTGGATATTATAAAGGAAATGAAGTAAATATTTATGTTCCATAAACTTGAAATTTAAGATTTTACACCTTTTTCATTTCAAACGCCGATTTTTATCAAAATATAAATATATAACAATATATTTACACAATGGAAATGGATATATCAAATAATATACTACATGATAAACCTAGAATTTTATTATTATCATCTTTGTTTTTTGTCACTAATATATTAACTGCATATTATAGTGAACAATACTTTTACTCTTTTTTATTTTTTATTCTTACTATAACATCCCTCATAGTTCATCACGAAGACAATTACTATACAAATGTTATTGATAAAATAGCAGTTTCATCCATTATCTTATATGGAGGATATGTTTTATGTAATAAAATGAATACAGAAAATTTGTTTTATTGCTTTATCATAGTTATTACATTTCTGCTTTGTATATATTTATACATTTATGGTTTTATTTTCAAAAAATATTGTTTTAGTGATGAAAAAAGTATTTCTCAAAAGTATCATTTCATTATGCATATTATAGGTTCAATTGGACATCATTTTATTATTTATTTATAATCGGCGTTTGAAATGAAAAAGGTGTAAAGTTCTTTATTTTCATCATAAAAATATGAAAATAAAATATATAAAAAATATATAAAAAAAATCGAAAATGTCATTTACATACCATCGATAAATTTCATTATAGAATTTAAACTCTTTTTTCCATCATTCAATTTATTGATTTTTTCAACAACATCAATTAATTTACCTTCATCTTTTAAATCTGTTTTGTTTATGCTCATAACTGTTTTTAACATTGTCGCATTGATTAAATCGTCCATTTGTATAATAACATTTTCATAGTCGGATCGATTGTTTGATATATCTAAATTTTTAATTGCGTCTTGTTGTAGTTGTTGTATTTTGTTTGCATATGATTGCGCTCCTGAGCCTTTATTATTAAAAACTGCTTGGTCATTTGCAGTAGTTGTTTGATTATTTGTCAAACCTTCCATTATACTACTCTGCAAAGTTAATGATTTTATTGCTAAATATATTAAATAACCAACAACAATAATTATTCCAACTATTTTGAAAAATTCCGACTCCATCTATATATATTATTTATATTATTGGTCAATAAATTATTCAAATACTTGCACCATAATCCTTTTCTTCGTTCACCTTAGGCTTTAAGTAGCAAATTACATTATTTAAAGCTGTTTTATTAATTTTTCGAGTCTGTCCTTTGGAATTTATATAACTTAAATCCTTTAAACATTGCTGATTTTCATTGATTTTTATAACTAAATTCTGCAAGGTTCCAAATTTTTCCATTAATGCAATTGCTGTTGTTGAACTAACTCCTGGAATCTGCGATAACATTATCTCTCCAATGTTTTTTGGTGTAACATTATCCTTCTTCACTTTTTTGGCTACTGTACAATAATTCTCAGCCTTATCCAGTGGGGAATCCAAAATATTCTCTCCCTCGTTTTTTGTTGCATCCACATTGTTTAAAGGTGATTGTGAATAAAATAAAGTTTTGTTATCGATTTCATATTTGTCTATTTTATGAGCCATATTGCAAAGGATTAATGCTGACTCTTCTATATTAAAACTTCGCATTACAGAAAACCCCTTGTAAAAATTGAGAGACACCATTGCAGAATATAATGTCAACTTTTCCATGCGATCTTTAAAGACATTGAATTTATTAACATCTCCCTCCACTAAATATACAATATTGTGATTGTGTATAGGCAATCCGTTTAAACGAAAAGATTGTTCTTCGTAACGCCCGTCCTTAATACTCGCTGCTAAATCTCGTAAACTTTTTCTCTCAATAACCACTTTGTCGATATCATTTTTTGATAGAATAATATCACCCAATGGCAAATTTTCCACCACCATTTGAACATCTTTGTAGATTGGACTTATTTCCAATACATATTTAATGCTCCGAATCAATTCTGTCTCGCGGACATCAACTTTTATAATCATTCTCTATAATCATATAATAATTAAGTTATTAAATGATTTTTCCTAATATATATAAAGTGTCCGCAAAATACAATGAAACAAATTTACATTGTTCCAGAGTGGGTAGCGTAGTAAGAACCGCGGCGGTATTGAACAGGGTTTCTTGTGGTGTTAGCTAAGATGAAAGCTAGCGTAGGTATGCGTTGAGGAGCTCGGTAAGTGTAGCTGTTACCAGAATTATAAACGCTCATAAACACATTACCTCCCCAAATACCAGCCTTTTTGTTTCCACCAACCGATCCACCGCTTTGCGCGGTTCGGTTCGCAATCGTGCTTGCATACGAAGAAGGTCCGTTATGTCCGACAATTAAAGCCATTATATATACCCTTAATATATTATTTTTTAAACAATATATTTGCGTAACCAATATAAAAACAATTTACTAAATTATTTATATTATGGACGAAAAACAATTATTGCATGATGATGATATTATCAAAGGTGAAGATGGATTTATTTTTAATCCATACAATCCATTAAATGTGGAGATTACATTAAACGATGTTCAATGTATTCTTACTAAATATGGCGTTCCTGGACTAGTTACAAACTTTGAATTGTATAAGCGCGCTTTTGTGCATCGTTCTTATACTAAAAGACCGCAGATCGAAAATATGGCTCAAAATATTACTATTGTTGAACGCCCGTCCGATTGTTTACCTCTTCACACTAAATCTAACGAGCGTTTAGAATTCTTAGGAGATGGTATACTTGAGCTTGTGACTAAATATTATTTGTATAGGCGTTTTCCTAAAGAAAATGAAGGGTTTATGACAGAAAAAAAGATTGCTATTGTAAAAAATGAAGCTATTGGAAAAATCGCGCTAGAAATGCATCTGAATAAATGGCTTATTATTTCAAAGCACGCAGAGGAAAAGAAGATTCGGACAAATTTGAAGAAGTTGGGTTGTCTTTTTGAGTCGTTTTTGGGTGCGCTTTTTCTAGATTTCAATAAAATTTCAGTAAAAGATGACGAAGGATGGTTTAAGAATGTATTTGTCACTGGGCCTGGGTTTCAGATGGCGCAGAAATTTGTGGAAAATGTTTTTGAAAAACACATAGATTGGATTTCTCTTATTCAAAATGATGACAATTATAAAAATATTCTGCAAGTTAAGGTACAAAAGGAGTTCAAGGTTACGCCGCATTATTTAGAAATAGAACACGACCTTGAAAATGGCTATAAAATGGGTGTATACTTGTGCGTGGGACAACCAATACATTCTGTCAGTTTGCATAATGCAACATCTTTTGACTATGTAAAAACATTCAAAGTTATACAGGAATTGTTGATAAAGTATGGGAAAGTGTTAATCTTTTTAGGCGAGGGACAACATAAAATAAAACGCAAAGCGGAGCAAATTGCTTGTAGCGAGGCTTTACAAAAAATTGAGCACTACACTTCCTTATAAAAATAGAAAATGCATATGATTAAATGTACAATTATTTTATTATTTACAATGGTTTGATAATAAAATGAAATAATTAAAACGCGAATCATTTTTTGGAAGATTACCGGGGTTACAAGACAAAATTTATATATCTATAAAGTATAAGTAATATGAGTGCTTTAGAAAATTTAAAAGAAAAATTAAGAGCAAAACCGAATGTTGATTTAGATTTAAAACAAGTAGATATTGTTGTTCCTGTGGCTAATAAACCAGAAGAAGTAAAGTTTTCCAATGTTGCGATTCGTGATAAAAGAGAGATTTCGGGTTTTAATATGGCTGATTTAACAAAAAAACTAAAAGATAGAAAACTTACGAAACTGGTGGTGTCTCCTCTAGTTGAAAGAGAGCATGAAAGAGAAATTGATCCCTTAACGGCTATTGCGCCTCCAAATAAAAAATCAAAAAAGCTAACTGGCAAGACTTTGTTAGTTTTGCAAGAAGAAGGTATTTCTATTCTTCCTGGTGAACCCGCCGCACCAATAGAAGCAGAGGAACTCGGCGAAGAGTTTGAGGTTGTTGAAACAAAAAGAAAACCCAGAAGGACTTCCAAGCTGCCAAAAGGAATCGCCATTTTACCTCCAGAGGCGTGGGTTCAATTTGGAACTACGCCGTTGATTGAGCGTTTGCCAGAGAAACAACCCAAAGTAAATTACAAGGTTAGCAGTTATTATATGAATAACCGTGAAATTTTTGTCAATTTTATTAATTCTACTTTTGAACCCTATCGCGACCAAGTTCTCGATGACTCGGCGCAAATGTCGTGTGAAGACTTGTCAAATAGTTCAGGCGATTATTCTCTTTTAACGCATCAAAAATTGGTTCGTGATTACTTGAATTTGTATACTCCTTACAGAGGATTGTTATTGTATCACGGTTTAGGGTCAGGGAAATGTATGGCAAAAGACACGCCAATTTTGATGTATGATGGTTCTACTAAAATGGTGCAAGATATACAAATCGGAGAATTGTTGATGGGAGATGACTCAACACCAAGAACGGTGATTTCTTTAGCAAGAGGTAAAGATAAAATGTACGATGTTATTCCAATTAAGGGCGAAAAATACACAGTAAATCAAGCACATATTCTTTGTTTAAAAGCCAGTGGTTTTCCTAAGATAGAAAACAATAATCGTGAAAATAATACTAGTTATAACATTCAATGGATTGAAAATAATAAGTTTCAATCAAAAACATATACTTATAACAATGAAAACAAAGATGAGATGCATATTTTATCAACTAAATTTTTTCATGATATCAAGAGTAATGAAAAAACAAATAATAATATTATTGAAATATCTGTAATAGATTATTTAAATTTATCCAATAAACGAAAGGGGTTTCTTAAAGGTTATAAAGTTCCCATAGAATTTCCTGAAAAAGAATTGCCCATTGACCCTTATATGATTGGATATTGGTTAGGAGATGGGTCTTCAGGAGGTTCAAAAATTTCTTGTCAAGATTCCACCGTTTTACATTATTTTGCAAAAAACTTGCCGAAATACCGTTTATCATTAAATTATAGTTGCCAATACGACTATGGAATTAGCGGAAACGGTAAAAGAAAGGGAAATCTATTTTTAACTGCGTTGAAAGACTTGGATCTTTTGAATAATAAACATATTCCTATCATTTACAAATGCAATTCGAGGGAAAATAGACTAAAGCTTCTGGCAGGTTTACTTGACAGTGATGGACATTATAATAAAAATGGTGGGTTTGAGTTTACAAACAAAAATGAAAAATTAATTGATGATGTTATATTTTTGGCAAGAAGTCTTGGTTTTTCATCGTATAAACACAAAAAAGATACATCTTGGACATATAATGGCGAAAAAAAGTATGGAACTGCTTGGAGAATACAAATAAACGGACAAGGAATAGAATGCATACCAAATCTGATACCTAGGAAAAGAGCTGAACCAAGAATGCAAATTAAAGACGCATTAGTGACCGGAATAAAAGTAGAATACGCTAAAGAAGATGATTATTATGGATTTGTGTTAGATGGAAATTCAAGATATCTTATAGGAGATTTTACAGTCACTCACAATACTCTGAGTTCTATTGCAATTGCTGAGGGGATGAAGGGTGCTAAAAAGGTGATAGTAATGACTCCTGCTTCTCTCGAAGACAATTATCGTCTAGAGTTGAAAAAGGCAGGAGACCCGCTCTACAAATTGAATCAATGCTGGGAATGGGTAAGCACTTTAAAGAATCCAGAGGTGGTCGACACATTGTCTAGCGTTTTAAATTTGCCATTGGAATATATTCGCAAGAAGGGAGGTGCTTGGTTGGTAGATATTACCAAACCACCCAATTGCAATGCCAATTTGGGGAAATCACCGGGACAATTACAACAAGACCAAGTAAGTTTGAATGAGCAGATAGATAAGATGATTGAAACAAAGTATCAATTTATTCATTACAATGGTTTGAGGAGAGACAAGTTACGCAAGATGACCAATAATTTTGAAACCAATTTTTTCGACGACACGGTAATTATTATTGACGAAGCACACAATTTGATTAGTCGTATAGTGAATAAAATCGGAAAGGAAAAGGAAATTGCTATGGATAAAACAGGGAAGCGAGAGAAAGTGAACATCTCTATTGCATTAATCTTGTATGAAATGTTGCTCACAGCACAAAATGCGCGCATAGTTCTTTTAACAGGAACCCCTATTATCAATTATCCCAACGAGATTGGCATTCTTTTCAATATATTGCGTGGATACATCAAGACTTGGGAAATCCCGTTAGACTTGAAAGGTTCGCAAACTGTCAATAAAGAAGTCCTTCAAGGAATCTTCACGAGAGAAAAAGTAATGGATTATATGGAATATTCTCCTTCAAGCAAAGTGTTGACTGTAACTAGAAATCCTTTTGGCTTTGAAAATAAAGAGAAAAAGGGTTCTGGATATCACGGTGTAACAAATGAACAGAAAATGCGAAAAGGACAACGCGGCGAACTTGTTTTGCAAGAACGCGGAATAATTAGCGATGCCGATTTTGAAAGAAGACTCATTTATATTTTGAGAGAAAATGGCATCGAGGTTTTCCCCACAGGTATTCGCGTGCATATGTACAAGGCATTACCCGACAAATTAGAAGAGTTTTCCAATTGGTTTATTGAATCGGGAACAATGAATATAAAAAATTCGGAATTATTTAAGAGGCGTATTATGGGGTTAGCGTCTTATTTTAGGAGCGCACAAGAATCGTTGTTGCCTGCTTACGAAAAAGTCGCGGATTATCACATTGTAAAAGTGCCAATGAGTGATTATCAATTTGGTATATATGAAGCCGCTCGACAACAAGAGAGAAAGCAGGAGACATCTTCTAAGAAGAAAAAGGGAAAGGTAGATGAAAATGGAGTATTTGTAGAGCCGACATCAACATATCGTATTTTTTCGCGT
>Ga0187845_1001336_pt1 | contig 14185 bp, 13 predicted proteins | sample SpaLakP09_SKY_68_FD_134515 | JGI IMG/M metagenome (GOLD analysis project Ga0187845, IMG submission 134515) | Oligotrophic lake water microbial communities from Sparkling Lake, Wisconsin, USA - SP09_SKY_68 | ecosystem: Environmental > Aquatic > Freshwater > Lake | place: USA: Sparkling Lake... | reverse complement strand
GTGTGGTTCTCCGAAGTCAGCCCGCGCCCGCATGATACCGGGCTGGTCACGCTGGCCACCCAGCGTTTTTCCGAGTTTGAACTGCATGCCCGGGCCATTCTGGGCCTGCCGGTGGATGCGGCGCTGCGCAGCGCTGGCGCTTCGGCCGTGATCTACGGCGGCATGGAAGAACAGGGTATCGCCTTCGAGGGCGTGGCCGAGGCACTGGCGGTGCCGGGTGCGGATCTGCGCCTGTTTGGCAAGCCGGAAAGCTTTGTCCGCCGCCGCATGGGCGTGGCCGTGGCCCAGGCCGATCATGTGGAAACCGCCCGCGAACGCGCCCGTCTGGCCGCGTCGCTGGTACAGCCGGTGAAGGGGTGAGCATGCAGGATATGACGCCCTATCAACTGATGGGGGGCGAAGGGGTGGTGCGCTGGCTCACCAACCGCTTCTACGACATCATGGATAGCGACCCTTCGGTCAAGGTGCTGCGCGACATGCATCCGGCTGATCTGGCCGGTTCGCGCGAGAAACTGTTCATGTTCCTGTCCGGCTGGCTGGGCGGGCCGGGGCTGTACATGGAAAAATTCGGCCATCCGCGCCTGCGCATGTGCCATATGCCGTTTGCCGTGGACGGGGAGATGCGCGACCAGTGGATGCAGTGCATGACTCAGGCCGTGAATGAACTGCTGGTGGAAGACTGGCTCAAGGCCAAGCTGCTGGAAGCCTTCTACAACACGGCGGATTTCATGCGTAATCAGCAAGAATAGCCAAAGGCCTTGGCGGCTAGTTGTATCAGGCCCTCTGCATGGCGGTCGCCGGCAGAGGGCTGTTTTATTTGATGGAAGGGTGGGGCGGGATGGAGTAGGTGCCAGTGACATGGGCCACGGGTTCGTCGTTACCCTCCGAGTACAACAGCACTTCGCCCACTGCCAATCGTTTGCCCAGCTTGAGAATGCGGCCTTCCGCAATCACATCCGCCTGTGGTGGCTTGCGCAGGAAATTGATATTCAGGCTGGTGGTCACCGCCAGTTCCACTTTACCTATCATGCCCAGCACCACGGCGTAGAGGGTGGCGTCGGCCAGTGCCATCAAGGCTGGGCCGGCAATGGTGCCGCCGGGGCGGATCAGGTCTGGGTTGAAATGCATGCGCAGACTAGCACGGCCATGGCCGATGGTTTCGGTACGCATGCCGAACAGCTTGACCAGCGGCAGCTCGCTGTCGATCAAGGACTGGAATTCTGCAACGCTGATCTGGCTCATGCGGTGGATCTCGGAAATGGTCCTTGCATGGTGCATGACGATTACGTTAACGTCAATTTGTTGTGACACCCCATGCCGGGGTGAGCTTGCCTCAGCGCGGGCGGTGGCCGCGTTCGATCAATACGCCCACACGGCGTACGCCGGGCAGAATACCCAGCTTGGTCACCGACACCTGGACCCAGGGCGCGCCAAAGTCTTCGCGGATCACCTTGGCAATGTATTCGGCCAGTGCCTCCAGCAACAGGAAGTGTTGCTCCGACAGCGCCTTGCGCAAGCGCTCCACCACCACGCCGTAGTGGATGGTGTCGCCGATATTGTCGCTGTGACAGGGCACCTCGCTGGGAATGCCGATTTCCAGGTCGATTTCGATGGTCTGCGGATTTTTCCGCTCCCACTCATAAACACCGATAATGGTGTCGGCGCGTACTTCGCGCAGGAAAATGATATCCATCTGTATGCCGGGAGTTGGGCTTTGTCGCCCGATACCGTAAAATCCGAAGCCTTCTATTCTAATGGATACACCATGACCACGACAGCTTTTGCCTTCGTTGTTGCGGCCTACCTGCTGGGCTCCCTGTCCTTTGCCGTCATCGTAAGCAAAGCCATGGGCATGGCAGACCCGCGCAGCTATGGTTCCGGCAACCCCGGCGCCACCAATGTCCTGCGTTCCGGCAAGAAGACTGCCGCCGTACTCACCCTGCTGGGTGACGGGGCCAAGGGCTGGGTGGCCGTGGCGCTGACTGCCTGGTTTGGTCCGCGCTATGGCCTGGGCGAGCAAGCCATTGCCATGTCGGCACTGGCGGTGCTGATCGGCCATATGTGGCCGGTATTCTTCGGCTTCAAGGGCGGCAAGGGCGTGGCCACCGCGGTAGGCGTGTTGTTTGGCTTCAATGTCTGGCTGGCGCTGGCCGCCATCGCCACCTGGCTGTTCATGGCCTTTGTGGTGAAGATTTCTTCGCTATCCGCCATCGTCGCCTGCGTGATGGTGCCGGTGTACGCCTATTTCATTACCGGGCCGGCTTCGCCGTATTTTGGTACTTGCATCATCATTGCCATTCTGGTGATCCACCGCCACAAGTCCAATCTGATCAAGCTGCTGACCGGGCAGGAAGGCAAGATTGGCGAGAAGGCCGAGAAGAAAGGCAATTAGTGCTGCCAACAAGCCGCCATGGTGCGCGTCACTGTGGGGAGAGGCCAGCCGGAGAACAAAAAGCCACCGCATGCGGTGGCTTTTTATTTTTACTGACGGATGGCGGTTAACCGTCCGACAGCACCTTGACGTGGGCTGTCACGCTGCGAGCCAGCGAGGACAGGTCGTAGCCGCCTTCCAGCACCGACACGATGCGGCCATCGGCATACTGGTCGGCAATCTGCATCAGGTGGCGGGTAACCCACTCGTAGTCGGCTTCCACCAGGCCCAGCGAGCCCATGTCGTCCTCGCGGTGGGCATCAAAACCGGCAGAAATAAAGATCATCTGCGGTTTGAAATCGTGCAGACTGGGTAGCCAGACATTTTCCACCACTTCGCGGAATTCCCGCCCGGTGCTGCCGGCCTTGAGCGGCACATTCACCATGTTCGCGCCCGCCGGATTATCACCGCAGTAAGGGTAGAAGGGGTGCTGGAAGATGGACACCATCATCACCCGCGGGTCGTCACGGAAGATGTCTTCGGTGCCATTGCCGTGGTGGACGTCGAAGTCGATTACCGCCACCCGTTCAAACTTGTAGGTGGACAGCGCGTGGGCGATGCCGACGGCGATATTGTTGAAGAAGCAGAAGCCCATGGCCTTGTCGTGTTCGGCATGGTGGCCTGGCGGACGGATGGCGCAGAAGGCATTGGGTGCCTTGTCCTCGCACACCAGTTCTACCGCCTTGATCACCGCACCGGCAGCGTGGCGCGCTGCCGACAGAGTGCCGGGTGCCATGGCGGTATCCGGGTCCATGCGGAAGGTACCGACGCTGGGCGAACAGGCTTCGATATATTCCACGTAGCGTGGCGGATGAACCCGGGCCAGCTGCTGCTCGGTCACCTCCGGTGCTTCGACTTCATGCAGGCTGTCGTAGATTTGCGCGGCCATCAGTTGGTCCCTGATGGCAATCAGCCGCTCCGGGCATTCCGGGTGGCCTACCCCCATATTGTGCTGCAGGCAGACGGGATGGGTGATGTAGGCAGTGAGTCCATTTCTCTGTAGACGGTTTTTTAGCCAAGTGAACACGAGCGTTTCCTTGTTGCGTACGATTGTTTGCGTACAATGGACGCGAGTTTTATCTTTATGTCTTTTCGATAAATACTGCGCGCAACCGGGTCCAAATGCAATCACTCAGCCTTGCCTATCGTCAACTGAACACACTAATTCTGGGCAAGCCACGCGCCATCCGGCTGGCGCTGGCCTGCCTGATCGCCCGTGGTCACCTGCTTATCGAAGATTTACCCGGCGTGGGTAAAACCACGCTGGCGCATGGTCTGGCCGCCGTGCTGGGCCTGCATTACCAGCGGGTGCAGTTCACCAGTGACCTGCTGCCGGCCGACATCCTTGGCGTCAACATCTATCAGCGTGAAACCGGCAGCTTCCGCTTCCATCAGGGGCCGGTATTCAGCCAGCTGTTGCTGGCGGATGAAATCAACCGTGCCTCGCCCAAGGTGCAATCCGCCTTGCTGGAAGCGATGGAGGAACGCCAGGTTTCCATCGATGGTGAGAGCCATCCGCTGCCGACGCCGTTTTTCGTCATTGCCACGCAGAATCCTTCCGAACAACTGGGTACATTCCCCTTGCCCGAGTCGCAACTGGACCGTTTCCTGATGCGCATCTCGCTGGGCTATCCGCCGCCAGAGGCCGAGCGTGCCCTGTTGCTGGGGCAGGACCGGCGCACCCTGCTGGCTGATATCAGTGCCGGTCTGACCGCAGCAGACTTGCTGTTGTTGCAGAACAAAGCCGCCGCGCTGACGGTAACCCCGGATCTGGCCGATTACGTGCTGGCCTTGTTGCAGGCTACCCGGCAGGAGCGCAGTTATCTGACCGGTCTCAGCCCACGTGCCGGCCTGGCGCTGCTGGCCGCAGCGAGGGCCTGGGCTTTGCTGGAAGGGCGCGATCACGTCTTGCCGGAAGACGTGAAGGCAGTCTTTCCCCATGTTGCCGGCCACCGGCTGGGTTTGAGTGGCGATGCGCTGGGCAGCCTGAAAAAGTTGCTGGATCATGTTGCCATTCCGTAAGTCGCTGCAGCGCTGGTTGCTGAGTCGTCTGCCATTGGAAAGTGCCGGCCGACTGGGGCAGAAGCGTATCTATCTGCTACCGACCCGCTTTGGCCTGCTGCTGCTGCTGGTGGCGTTGGCGGTGTGGGTGGGGGCGCTCAATTACGCGGTCAGTCTGGCCTATGCCCTGGCATTCTGGATCATCGGCCTGATGCTGCTTGCCGTGCTGATGGCTTACCGGCAGTTATCCGGCCTGCACTGGACGGTGCTGCCTGGCGAGGGGGTATTTGTCGGGCAGAGTGCTGATTGCCGGATACAGCTGGGTAATGACTCTGCGCTGGCGCGTCGTCTGCAATTACGTGCCGGGCAGGAGGGCGAACCCCTGTCCTGCCTGCTGGCTGCCGGTAGCAGCCAGTCGCTGGCGCTACCCTTGTTGCTGGCTCGCCGTGGCCGCCATGCTTATCCTGCCTTGCAGCTGTGGAGCACGGCACCATTCGGCCTGATGCGGGCATTTGCCTGGCTGCGGCCGGATGGCCATGTGCTGGCCTATCCTTTACCGGTGCCAGATCGGGAACGCAACGATCTGCACAGCGAGCAGGGGTGTGGCCGGCAGAGCGGCGATGATGAAGAGGATTTTTCCCATCTGGCCGAATACCGCCAGGGAGATACGCCGCGCCAGATTGCCTGGAGCGTGCTGGCTCGGCGTGATGTGCTGGTGAGCAAACGCTTTGCCAGCCAACCCAGAGGCCAGTCGATACGCCAGCTGGCCTGGCAGGATTATCCGGCTACAGTGGATGTCGAAAGCCGGCTGTCGCGTTTGTGCTGGCGGGTGCAGCAATGTGAAAAAGCCGGCCAGCATTACCGCCTGCACTTGCCTGGCCTGCTAATCGAGCCGCAGCCATTGCAGCGTGAGTTGGCGCTGGCGGCGCTGGCGGAGTTCCAGCTTCCATCATGATCAAGTCATTATTGCGTCAGGGTGAAATGGCCGTATTGCTGGCCGTGGCCCTGGTCATCTTGCCGCTGCTGCTGTTCTTGCCGCCGTGGCTGCCCATGCTGGTACTGTCCATGCTGGCTTTGCGCGGTGCATTGCTGCACCGTCAGGCGGTGCTGCCTTCGCTCTATCTGTTGCTGCCCTTGCTGCTGCTGGCGGTCGGCGGGCTATGGCTGAGCCTGAACACGCTGGTGGGGCGCGAAGGTGGTGCCGCCTTGCTGATCCTGTTGCTGGGCTTCAAGAGTTTCGAGTCACGTCAGCAGCGTGACTGGCAGGTGCTGCTGGCGTTAGGTTTCTTCCTGGCTGCCATGCCCTTGTTGTTCGATCAGTCACCGCTAGCGGCGGTGTGGCTGGCCATCAGTCTGCTGGTGCTGACCTGGGCCATGCTGATTCTGTCCGGTGAAATGGTGGAGGGTAGCCTGCGTAGCGCCATGCAGGCGCTGGCACTGTCGCTGCCACTGATGCTGGTGCTGTTCGTGGTGATGCCGCGTTTACCGGGCCCGCTGTGGAGCATGCCGCACGACCAGCATGTTGCCGGTACCGGCCTGTCCGACAGCATGGAGCCGGGCAGCATCAGCCAGCTGGTGCAGCAGCAGGAGCCGGCATTCTCGGTGGTGTTTGCCAGGCAGGCGCCAGCGGTGAGCGAAATGTATTGGCGCATCATGATTTTTGATGATTTTGATGGGCGGCGCTGGCAGAACGTCCGTGGCCTGAGCAGCGAGACTGTGCAGTGGCAGGGAGGGCGGCTGGTGTCTTACAGCCTGACCGGCAAGCCAAGCAAATCGCGTTTGCCGCTACTGGAGTACACGGTGACCGCACCAGCTGGCGGGGTGTTGGAGCCGGGTAATTTGTTCAAGCTGGCCCGTGATGGTGACGAACTATTCCGTTTCCAGGCGCAAAGCCTGCTCGCCGCTCATTACCGTACCGTGCTCAGTCGGGCTGATCAGGATTTCTATCGCCACTTGCCGCCTGGCAATCCGGCAAGCCGCCAGTTGGCCTTGCAGTGGCGTGCACAGGGAGGGGATGGGGCCGGCTTTGTCCGCGCAGCCTTGCAATATTTCCGCCTGGGCGGCTTTTCCTACACTTTGCAACCACCTTTGCTCAACAGCGAGGACGGGATTGATCAATTCATGTTCTCCAGCCGGCAGGGCTTCTGTGAACACTATGCCTCGGCGCTGGCCTTCATGGCGCGTGCTGCCGGCATGCCGGCGCGCATCGTCACTGGCTATCAGGGCGGACAGTTAAATCCGGTGGGGCAGTTCTGGCAGGTCAAGTCATCGGATGCCCATGCCTGGGTGGAAATCTGGCTGGCAGAGACTGGTGAATGGCTGCGGGTAGACCCGACGGCAGCAGTGGCACCCGACCGGGTGACGCAAGGTGTCAGCCAGAGCATCCCCGCCATGCAGTCGCAGCTGCCCGGGCTGGGACGCAGCATGCCATCCTGGCTACTGCGTGTGCAGCAAAACTGGCAGGCTGCTGGCTTTGCCTGGCAGCAATGGGTGGTGGGCTATGATGCGGGCAAGCAACTTAATCTGTATCGCTGGCTGGGGCTGGGTGAGCAGGTCGACAGTGGTGCAGTATTGCGGGCGGTGCTGATTGGCGGTGGATTGGCCTGCCTGCCCTTGTTGCTGTTGTGGCGCCGTCAGCGCGCGCAGTCACCCTTGCAGCAGGGGCGGGACCGGTTGGTGCAGGTTCTCGCCGCAATGGGCATCATGGTGGTGGATAGTGATGGTCCGCTGGATATATTGAACAAGCTTCGCCGCTTGCCAGAGCCTGATTACCGCCAGCTCAAGGCCTTACTGAAAGAATATGCGGCGATGCGTTATCGGCAGCCTGTACCGCAGCAACAGGCCAGGCAGTGGTTGCGCCGGGTCAAAGCCTTCCGGCCGGGGCGCCAATAAAACAGCCCCGCCAGGGGGCGGGGCTGAAGTATGCTGATTGCCGCGTGGCGGACTTACAGCAGGAAGTCGCGGGAAATACCCTTGCGGCGCAGAATGCGGCGCAATTGCTCCAGGCCTTCGATCTGAATCTGCCGTACCCGCTCGCGGGTCAGGTTCAGGGCGGCAGCCAGTTCTTCCAGCGTGCAGATTTCATGGCCATTCAGGCCGTAACGGCGCTCTATCACCATGCACTGCTTCTCGTTCAGCTGAGACAGCCAGTCTTTGACAAACATTTCCAGTTGGCTGTTATGCAGCTGGATTTCCGGCTCTTCATGTTGCTCGTCCGGGATCGATTCACCAATCGACAGCATGGGATCGATATCCAGTGGTGCATCCAGTGAGGCCATGCGCTCATTCAGGTTCATCACCTTGCGCACATCTTCAACCGGTTTGCCAACCAGATGAGCGATTTCGTCCAGTGTCGGTTCGCGGCCGATCTGGCTTTCCAGATGGCGCGAAGCACGCAGATAGACGTTGAGCTCCTTGATCACATGCACCGGCAGGCGGATGGTGCGCGACTGGTTCATGATGGCGCGCTCGATGCTCTGCCGGATCCACCAGGTGGCGTAGGTGGAGAAGCGGAAACCGCGTTCCGGGTCGAACTTTTCCAGCGCGTGCATCAGGCCGATATTGCCTTCTTCGATCAGATCGAGCAGGGCAAGGCCGCGGTTGATGTAGTGCTTGGCAATGTTTACCACCAGGCGCAGGTTGTGCTCGATCATCTTTTGCCGGGCTTCAAACTCGCCAGCCACCACGCGCCGAGCCAGCGCCAGTTCCTGGGCTGGTGTCAGCAGGGCATTGTTGCCGATATCGTTCAGATAGATCTGAGTGACATCTGCTACCTCTTCGGTAACACTTTGACGCTCAGCCACTTCTTCGGCATCTGCTTCGGCAGCTGCTTCTTCTGCGGCCTCTTCTTCAAGAACTTCCTCTTCTTCAAGGATATCGCTGTCTTGGCTCATGATTCCCCCCGCTACGGTGGTTCCTTGCAGGGGGAAATACCCCTGCTCAGGATTTGTTGTCTAGGTACTGCATCGGATCGACCGGTTTCCCGAAACGGCGGATCTCGAAATGCAGTTTTACCTGGTCGGCATCGGTATTGCCCATTTCGGCAATCTTCTGCCCTTTCTTGACACTTTGCCCCTCCTTCACCAGTAACTGGCTGTTGTGTGCGTAAGCAGACAAGAATGTTTTGTTGTGTTTGATGATGATGAGCTTGCCGTAGCCCCTCAAGCCATTTCCGCTGTATACCACTTTGCCATCGCCGGCTGCGATGACGGCCTGACCTGTGCGGCCACTGATATCCAGCCCCTTGTTACTGTCCGAGTAAGCCCGGATGACCTTGCCTTCGGTCGGCCAGATCCAGGCGACTGCGTCTTCGCCTACTGCGGCCTGAGATTTTTCTTCTATTTTGTTCTTATTTTCCGATACTGCAGCCGGGGAGCTACTGTCCTTTTTATCGGCTTGTGCGACTGGAGCTGAAGTGCTGCTGCTCTTGCTGATGGCATTTTTCTTGCCGGAGCTGCCTTCGCTCTGTTGTGCCAGGCTACGCGCCGCATCTTCCGAATAGGGCAGTTTGAGTGCTTTCGGATAGTTTTTGCTACCAGCGGCCGGATTACCATTTTCTACTACAGCTGTATTACGCGAACTTTGCTGCGCTACAGTTTCCGGTGTTTTCACCGCTGTTGGCGGTACCACACTGCCGGCTGAATCCGGTGGCGTCAGGCGCAAGACCTGACCGACCTTGATATTGGTGTCTGTCAGATTGTTCCAGGCCGCAACATCCTTGTATTTCAACCCGTTGTTCAGCGAGATGCGGAACAGGTTCTCACCTGGCTGTACCACATGGGTCTTCTCGCCACCGCCAGACTGCACCGGCTTGGCAGCCAGGCTGCCACTGCTCTGGTAGGGGCTGGCAACCGCGACTTCCGCGACCGGCGCGGGAGCCGATTTGCTGATGGTTGTACCCGCGGCGATCTGGGCCGGGCGGGCGGACTCTACCGGCGCTGCTTGTTGCGCCATGCTGCTGCAACCGGTAAGAACGGCGGCCGTCAGTGACGCCGCAAGCCAACGCTTTGAATGCTGTTTATGCATGCCTGGAGATTTTATATGTCAGTTAGTTGGGTTTTGTAAATCGTTTGACAGGTTATGTGTTGTGTTTTTGCAAGAGTTAGTTACGACCGGGCAATAATGGGACAAATTTCACCGGGTCTAGCCGGGTCTTTTGCAAGCCTTGCGCAGTCTTCTCCAGCAACCACAAATGCTGTTCGGTGTCGCCAACGGGCATGATCAGGCGCCCGCCTTCCGCCATTTGTTCGACCAGTGCTTCCGGAATATTGCGTGCGGCGGCGGTCATGATGATTCCTTCGAACGGCGCGGCTTCTGCCAGGCCGAAATGGCCGTCACCGTGCACCAGCCGCGCGTGCACCAGCTTGGCCGCCCGCAGGTTGCGTCTTGCTTTGTCCAGCAGAACACCAAGTCGTTCAATGGAATAAACCTCGGCTCCGGTCTTCAACAGTACCGCGGTCTGATAGCCACAGCCGGTGCCGATTTCCAGTATTTTCCCCGGCTTGCGCCCGGCCAGCAGGATTTCGGTCATCCGGGCCACGGTGTGCGGCTGTGAGATGGTCTGGCCGTGGCCGATGGGGAGGGACACATCGTCATAGGCACGCGTGGCCAGAGCCTGATCGACAAACAGGTGGCGCGGGACTTCGGACATGGCATTGAGCACCCGCTCGTCCTGTACGCCTGCCTGACGCAAGCGTTCTACCATGCGCTTGCGGGTTCGATCGGACAGCATGCCATAAGCCTGACTGTTTTGTGTCACGGATGAAGCCATGTGTTGATTCCGTCCAGTTGGCCGAAAGCGGTTAGGTCGAGCATCAGCGGGGTCAGAGACACATGTTTACCCGCGATGGCAGCGAAGTCGGTGCCTGGGCCGGCATCTTGTGCGCTGCCGACCGGTCCTACCCAGTATATCGTCTCTCCGCGCGGATTCTTTGCTTTGATTACCGGTTCGGCATGATGGCGGCGTCCCAGCCGGGTGACCTGCATGGTTTGCAGCTGTTCTGGCGGAACATCCGGGACGTTGACATTGAGCAGCACCGGCTGGGCAAATGGCTGCTGTTTGCAGCGCATGACCAGTTGATCAACCATCAGGGCGGCGCTGGCAAAGTGCTGGCCGCTGTAGCCGGCCAGTGAAATGGCTACCGAGGGAATGCCGAGCAGGAAGCCTTCGGTGGCGGCGGCCACCGTACCGGAGTAAATGGTGTCGTCGCCCATATTGGGGCCATGGTTGATGCCGCTGAAAATCATGTCGGGACGGAAGTCCAGCAGGCCGGTTACCGCCAGATGCACACAGTCGGTGGGTGTGCCATTGACATAGTAAAAGCCGTTGGCGGCCTGGCGTACGGTGAGCGGTCTGTCCAGTGTCAGCGAATTGCTGGCCCCGCTACGGTCTCGCTCGGGGGCCACGACGACAACCTCTCCATGACGGGACAGGGTTTCGGCCAGGGTACGGATCCCTGGGGAAAAATAGCCGTCATCATTGCTGATCAGGAACTTCATGCTGTGCTTCCAGGTTGGACGCCTGATTGTATCGCTGCCGTGGCGCTGTGGAAAACCGCAGCGGCATGACAGACAAAGAAAAACCCGCCGTGGCGGGTTTGCATGATCAGGCGTAGTAGCGCTGGCTGAAATCCAGCATGCGCTCAATAGGGATGCGGGCGGCATCCATCTGTGCGCTGCTCAGGTAGTCGATGCGCAAGCCCTCGCCTTGCTGGGCGCGTTTGACTGCCTCGATGGTATTCATCTTCATGTAAGGACAGGAGTTGCACTGGCAACCGGCATAGATCGGTGCCTGGCGCAGATCGAGATCCGGGCGGGCCAGCCCCATGTTGTAGAGGATGCCGTCTTCGGTGGCGACGAAAATCACGGCCTTGCTATCACCCTTGAAGGCTTTGACCCAGTTCAGCATGCCCGAGGTGGAGCCGACGTAATCGGCTTTTTTCAGCACCGGCAGCGGGCTTTCCGGGTGGGCGATCAGGTATTTTTCACCGCTGGCGGCGGCAAAGGCTTCGTTCAGCGCGGCTTCGTTGAACTTGTCATGTACTTCGCACACGGCAGACCATAGCGGCATATCGTAGCCGTACTGGTCGTTCAGATAACCGCCCATATTGCGGTCGGGCGAGAAGATGACCTTTTTGCCTTCGGCATACAGGTGGGCAATGATGTCGTCCACATTGCGGCTGGTGACAATCCAGTCGGACAGCGCCTTGTGCTCGGCACTGGAGTTGATGTACGACACATGCACGTGGTCGGGATGGCTTTCGCGCCAGGCCTTGAGTGCCGTGACATCGGTCTGGGTCACCAGCGAACAGGTAGAGCCTGCATCGGGCAGGATGACTTCGGCCTGCGGATTGAGGATTTTGGCGGTTTCTGCCATAAAGCGGAAGCCGGCGAAGACGATGATGTCGGCATTGGCTTCTTTGGCATACAAGGACAGCTCCAGGCTGTCTCCCACTTTGTCAGCCATCTGCTGGATTTCTGGCTGAGTGTAGTAGTGGGCAAGGGTGACGACGCGCTTCGTCATGATGAGCTGACTCCTGCCCGCCAGCGTGCTGCAGGCGGGCTGAATGAATATGTTGCGATGCAACGCCAGTGGGTTGCCAAGCAGGCAAGATTAGCAATATTGCAGTGCGATTACCACCAGTAAAGCCGCCTTATGTCCGTCAGTTGCTGTTGGTCTTTGCTATAAAATTCATTTGTAGCCTGCTTGCCTGAAGTCAACATGACATAGTGATGTTTGCGGCAGGATGAGCTGCTGCTTCGAGTGGCTGGCCTGTTCCTGGACGGGTGCTGCCCTGTGCAGCAGTTTGCGACGGTAGCCAGTATTATCGTTACTCCTTATTGTGCGTTGCACAATACTGTCGCAACATGATTGGAAAATAATGGCTGCCTTGTTAACGCAAGCCGCTGTGTCACAAAGGTATTTCGCCCGCTAGCGGCCACCCTATCCGGCAAGGCCGCTGGACGATGCTTTATTGCTTGATTCAACAGAACTGGAACCGCTGCCATGAGGCCTCACTACCTTACTTCGCTCTTTTCGCCGCGTAATGTCGCGGTTGTCGGCGCCAGCGATACCCCGGGGTCCATCGGTCAGGCCGTGTTTGCCAACCTGCTGGCAGGCAATTTTCAAGGCAAGCTGTTTCCGGTCAATCTCAATCACAAGGTGGTCGGTGGTATTCCGGCCGTGCCTTCGGTGCGCCTGATCGAACCGGCGATTGACATGGCTGTGGTGTGCACGGCGATCCGCACTCTGCCGGCCATCATCAAAGACTGTGGCAAGAAAGGCATCAAGGCGGTATTGCTGGCCAAGGAGTTTTCCGACAGCGAACAGCTGGAGCGCGAGATCCTGAATGAGTCGGTATCGATTGCCCGCCATTACGGCATCCGCGTATTGGGGCCGAATGTTCTGGGATTGATGCGACCGGTGGCGGGTTTCAACGCCACCAATTACACCAGTAAGGTGCGGCCGGGCAATATGGCGCTGGTGTCGCAGTCTTCCGCCCTGTGTACCGCCATGCTGGACTGGGCTGATAGCAAGGGCATCGGTTTTTCCAGCGTGATTTCGGTGGGCGAGGCGCTGGATGTGGATTTTGGTGAGATCCTGGATTACCTGGTGGCGGATAACTTCACCCAGGGCATTCTGTTGCATGTTCACCACATTCATCATGCGCGCCGTTTCATGAGTGCACTGCGTGCGGCCGCCCGTACCAAGCCGGTGGTGGTGATCAAGTCTGGCCGTTACCAGGATGATGTGACCGGGGTGACGCATTCGAGCAATCTGATCGAGAGTGGCGATGTGTTCGACGCGGCGCTGTCGCGAGCCGGTGTGTTGCGGGTGTCTTCCATTGCCCAGCTGTTTACTGCGGCCAAGGTGCTGGCGGCCAATTTCCGTGTTGGTGGCAAGCGCTTGGCCATCGTGACCAATGGCATTGGCCCTGGGGTGCTGGCGGCTGACAGTGCTTATACCAATGGTGTGGAGCTGGCCAAGCTGAGCGATACCACCATGGAACTGCTCAACAATGCCTTGCCGCGCAACTGGTCGCATGGCAACCCCATCGACCTGATTGGCGACGCCAGCCCGGTGCGGTTCCGTACGGCGGTGAAAGCCTGTATCGATGACCCCAATGTAGACGGGGTGCTGGTGATCTTTACCCCGCAGGCCGGGACTGATCACCTGACCACGGCACAACTGATGATTGGCCTGCAGCGCGAATCGAGCAAGCCGATGTTCCTGTCCTGGCTGGGCGATGCCAAGGTATCAGAAAGCCGTGACCTGTTTTCCAAGGCCAAGTGTGCCCATTTCCGTGCCCCGGAATATGGTATCGAGGTGTTCCGCAACCTTGCCTCCTACCATCACAACCAGCAGTTGCTGCTGCAGACCCCCAGCCCGCTGGAGGGCAAGCGCGAGGCTCCGGATCTCAGTCGCGCCCGCGCCGCCATCGCCGGTGCCATGGCCGAAGGGCGCACCGTGCTCTCCGAGCGGGAATCCAAGGAAGTACTGGCGGCCTTCCGCATTCCGGTTAACCCGACCCTGCTGGCGCGAACCGAAGATGAAGCGGTGGCATTGGCCGAACAGATTCATTACCCGGTGGTGCTGAAGATCGATTCGCCGGACATCATCTATAAGTCCGATGTGGGCGGTGTGGAGCTGAACATCAGCAACGAAGCTACCTTGCGCGCAGCGTTCCAGGGCATTCTGGAGCGCGCGCGCCAAGCCATGCCGGAGGCACGTATCGACGGCATTTCGGTACAACC
>Ga0187845_1001333_pt1 | contig 14199 bp, 15 predicted proteins | sample SpaLakP09_SKY_68_FD_134515 | JGI IMG/M metagenome (GOLD analysis project Ga0187845, IMG submission 134515) | Oligotrophic lake water microbial communities from Sparkling Lake, Wisconsin, USA - SP09_SKY_68 | ecosystem: Environmental > Aquatic > Freshwater > Lake | place: USA: Sparkling Lake... | reverse complement strand
GGGATGTCGGCCCAGCGGGTGCCCGGGGCCAGGCCTTCGCCCGGATCACCTTCGGCCTCGTCATAGATGTAGCCGCAGGTTCGGCACTGCCAGACCTTGAAGGGTTCGCTCATCGTCGCCTCATTTCATCTTGAAGCGGATCGGCACCGACTTGGGGCCGCAGACGAAGTTGGCGGTCATCCGGGTGGGCTGGCCGTCCAGTTCGACGCTGTCGAGGCGGGCGAACAGCTCCTCCCACAGCACCCGCATCTCCATCCGGGCCAGATGCTGGCCAAGGCAGATGTGGGCCCCGTAGCCGAAGGCGACGTGCTTGTTGGGCGTGCGGTCGATCCGGAAGCTGAACGGGTCGTCGAATACCGCCTCGTCGCGGTTGCCGGACGGGTAGGACAGCATCAGCCAGTCGCCCTTGGCGATCCTGCGGCCGGCCAGTTCGGCATCGGCCGTGGCGGTGCGCATGAAGTGTTTCACCGGCGTGACCCAGCGGATCGATTCCTCAACGAGACCCGGGATCAGAGCGGGGTCGGCCTTGACCCGGGCGAACTGGTCGGGGTTCTCGGCCAGGGCCCACAGCGCGCCGGCCGTGGTCGAGGAGGTGGTATCGTGGCCGGCGGTGGCGGCGATGATGTAGTAGCTCATCGCCTCCAGATGCCCCATCGGCTCACCATTGATCTTGCCGTTGGCGATGATGCTGGCCAGGTCCTCGCGCGGATTGGCCCGGCGGTCCTCGGTCATGGCGTTGAAGTACATCATGAAGTCCATGATCACCGACTGCAGGCTGTCGATGCCGGCGCTGACGTCGGTGACGACCTTGCCGTCGCGGTTCAGGTCCGGATCGGCATTGCCGAACAGTTCCTGGGTCAGTTTCAGCATCCGGGGCTCGTCGGCCTCGGGCACGCCCAGGACTTCCATGATCACGTGAAGGGGGTAGAGGAAGGCGACGTCGCGGGCGAAGTCGCAGCGGTCGCCCTGTTCGGCCATGCGGTCGACGAAGCCGCGGGCGATCTCGCGGATACGCCCTTCCAGCGCCCGCAGGTTCTGCGGCAGCAGCGCGCCCTGGGTGATGCGGCGATAGGAAAAGTGGTCGGGATTGTCCATCTGGACCAGGGAGCGCACCAGATGCGGCGAGCCGCCCATCATCTCGCGGACCTTCTTGTCGGCCTCGATGGTGGTGACGATCGTCGCGCGGTCGCCGTTGTGGAACAGCTCGTTCTGGCGTTCGACCTCGAGGATGTCGGCATGGCGGGTGACCACCCAGAAGGGGTCGATCCCGTCGGGCTGGGCCACCTCCAGCGGGCTTTCGCGCCGCAGCCGGGTGAAGGCCTGATCGATGCGGTCGCCGTCGGCATAGGCCTTGGGGTCGACGATGGTGTTGGCGAGATCGACGGCGATGGTCATGCTGGCGCTCCTGGCATCCTCCGGGGGCAGCTCTGCGGCCGCCTTTGTTATTTGCTAGTTGTTCAACAAATATATAGCGTGCGCAAGATGACATCCGCCCTTAAGGTTCCTGCCGTTCGCCGAAGCCAGTCCGACCGCCGCCAGCAGTCCGAAAGCGAACTGCTGCGCGCTGCGGCCGAGCTGATCGTCGAGCGCGGCATGGCGGCGGCGACCTTCGAGAACATCGGGGCTAGGGCGGGCTACAGCCGGGGGCTGGCGACCCAGAAGTTCGGCTCCAAGCAAGGGCTGATCGAGGCCCTGATCGGCCGGCTGCAGACCCGTCTGCAGCATCTGCTCGACGACCGGCAGGTCGAGACCGCCAACGGCCTCGAGGCGATCCTGGGGTTCGTCGACATCTATCTGCGCAATCTGGCCGAAGACGGCGAGATGCGGGCCTATTTCATGATGATGGCCGGGGCCGTGGCCGAGGTTTCCGAGCTGCGCGGGCCGTTTGCGGCCGCCCACAAGGAGGTCGAGCTGAAGCTGGAGGCCCTGTTCCTGCGCGGCCAGGCCGAGGGGGTGATCCGCCCGGGCTTCAATGCCGATGCGGCGGCGATCATGGTCGGGGCGCTGCTGCTGGGGCTCAGCACCCAGAAGCTGGTTGATCCGGACCTCGATCTGGAGCCGATCCGCGAGACCAGCCTGGCGACCCTCAGGGGCAGTTTCGCCGCCTGAGGTCGCCGGTCATTTTAGTCAACGGTGATCGCGTAGCTTTCGATCACGGTATTGGCCAGCAGCTTGTCGCACATCGACTTGACCTCGGCCCTGGCCTTCTCGGCGTCGGTTTCGGTCACGTCGAACTCGATGGTCCGGCCCACGCGGACATTGGCAACATCGGCCCAGCCCAGCCCGTGCAGGGCGGCTTCGACGGCCTTGCCCTGCACGTCGAGGACGCCGGGCTTGAGGAACACTTGGACCTTGGCTTTCAACTTCTTCTCCTCACGGGGGCGGGGGACGCCGAAGCGGTGAGCGCTGACCGCCCACGGTGCCAAGGGCTTCCCCCTCCGTCGCCTGCGGCGACACCTCCCCCGTCAGGGGGAGGATCACTGACTAGTGCACGCCGCCCTGAATGACGGTGGGCATTTCCTTCATGATGCCGAGGCGGCGGGCCACTTCGGCATAGCTTTCGATGACATTGCCCAGATCCCGACGGAAGCGGTCCTTGTCCATCTTCTCGTTGGTGATCGAGTCCCACAGGCGGCAGCTGTCCGGGCTGATCTCGTCGGCCAGGATGATGCGCGAGAAATCGCCCTCATAGATGCGGCCGAACTCGATCTTGAAGTCGACCAGGGTGATGCCGACGCCGCTGAACAGGCCCGACAGATAGTCGTTCACCCGCAGGGCCGTGGCCATCATGTCGTCGATCTCCTGGGTCGCAGCCCAGTTGAACGCGGTGATGTGCTCCTCGGAGACCATCGGGTCGCCGAGCTTGTCGTCCTTGTAGTAGAATTCGATGATCGAGCGGGGCAGGGGCTGGCCTTCGGTCAGGCCCAGGCGCGTGGCGATCGAGCCGGCCGCGATGTTGCGGACCACGACTTCCAGCGGAACGATCTCGACTTCCTTGATCAGCTGCTCGCGCAGGTTCAGGCGGCGGATGAAGTGGTTCTGCACGCCGATCCCGGTCAGGCGAGTCATGATGTACTCGCTGATGCGGTTGTTGATCACGCCCTTGCCTTCAAGGACCGCCTTTTTCTGGGCGTTGAAGGCCGTGGCGTCGTCCTTGAAGTACTGGATCAGGGTGCCGGGCTCGGGACCCTCGTACAGGATCTTGGCCTTGCCTTCGTAGATCTTCTTGCGCCGGGTGGTCATGGCTCTCGTCGAGGCCCTTCATGGATGCCGAGCGCCCCCCTGATCCGGGAAGGTCCGGAGAAACGAAAAGCGCGCGCGGCGGATAGCTGCGCGCGGCGTTCGACTCAAGGCCGCTCGTTGAAAATGTCGCATGGAACCTACCTGAATGAGGGCTTGCGCGCAAACGTGAGGTCGGGTTCGGTAGGCGGGCGAATGCGGAAACCCGCGGCTGGCACCCATCCGCTGATTGCGGGGCGACGCGTCACGGGATATGCAGCCGCCTTGAGCGCGCAGCCGCACAGAACGGGTTTCCCGTCCGGGCGGTCGCTGCGACTAAATGTTTGAGATAGAGCCTGTTTGTCGCCTGCGGAGGCTTTCCGTAGCGGCAGGTGGGCCCAGGACGATTTTGGGGCCTTTATGACCACCTTTGATGATCGCGAGCAGGGTTTTGAGCGCAAGTTCGTGCTGGACAATGACCTTGAGTTCAAGGCCACCGCACGCCGCAACCGCCTGCTGGGCGAGTGGGCTGCCGGCCTGATGGGCCTGGCGACCGCCGACGACTATGCGCGGGCCGTCGTGAAGTCCGACTTCGAACAGCCGGGTGACGAAGACGTGCTGCGCAAGGTTTTCGGCGACCTCAAGGGTTCCGGCGTGGCCGTGTCCGAGGGTGAGGTTCGCATGAAGATGGACGAGCTGCTGGCCCAGGCCCGCGAGCAGATCAAGACCGGCGCCTGATCCGGCGATCAGGACCTGACGATCAGGGGCCGTCCTGCGGGGCGGCCCCTTTTTCGTGGCCTCACCGCGTCTGGCGACACCTCACCACTTGCCCCCACCTGACCGGCTTCGCCGGTCGTCCGCCCCCGGAGGGGGCAGATGAGGGCATCTTCTCCCTCCGGGGGAGGAGGATGCGCAGCATCCGGAGGGGGCGAGTTGTCCGCTCACCCCAGCACGAACACCGGGCCCCAGGCCACCTGGTAGCGATGCGCGCCGGAGGACAGGTGCGGGCGCAACTGCCAGGCTCCGGCCGCAAGGCCCCCGGCGGAGCCGCTGATCAGGCCCTCGCTGCCGGGCTCGGACACCGAGAACTGCCCGATCGCCGGCGTGGCCTTCGACAGGGCCAGGGCGATGGCGTCGGTGGAGGCCACCCGCAACGGGGCCGGGGCCCGCAGCCTGGACGCGACCTCGGCATAGGCACCGACCGCCAGCACCCTGGGGCCCTGGCGCAGGACGCCGTAGCCGACATGGGTGAAACCGTCTGCCAGCAGGTTGGCCCGGTGTCCGGGGCTGCCCCGCCACTGGCCCATGATCTGCTCAGGGCGGACCGGCCCCGAAGCATTGCGACGCATGGCGATGTTCTCGCCCGCCGCCCCGACCAGGTCGCGGGCCAGCAGCCCCACCCGGGCGGCGGCCATGTAGCCTTCGGGCGTGGCGTGGTCGATCAGGCCGGTCCTGGCCATGTCCGCCGCATGGGCCCTGGCCGCCAGCACCAGGCCCGGGTCCTGGATCAGGGGCGCAAGGCTGCGGGCCTGCCGCAGGGCGTTGGTCTGCAGCCGCAGCTCATCCTCGAACCCCTCGTCGAAGCGTCCGCCGGACGCGTCGGCCAGCCGCGCGCGCAGGCGTCGCTCATAGGCCAGCCAGTCAGCAGCCGGCGCGGCCCGGGCGGGGGCCGCCAGCAGCAGGAGGGGTGTGGCCAGGAGGACCCGTCGGGAAAATTGCAAAATCTCGGCTCTCCCAGCGATTGACAGTCGGGGTCGGGATCCAGACCTAAGGTCCATGCGTCCTGTACGTTCCATTTGGCTGGCCGGTCCAGAACCCTGGCTCCCCGATGCCGCCGCCCAGGCGGCGCGGCAGCGGGCCCTGTGCATCGAGTCCGGCTTCACCGGCCTGACCCCCGATCCGGTGCCCCTGGCGTCGAGTGCGGACCCGGAACTTGAGGCGCGGGAACTCTATGCGGCCCGCATGGCACGATTGCGTCAGGCCGATGCCGGGGTGGTCAACCTGACGCCCTGGCGGGGTCCCTCCGCCGATAGCGGGGCCGCCTTCGAGGCCGGGGTGCTGGCTGGTTTGGGGCGACCGGTCTTTGCCTATCTCAACATCCCCGACGAAATCCATGCGGAGTATGTCGACCGGGTCGAGGCCATGGTCGGGGCCCAGCGTGACGAGGCCGGCGTCTGGCGGGACGGCGAGGGCTGCCGGATCGAGGATTTCGGCCTGCCCGAAGCCGTCATGCTGTGGGCCGAGGCCCGCCGCCTGTTCGTGATCGTCACCGATGACGTCCTGCACGACCTGACCGGCCTCGAGCTCTGCCTCGACGCCCTGGGCCTCTACGCGGAGTAGGCGGGGGCAGTGGAGGGCGGTTCTGGAGGGAGAACGGAGGGTGCCCAAGCGGATGTTTCGGGAGTCCTTTATGGGGGGAGCAGGCCTAGCCCATCTCTCCGCTCTCCCCGGCGAAAGCCGGGGTCCAGATCGAAACCCGAATGCGAATTGCGCTCGGCTAGGCGAGAAGGCGCATCATCCCCAGACACCCAGGCTGAATCTGGGCCCCGGCTTTCGCCGGGGAGAGCGGGTGAAAAGAGCCAACTTCTGGCGCGGGCAGCGCCTGCAATGGGTGAAGGGCGGACGTTGCCTGCATGAGGTGATCGACATAGGATTGAGTCATGAGCACTTTGGATAGAGCGCCGACTTGGGCATTTGCAGTCGCAGCTATGCTCGGGCTCGGACTGATAGCTTACGCAATCATCTCCGGCTCTTCACAGTCGGTTCTGATAGGTTTGGTCGGGCTCGCCCTAGCTGGCAAGTCGGCGACCAGCCTCGCCCGTCGGTTTGGAGCTACTGATCAGCCTCAGTAGCCACGCGCGTCGGCGACGTCCGACTTGGACCGGCAGCCGACCTTGCATCCGTTCCCGGAGCCGGACGCCCAGCATCCTGCAGATCCTCCCCCTTCACGGGGCGGATCTGGTGCAAGTCCCCTCGCAATCGGCCCCGGACACGCTATATCCCCGCCATCATGGCCGAAGCGTTCAACGACCTCACCCTTTCCGCCGACAAGGCTGCCCGCTATGCCGAGGTGGCCGCCGAGATCGCCTCGGTGCTGGACGGCGAGCCCAACCGCACCGCCCGCATGGCGACAGTGGCCTCGATGCTGGCCAACAGCTTCGACCACTATTTCTGGACCGGCTTCTATGTGGTCGACCCTGACAAGCCGGGCGAACTGGTGGTCGGGCCCTATCTGGGCACACTGGGATGCCTGCGGATCGCCTTCGGACGCGGGGTCTGCGGCGCGGCGGCGGCGACGGGCCAGACCCAGCTGGTCGCTGACGTCCATGCCTTTCCGGGCCACATCGCCTGCGACAGCCGCTCGGAGAGCGAGATCGTCGTGCCGGTGTTCGATGCGGCCGGAACCCTGCTGGCGGTGTTCGACGTCGATTCCGACCGGCCCGCCGCCTTCGACGCGATCGACCAGGCCGGCCTCGAGACCATACTGGCGGCCACCTTCGCCTGATCCTGCCAGCGTTTGCACGGTTTCATAACCTCGGCCGGTTAGGGTCGATGTCATGATTGACGTGGAACTCGTGCATCCCGACGCCCTGGGCGCTTCCGAAGCCGGCCTCTGGCGGGCCTTTGCGGCGGCGCAACCCGATTTCGCCAACCCCCTGCTGGGCCCGGATTTTGCCGCGGCCGTCGGTGCGGTGCGGGAGGATGCGCGGGTGGCGATCATCCGTCGGCAGGGCGAGATCGTCGGCTTCTTCCCGTTTCATCAAAGGTTCGGCGGCATGGCCCGGGCCATCGGCGCGCCGCTGTCAGACTATCACGCCATGGTTTCGCGGCCCGGTGTGCTGCTGGACGGGGCCCAGGTGCTGCGCGCCGCCGGGATCAGTGCGTTCCGCTATACCGGCCTCGTGGATCCGCAGGGTGCCTTTGGCGGCCAGGGCGAGGTCAAGACCGCCCATGTCATCGCCCTGGACGGACCAGCCGAGCCCTATCTGGAGGCCGTGCGGGCCGCCAGTCCCAAGAAGATCAAGAACTACCGCCGGCTCGACAGCAAGCTGGAGCGCGAGATCGGGCCGGTCCGGCTGGTCGCCCCGGACACCTCGCGCGAGGCCTTCGACCTGCTGATCACCTGGAAGCGCGAGCAGCTGCAGCGCACCGGCATGCACGACTTCCTGCGCCCCGCCTGGACCAGCGGCCTGCTGTCCGACCTGTTCAGCCGCCAGAGCGGAGACTTCCAGGGCCTGATGGTCAGCCTCTATGCCGGTGACCAGCTGGTGGCGGGACATTTCGGCGTGCGGCTGGGCGGGATCTATCACCCGTGGATCGCCTCGACCCATCCGGCCTTCGGGGCCTGGTCGCCGGGCCAGATCTTCTTCCTGCGGGCCATTGCGGCCATGCCGGGCCTGGGCCTGACCCGCTACGATCTCGGGCCCAGCCATGACCACTACAAGCGGTCCTATGCGCTCAGCCAGACGGCGGCGCTGGACGGTGTCGCCACCGCTCCGAGTGTCGGCGGCCTGATGGCCAGCTCGGTCGAGGGGGCCTGGACCCTCGCCGGATCGCGGCGGGCCGGTCTGGTCGGACGCCTGCGCCGGCGGATGGATGCCATTGCCAGTGTCGAGCTGACGGTCGGCGGCCGGGTGCGCGGTCTGGTCGATGCGGTGGCCGGCCAGTCGCGCCGCCAGGGCGGGACGAGTGCCCGCGAGGACGGCTGATGGCGCGCGTCTCGATCATGATCCCGACCCAGCGTCGCCCCGACGGCCTGGCGGTGGCGGTTGCCTCGGTGCTGGCCCAGCAGGGCGTCGACCTCGCAGGACTTGAGCTGATCGTGGTCGACAACGACCAGACCGACTCGGCCCGCGCGGCGGTCGAGGCCGCTGCGGTCAGCGCGCCGTTTCCGGTGATCTATGTGCATGAGCCCAAGGCCGGCGTGGCCAATGCCCGCAATGCCGGCATGGCCCGGGCCGGCGGCGACTTCATTGCCTTCCTTGATGACGACGAAGAGGCCCCGGCGGGCTGGCTTGCGGCCCTGCTGGCGACCCAGGCCCGCTTTGACGCCGACGCCGTGTTCGGTCCGGTCAGGGCGCGGGCACCGGACAGCGTCGTCGAGCATCGCGACTATCTGGAACGCTTTTTCTCGCGGCTGGGACCGGCCGAAGAGGGCGTGATCGACCACTATTACGGCTGCGGCGACAGCCTGCTGCGCCGCGCGGCCCTGCCGGATCCACTCAGCCCCTTCGCGGTCGAGCGCAACCAGATCGGCGGCGAGGACGACATGCTGTTCGGGCAGATGCAGGCGGCCGGAGCCCGGTTTGCCTGGTCGCCGGAGGCCTTTGTCTGGGAAGATCCCGTGCCGTCGCGCCTGAGCCTCGACTACACGATCGCCCGGGCCTTCGCCTATGGCCAGGGGCCCTCGGCCCACTGCGCCGCCGCCAGCCCGCCGGACCGCAAGGGCATTGCCCGCTGGATGGCGGTGGGTCTGGCCCAGGCGGCCGTGTTCGGGACCGTGGCCGCCGCCAAATGGCTGGTCCGGGCCCGCGACCGGGCCGACTGGCTGGACCGGGCAGCCCGGGGGCTGGGCAAGACCCTCTGGTGGGGCCCCTTCAAGATCCAGTTCTACGGACGGACGGCATGAGCATCATCACCGACTGGACCCCGGAAAAGGCGAAGGCTTTCGGCCGCGAGAACCTCAGCTTCCGCCACAGCCTGCACGAACGGCCGATGTTCGACGACGAGGGCCTGGCGCGACTGCTCGACCAGTATCCTCGCGATCAGCTGGGCGTGTTCACCATGGGCGAGGACCCCAAGGCCTGGACGACCTGGCGTCGGGGCGCGGCCGGCAACCTCTCGGGCGACCAGCTTCTGGACGCGGCCCAGAGCGGCCGCATCTGGCTGAACCTGCGCCACACTAATGATTTCGTGCCCGAATACGCCGCCCTGGCCGAAGAGATCTTCGCCGAAAAGGAAGCGCAGGTGCCCGGCCTGCGCACCTTCAAGCGCGATCTGGGCATGCTGATCAGCTCGGCCAATGCCCAGGTCTTCTACCATCTGGACGTGCCGCTGGTGTCGCTGTGGCAGATCCGCGGCCGCAAGACGGTCTGGGTCTATCCGGTGGCCGATCCCTATGTCGGGGAACTGGCGCTGGAAAAGATCGTGTTGCGTGAGACGGCCGAACAGTTTGCCTTCGATCCGGCCTGGGATGCCGGTGCCCAGGTCTATGATCTGGAGCCGGGGGTGATGGCCACCTGGAGCCAGAACGCGCCGCACCGGATCGAGAACGGTCCGATGCTGAACGTCTCGCTGTCGATCGAGTTCATGACCCCGCCGGCCCTGATGCGGGCCAATGTGATCTATGCCAACGGCGTGCTGCGCCGGCGCATGGGGGCGAGGCCGAAGATCCAGAACGGCTTTGGCCCGGTCGCCCTGACCAAGCTGGCCGTGGCGCGCGGGGCCAAGGCCCTGAATCTGCAGACCCCGCATGTGCGTCACCTGCCGGTCACCTTCGGGCTGGATCCTGCGCAGCCCGGCGTTCTGATTGACCAGGCGGTCGGCTAAGGCTTGCCCCGCCCGGCGCTTCATCGCAGTAGTGGCCGATGAGTCAGGCCGTCACGATTGAACTGGGGGAGGGCGCGGAGCACGATGCCCGGGCCCTGCGTAACGCTTTCGGGTGTTTCACCACGGGGGTGACCGTGGTCACCACCACGGGCGAGGACGGTCGCAAGATCGGGCTGACCGCCAACTCCTTCACCTCGGTGTCGCTGGACCCGCCGCTGGCCCTGATCTGCGTGGCCCTGACCTCGTCCAGCCTGCCGGCCCTGGATGCCGCCGGGGTGTTCACGGTCAATGTGCTGCATGCCGATCACGAGGCCCTGGCCAAGCAGTTCACCCGCAAGGACGGCGATCGCTTCGAAGGCGTCGAGGTCGAGACCTGGCGCACCGGCACGCCGGTCCTGCCCGGCTGCATGGCCAATTTCGAGTGCGAGACCCATCAGGTGTTCGATTCCGGGGATCACCGCATCTATGTCGGTCGGGTGGTCAAGCTGCGCTACGACCCCGACCATGAGCCGCTCGTCTATCTGCAGGGCCGGTTCCGGCGCGTTCACGTCGACGCCTGATCCGGAGAGCGAGCGGGCGATAGGGGAGCTGTGATGATCAGGGCATTCTGTGGGCTGGTCGCAGCGGCGATCCTGACGGCCTCGCCGGCCGTGATCGTGGCGGCTCCGCAAGGCGCTGACCTTTCACGCGTGGGGCAGTACGGATCCCCCGAAGCCCCGGTCACCATCCTCGAACGCGACGGTGTGCTGCGGCTGGACGGCAATGGCCACAGCCAAGCCCGCCTGAACCCGCAGGGGCGCGGGGCCTACCGCCTCGACGGTGGCGGGACCCTGCGCTTCGAGCGCGGCGGGCTGGTGCTGGACGACAGCCTGTTGCCGCGCCGCGATTTCGGGGCCGAGGCCGAGGCGGCGATCCGCAAGACGGTACGGGCCGATCCCGTGGCGTTGCGGGCCCGGGCCTTGGCGGCCGTCCCGCCGGTCGAGACGGGTCCGTTCCGGCCCGCCGATCTGGTCGACCTGGCCACGGTCGATCCGGCCATCCGGTTTGATATCCGCTATGCGGGCTCCGACAATTTCATGGGCCTGCCGCTCTATGAGCGCCCGGCCGCCTATCTGCAGCGTCCGGCGGCCGAGGCCCTGGGGCGGGCCCACCGGGCCCTGGCCGAAAAGGGCTACGGCCTGCTGATCCACGATGCCTACCGGCCATGGTTCGTGACCTGGATGTTCTGGGAGGCGACGCCGCCGCAGTTCCAGATGTTTGTTGCCGATCCGGCCAGGGGCTCGCGGCACAACCGGGGCAGCGCTGTGGACCTGACCCTCTATGATCTGAAGACCGGCAAGGTCGTCGAGATGCCCGGCCGCTATGACGAGATGTCGGCGCGCTCCTATGCCGACTTCCCGGGCGGAACCACCGGGCAGCGCCGGCTGCGGGGACTGCTGCGCGAAGCCATGGAGGCCGAGGGCTTCACCGTCCTGCCCGAGGAATGGTGGCACTTCGACTACCGGGACTGGGCCGCCTACGGGATCGGCACCGAGAGCTTCTCGTCCCTGGCTTCGCGCTGACGCCACGCCAGGATCTCGGCGCTGCGACCCACACCCGTCTTGGGGCAGGCCTGTTTCAGCGGACAGGCACCGCACTGCGGGCCATCCTCAAGGCAGAGCATCTGGCCGAGACCCCGTTTCATCAGCCAGTGCAGCTCGAACAGGTCATCGGCGCTCCAGTGATCGGGAACCTGCGCCATCAGGGCGTGATAGGCCCCGGTCGCATCCGCCGCATCGGTCAGGCCGAGGCGCAGGGCCGTACGCTGGATGTGGCTGTCGACCACCAGGGCCCGCATCGCCAGGCTGCTGAAGTTCAGGACGCTGGCGGCGACCCGGGTCCCGACACCGGGCAGGCTCTGCAGTTCATGGCGGGCGGCATCGACCGACAGGTTGCGCAGGTGGCTGAGCGACAGCCAGCCGATACGGGCCTCGATCATCCGCAGGGCCAGTGGCAGGCGACGGGCCTTGTCGCGGGCCCCGGCTACGTCCCCCAGGCCGTCGAGAACCAGGGCCTCTTCGGCGCGGGCCAGATCCTCCCAGCATTTGAAGGCCGCCCGCAGCCGCAGAAAGGCGGCCCATGAAACGGCGTCTGCCGTCCGTGTACTGATTGATGATTTTACGAGCTGCGAAACCGGATCCATTCGCGCCACCGGTCGCTGCGGCCCGAACTCGGCCAGCAGGCGGTCACGGATGCCCTCTAGTGGGGAGCGGGAAAGGCCAAGGGACAGCTGCACGACACGCCTCGCGAGAACATAATGAGAACATTATGTCGCTGGCCGCCTATTGTCCACAGGCTGTGACTATCTTCGCGGGCGGCCCCACAGGGTTATGACCCGGCGACGCAGGCGCTGCAGGGCGACCTTCACCGGCGTGGGGGGCCTGATCGGAGCCGGGCGCTCTTCCTCCGGCAGGGTGACGCCGGCAAACCGGGCGATCAGGTCCCGCAATTCGGGTTCCTGAACGGCGAGGGCGGCCTCGACCGGCTTCATCCAGTGCAGGGTTCTCTGGCCTATTTCCGGCCAGGTCGCATGCTCGCCCGTCACTTCGAGCGGGAAGACATCGACCCTGACCTGGCGGGCGGTGCCGTTCTTCAGGCGCTTGAGATACTCGTACTCGCCGACAGGGGTCTGGCTGATCACGCCGTCCAGGCCCGCCTCCTCATAGGCCTCCTGGGCGGCGGCGGCCGGATCCGTCCGCCCCTTCATCGGCCAGCCCTTCGGGATCACCCAGCGTTTGGTCTCTCGCGACGAGACCAGCAGGATCTCCAAAGCTTCGCCCTCGCCACGCCAGGGCAGGGCCGCGATCTGGCGTCGCTTGCCGTTTCCTGACTTTGTGGCTGGCTTTTCCGTCACGTGATCCAAAGGTCCTGAGGTCCCGAAGGCCGCTCCTGTTGGGTTCCCGGAGAATCGGCCGACGGCTGAAGCCGCTACGCTAAACCCGAAAGCGCACCGTTGCGCGTGCAGATCGCGCGTAAGTGGCCCTCCGACCCCGAGCGTCACCGTGAGGTCACGTCCGGGCGCGCCGGGGCCCGGATCGATGGCAAGGCGCGTCGAACCTCTCGTCACCTGACCTGGTCTGCGTCATGGTGCGGCGGCATTCGCGAAGGCAGGAGTCGGACATGGCGTTCACGCTCACGATCAACGGTCAGTCTCGCAACGTCGAGGTCGAAGGCGATACGCCCCTGCTGTGGGTGCTGCGCGACGCGCTGAACATGGTCGGCACCAAGTTCGGTTGCGGCGCGGCCCAGTGCGGGGCCTGCACCGTTCACCTCGACGGCGTCCCGGTGCGGGCCTGCGTCACGCCGGTGCGGCGGGTCGGAACCAAGGCGGTCACCACCATCGAGGGGGTCGGCAGCGATCCGGTCGGGGCCCGGGTGCAAGAGGCCTGGAAAACCATCGACGTGCCCCAGTGTGGCTACTGCCAGGCCGGCCAGATCATGGCGGCCACGGCGCTCCTGACGGCCAAGCCCAGGCCGACCAACGCCGATATTGACGCAGCCATGAACGGCAACCTGTGCCGCTGCGCCACCTACAACCGCATCCGGTCGGCCATCAAGGCGGCCTCCGGCCAGGAGGTCTGAGCATGGACAAGCGGCTCGCAAGCCCCTCGCGGCGCCTGTTTCTGCAGACCAGTGCCGCCGTCGGCGGTGGCCTGCTCCTGTCGTTCAATCTGCCGGCGTCCGGCCGCGCGGCCGATGCGGCGGTCCCGTCGCGTCTGAATGCCTTTGTCCGCATCGCCGGGGACGGAACAGTCACCATCGCCGCCAAGCGCGCGGAAATTGGCCAGGGCATGAAGACCACCCTGCCGATGCTGATCGCCGAAGAGCTCGACGTCGACTGGGCCAAGGTTCGGATCGAACAGGCTCCGGTCGACAACGCCGTCTATGGCGACCAGTGGGCCGGGGGCTCGATGTCGACGCCACAGGAGTGGGAGCCGACCCGCCGGGTCGGCGCTGTCGCCCGGGCCCTGCTGATCGCGGCGGCCGCGCAGCGCTGGGGTGTCCCGGCCGCCGGCCTCGTCACCGAGCCCGGTGTCGTGATCGATCCGGCCGGCAAGCGCCGCCTCGCCTATGGCGAGCTGGTTGAGGCGGCGGCCAATCTGCCCGTGCCGGACCCGCAGGCGCTGACGCTGAAGGATCCTGCCCGCTACCGCATCATCGGCAAGGCCCATCCGCAGTCCGACAATCCGGCGATCGTCACCGGCCAGCCGCTCTATGGCCTCGACGTGCGGCTGCCCGGCATGCTGTACGCCACCTTCCTCAAGGCCCCGGTGTTTGGGGCGCGGGTCGATCGGGTCGATCTTGCACCGGCCCTGGCCGTGAAGGGTGTGCGCGCCGCCTTTGTCGTCGAAGGCGGCACCGCGCTGGACGGCCTGTTGCCCGGCGTCGCGG
>Ga0187845_1001332_pt1 | contig 14201 bp, 9 predicted proteins | sample SpaLakP09_SKY_68_FD_134515 | JGI IMG/M metagenome (GOLD analysis project Ga0187845, IMG submission 134515) | Oligotrophic lake water microbial communities from Sparkling Lake, Wisconsin, USA - SP09_SKY_68 | ecosystem: Environmental > Aquatic > Freshwater > Lake | place: USA: Sparkling Lake... | reverse complement strand
GCGCAGCTGGGATTACCGCGCGCGCCAGGTGGGGGACGTCGGCGCGGCCGGGCAGGATCCCGTCGAACTGGCCAGCCGCGACATCCCGAGCGTGTACGCGTACACGAGCCGCGAACACGGTGCGCGCATCGCCGAGCGCCAGCTGCAGGCGCTCGAAGCGCGCAAGATCGTGCACGTCGGCGCCGGCACCGTGCGCACGTTCACGCCGGGTACGACGTTCACCCTCGAGGCGCACAGCGCATGGGACGGCGCGTCCGATCCCCTCGTGCTCGTGCGCGTGCGCCACCTCGCGCACAACAACCTGGATGCCGATACCGCATCGACGCTCGTCCGCCACCTGGGCCACGACCCGGTCGCCGCGCTCAATGACGAGATCCTGTCGGCGAGCCTGCACGCGCGCGGCAAGCGCATCGCGGAACGCCCCGTGTACCGCAACAGCTTCGACGCGATCCCCGCGGCGACGCCGTACCGCAACAGCCAGGTGGACGGCCACGGCCGCGTGCTGCATCCGCGCCCGACCGTGCAAGGTCAGCAGACAGCCCTCGTCGTCGGCCCGCCCGGCACGGCGATCCATACGGACCGCGACCACCGCGTCAAGGTCCAGTTCCACTGGCAGCGCGGCGAGGCGAGCCACAGCCGCCTCGATCATCCCGCACCGGACGGCCATACGGGCGCGCCGGCCGACGACCGCGCCGGCACGTGGGTGCGCGTGGCGACCCCGCTCGCGCCGGTGGCTGGCGCCAACTGGGGCAGCCACGCCCTGCCTCGCGTGGGCCAGGAAGTGCTGCTCGATTTCCTGGACGGGAACATCGACCGGCCAGTCGTGATCGGCGCCGTCTACAACGGTGCGGGCGCCGGCGACGCGCAGCACAACACGGTGGTCGGCGGCCCGGGCGCGGCCACCGGCAATGCGGGGGCGTGGTTCCCCGGCGAGGCGGGTGCGCACGCCCACGCGGCCGTCCTCTCCGGACTGAAAAGCCAGGCGATGCAGGCCAGCGCCAACGGCGCGGGCGCGTACAGCCAGCTCGTGTTCGACGACACGCCGGGCCAGGCGCGCGTGGCGCTGCAGCGGCATGCGAAGGCGCATCAGGGGACGGCCGAGCTGAATCTCGGGCATCTCGTGCATCAGACGGACAACCAGCGGCTGGGGGCCGTGGGGCTGGGGGCGGAGCTGAAGACGGAGCATGCGGTGGCGGTGCGGGGACGCCTCGGCCTTCTTGTCACGGCCGACCGGAACGGCGCGGATGCCGGGCAGATGGACGCACACGCGGCCCGGCAGCAGATCGACGCCGCGCAGACGCTGGCGACCTCGCTGGCGGAGACCGCGCAAAAACACAATGCGAAGCTGGCAGGCGAGCGGGATCCCGACAAACTCGGCGCCATCGCCGGGTTGGCGGCCGTCGGTGGCGCGATCGACAGCTCGTCGACACCACCCGGCACGCAAACCGGCGCCGCCGCCTTCGATGTGCCGCAGCTCCAGGTCACGGGCCCGTGCGGCATCGCGGCGACGACGCCGGCGAGCGCCGTCATCGTCAGCGGTTCGACGAGTGCAATCACGGCCGGCCAGGACATCAACACGGCCACGCAGGGGGCGATGCATCACACCGTCAAGGCCGGTGTCAGCCTGTTCACATACGGTAAGGCGACCAGCGCGTCGAAACCGAATCAGGAAACCGGGATCCGGTTGCACGCCGCCAGCGGCAAGACGAGCGTGCAAAGCCAGTCCGGTCCCACCCGCCTGACGGCCGACAAAGCCGTCACGTTTGCCAGCGTATCCGGCACCCTCGTCAGCGCCGCCAAAGATCATCTGCTGATGACGGCACAAGGCGCCTTCCTCAAGCTGGAAGGCGGGAACATCATGTTGCACTGTCCCGGCACCGTCAGTTTCAAAGCGACCCAAAAAGAGTTCGCCGGACCGCAGCGCGTCTACGGACCGGAACTGAACTTCACATCCCCGGCGCCGTTGAAGGTAGAGTCGATCACCGAGCGCATGAGCACTCGCGTCATCATCGACCGGCCATTGCAGGACCTGATTGGCGCCTTCAGCGGCGGTACCGTGCCTTACCGGTTCATCGACCATACCGGTACCCTGGTCGCTAGGGGCACGCTGGACGACAACGGCGCAACGCAACGTGTGTTCCACCAGACCCAGAGGGATTACACGGTGCTGCTGGGCGAGCCCGGCGAGTGGCACCGGGTCGACCATGCGGACGACAACACGTCATGCGGGTGCGGGCACGACGACCATGACCACGCCGCGCATGACGAAGAGCAGGACGCGACGGTCGAAGTCGACCACGGAGACGAATCGCAGGAGAGTGCGTTACCAGCCCGCGACGAGGCGTTCGAGCGCCAACTGCTCGATCATCTGGTCTTTGCGGATCCCGCGATTCTGCAGGCAATCGAGGATGGCGAAGCATGATGCCGCCGTCCCGCGCATCGATGATGGAGAAGAACATGAAGGTTTTGCGTAACGCCACCGCGGCGGCCCTTGCCGCCGCCTGGTTCGTAGTTCATGCGCCGGTCGTTGCGGCGCCCGCGCATAACGAGGTCAAGCTGGCGTACGGCGTCAACGAGGTCAAGCTGGGCAAGCTGTCGCTGCGCATCGTGCGCGGGATGGTTGCGAACGGCACGGCGAGCAGCTTCGATACGTTCACCGTGTATCTCATGCCTGACAGCGCGGGCGATCCGTGGCTGCAGGTGACGACCAGCACGCCCAAGGGCCTCGGCTACAACTTCCGCAACTACGAATCCGGCGACGCCAATACGCAGGCCGTCGCGTTTTACGTCGATGGCAATCACCTGTTCGCGGTCCAGGCAACGAAGGCCGGGCCGAGCGCCGACGCGCAAGGTGCGCGCAAGACGCCTTTCGATTTCGAAGTCGTCCGGTTCAACGAGAATGAGGACATCCCGCTGTTCAAGAGCGACAGCAAGCAGCGCTCGAAGGGCCAGTACGTGGATGGGCGCGAGGCGATCGACCATGAATTCTTCGGCCGCTGAGGGGTAACCGATGTTCGTACGTGCGACCTATTATCGCGAAAAGAAGACCGTCCACTACTTCGACGAAAACGGCGAGGAAACGCTGTACATCGGCGGCTCCTTCGCATGGCGCACCAACAATCCCGGCAACATGGCGAAGCCGGGCAAGCGCGTCGTCAGCACGAGTATCGGCTACGCCCAGCGCACGTCCAGCCCGAAAAGCCTCTTCCTGATCTTTCCCGATCGCGCGACGGGCGACGCCGAGCGCATCCGCCTGCTCAAGGAGGTCTATGGCGACAACTCGATCGCCTCGATGATCGAGGCGTACGCACCGCGCAATGAAAACGACACCGACGGCTATATCGCGACCGTGAGCAAGGCGACCGGCGTCGACAAGTCCACCCGCCTGGATGCGCTGACCGACGACCAGTTCAAGAAACTGACGGCGGCGATGGCGAAGCACGAAGGGTGGATTCCCGGGCAGATTGTCCCGCTGGGCAAACCGAAGGTGGCGGAACTGCGCGACAAGCTGCAGCAGCCGCTGGCCGGGCAGCCTGTCGCCATCAAAGGCGCTAAGCAGGAGGTCACCGTCAGGACGGATGCCAGCGGCGCCCTGCCCCTGCTGTATCCGAAGCTGTTCAGCGACAGCCTGTCGCTCTACCTCGACAACGTGGGTGACAAGATCGGCGACCTGCTTGATGGCGATACCGGCTTCGCCTGCACCTTCATCGCGCCCTATTTTGCGATGCAGAGCAGTGCCGAGGTTCACGAGACCAAGGAGAAGACGGCGCCGGTAGTCCACATCGTCAAGGGCGGCGAGACACTCGGCACGATCGCGGCAAAATATCCGGGCGTGACCGTCGACGCGCTTGTCGCGGCAAACGGGCTGAAAGACCGCAACCGGATTTTCGAGCGCCAGCACCTGCGGATTCCCGGCAAGTCCGCGGCATCTGCGCCCGCTGAAAAGCCGGCAGCGGCCCCGAGGCCGGCCGCGGCGCCCGCCAAACCGGCCCCGAAGACGGAAACGAAACCGGAACCGAAACCGGAACCGAAGCCACGTCCTTCTCCGGCACCCGCCGTCCAGGTCGACCGCCAGCGCACGGACAAGAACCATCCCATCACGCTACTGAGCAGTCCCCAGCTGGAAGTCAGCGGCAAGCAGTGGTGCGGGCGGTTCCTCGGCAATAACACGCTGGCTGGCCTGAATGCCGACTTCCGGCCCAAAGCGACGCGCTTCATCGCCGCGCTCCAGGCCGCTGGCGTCGGTGTCAAAATCAACGCCGTCTTCCGTCCGATCGAACGCTCGTACCTGATGTACTGGTCGTTCATGATCTGCCGCGGTACCGCCCCCACCACTGTCACGCCCTGGCCGAACGTTGCCATCGACTGGACCCATCGGGATGCCGACGGCAAACCGAATCTTGCTGCCGCCATGCGGGCTGCTGAAGACATGTGCAAGGGATACGGCATCAAGCCACATGACGCCTCACAGCAAGTCGGTCTGCCCGGCCGATCGCGCCACAATTACGGCGGCGCCGTCGACATGAACCTCAGCGCTTATGTCGGCAAGGTCGTGAAGGATGCAGACGGCACGGACGTCAAAGTGAAAGACTTTTCGACGCTCGTCGCTATCGGCAAAAGCTACGGCGTTAAATATTATTCCAAGGAAAAAATGCACTGGTCCGACACGGGCCGTTGATCAATCCCCATGAAAAAACGACTCTTCTTCTCGCTCATCGCATTAGCCTACGCCGGTTGCCATGCCGACGGACTTCCCGTCGTCGGTATCGTCGAACAAATCCCCATTCTCGCAAACGGGAGTCACGTAACCGCCCGCCCCACTTACATCTTCACCGACGAGAAGCTGGCGGGACCGGCTGTCTTCAGCGGCCTGCAGGGCCCCGGATCGACTCTGGACGTCGTGTGCTGCTATGAAGTAAAGAACACGACGCCGACGTCGCTCGATACGGAACTTGCGAAGTACGGCAAGGACCCCCTGTTCTCCTCCCAGATGAAGAGCGTCAAAGGCTACCGGTACATCTATGTGGCCAACCCGACATCCGACAAGAAGCTCTGGACGCCCACGATGAAGACGCTCGCGCAAATTGCGGCTAACCCGGAAGATGGCTCGCCGTTCTCTGCAGCGGTCGTCGGCGCGCGATTCGACAAGCCCACGATCCCGGCATCGTTCACGGCAAACGGGGTATCGATGACGATGCAGACGCGCTCCGATACGAAATCGGGCCGCACCATTTATACGTTCACGCGGGGCGGCAAAAAGGTCGAGATCTCGGAAGCCACCTTTGCAGATTAAGACCTTGCCGCCACCATGAAAATCGTCACAGGGTATCTTGCTCTGGCTGTTGCGGCGTGCAGTATGCAGGCCGCCGCCCAAACCGTGAACGTTGCTGCATTCCTGAAAGAGCGCGGCGCGGAGTCCGCCGGACTCCGTCAGCTGCCACGCTCGCCCAGCCCGGCGGTAGTCCCGGTCACGTTTTTCGACAAGGATCGGATGGCGCCGAGCTGCGGCCTGCTCGTTGCCGCGCCCCGCGCAGCGAACCCGCGCTATATCGACATATTGAGCGCGGAAACCGGCAGCAGATTTCCACAATGCGTCGGGATACCATCGATCAGGGCATTCCAGTTGCAGGGCCGGCGTTATCTCGCCATCGAATATCTGGACCGGGAAACGAGCGACGATACCTATCGCAGTTTCCACTATGTGTATGACGATCCGGCCCAGGGGTTCGTCGAGGACAAGATGCTCAACAACGAAGTCCCCTCCTCGGATATCGCGCAGACGGCCGATGGCATCAAGTTGGCGCGCGCGGCGATGATGCGCAAGACGTACCCGCAATGGAAGTTCCTGGATCGGGACTTCATTGCGGACGGCACGTCGGCATTTGCCAACTTCGAGGACGGCAAACGGCACACGTGCCATCTCGCAGTGGAGGCCGGCGCCATGCCGGTAACGGCCGACCTGGCGGATGTGGCATCCACGAACCGATGCGCGGGCGTCCTGGCTGCCAGCCGCCTGGCCACACCCGCCGCCACGTACTATCTCTCGATGTTCGAATCGGACGCCGGCAAGCACATGGTCGCGATCGCGTCCGTTGCGAGCGACGGTGCCATCAGGATCGAGAAGGACCTGTCCTCCGGCATCAACCGCGCGGGCGCAACTGGCGACATCAAGGCGGCAAAGGTGGCGCTGTCACAACGTGTGGGCGCTTTCCGCAATCCATCAACCCGACAATGACACAGTTCTGACATGGACCTCGCAACGTTAAGCGAAGCGCTCCACCGCTTCGGCACCGGCCTGTCCCGGCACGCCCGCCTGATCACACTGGCCAGCGCGCACGACACAGCGCTGCCGCAATCTCCGCTCGCCGAACGGGTGCGCGGGCGCGAAGCCGTCAATGATGTATATCGTTTCGACGTCGATGCACTGAGCACGTCGACAGATCTCGACCTCACAGGCTTCATCGGCGAAGAACTGACCCTCGGGCTGCTGCAGCCCGACGGCGCGCGCCGCGCGTGGCACGGCATCTGCACCGCGGCCGAGTGGCTGGGCGCCGACGGCGGCGTCGCGCGTTACCGCCTGCGCCTCGAACCCGCGCTGGCGCTGCTCCGCCTGCGCCGCGACAGCTACATCTTCCAGGACAAGAATGTCCGCGAGATCGTCACCGAACTGTTCGCGGATTACCCGCAACTGCGCTTCGACGTCGACATCACGCAGGACTTGCCGTCGCGTCCCATCTGCACGCAGTACCGCGAAAGCGACTACGATTTTTTCGTGCGGCTGATGGCTTCCGAAGGCCTGTCCTGGCGCTTCGAGCACGACCAGGATCTCAGCACCGACGACGGGCAGGCGCGGCACCGCGTCGTCATCTTCGACAGCGCCGCCGCGTTCCCCGCGACGCCCGGCAACGCCGCCATCCGCTTCCACGGCGTACGCGCGACCGACACCGACGACGCCATCGACGGCTTCCGCGCGCGCCGGCGCATCCAGGCCAACGCCGTGTCGATCAGCAGTTGGGACCCTGCCCAGGTGCGGGCGCCCGCCGCCGAACAGCAATCGATCCTGGACGCGGGCGAGCTACCGCTGCTGCCGGTCTATGACGGCGCCGGCGAACGCATCGCCACCGATACCGGCGCGGCCGACCTGCACAGCCGCCTGATGCTGCAGGCGCTGGAACTGGACAACAAGCTGTTCGAAGGCGAAGGCGCCGCGCGCCGGCTCGCCGCAGGCCATGCGTTCATGCTGACGCAGCACGACCGCTACCCCGACGGCGACAACGAATTCAAGGTGCTCTGGGTCGAACACGAGGCGCGCAACAACATCGGCGCGCAAATCGCGGCCGTCGACCGCGGCGGCGTCGAACCCGGCACGTACCGCAACCGCTTCGGCTGCGTGCGCGACGCCGTGGCCATCGTCCCGCAGGCGACCGCCCTGCCCCAGCCGCACACGGCGCTCGGTCCGCAGACGGCGCTGGTGGTCGGCCTGCCGGACAGCGTCGCGACGACCACACGCGACCATCAGGTACGCGTCCAATTTGCCTGGCAACGCGGTGCCGCGGCGAATCGCGGCGGGCTCGATCAAGATACCGACGACACGGGCTGCGCCCCCGACAACGACCGCTCGGGGACCTGGGTACGCGTCGCCGAAGCATTGGCGGGTCCCAACTGGGGCTCGCAGTTCACGCCGCGCATCGGCACCGAAGTGCTGGTCGACTTCATCGACAACGACGTCGACCGCCCCCTCGTGGTCGCGCAACTGTACACGGGGGCGGATGCGCCACCGTTCGCGGCGGGCGTAGATTCCGGCGTCGACCACGCGGGCACGATCTCCGGCATCCACACGCAGACATTCGACGGCGCCGGCTGGAACCAATGGCAACTGGACGACACGCAGGGCCAGCTGCGCATGCGCCTGGCGACCAGCACCGCAGCCACGCAACTGAACCTGGGCCACCTGGTCCACCAATCGCCCGGCGGCGCGCAGCGCGGCAGTTACCGCGGCAGCGGCTTCGAACTGCGCACGGATGCGTGGGCCGTCCTTCGCGGTGCCGAGGGCGTGTTGCTGACGACGCGCGCGCGCGCCGCGCAAGGCGCCGGCATCGGCTCGACGCAGATGGATGCGGCCGAGGCGGTGGCAAGCCTTCGCGCTGCGGAGTCGCTCGGCACCACCCTGCTGGACGCAGCCGCGGCACAACATGCGCTGACGAGCAAGGCCGCCGTGCAGGCGCACAAGGACTTCCTGGCGCAGGTCGATCCGGCCGACAAGGGCAAGTTCGCTGGCCCGGTGAACGGCCAGGATGCCACCAAGCCGGCAGCGGGGTCGCGCGACCTCGACACGTCGGCGCCCGTCGAGAAATTCGGCGCGCCAGTCGTGCTGCTGGATTCTGCCGCCGGCATCAACTGGGCGACGCCCGCGTCGACCGTGCTGTTCGCGGGGCAGCAGCTGCACTGGACGACGCAGTCGGACATGCACATGACGGCGGCGTACACGTCGTCATCCGTGTCGGCGGAGGCGACGTCCCTGTATGCGCACGAAGGCGGTATCCAGGCGTTTGCGGGCAATGGGCCGGTGTCGGTGCAGGCGCATGCGGATCAACTGGAGATCCTGGCGGACAAGGACGTCACCGTCATTTCGGTCAATGGCGGGATCGAGGTCAAGGCGAGCAAGAAGATCGTGCTGCAGGCGGGGCAGGCGTCGGTGATGCTGGACGGCAAGGATATTACGTTTGCCTGTCCCGGGACGTTTTCGGTCAAGGGTGGACAGCATGTGCTCGACGGAGGTTCATCGGAGGCGGCGCAGCTCGAAGAGCTTCCGCATCTCCTCGTTACCCCTCTGCTACAACCATATAGCTTGCGTTGGGCGGCGACATCGGCTGTCACGGGTAAGCCGGTAGCAGATGTGGACGTCCACGCGGTAGATATTGGAAGCAAGGGGATCGCATTTTCCGGGGAAACTGCAAGCGACGGCCGTACGCCACGAATACTTAATCAGGAGCGTCCACAGGACTTCAGCGTCCTAATCGGAAGCGGTGATTGGGTCACCCATTTGCGCACCGATCAGGATCCCGTCGTATCCGAACCTGATGACTGGATGGAACTGGAAGCGGAAGAATGAACAGAACATATATCGTGAAAAAGGGCGACACGCTGACGCGCATAGCTGCGCAAGAAGGTGTGGATCGATATGAACTTGCTTCTTTAAACGGGATACACAACCATAATCTCATCAGAGTGGATCAAGTGCTCAGATTGCCGCCTCGACCTGTCGAGGTCACACCCATGGAGCTGATGCCATTACCGGTCGCGGAACTCGATCCTCTGTCGTGCGTTGCTTGCCAATTTATTGATGCTGCCAATCAACCAATTGACGGCATGGACGTCAATTTGACGATCGGCCCAACAGAGCTACATTACGTCACGGACAGCGAAGGCTTCGTTCCGGCCGTATCGCTCGAAGCCGGTGATGAGATTAAGGTATCGGTAAAAACGGTTAACGGCGACTGGAAACTGGTTTCCGAAGTAAAATCGACGGATTCAGTCACACATGCTCGCATCCTAAGCCCGAAAGTGAAAAAACCTTCCGAAATGAAATTACATGAAGGTCCGACTCAATCCAGGACAGGCGCTGCGACTCCACAAGAAATTGGAAGCGTCACAGTATCACGGAGCAACAACGGCCATCCTGTGCAACGGGTGGCCCTAGAATGTCCAAATCCGGAAAATCTCAGGCTGGATGCCAATTATAAGTATCGCGACATTATATTGAAAGCATCTCAGCGCTCCAAATTGTCGCCCCATGCCATTACTGCCATCATGAACGCGGAGGCGGCTCATGTATCGATAGTAAAGAAGATACCGGTCGTCGATAACAAAACTGGAAAGCAGAAAACAGGGAAGGATGGCAAGCCGCAATTCAAAGTCTTCAAAATTGACACCGGCGAATGGGATGCACTCTCCGCAAACCCCAAGTCATCCGCGAGGGGCATGACCCAGTTTCTCGATGCCACGTGGATCAGTTTGGCGGTCACCAAAGATACTTATTTGTATGAACGGGCTAAAAATGAAGGCTGGCTTACAGAAAGAACGAAGTCCGTTCAGCGCGGGAAAAAGTCGGTCGAGATACCTTATTTGGAGTTCAGGTTAGCCAATGGAACGATAGTTACCGCCTCCGCAAAACTTGGCCTTGACAGGATACTTTCTTCGAAAAAGTTTATTCCCAAATATGCGACATCAAATGATGCAAATATCCAGAAATTATTAGACTTACGATACATCCCTGAGTATGCCATTCATACTGCGGTCGACTATGGCCTTCAAAATTTGACTAGCCTTAAATCCAGGGGCGTCAAGATCGACGGAGTTCCGGACGGGGAAAAGGCAAAGCTGGTGTATCTGACGCACCATCTCGGAGCCGATGACGCAATACATTTCATAAATAATACGATGAGCGCAAAAAGAGCCAAGCAGCTTTTAAAATGCCAGGTTGGGGACGAAAACGCCAACGAACGTGGCGAGGAGGAGGGAGGCGATTTCGTCAAAGCTCACCGAAAGTGGCTCGCAGGGTTTATCGATCGCAGGATAGACGTTTTCCAGAATATGTGCACTAAACAGGGGCCAGCAGTAAGAGGGCTGATTGACCTTACGTTCGCCATTCGATAGTTCATCATCAGTGATCAATGAAAAAATTCACTTTTACCATTTTACTGTGCGCGCTCTCATGCGCATGCCACTCCGAAGACACCAAAAAGCAGGCTATTAGTCAAAAAACGGTTGCAATAGAAGACCGTGGCACCGATTACTATTCGTATCCCACCAAATTCGGAAAAATCGAGTTTGTTGACCGGACGGGCAGGCAAGCCGCTCTGGCAACAAGGATACTCCTGAGTGGGAAAGCCCTCGTCAATATGGAAGGAGTCGCCGACAGAGGAGGCTTTGAGCAGACACTTATGGTTGACGACGTCGTAAATCCGATTGACAGGGCGCCAAGGAAGCCAAATCAGGCCGGACAAACCGACGTGAACAGGATGGTCGTTTCCATCGGTCCAACCGCAAACTGCATCAGGCGTTACGTGATGCTTGATTTTACCGGAGCTAAGCCATTTGCATCCAAACCGTTCTCCTATAATCCGGATGACGATTTATGTGAACATTTAAAAAAGGTAAAATGGGGCAAGCAGGAAACCTATATCGATTTGTCCGGCCCGCAACGCTATATATATCGTCCTTACAGCGAGGTCATCGGCCCGGTTGACGATTGAGCGGCCACACGGTGAGCTAAGAACGGTACGCCATCTCGTTGCCCTCGGCCAATCTAACGCTGCACACCGGCCGGCACACGGTTGCGGCGTGCCGGCCTACCAGTTGCGTGACGCCGCTTAAGTCATGGCGCTGCACAAGTGGTGCGAGCTATCCGCCCCTTGTTGAAAAGTTATCGCTCACGATTGTCAATCGCGTAAACCACCTTGTCCACGTCAACATACTCTAGCTTAAACTTATATCAGAAAAGACAAGCGGCGCTCCTATACTATTTTAGTTCGATGGAGTTTCTTGACGCGATTATTACTCGTGTACGCGCATTGACGGCGTTTACAGATCAAACCCTGGATTACGCGATAAGAGTCGAACATGATAAAGCGATGCGAGAAAACGGCTGGGCCGAGGGCCATCTTGCAGCAAATTGGTCAACGTATGCCCATCCAATGCTGAGTGATTGTCTGCGCGCATTGTTGCGCCAGAAACAGATGCGCGCTACCGAATGGTATGACATTTCGGGCGTTAGCGGCACACTCACAGGCATGAGCCATTTTTCGATGAATTGGGCACTGCCGGAAGAAGAGGAGAAATTCCTCGAACTGAGAGAAGATGCCGTCGGTGTCTCAATGAAATTGGACAAGACAATAAACCACACTTGGACAGACTTAGGAATGGAATCATCGTGGAAACTGTACCACAGCGCTTTTCCGAGGCTACCGAAGTTTCGAATACGAACTGATGTCGAGGGTGAAACCGGGAAGCGGCCAATCCGCACGGGCGTCTACGTTCCTCAGGACGACCCGAACGGTACCTTACAATTTGCCTGGACAGGAAACAACGGCGGCGCGCTTGACCTCTGCGAGACATTCAGTGAGTTGGCGCTCGAATATCTGGCCATCGTCGGCCGAGATAACATCTGGAGGGCACCATACGAGGCTGCAAGAAAGCAGGACAGAGCCGAACCCACCGATGAGTACTTTGACGACTGGTGTCGCGAATACAAAAAGATGCAGTTCCGCGATTCCATCTCTTCGAGAAACGCACGTGCCTTTGTGGAACGTCCGTGTAAATGGTACTTCGTTGAACAAATCGACGGAGAATTCGAGGACGACACATCGGCCCCCCCCCCGATTCTGACCAAATTCGATGCCTGCCGGGTACGATTGTACCTCGTTCAGGTTGGTGGCATTCACCTGCATTCCAAGGCGAGCAGGGGTTCCGCTATTTCAAAGAAGGGTCAAGGTTTCCTGTAGATAGCGCGACTGAGTGGGGAATGGTATTCTGGTATTACGACGCTCAACGCCAGAAGTAATTTTCCACCTGCACCATGTATCCGCCGAAGCCAGCCAAGCCTGGCCGCACTGCGGCCAGGCTCTTTACCGCTGCCGTCCTCTGCCTTTCCGGCTGCTCGGCTCAAGATAAAAAACTCAAAGCGTCCGACGATATCAAAGCATTGCAGCGACTCGTCGATATACCCGCCGACCTGAAGTCGGCCCGATGGGAAATATTCGGAACCCCGGAATACGACGGTGGCGTCCCGGGGCACACGGATTACATGACTCTTGTGGCGGAAATCGAACCCGTCACGAATGCCGAAGGTTTCACGCGCGGCACCAATGACAAACGTATTTTTATTGTTCCGGAAGCCGCGCGGCCGTGGCTCTCGAGCCAGTTCCGCACCATGCTGGAGAAGAAAAGGAACGCGAATCTCGATCTCGCGACAGCCGGCGGATGCCAAGAATACGATACAAAGATACAGAAATCCGGACGCAAGGTCAGTGGTTTTTCCTGCGAAAAATCTGGGAAAGTCCTTCTGTATCTTTCATTATTTTGATGACTCGATCGCCTGGCCGTTTGTTCGACCATGGCCAGCACAAAAACATGCGCCATTGCCTCAGACTGCTTGCCATCCGTACTGTTGATCACACATGCCGCGTCGCTTGCGGCACCGCCACAGGTACTTTCGGTGACGGCCAAATGTCGTGATAATGAACGGCGCATCTTCGACAACGTCCATATGGCCATCGACTTAACGTTGACGAACAACTCAGGCGCTCCGATCGGCGTGCCGCTGGAATTTCTTCAGCAGGTCGGGCCTTGTTGTGTGTTGATCGACAACGAAACACAGGAGGAGCTACCGCCGTGCGCCTGGGGAATCGATCAAGAGGCACGAGTATCTTTCCCCATCGGCAATCAGTGGCCTGAGCGAATGGTTGATTGATCTTACTGCGAAGTACACGATCAATATCCCTGTCAAACTGGAAGGCATCAAGGTTCCGGTGCGCCAGACCGCAAGCACGTCGCTTCGGATTATTGGACGCGACAGGGCCGAACTCGACGACAAATAACGCGACCTGGCCGGCCCTCGACGCTATCTGTACCGCCCCTATCGCGACGTCATCGGCCCCATCGCCGATTGATCGCCCCGACCGACCAGCCGACGCCGCGCATGCTTGACCCGATACATATCCCGATCCGCCAATTCGATCAGGTGCTCCATGTCAGCCCCATCATCCGGCCACAGCGCAAATCCGATACTGGCACTCAGCGGCAGCGCCCGACCTTCGAACTCGAACGGTGCACCGATCGCCATGGTCAGCGCATCGCGCTTGCCCGCGACGCTGGGCCGGTCGCGCACGCCGACAAGAATCACGCCGAATTCGTCGCCGCCTACGCGCGCCGCCATGTCTTCCGCGCGCAGCTCGCCGCCGATGCGTCTGGCGATCTCGCACAGCGCCGCGTCCCCCGCTCGGTGGCCTAGGGTGTCGTTGATCGCTTTCAACCCATCCATGTCGATGTTCACGACCGCGACGTTCCCGTGGCCCCGGGCCGCCCGCGCGAGCTGCTGGCGCAGGCTGTCGTAGAACTGGGCCCGGTTGGCGAGGCCCGTCAGGGCATCGTGCGTCGCGCGGTAATACAAGTCGTTCGAGGCGTTCTGCACCGCGTGGTAG
>Ga0187845_1001331_pt1 | contig 14202 bp, 10 predicted proteins | sample SpaLakP09_SKY_68_FD_134515 | JGI IMG/M metagenome (GOLD analysis project Ga0187845, IMG submission 134515) | Oligotrophic lake water microbial communities from Sparkling Lake, Wisconsin, USA - SP09_SKY_68 | ecosystem: Environmental > Aquatic > Freshwater > Lake | place: USA: Sparkling Lake... | reverse complement strand
GCACCTGCAGGTGCTGCGACAGGAACACAGGCTCCTTGCCCAGTTTCACTGCCCCACCATCGCGCAGCGCCCGCACATCACCCAGGGCATCACCCCATTTGACGTACTGGCCCAGGGTGAAGATGGCGCCGTCGATGTCCACCGCCGAGTCGTTCTTGACGGTACCGGCATTGGCCGTGGCGATGTCGTAGTAGCTGTCGCGGTGGGTCTGCAGCACCTTCACCACGGCAGCCAGCATGGCGGCACGCTCGCGGTAGGTAGCCGCGCGCAATGCTGCGCCACCAATGTCGCGCGCAAACGCAAACGCCTCGGCCAGGTCCAGCCCCGCCGCATCCACCCGCACCAGCGCTGTGCCCAGCACAGGGTCCCACAACGCGGTACCCGGCCCGGTTCCATGTTGCCAGCGCCCTGCGGCGAAGTTGGGGAGCAGTTCAGTCATGCGGGGCTTTCTTCAATAGAGGGAAAGGAGTTGGCAAGAAGCGGCCAGGCCGCCGTGGCGCCTACCGGGTGAAGTGGATCTGCCCCTCGGGCAGGAGGTAGAGCACGAGGGCACGGCCCTGTGCCACTGTGGGATGGTGTGCGCTGCCGGGCGGGTAGACGCACCAGCCAGCAGGGTGGCCATCAAAAGTCGCGCCCTCCGTGAGTGGCATGATCAGGTCGATCTCGCCGTTCGGGTGCGTGTGGTGCGGGCCCGCCAGGTCCTGCATGTCCACCACATCCACCGAGAAGCGGTGCAAGGCGTCCTCGGGCTTGAAAACCCGGCCGTAGCGGATACCGCCGCCCTCACGCTCGCACAACCAGCCTTCACGCACCCCCACCGTGCACGCGTCCTTGAGCCGCTCGTACACATCGCTCCCGGGGCCGTGGGACTGGTTGAGCCAGCCCGCCAGTGCCGCATCCAGCGGCTGTCCGGTGATCTGGCCCGTCAACGTGGCAAGGGTCTGGTGAAATACGGCTTTGGTGGACATGGGCGTCTCAGGTGAGGGCATCCGGGGCGAAAGCGCGAAGGCAACGGGTTGATCCATGTCCTTGCGCCGCCCCAAAACATGCAGTATGTTGCGCTACATGAACAATAGTTTGTGATTCAACCAACGTCAAGCACTATAGTGCATATTTGGTATTTTCCCTGAGCAGATACGAGGGTGCAATTCGCGCACGAGGATGGGCATGAACGAACAAGAAGAAGCAGGAATGGGACTGCCAGCAGCCGCAATGGCCGTGGCCGAGGAGCCCAAGAACCCCGTGCTGGTGGCGCTGGGAGAGCGGGCGCGCAACCTGCGCGCGCAGCGGGGGTTGACCCGCAAGGCCGTGGCCCTGGCAGCCGACGTGTCCGAGCGGCACCTGGCCAACCTGGAGTACGGCACAGGCAATGCGTCCATCCTGGTGCTGCAGCAGGTGGCCGGGGCCTTGCACTGCTCACTGGCCGAACTGATGGGCGATTTCACGACAAGCTCGCCCGAATGGCTGCTGATCCGCGAGTTGCTGGAGCACCGCAGCGAGCCCGAGCTGCGCCGCGTGCGCCTGGCCTTGCATGAGCTGCTGAGCGGCGGCAGCAACGACACGGCCCGGCACGGGCGCATCGCCCTGGTGGGGCTGCGGGGTGCAGGCAAGTCCACCCTGGGGCCCCTCCTGGCGCGTGCACTCGATGTGCCTTTTATCGAGCTGAGCCGCGAGATCGAAAGCCTGGCGGGCTGCAGCGTGCGCGAGATCCACGACCTCTATGGCACCACGGCCTACCGCCGCTATGAGCGCAGGGCGCTGGAAGAAACCATCCAGATCCACAGCGAGGTCGTGATCGCCACCCCGGGCGGGATTGTGTCGGACCCGGCCACCTTCAACGAGTTGCTGGCGCACTGCACCACCGTCTGGCTGCGCGCCGCGCCCGAAGAACACATGGGCCGCGTGGTGGCCCAGGGCGACATGCGCCCCATGGCGGCCAGCAAGGAAGCCATGGACGACCTCAAGCGCATTCTGGACGGGCGCGCCGCCTTTTATTCCAAGGCCGACATCACGATCGACACTTCGGGGCAGACACCCGAACAAAGCCTGGCCGCCCTGCACATGGGCGTGCGCAAGGCCACGGCCCGGGCGGCCTGAGCCCCCCACCCGGTGCGCGCCGCCGCACCTGCCACGCCCCGCACAGGGCGTGGCACCGCCTGATCTGCGCTCCACCCTTTTGCTGCGCGCCACCTCCTGACGGATCACCGCACAAACATGCATTGACTTGCCTGTTGATATGCAGCATGATGCACATCAACAGGCAAAACATGCATTATTTTGCACAAACCCATTCCAAGGAGACGCCATGACCCACCCCGTGCAGCCCCCGTCCCGCGTGGACTACCGCACCGACCCCACGCAGTACCGCCACTGGAAGCTGGCGGTGGACGGCGCGGTCGCCCGCCTGTCGCTCGACATTGCCGAAGACGGCGGCATCCGCCCCGGCTACAAGCTCAAGCTCAACAGCTATGACCTGGGCGTGGATATCGAGCTGCACGACGCACTGAACCGCGTGCGTTTCGAGCACCCGCAGGTGCGCACCGTCATCGTCACCAGCGCCAAGGACCGCATCTTCTGCTCGGGCGCCAACATCTTCATGCTGGGTGTCTCCAGCCACGCCTGGAAGGTGAACTTCTGCAAGTTCACCAACGAGACGCGCAACGGCATCGAGGACTCGTCGAAGCACTCGGGCCTGAAGTTCGTGGCCGCCGTGAATGGCGCCTGCGCAGGCGGCGGTTACGAGCTGGCCCTGGCCTGCGATGAGATCGTGCTGGTGGACGACCGCTCGTCCGCCGTGTCGCTGCCCGAAGTGCCCCTGCTGGGCGTGCTGCCCGGCACGGGCGGCCTGACCCGCGTGACCGACAAGCGCCATGTGCGCCACGACCTGGCCGACATCTTCTGCACTAGCGTGGAAGGCGTGCGCGGCCAGCGCGCGGTGGACTGGCGCCTGGTGGACCGCATTGCCAAGCCTGCACAGTTCGCGGCAGCAGTGGATGACACCGCCGCACGTCTGGCGGAAGGCAGCCTCCGCCCAAGCCACGCGCAAGGCGTGGCCCTGCCCCGCGTGGAGCGCGAAGAAACGGCCGACAGTCTGCGCTACACCCATGTCAGCGTCAGCATCGACCGCACCCGCCGCACCGCAACCCTGACGCTGAAGGCGCCCACGGGCCCGCAGCCCACGGACATCGCTGGCATTGAAGCCGCTGGCGCCGCCTGGTGGCCCCTGGCCCTGGCGCGCCAGCTGGACGACGCCATCCTGAACCTGCGCACCAACGAGCTGGACATCGGTACCTGGCTGCTCAAGACCGAAGGCGACGCACAGGCCGTGCTGGCCAGCGACGCCACGCTGATTGCGCACCAGGACCACTGGCTGGTGCGCGAGACCATCGGCGCGCTGCGCCGCACCTTCGCACGGCTGGATGTGTCGTCGCGCAGCCTGTTCGCGCTGGTGGAGCCCGGCTCGGCCTTCGCGGGCTCGCTGGCCGAGCTGTCCTTTGCAGCCGACCGCACCTACATGCTGGCCCTGCCCGACGACACCGAGCGTGCCCCCAAGATCACGCTGAACGAATTCAACTTCGGCCTGCTGCCGATGGTGAACGACCAGAGCCGCCTGCAACGCCGCTTCTACGAGGAAGCCGCGCCGCTGGAGGCCGCCCGCGCGGCTGCTGGCAAGCCGCTGGATGCAGACGCCGCCCTCGCACTGGGCCTGGTGACGGCTGCCCCAGACGACATCGACTGGGACGACGAGATCCGCATCGCCATCGAGGAGCGTGCCGCCATGTCGCCCGACTCGCTCACAGGGCTGGAAGCCAACCTGCGGTTTGCGAGCAAGGAAAACATGAACACCCGCATCTTCGGCCGCCTGACCGCCTGGCAGAACTGGATCTTCAACCGCCCCAACGCCGTGGGCGACAAGGGTGCGCTCAAGGTCTACGGCACCGGCCAGAAGGCTGGCTTTGATCTGAACCGCGTCTAGCCCCACCCCGACCGTTCGGGTTTCCATCCCACGAGGAGACATCCATGAGCACCATCAACTACAGCGAGAAGATCCCCAACAACGTCAACCTGGGCGAAGACCGCACGCTGCAGCGCGCGCTCGAAGGCTGGCAGCCCAACTTCATCAACTGGTGGGACGACGTGGGCCCCGAGGGCTCGACCAACTACGACGTCTACCTGCGCACCGCCGTGAGCGTGGACCCGAATGGCTGGGCCCAGTTCGGCCACGTGAAGATGCGCGACTACCGCTGGGGCATCTTCCTGAACCCCGGCGACGCCAACCGAGAGATCCACTTTGGCGACCACAAGGGCGAGAAGGCCTGGCAGGACGTGCCCGGCGAGCACCGCGCCAACCTGCGCCGCATCATCGTGACGCAGGGCGACACCGAACCCGCCTCGGTGGAGCAGCAGCGCCACCTGGGCCTGACGGCACCCAGCATGTACGACCTGCGCAACCTGTTCCAGATCAATGTGGAAGAAGGCCGCCACCTGTGGGCCATGGTCTACCTGCTGCACAAGCACTTCGGCCGCGACGGCCGCGAAGAGGCCGAGGCACTGCTGCAGCGCACCTCGGGCGACCAGGACAACCCGCGCATCCTGGGCGCGTTCAACGAGAAGACGCCCGACTGGCTGGCGATCTTCATGTTCACCTACTTCACCGACCGCGACGGCAAGTTCCAGCTCTCGGCGCTGGCCGAAAGCGCGTTCGACCCGCTGGCGCGCACCACCAAGTTCATGCTGACCGAGGAAGCCCACCACATGTTCGTGGGCGAGAGCGGTGTCTCGCGCGTGCTGGCGCGCACCGCACAGGTGATGAACGACCTCAAGACCGACGACCCGGCCAAAGTGCGCGCGGCAGGCGCCATCGACCTCGGCACCATCCAGCGCTACCTTAACTTCCACTACAGCGTGACCATCGACCTGTTCGGTGCCGACCAGTCAAGCAATGCCGCCACGTTCTACAGCTCGGGCCTCAAGGGCCGCTACGAAGAAGGCAAGCGAAGTGACGACCACATCCTCAAAGGCCAGACCTACAAGGTGCTGGAAGTCGTCAACGGCCAGCTGCAGGAGAAGGACGTGCCCATGCTCAACGCCCTGAACGAGGTGCTGCGCGACGACTTCATCAAGGACTCGATGGCTGGCGTGGGCCGCTGGAACAAGGTGCTGGAAAAAGCGGGTATTCCCACGCGCCTGGCCGTGCCGCACAAGGCGTTCAACCGCCAGATCGGCGCCCTCGCGGGCATCAAGATGTCGCCCGACGGCCGCGTGGTGAGCGAGGCGGAATGGACAGCACGCAAGGCCGAATGGCTGCCCACGCCGGAGGACTTTGCCTTTGTGGCCTCGCTGATGGGGCGTGTGGTCGAGCCCGGCAAGTTTGCGGGCTGGATTGCGCCACCGGTCATGGGCATCAACCGCCAGCCCGTGGACTTTGAATACGTCCGGTTCGGCTGACCCGCCCACATGCCAGCGTTGCCCCGCAGCCCCATAGCCGGGAGCAGGGCAACATGGGCCGGGGCCCCACGTTTTTGCCAATAGCGCACCCCGCCCGCCTCCCGGTACAACCCCCCCTACCTATCGCGAGGCCTTCAGGAGAACAACCATGGATATGGCCGTCCAGACCGCCGTCATCAAGCAGCACCTGATCGACCCCGAGATCTGCATCCGCTGCAACACCTGCGAGGCCACCTGCCCGGTGGGCGCCATCACGCACGACGACAACAACTACGTCGTGCGGGCCGATGTGTGCAACGGCTGCATGGCCTGCATCTCGCCCTGCCCCACAGGCTCCATCGACAACTGGCGCACCATGCCCCTGGCACGCGCATACACGATTGAAGAGCAGCTCACCTGGGAGGAACTTCCGCCCGAACTCCCGCCCGGTGCGCTGGCCGCCGAAGGTGTTGCGACTTCCTTGGATGCCGTGCCGCCGACGATGCCTGCCGCGCCCGTGGAGCCGGGCTCGCAGTCCTTCCGCTCGGCCCAGTACGGCGCCACTGTGCCGCCTTGGTCGGCGGCACACCCGTACACCAACCTGTTCCCTCCCAAGAGCCCCACCGAGGCCACCGTGGTCGGCAACTTCAACTGCACCGAGGCAGGTTTCGAGAACGAGACCCACCACGTGGTGCTGGACTTTGGCAGCATGCCGTTCCCGGTGCTGGAGGGGCAGTCCATCGGCATCATCCCGCCCGGTACCGATGCGCTGGGCAAGGCGCACCACGCCCGCCAATACTCCATTGCCAGCCCGCGCAACGGGGAGCGCCCCGGGTACAACAACCTGGCCCTGACAGTGAAGCGCGTGACGCAGGACCATGACGGCCACCCCGTGCAAGGGATCGCCTCCAACTACATCTGCGACCTGAAGGTGGGCGACAAGGTGCAGGTGGTGGGGCCGTTTGGCAGCTCCTTCCTCATGCCCAACCACCCCCGCTCGCACATCGTGATGATCTGCACCGGCACAGGCAGCGCCCCCATGCGCGCCATGACCGAATGGCGCAGGCGCCTGCGCAACAGCGGCAAGTTCGAGGGCGGCAAGCTCATGCTGTTCTTCGGGGCGCGCACGCAGCAGGAGCTGCCTTACTTTGGCCCGCTGCAGAACCTGCCCAAGGATTTCATCGACATCAACCTGGCGTTCTTCCGCACCACCGGGCAGCCCAAACGCTATGTGCAAGACCTGATGCGCGAGCGCGCCGCCGACCTGGCCGCGCTGCTGCGGGACGGCAGCAGCCACTTCTATGTGTGCGGCCTGAAGAGCATGGAAGAAGGCGTGGTGATGGCCCTGCGCGACATTGCCAGCGAGGCCGGTCTGGACTGGGACACCGTGGGCGCGGCCCTGCAGCGCGAGGGCCGACTGCACCTGGAAACCTACTGAGCCCCCACTCCTTGGCGCCCCCCCAAAGCCCCGCCAGCCCTCCCGGGGTCATAGCGCCCCGGCGCAGGGCTCCTGCCGCAGCACTGCGCCGTTTCCCCCTCTCTCCAAGGGGTTCCGGACATGTAACACCTGCAACGCCCTCCCGGCCCGGGCAGGCCGGTTCGGCGTTCCTGCGAAAATAGCGGGCTTTGCCCACTGGGGACCCGTTCCCTGAGGCCCCCGCGCCCGGAGTGATCCGGTGCGGGGTGCCTGCACAGTGAATGACCTCCACGGGATGTACCTGCACCACCGACTCAACAGCTCACGCCTTGTTGTCCTGCTCCAGCAATGGGCGCGGGACGATGGCGCGCGGGCGGCGCAGCTGCCGCAGCCCGATGTGGCGCACACGCTGAGCCAGTGGCTGGGCACGGTGGACGCCGTACAGCTCAGCCGGGCGCTGCACGCCATCGAATCCTTGCCAGAGGCAGGACACGCGCGGGCAGAACCTGGCCTGGCCATCGACCTGGCCGCACTGGACCGTTTTGTCCAGAAGGCCCAGGCGGACCTGTCCACGCTGCTCACAGCCCGGGCCGCAGCCCCCAAGCCCCTGCGCGCACGGGCCGACAACACGCCCGTGGCGCTGCCCGACCCCGAGGCCGATGCAGACTTTGGTGCCCATGGCCCCCGCTACCTGGAGCTGCAGCGGCAGATGGACACGCGGCTGCTGGCCTTGCGGGCCCAGGTGCGCCATGCCATCGCCAAGGGCCGCCCCGCCCTGCGGCAGCTGGCGGCCCTGGATGCCGTCATGGAGCAGATGCTGGGCGCGCGCGAGCAGCGGCTGTGGGCGTCGCTGCCCAGCCACCTGGAGCGCCGCCTGGCCCACCGCCACCAGGCGCACCAGCAGGCGCTGCAGGCCCGGGGCCTGGCCGATGAGCCGCAACGCTGGCGCCAGCCAGGCAGCTGGCTGTGGGCTTTTGAACAAGACATGCAGGCGCTGCTGCTGGCCGAGATGCAAGTGCGCCTGCTACCCATCACGGGGCTGCTGGAAGCCGCCCACAACGAGAAAACAGGACAAAAGGAATGAACAAGAGTGTGATGCCCGCCATCTTTGCCGTGGGCCTGGCGGCCGTGGGCTGGGTGGGCTGGGGCTTTGTCGGAACCAGCCCCCTGGCGCTGGCCATGACGGCGGTGATTGGCGCGGTCTATGTGCTGGGGGCCTATGAGCTGCGGCAGTTCCGTGCCGCCACCCAGTCCCTCGCCCGCGCGCTGGCTGACAGCGCGGCAACTCCAACGCCACTGGCGGACCTGGACAGCTGGCTGGGCCGCCTGGCGCCCGCGCTGCGCCACCCCGTGCGCCAGCGCATCGAAGGCGAACGCGTGGCATTGCCCGGCCCGGCCCTCACGCCCTACCTGGTGGGCCTGCTGGTCATGCTGGGCATGCTGGGCACCTTCCTCGGCATGGTGATCACCTTCAGCGGCACCATGTCTGCGCTGGAAACCTCGTCCAGCCTGGAGTCGATCCGCGCCGCGCTGTCGGCGCCCATCAAGGGGCTGGGCCTGTCGTTTGGCACCTCGGTGGCCGGTGTGGCTGCCTCGGCCATGCTGGGCCTGCTGTCGGCGCTGAGCCGCCGCGAGCGGCTGGCGGTTGTGCGCCTGCTGGACGCGCACATCCCCACGCTGTTCCGCCCCTTCTCGCCCGCCCACCGGCGTGACGAGATGCTGCATGCGCTGCAGACACAGGCCCAGGCCCTGCCCCTGATTGCCGAGCGCCTGCAGGGCCTGGTGGAAGGGCTGGAGCGGCGCAACGAGCAGCTGGGCACCCAGCTCACAACGCAGCAGCAAGAATTTCACCGTGAAGCCGCTGCCGCCTACACCCAGCTGGCCAGCACCGTGGGCACCTCGCTGCAAGACAGCCTGGGCGCCAGCGCACGCCAGGCCGGAGAGGCAATCCGCCCCGTGGTGGAGCAGGCCATGGCCACCCTGGCCCAGGAGGCCCAGCGCTCGCACGACCGCCTGCGCGCCACCACCGATGCGCAGATGCAGGCGCTGTCGGGCCAGTGGGAGGGCACGGCCCGCCAGGTGGCCGACACCTGGACCAGCGCCTTGCAAAGCCAGACCCAGACCCAGTCCACGCAGGTGGCCCAGCTGGAGCAGGCCCTGCAGACCGTGACCCAAGCGTTTGACCAGCGCTCCAGCGCCCTGCAGGCATCGCTGCAAGCTTCGGCCACCCAGTTGCAGGCCGCCCAGGCCGCCGCCGATGCGCAGCGCCTGGAAGGCTGGCGCGACGCCCTGAACGGCATGGCCACCACACTCGCCGCCGAATGGCAGCAGGCCAGCGCCCAGACGGTGGCGCAGCAGCAGGGCGTGGGCCAGGCGCTGGAGGGCGCCGCCGCGCAGATCGGCCACACCCTGCACAGCGCCACCCAGGCGTTCGACCAGCGCGCAGACGCCCTGCTCGCCGCCCTGCAAGACACCGTGGCCCAATCGCACGCGGCCCAGCTGGCTGCCGACCAGCAGCGCACGCAGGGCTGGAGCCGCACCATGGAAGGCCTGGCCAGCACCCTCAGTGCCGAATGGCAGCAGGTGGGCGCACACACCGTGGCGCAGCAGCAAGCGGCCTGCCAGGCACTCGAAGGCACGGCCACCCAGATCGGCCACACACTGCAAACGGCCAGCCAGGCGCTGGACCAGCGCTCCAGCGCCTGGCTGGAGGCCTTGAACAACACCGTGGCCCAATCGCACACCACCCAGCTGGCCGCCGACCAACAGCGGCTGGAGGCCTGGAGCCGCTCCATGGACGGCATGGCAGGCGCCCTGACGGCCGAGTGGCAGCGTGTGGGCGAACAGGCCGTGGCCCAGCAGCAGGACGTGTGCCAGGCGCTGGAAGCCACCGCGACGCAGGTCACCGAGCGCATGACCGAGCAGGTGGCGCGCACCCTGGGCAGCACGGCAGCGCTGATGGAGCAGTCGGACACCCTGTTGCGCACACGCCTTGCCACCGAGGCCCAGTGGGTGCAGGCCCAGGGCCAGCGCATGGACGAACTCACCAGCGTGTGGCGCACCGAGCTGCAGGCCCTGCGCGACGCTGAAGCCCAGCGCGGCCAAGCCGCCGTGGAGCGGCTCGACACGCTGCAGGCCGCCGTGGCGCAGCACCTGGCCACACTCGGGTCGGCGCTGGAGGCGCCGCTCACGCGCCTGCTGCAGACCGCATCCGACGTGCCGCAGGCTGCGGCCGAGGTCATCACCCAGCTGCGCCAGGAGATGGCGCGCATGAGCGAGCGCGACAACACCGCGCTGGCCGAGCGCACCGCCATGGTGGAACAACTGGGCACCCTGCTGCACGCGGTGAACGATGCCGCCGTGCAGCAGCGCGCGGCCATTGATGCCCTGGTCGGCTCTGCCGCCCGTGTGCTGGAACAGGCGGGCGACCAATTTGCCCAGGCGCTGGGCGCACAGGCTGGCAAGGTGGACGAAGTGGCCGCCCATGTGGCCGCCAGCGCGGTGGAACTGTCCAGCCTGGGCGAGGCCTTCGGCCATGGCGTGGGCCTGTTCAGCGCCAGCAACGACAAGCTGGTGGAAGGCCTGCAGAGCATCGAGGGCGCGATCAGCCAGTCGATGAACCGCAGCGACGAGCAACTGGCCTACTACGTGGCCCAGGCGCGCGAGGTGATTGACCTGAGCATCAGCGCGCAGCAGGGCATCGTGGAAGACCTGCGCAGGCTGCATGGCAACGCGGGCCGCCTGGCTGCGACCGCCGAGGGGGCCGCCGCGTGACCAGCCTGGACGACACCCTGGACGACAGCGCCGAATCCACCGCCCCCGTGTGGGCGGTGTTCGGCGACCTCATGGCGGGTTTGCTGGGCGCCTTCGTGCTGATCCTGGCCGGGGTGCTGGTGGTGCAGATCGACCTGGTGGCCAGCCTCAAGCAGGAGGTGGAAAAGCGCCAGCAGGAGGAACAGCGCCGCATGGCGCTGGAGAAGGCCCTGGCCATCCCGCTGGCCAGCGGCCGCGTCACGGTGAACAACGGCCGCATCGGCATCAGCGGCAGCGTGCTGTTTGCCACGGGCTCCGACGAGCTGCGCCCCGAAGGCCGCCAGCTGCTCAAGAGCCTGGTGCAGCCCCTACAGGTCTACCTGCGCGAGCGCGATGAAATGCTGATGGTGAGCGGCTTCACCGACAACACCACGCTGCTGCGCGGCCCCCACCAGCGTTTTGCCGACAACCTGGAGCTGTCGGCCCAGCGGGCCCTCACGGTGGCCCGCGCGCTCATCGACGAGGGCATGCCCTCGTCCCAGGTGTTTGCCGCCGCTTTTGGCGCCGAGCAGCCCGTGGCCGACAACGCCGATGAAAAGGGTCGCGCACAGAACCGGCGCGTGGAAATGGCCCCGGTGCCCAAGGCCTCGAACGCACCAACCCGGCGCCATGAGTGAACAACCCGGCGCGCCCACGCCTGAGGCGCTACAGGCGCTGCGCGCCGAAGGCTTACAGCGCCACAACCCGGCCCGCTTCCACTACCTGGAGGTGCTGGCGCAGCGCCTGCCGGGCCAGCCCGCAGCCGTGCAGCAGGTGCTGGCGCAGCGGCTGGAGCAGGCCTTGGCCACCTATGCCCGCGAGGCCCGGTCCGCCGCCACCGCAGCGGCGGCACCCGGCACAGGGGAGCCCCCGACAACCGCAGCGCCATCCCCCCTGGCCCAGCTCAACCGCGATCTGACGGCCCGCGCATCGGCCGAGCCCCATGCCGCCACCACCGACCCCTTGCACGCCAGCGCAGGTGCACACCTGCCCGACATGAAAAGCGTGCGCCAGTTCAGCGAGGTCTGGTCCAAAATCTCGGCCGAGCAGCAGGTGGTGCAGGCCCTGCACCGGGGGCCCGAAAACGCGGGCCCGCTGAACTCGCACAAGCTCGTGCTGCGCTCGCTGAGCCTGATGCGCGCGCTGTCGCCCGACTACCTGCGACGCTTCATGTCCCAGATGGACGCCCTGCTGTGGCTCGACCAGGCAGGCACCCGGGCGCCCGCACAGGCCGCGCGCACGCAGCGCAAGGGGCGCGGCAAGGTCTGAGCCCTCTCCCTGGCAGCCCTGGCTACACCGGCCCCGGGCTCACCGGCCGCGCAGCGCTCTCCAGCAGCCACAGCGCCGTGCGTGCGCGGGTCATGGCCACGTACAACATGTTGCGCTCGCGGTAAGCCTCTGCATGCGAGGCCGGGCCCGGAAACCGCCCGCGCTCCACAAACGGCACGGCCACAAACATGAACTCGCGCCCCTTGCACGCCTCGACGCTCAGCAGGCGCAGGGTGACGGGCTCCTTGGCCTGGTACATCGCGATGCTGGTGGTGGCCATGAGCGTGAGGCGGCCCAGGAACTCGCTTGCAGGCATGCCCTGCGCCAGCCGTGCCAGTTGCTCCAGGCTGGCCAGGCAGGCCTGCCGCTCCGCGCCATGGATGGCGGCATCGTCAAAGATGCGTCGCACCAGCGCATGGCTGAAAAACGCGCCGGCATCGGCCAGCACTTCCGGCCCCAGCGCCAGGGCCTGGGCACAGGCGTCTGCCAGCGACGGGGCGTTGCGGTCCAGCGTGCCGTGCACGATGTAGCGCTGCATCAGCGGCGCATTGCCATGCAGGGTCGCAGCCAGCTGCTGGCTTTCGCTGGCCCCCGGCCCCACCCTCCAGCCCGCATCGTCAAACTGGCCCTGGGCCAGCACGTCGGGGTCCACCGCATCGGGCCGGGCGTTGCGGCGGCCATAGTGCAGCAGCCCCTGGATGGCGGCGGCCACGATCCCGGGGGTCAGGGGCCGCTCGCCAGCGCTGTCGCCATCCAGCACCCACATCAGGCACAGCACCAGGGCCACTTCGCGGCGCAGGTAGAAGGTGCCCACCCCCTGGCAGCCGTAGTGCACACCTTCGTGCCCAAACACCCACTCCAGCAGGATGCTGTCCTGCGGGTTGCGCAGCACCACGTTCAGCGCGCTGTGCGCGCTCTTGTCGGCCTTGTCGGATGTGCCAGCCCGCAGGCCGCCCCAGCCCTGAACAATCTGGGTGTGCAGTTCCACCAGCTGCTGCGCGCAGTGCGCGTCCGTGTCGTAGCGCAGGTGCACGAACGAGTCCGAACTCTGCGGGGCGCACGCAAACTCCACCCCGAACAAAGGATTGAGGGCCGCACAGATCTCCGCACCAAAGCGGCGTGTGGTGTGGATGCGCAGGACTTCCGTGCCCGCAGGCAGGCTGCCCCGCATGTGCTGCAGCGCACCGCCAAACACCGAGAACGCGCCCTCGTGGATGTGCTGGTTGAAGTCGCCCGCGCCCACAAACACGCCGTTGTGGCTTTGCACCAGCTTGCGCAGAATCGTCAGCGCGCCTTCGTCCAGGTCGTGCAGTTCATCAAACAGCACCGCGCCATAGCGCCCCACCAGCGGCTCGCAGGGCTCGTCCCAGCCCAGCAGGTCGAGCTGGCGGCACAGCTCGAAGCTGCAGTCGCCCTCGGCATAGAAACGGGGTTCGTGGTCCATGCCCACGCGCATGCGCTCGTAGTGCCGCAGCAGGCGGTACAGGCCGTAGTCCAGGTCCTGCGCTTCACAAAAATCCCGCAAGGTGCCGCCCTGGTCCTCGCACTGCTTGTCCAGCTGCCGCTTCTTGGCCAGGGCTTCAAACGCCAGAAACGCGTCGATGTCCACGTCGTGTGCCAGCACGGCGTCGGCGTCCAGGTCCGGGCTGCGTGCCAGCTCCTGGCGCAGCGCCTGCTGGGCCTGCAGGATCAAGAAGCGCCGCCGCACCGGGTCATCGAGCTTGACCACCGGATCGCCCTGGGCCTTGAGCACCTGTTCGCTGAGCTGCTCGATCGTCAGGATCTCCAGGCAGGCGGGCACGGCGCCATGGAGCTTGAGAAACCGGTCGCGCAGCGCCGTCACCCCGGCGCGGGAATAGGCCAGCACCAGAATGCGCCCCTGCGGCCCCAGGCCCGCGAGCAGCTGGCAGGCCTTCATGCACAGCGTGGTGGTTTTGCCCGTGCCCGCCAGCGCACTGATGATGAGGGCCGGTGCACTGGACTGCAGCACCTGCTGTTGTTCGCCGGTGGGCACGAACCACTGGCTGTTCCAGCTCCTGGCGGGGGGATGTGTCATTTCTTGGGGGCCATGTGGCAGACGGGGGCGCTATTGTCACCGGCCGTGGCCTGCGGCGCCTGGCGGTTGCGCTGAAAGCACCTGCGTTGCCTCAGGCGCTGAAAATTCAAACAAAAAAGGCTCTCTTCCGTTTCGGGTGGAACACTACAGTACAAATAAACCCATTGACACCCCCCGAACAGGAGCCCTCCCCATGCAAGAAGCGTTGTTCTGCCAGGCATTGGGGCTGGCCGCGCCCTGG
>Ga0187845_1001327_pt1 | contig 14212 bp, 10 predicted proteins | sample SpaLakP09_SKY_68_FD_134515 | JGI IMG/M metagenome (GOLD analysis project Ga0187845, IMG submission 134515) | Oligotrophic lake water microbial communities from Sparkling Lake, Wisconsin, USA - SP09_SKY_68 | ecosystem: Environmental > Aquatic > Freshwater > Lake | place: USA: Sparkling Lake... | reverse complement strand
GGGCGGGAAGATATTGGGGGCAGGGGGAGGTGGCTTCCTCTTGTTTTTCGCACCACCGGAGCGACGAAAACGGATTCGGGCGGCGCTTCAACCTCTTCTTGAGATTCCCTTTGAGATAGACCGGCTAGGTTCCCAGGTTATCTTTTACGAACCGGAAGCCGATTATCGAACTATTGATCTTCAAAGAAGCGTGCAAAAAATAAAAAGAGAGCGTGATCTTACCCGTGACGCTTGGAAATAGTTTAGGAATTACTATGACTCCCCAGCAGTTAATTGATTTTGAGACAGACATCGCGAACGTGTTCAACGCTGGTAAGATACGTGCGCCTGTGCATCTCTACTTCGGTAACGAAAAAGAGATCATTCGTGTATTTCAAAACATCCGCCAGGAAGACTGGGTTTTCTGCTCATGGCGAAGTCATTACCAATGTTTGTTGAAGGGAGTGCCACCCTCTGAGGTGAAATCCGAAATTATGGCGGGCAGATCCATCTCGCTTTGTTTTCCCCAATACCGAATTCTCTCGTCGGCAATTGTCACAGGGGTTTTGCCAATCGCGCTGGGGGTTGCCTTGGGAATCAAGCGGCGCAAAGCCGCTGAAAAGGTGTGGTGCTTCATGGGGGAGATGACCTCCGAGACCGGGGTGGCCCATGAATGCATCAAGTATGCGCGCTCCCATGAATTGCCCATTCATTGGGTCATTGAAGATAACGAGAAGTCGGTTTGCACCGATACTCGTAAAACCTGGAACCTGAGTAAACTCACTTATGAGGACGTCCAAGCTCCGGACATTACCTACTACCGTTATGCTTCTAAATATCCCCACGCGGGAGCCGGCCAGCGGGTCCAATTTTAAAGATGACTGCAACCCGCCCCAAATATTTTGAAGAGCTCAAAAGGTCGATGGACCTCTTGGCGCAAGACCCAAAGACCCTCTTTTTAGGTCAGGCCGTGGAAGTGCCGGGCACGGCGATGAGTAATACCTTGAAGGATGTCCCGAAAGAAAAGCTCTTGGAAGTTCCGGTGGATGAAGAGATGCAAATGGGAATGACAAATGGATTAGCCATCTCGGGTTATATTCCGATCAGTATTTACCCCCGATGGAATTTCCTCTTGTTGGCCATTAATCAGATTGTGAATCATCTTGATAAATTTCATCTCATGTCCAACGGGGGCTATCAACCCAAGGTCATCATTCGGACGGGAATCGGGTCGGAACGCCCCCTTCATCCGCAACATCAACATATCGGAGATTTCACCGCAGCCTTTCGCCTCATGTGCGGCAACATCGAGGTGATTCGGCTTGATGAACCCGAAGAGATCTATCCAGCCTACGAAAAAGCGCTTCAACGAACCGACGGCAAGAGCACTCTTCTGGTGGAGTGGGGCGACTATTACAACGAGAAATAAAACAATGGGGGAGTCGCGCTATCCCTTGCTCAGCTGGCCGTTGATGCACAACAACATCCTGCGGGAAGATCTGGACGCCTTGATTCGGTATCTGCAGCAACCTGATCCCATGCTAACCCAGTCCGCCCAGGTTCGTGCCTTTGAGGAAGAGTGGTCTCGCTGGTTGGGGGTTAAATACAGCGTCTTTGTAAACTCAGGTTCCTCGGCCAACTTGATTACCTTGTGCGCCTTGCGGGAATTACGTGGATTGGGGGAGGTGATCGTGCCGACGTTGACCTGGGTGTCGGATATTGCCTCGGTCTTGCAGGCCGGCTTCACTCCCGTTTTCGTGGACATCGATCCGCGAACCTTGGGAATGAATGTGGATCAGGTGTTGGGCAAAATCACAAACCAAACCAAGGCGGTGTTCCTGACGCACATTCTGGGTTACAATGCAGTGAACCAGAAACTTCTGGATGGTTTGCGTGCGCGAAACATACCCCTGATCGAAGATGTATGTGAATCCCATGGAGCCACCTTTCAAGGTCGCAAATGCGGAACCCTGGGATGGTGTTCAAATTTCTCTTTTTACTACGCTCACCATATGAGCACGGTGGAGGGGGGGATGGTTTGCACCGACGATCCCACCTTGTATCAAACCTTAAGAATGTTTCGCTCCCATGGGATGGTTCGAGAGGCGGATGATGCCAAAGTGAAATCGGAGTGGGTGGGGCGTTATCCTGATCTTAACCCTGACTTTATATTTGCTTATCCCTCCTACAATGTTCGCAGTACGGAAATTAATGCCGTGCTTGGTCGGTCCCAACTCCCGCGTTTGGATGCCAATAATCAGCTGCGCACCCGCAACCTGCAAGCGTTTCTAAGCGGGTTGGACGGTAGTAAATTCCGCACGGATTTTGCGGTGGAGGGCAGCAGTAACTACGCCTTTACCCTGGTGATCCGCGATGCCGATCCCGATTACCGGGATCGGGTCCAGACCGCCATGCGGGAGGCCAAGGTGGAGCATCGGCGCGGGACCTCGGGCGGAGGAAATGAACTCCGCCAACCCTATCTCCGCCGTTTGTACCCTGAGGAATTTAAGCGATACCCACAAGTCGATCACGTGCACTTTTATGGCTATTATATCGGAAACTATCCCTCCCTTCCTCAAGCCAGGATCAAGGAGCTCACGGCGTTTCTGAACTCCATCTAGCATGAGCAAAGTTCCCACTCGCAGGCTTGATGTGCTTTTTATCGAGCCGGACTCCGCCGGGGTCGCTTATCAGGACCTAAGCAAGGTTTACTCGGCGATCGAAACTCCCACGTGGTCGCTTCTGCTTGCGCAATCCTGCCGGGCCAAGGGATATGGTGTGGGAATTCTTGACCAGACGGCCCAACGACTTTCGGACGTCCAGGCGCTTCAAAGAATTGGCGAGGAAAACCCTCGGCTCGCTGTCTTTGTGGTCTATGGACAAAACCCTAATTCTGGAACGACCAACATGATTGGGGCGGAGCGGCTTTGCTCCGCACTCAAGCTGGCTTATCCGGAAATTAAAACCTGCTTTGTCGGTTCTCACACCAGTGCTCTTCCCCGGGAAGTCTTGGCCATGCCCTGCGTGGATTTTGTTTTACTCAACGAGGGTGTCTACGCCTTACACAATCTCTTAACCACAAATCTCGAGGACAAGATCTCGGCTGTGAAGGGCTTGGGGCACAAGACCGGTGGCCAGTTGACTCTGAATGATCCTCAAGCCGTGGTTCCGCAAGAGCGGATGGACCATGATCTACCTGGGTACGCTTGGGATCTTCTTCCGTATGATCAAAAACCCCTCGACTTGTATCGAGCTCACTTCTGGCATGCGGAATTTAGCCACGAAAAACGTACTCCCTTCGCTGCGATTTACACATCCCTGGGGTGCCGCTTTGCATGTGACTTTTGCATGATCAACATCGTAAACCGCGTCGACAATACGGAGGGTGTTGTCTCCGCGAACTCCCGCAACATGCGTTATTGGTCCCCGGATTTTATCACGAAGGAATTTGAAAAGTTGGCTGCCTATGGGGTTGAGACCATTCGCATCTCCGACGAGATGTTTTTTTTGGACAAGCGCTATTATGAACCACTATGCCAAAACATTATTGACCGTGGGCTGAAGTTCCGCATGTGGTCTTATACCCGTGTCGATACTGTCAGAAAGGAGTTTTTGGATCTTTTCAAGCGAGCGGGAATTGGTTGGTTGGCCCTTGGGGTTGAAGCGGGCAACCAAACGGTGCGCAAGGAGGTGTCTAAGGGCTCTTTCAAGGACGTCAATATTCGGGAGGTTATCCGCGAGGTTCGGGATCAGGGTCTCAACGTTATTTCCAACTACATCTTTGGATTTCCGGATGACAGCCGCGAGACGATGCAACAGACCCTCGATTTGGCCCTCGAACTTTGCACGGAGATGGTCAACATGTATCCCTGCCAAGCCCTTCCAGGAAGTCCTCTCTACAATACTGCCCGGCAGATGGGTTGGAAGCTGCCGAATAAGCCGGAAGGCTTTGCTTTTTTGTCTTATGAATCTTTGCCTCTACCGACAAAACATGTCTCCGCTGCAGAAGTGTTGCGTTTTCGGGATCATGCCTGGCAAACCTATTTTACTTATCGGCCTTTTCTCGATCTGATTGAAGCAAAGTTCGGAGTGGAAGAGAGAAAAAACGTTGAGGCGATGAGCCGTATCCGATTGAAAAGAAAAATCCTAGGGGATTAACTCCGGCAACGCATAAGTTTCCGGGCGAACTCTATCCAGAATTGCAGGTAGTAGGCGCCTCCCCAGCGTATGATTTGAAGTTTTCTTTCGCCGCCGATTCGGGCTGGTTCAGGGGATCCGATTTCGGAGACTTTTTTTCCAAAAGCGAGGGCCCGAACGGAGAGAAGGGGTTCGATCCCAATGACCGTCTGAAAGATCTTCTCTGGCAGGGTGTAGGCGGAATCCAGGTGGAGCCCAAGTTCGCGAAAGAGATCTCGCCGGTAGATCCGGTAGATTCCCATGACATCGGTGTAGCAGCCCCCAAAGAGCAGGTTCACGGTGTTGGTGAACAGCCAGTTGCCAAATCCCGTGACCAAGTCATCGTCCTCGCTTTTTTGGCCTTGATAATAACGTGAAGCGATCACCATATCCCAACCTCCAGCAGTCATGTGTTGAGCCAATTTGGGAATATCCTCGGGAACGCAATTTCCATCAGGACTTAAAGTAACAACCCAATCACCCCGGATTAAGGGCCAAGCCTCCATGTAGGCATGACGAATACCCTTTTGTTTTTGCACATAGACCTCCACACCCATGGATCTGGCCACCTCCCGTGTCTGGTCGATGGAATTTCCGTCGGAAACGATGATTTGATGTGGTTGTTGCTGAATGATCCGCGGCAGCAACTGCCGGAGGCCGATCTCCTCATTCAAAGTGGGGATAAAAACCGTGATTTTCAAGGTCGTGTACTACGGGAGGAGTGCGGGGTTGGCAAGGACAAGGTAGTAATTCCCTTTCCATACGATCGGCCAATTATGGGATTGGAGAAATTCCGCCAGTTTCTTCACGTTGGGTTCGCCAAAAGTCCACCTCTGATCGATGTCCCCGATCACGGCGTAGCGGGCTTTTTCCAGGGAGCACTCATAACGGAACCTTTCCCGTTTATTGCCGTTTTCGTAGCCTTGGGTGATTTCTCCGTACCAAGTGATGATTTGCAGGTAGGGGGCAACCCTTGCCTTGAGCAGCCAAGCAATGTTGGGATTGGCAGCCACAAAATCATCCTTTTGAACCCTTTGATTAATCCAATCGGCGCATGATTCCACTTCGTGAGTGTCCTGCGTAACCCAATATTGGTTTCTGGGTGTGAGCTGGTCCGACCAGCAAGGCAAGAGGTTGGTAAAAAAGAGAAATAAGGGAATACCCCATAGGAGAAAGATCCCCTTGGGTGATTGAAAGGCGCGTCCCAATAATAGTTGTGCCAGCTCGTACCATCTTGCCCAAACGAGGGTCACCACAGGAAGTATCACGATCGCCTGATAATAAAATACGATCAGGTTTGCGCGGTTCTTTACCAGCATAAATGTGACAAAAAGCCCCATAAGGGCGATGGGGTAACATCGTCTGTTGAAGCAAAGGAAAAGCCCGATGATCATGAAAAGATGATAAGGATCCTGAAGACTGAAATGTGCCAGATTGCTTAATGCTGCTACCAGCCCCGATGCATCTTGTTCACCCCGAGCTGTGAAGGTTTGGAAAAGATGCTTTAAATCCTCGCTCAGCCATGACCCAAAGCGCAGGTAAATCAGCCCAAGACTGACCAAAAGATAGATTCCTGTCGGAAAAAACAGTGGAATCCAAGATTTTGGATTGCGAATACGGCTCAACCAGGCGGCAATGGCACTATGGATAAACAAGGGATGTGATCCGGCTGATAGTGCTAGGCCTAGCCCACCCCGAATGTCGTTTCGCCAGGTGGCGGGCTGAAGCAGGTAAAGCACGAGCAATAGGTTTCCGAGAGCAGCTCCATTGTGGGCGTAGGTCATGCGGAAATGTATGATGGATTGCTGGTAGGTGAGAAACATTAGGGCGGAAAAGAGGGCGGCTCCGACACTAAAGACTTTCTTGCCTAGTGAATAGATTGAAACGGCAGAGGCCAGTGCCAAGAGAACGTTAAAAAATCGGGAACCCCAGATGTCGCCTGAGCTTATGAAGGTAAAGAGGCCGCAAATCCACGTATAAAGAGGTTGATACGGGTAGTGGGGGTGCCAAAAGGTGTTCCATAGTCCAAAGTTGGATGGAACTCCCTTAAAAAGATTCCTAGCCGTTTCGTGGATGAGGGTTTCATCCCCATACCACTTGGGATTGGTTCTCAGGTTTGGGAGGTACAAAAGACCCCAGATCATTACCATGACAAAAAAGGGGAAAATTTTTTTTGTCGTGACCAACCAATCCGTGTTGATCCACTGAGAGATCCGGCTTGGGGTTTGTTGTTTGATCATTTTCAGAAGCGGCTTGTTTGAGGGGTCTTGTACTGGGTTACATTATCAATTATGACTCTGCGCCCAACTTAAAAGGCATAACAAGGGCTTGCTGTTGGGCTATTTTACATTGCTGTAACACATGGGAATGTTATTGTAAGCACTTTATGGCCAAGGGTTCTAAGAATTTTAGCTTTTCCGTTGAGGCGGGAATTTTCTTTGTACTTTTAGCGATTCTTTTTGCGGGTTGGATGGGGAATGGCCCCTCCAATCAGGAACTTTTGGCAAACTACGCCAAGTCAAAGGATCTCTGGGACCTGATGGTGGCCAACAAAGGATTTGCCTGGTGGACCCCTAATTACCTAGGAGGGGCTCCCACGGCTCCCCTAGCTGGAATGGGATTGACTATGTTTTGGCTCGTTCTGGGAGGTGCCTTTACTGATCCAATCCTCGGTGGAAAGGCTTTGGGATTTCTTTCGTTGGCACTTTCGGGAGTCTTGATGGCCGCCTTTGTCCGACGTTTGACAGGTGATAAGAGGGCAGGATGGATTGCTGCTTTTCTGTACGCGCTAGGGCCTCAAGCTGCACTTCGGTTGGCCGGGAATGAACACATGCCAGTGGTGTTCTGCATGCCCTATCCGCCCCTTATCGGCTGGGCTTTGTTGGACATCGCAACGCGGAACTCAGGCAAGGGAACAGTGATTCTTTCCCTCGCTATGGCGGCCATGAGTTTGACTTTTAACAAGATGACGGCCGTTTTTGCTCCCGTGGCTCTGGGTTTGGCTATCTGGCTCCACTTCCGATACCCCCACAAAACCATGCCTATTTTACGGTGCTGTTTGATTGCGGGCGGAATTTTCTTTTTTCTAGGAGTCCTCCCACAGCTTCCTGGATTACGCGAGGCTGGGTGGATGACCCTTTTTTCGAATGATCCTCTCTTGGGTTGGCAATCCAGCTTTTCGATCAAGGCGCCGCTCTCCTGGTTCGATCGCGGTGGGCTTTTACTTCAGGGCATGCCCGGCAACTTCACCGTGGATGAGGGTGGATTTTATTTAGGACTAGTGGTGGTAGTAGCGACCGCTGTAGCACTTGAATACCGACGTCGCGGGTCAGAATCCGCACTGGACGCACCCCTAAAGCTGTTCATTGCTCTATTCCTGCTCGTCCAATGGTTTAGCCTTGGACCACGTAGCGGGCTGGGTGGAATGGGAGAGTTTCTTAAATCGGCGCAAGGTATACAGGATTGGGTTTTGCCCATTTTTTGGATCAGTGCTTTGGGGCCGATAGTTATGTTGGCATTGATCTGGCCCAATGGTCGCTGGAAGTGGCCGACGTTTGTTATCGGCTTGGCGGTTTACCTCCTAGTTCCTGGGTTTCGATTGTTTGAGATGCTTCCTCTGGCTGGCACCATTCGTGCCCCTTGGGCTTTCTGGCAGCTTGGCGGAGCTTTCTGTCTGGCTGGGGTCGGTAGCTTGGCGGTAACACGTTTTTGCCAAGATAAGACCAGGATTTGGTTGCCTCCATTGCTTCTTTTGGTGGCAGCCATCGATTTCGCGCCTTATTATGGGAATTTTTTCAAGCCCGGACTAGAGCAGGGGACTTACGAAGGATTCCTTCAAGCAGCGGATTTCCTTAAAACCCAGCCCAAGCAAGGATCGATTCTTCCACTTTCTGGAAGGTATTTTTACATGCGACTACCGCAACTAACCGGCCGCCCCATATCAACTGAAGCCTTTCAGGCTTACTTTACGAGTAAAGGGGTTCGAGCAATTCAGGATTCGGGTGGTGCAAGTGCCGATCTCATGAAAGTTTCATTAAGCTTGCAGGGCGTACGGTACATCCTTCTGGATCGGAAGGATGTTGATACACCAGAACAACTTCAGGCTGCATTCAAACAACAGTATCCAACAGTGTTTGAAAACTCGTTTTTCACAATTCTTGAAAACCCCAACTCGTTGGCTCCAGGATTCTTTGCGAAAAACTATGTATCCATACCCCCCTTCCGTTATGAGTATAGTGGTGCCGATTTAGGGTTGGTTCGCCTTTACTTCCTGCCTGTTGAAGTTCCGGGAATCGAAATGAACGATCCGTCCTTAGCAGGGATCATGAACCCTCAGAATGGTGATGTGGAGCTAACTGCCGGATTCCGAGATAAAGAAGGGGAACCTTTCCGCCTTCTGGATCCATCCACATGCCTTCATGAAGGACCTAATGCTTGGAAAATTTTTCCCCAAGGGCAGTCAGGATGGATAATGTTGACTCAAGCATGGCATCCCGATTGGCAGGTATTCGTGGATGGAGTAAAAAGCGATCTTCGAAGGGTAGCCGTGGCATTTAGCGGCACCCGCATCGGGGAGGGTGTGCGGGAAGTGCGTTTTACATTTGCTCCCCCAATCTGGTTTTCCCTTTCGCTCGGATTAGGTCTGGGGAGTTGGATATTCGTTTCGGCTGGGGCTGCTTATCTGCGCTTTTCAAATTCTAAGGAAAATTGGAAAAGGTGGTGGGAAGGGGACGATCTAGATTTCGATGAGCCAATTCAACCAAACAACAAAAAAACTCCTTCCATTACAAAGGATAAGAATGTTCGAAATGATAAGATAACGAAGTCCTTAGTCGTGTTACCCACCTTTAACGAGGCAGAAATGATTCAGATGACACTCGACGAAGTCTTGGGGAAAGCCTCGAATGTCGACGTTCTGGTTGTCGACGACGGGTCCCCTGACGGAACAGCTGGCAAAGTTAAAAGCCATTCGATGTACGGGAAACGAGTTCATATCTTGGAACGTCCTGGAAAAGCGGGATTAGGTTCAGCCTATCGGGCTGCTTTTCATTGGGCTTTGAAAATGGGGTATGATGCTGTTGTTGAAATGGACGCCGACCTTTCTCACGATCCGGCGGATGTGACACGACTTTTGGCGGCCTTAAGTGAAGGAGCTGATATGGCGGTGGGGTCACGCTATTTGAATGGAATCCGGATTCTCAACTGGCCGCAAAGCCGACTCTGGATCAGCACATTCGGTGGATACTATGCAAGGAGCTTGACCGGTTTGCCTATGACCGATCCGACAAGTGGTTTTAAAGCGATCCGGCGACGTGCGTTGGAGGAGTTAGATTGGGGGAAATTCACTGCCCAAGGGTATGGCTTCCAAGTCGAGCTTCACTTCTTCGCATGGCAGGCTGGATGCAAGATTGTTGAAGTGCCAATTATTTTCACTGAACGACGCTTGGGTGATTCAAAGATGTCGACGTCGATTGCTCTTGAGGCAGCGAAAAGGGTCTTTCAACTGGCGATTCGAAGAATTTTTCCATGAACCAAAGAGAAGAATCTCCCCTTAGGTTGCCTTGGTCTTGGCCATTTGATGGTAAAGATTGCTTCGCCGCAGGTGTGGCTTGGTTCATTTCTCAGGTTGTCTATTTCGTGACAACCCAACCAAATGTCGGCCTTCTTGATTCAGGTGAATTTCTGACAGCTGCCGTCCATGTTGGAGTTCCTCATCCAACGGGATATCCGCTATGGACGATCGGAGCTTATATTTTCAAGCTTCTCCCGTTAGGTAATGGAGCATGGGAAGTGAATCTGTTTTCTGGATTCTGCACGGCTCTCTCTATTGGGATTGTTGGACTAATTCTCTGTAACTCGATGAGATGGGCGGGGATTCGAGATCAAATTGCTCAAATCCTCTCCGTTGGCTGGTCCCTAGCTCTTGCGTTTAGTATTTCGATGTGGTCGCAGGCCGTGATCGCCGAAGTTTATGGTCTGCACGTACTAGTGGTCACCCTATATTTGTGGATTCTCTACCGATGGGTACGAGAACCTGCTTGGACAAACGGTCTGGCTTGGTCTGTTTTTTTCTTTGCATTGGGAATGAGTAATCACCATTTGATGATTGCTTTGGCGCCCCTTCCTTTGTTGGTGATGTTGCTGAGGCGAAGGGATCTCTTAGCAGAGGGATTCCTCTACTTGAGTCTTGCAGCTGCATTGGTCTATTGGGGTTTTGGATGTATTTCCGCTGAACCAGCAACTTTGCACTCTTCGATCCGGTTTCTATACTGTGCGGGTTCTGCTCTAGGATTTTGGCTGATTGTGAAGAGGAAGCTGTCTCATTGGAGGACTGGTGCCATGGTTATCTTGGCAGTGGTAGTTGGGCTTTCTCCCTACGCCTATATGCCACTCGCTTCGGAAACCAATCCTCCGATGAATTGGGGTTTCACTAGCACGAAAGAGGGCTTCTTCTATTCGGTAAACCGAAGTCAGTATTCAGGGAAACTCTCTGATCAACTCTTAAAGACAGTGGGGAAGGTCATGGGGGCAACTCCTTCAGAGTTGCTTCAAATTCCTGTTCCTTCACCGGGAACACCACCATCTCCATCTTTCCGTGAAACGCTGGGTAAGTTTTCCCAACTCTATTGGAGAAAGATCGTCGCCAACTTTAGTCCGTTGGCCATTTTGGCGCTTGTCGCGGCGGTTGGTTTTTTGGGAACACTTCCTGCCCCGGTTCGGTCCTGGATGCAAGTCGTTGCCCTGGGTTTTCTTTTGGCTGGATTCCTTCAGCCGGCTTTCGATCAAGCTGGCGCTGATGAAGCATCCTGGTTGCTTTACATGCCTCTCATAGGTTTTTCGCACCCCTTTTTCGTTCTCCTTGCTGGATTAGGGTCTGGATTAGTGGTGGAGCGGTGGGGTAAGAGGCCTATTTTCGGTTATGGTGGGGCTGTTCTTTTGGCAGGAGTAATTGTGTTCTTTGCATTTCGTCAGAACTTAATGTTCTGCAGCCAGCGAGAACACTGGTTTGGGTGGATGTATGGGAGGGACATGCTGGCGGATCTGCCCAAGGACAGTTTTGTTTTTGGAGGTACTGACCCTGGTCGTTTTGTGCCGACCTATATGATTTTATCGGAAAGTTTTGAGGACAAGAAAAACAAGAAAGATCCAAACTTCGATCGGCGCGATCTATACATCATTACGCAGAACGCTTTGGCGGATGCATTTTATAACCAGTACATCCGAAATCACTACTCGACCGAGCGACCTTCTCCGCGTGGGTGGGTCGACAAGTGGCTAGGACGAGACAAACACTTCCCCAAGGCGCCCTTGGTATTGCCACGGCAGGAGGACATTATGGCAATTTATCAGGCAGCGATCGAAAAAAAGCAAAGGGATCCTTCAGCCGTTGATCCTAATTCAGACCCAACGGTTTTAAACTCGTTAGTGGGGGAGTGGATTTGGCAAAGGAACAAAGATCAAAGAGCCTTCTTTGTTGAGGAAAGTTTTCCGATGGAGTGGTCCTATCCAAACGCAGTTCCACACGGGCTTTGTTATGAAATTAAGAAAGATCCTGTTCCTGCCCTCAACCCTGATCTGGTCCAGGGGGATATGGACTACTGGAAAGAGTATATAGATCACCTGAAGAAGAACCCTCGATTTGAGGATGATATTGATGCTCAGAGATCTTTCTCAAAGCTTCGAAATACAGGTGGAAACATCTACAAGTGGCGCAAAATGCTTCAAGCAGCTGAGCAGGCATATCGTCAGGCGTTGGAGTTATGGCCAGGCAACACCGAGACGCTCAATAACTTTTCAGATCTTCTGTTAAAACAGAAGCGAGCCTCTGAGTTGAGGGATATTCTCGAAAAGGCGTCTAAGGCTGATCCGAATAATGGATTGCTAGCACTGCTTTTGGCGAACTGTGAAAGACGGATTGCCTTGGCAAAGGAGATTGATGCTTTGGAGTCTCAGTGGAGTGGAAAGTCTAAAGATGTGAAAGTGTTTCAAGAGTTGCTTGGAAAATACTCTGAAGATGGAAATCTCGAAAAAGCCGATCCCCTGGTGGCCCAAGGAGCTGCTCTATTTACGACAAATGTGGATGTTTTGCGGGATGTCGTGAACTACTTCGCGATCCAGAACCGGGTCCCTATGGCTATCGAGTATGGGAAGAAACTTGAAAAGCTTGTCCCTGAAGATGCTGAAGTGAAGCTTGGGATGGCGAAGTTTTATATGGCCACTGGAAACAGAGTAGATTTCTATAAAAACTTAAGTGAAGCCATTCGACTTGGGGGGCTTCCAATGCGTGAGAAAGTTGCCATTGAACCGATCTTTCAACAGATCCAAAGTGAGCCTGATTTTCAAAAGCTCATCAGAGCTTCCCAGTAGGTTTTACGAATCTGAATTGCATTATAGCCCGACTTTTTCTCGCCTGAGGAAATCCGAAGTATTTATTTAAACTTCTCAGAGATCTATCTGAGTAGTGTTGGGTGCGGAGCCTATTTCTTTGAGGGGGGTGTAGAAGTAGATGGTGCAGCCGCTGGGGACTTGGGTGTGGGAGGGGGAGTGGCTGAATCATCAGGAATGGCTAAAAGTCCTGCCTCTGTCCAAGGATTGGTCATAGATGCAAATTCCTTGCGTTTTGCTGCTACCTCATCTGTTTGGATTGGACTGGCATTATTTCCCCAGTCACTACGAATGTAGGTAAGGATCGCGGCAATCTGATCATCTTTTAGCGGCACGGGGGCTCCGTCACCCCAAGCCGGCATATTGTTGTTGTAAACGTTCCCTTTGACGTGAATGACGCCTGCGATCCCCTTATGGAGTATTGCGATGAGTCGATTCTTTGATCCCGTTACCCACTCCGATTCCGCTAAAGGGGGATACACTCCTGCTTGGCCCAACCCGGTTGCTTGGTGGCACTGGGCGCAATTCGCTGTGTAGAGACGTTTGCCGATCACTTTGGGATCTGGGGGTGCCACGGGTCCCGTGCTCACTGGACCCCAAGTAATCTGACCCGCATCGTATACATCACCACGAAACCCACCGCTGTAAAAAAACAGATATCCACCTGCCCAGAAAGAGAGGATGACCCCCAAGCCGAGAATCCAGCCAGGGATTGGGGCATGCCGTTCGGACGGAGCCTGGGACAAGGAGGGAAGTTCAGAGGGGTTCATTTCAGTGGGGCCTCCGGCAATAAGTAGTCTGAATGAAGAGACTGCAAATAAGCAACAAGGGCTTTGGCCTGATAGGTTGGGAGGATCTGCTTCCAATCCTTACTTGGTACGGGTAAGGCTTCCTTTTCAATTGTTGGCCCCGCAACTTTCAGGTCAAACAGCCATGGATGTGGTGGGCATGTTGATGAAGTCTTCTTCAAGCGAGGATTCCAAATATGCATCATCAGTTCGTTTGTATCTGCTAATCGGATTCCAATATTGGATAGATCGGGGCCGATTCGTGAAGATCCGATCCATGCAGGCTCGCGAAACAGGTAATCCCTTGGAACGGTTCTTCGAGGGCCCCATCCACGAGAAAGATCTGCTGATCCTACTGGGCCACGCACGGAGAGGGAGTGACACTCTAGGCAGCCTTGAGAGGCAAACACATGGGAACCCGTCTGAGCGAGTCCAGATGGAACAGGTGGCACAGTATAATTTGTCTCTTCGTTGAGTACAGGCTCAAGCTTTCCAACTTGGAAAAAGCCGAGAGCTATCTGTCCAGCCCAAGCGAAGAGTAGAGCGAGAAAGACCAGAACGAGGGCTTGCGTTGATTTCATTTATAATGATGTGCTGGGTTTAGGGATGAAGGCGATTCATCTCGAGGAAGTGGAAATATTGCGACAGGCGCAACCGACTCAAAGAGCTTTAGTAGAGTGGCGAAAAAGAGTGTCGAAAAGGCAAGTTGGCCAATCCACCAAGCTATTTGTCCTACAAGAACAACGGATAGAAAGGGGCGTAGATAACTTGCAATTGTAGACATGGGTACACCCGGATCGTTTAAGGCTAACCCTTGAAGAATTCCGGCTATGCCATAGCAGGACGCTACAGATGCAATTCCCAGTGTCGAAAACCAGAAGTGG
>Ga0187845_1001323_pt1 | contig 14251 bp, 10 predicted proteins | sample SpaLakP09_SKY_68_FD_134515 | JGI IMG/M metagenome (GOLD analysis project Ga0187845, IMG submission 134515) | Oligotrophic lake water microbial communities from Sparkling Lake, Wisconsin, USA - SP09_SKY_68 | ecosystem: Environmental > Aquatic > Freshwater > Lake | place: USA: Sparkling Lake... | reverse complement strand
GGCCGAGCCCATCACGGCGTCGTAGCCCAGGATCATGTCGACATCCTTGCCGTTGCTGGCCAGGGGCAGGCGCAGCCACAGGATCGACATGTGCGGCGCGCCGCGCCAGGCCAGGCTGTGGACCCCGACGCCCGGACGGCGGCCGTCGACCACCTTGTCCAGTTCCTTGCGCCAGTAGTCGGCGGCGGCGCTGTTATAGACATCGCCGAGCCGCTTGCCGGTGATCTCGCGCCCATAAACGCCGTAAAGACCCGTTCCGGCCAGGCGCAGGCGGTAGTCCCGGGGCTGGTTGACGACGTCGATCAGGCTGACGGTCGGGAGCATGCGCTTGATGCCGACCGGGCACAGATCCGCGCGCGCCGGGAGCGAGGCTCCCCGGCGGAGTGACGCCCAGTAGGCGAACATCTCCTGGTGAGCGCGGGCGGCCGTAGCCGAGGCGCTCAACTGCGCGTTCATCTTCAGATTCCTTAACAAGCCGTTGGAATCACGACGATTCACTATCGCTTAAGGAACGAATCGGCGGCAAGCGAAAATCGCGCCCTGCGACAAGATTCTGGGGAAGAGTCAACTCTCAAGCGAAACGCCCGCCATCCGACTCGGATGACGGGCGCCAGATCTTTTCAGGCCGCGCGAGCGGCAAGAGTTTGATGCGACTCGACTATTTGCCCTTGCGCGGCGGCTTGCGACCGCCCTGGCCCAGGCCCATCTGCTTGGCCAGCTCCGAGCGGGCCTTGGCGTAGTTCGGCGCGACCATCGGGTAGTCCTTGGCCAGACCCCATTTGGCCCGGTACTCCTCCGGGCTCATATTGTACTTCGAGCGCAGGTGCCGCTTCAGCGACTTGAACTTGCGACCGTCCTCCAGACAGATCAGGTAGTCGGGCGCGATCGAGCGCTTGGGCGAGACCGCCGGCTCGAGCGGCGCGGCAGGTTCCGGCTCGGCCGGTCCACCGACCGACGCCAGGGCGCGTTGAACCTGCAGGATCAGCGCCGGCACATCGGCGATCGCTACAGTGTTGTTGCCGACATAGGCGGATACGATTCCCGCCGTCATCTCGATGAGATCGGATTGATCTTCCATGCTCGCCTGCCCGTCTTGTTTTTGATCTTGGTTTTTATGATCTGATTACAGAACCAGTCGTCGGACGAATACAGACATTGTTACCTTGCGGCAATGTCTTGAAGTCCAGATGCAAGGCCATACTCAACGCTGGCTTGCGGAGACCTGAAAGGACATTTCAAGCGATGTGTCCGGCGGGTCGCTGAATGCGTTCAGCGACTTAGAAACCAAGATTTCAGTTTGAGGGGTCTGGCCGGTCGACACGGACTATCGGCCCCAATACGTCCCGGATGCTTGCACCGGACGCTTGACAAGTCAGGCAGGCTCTAGCGCTTGAAGTCGTGGGACAGGGCCAGCATGGCGGCGCGCTGCGGCACCGAGTATTCGTCGATCGCGGCCTGGTCGCCGTCGCGGATGGCCTTCAGCAGGGCCGGCGTCATGGCCGAGGACAGCGACCAGTTCCAGTAACGCAGCACCGTCTGGGCGCGATCGACGGCGATCATGTCAAAAGTGGCCATCACCCGGTCCAGGGCCGGAGCGATGGCCCCGGTGCTGTCGGTCTCGGGCCGGCGCAGACCGCGCCAGAGCGAGCGGATCGCGGCCCGGGGCAGGCCCGTCGCCTTGCACAGGATCGCCAGCGGCTCGCCACCCGGATCGGTGAAGATCTTCGCGCCGGTCATCGGCTTCAGGCCCGACAGATAGGAGATCTCCTCGGCGATCTCGCGGGTCACCCCGCCCTCGGCGGCCAGCACGGCCTCGTCGAGGCTGTCATAGGGGCTCTTGGCGATGGCGGCGCGGTTGCGTTGCCGCCGCTCGATGAACTGCAGGGCCTTGCGCGACAGCGGGTCCTGCCAGCCTTCTTCGGAGGCGATCGAGAACAGGTCGCCGACCGCGTCCTGCAGGATTTCCCGCGAGACGGCGAAGCGTTGCAGGATGGACTTGCGGGCCTCGGCATCGGCCCACCAGAACAGCACATAGGCGTGGCTGGGGCGCAGTTCGGCGCGGCGCAGCAGGAGCGGGATCAGGCGCGGGCTGTCGCGGGTCATGGCCACGACGGTTTCCAGGGTCTGGTGGCCGAATCGGGTCAGTTCATTGCGCAGCAACGCCTCGATGACCGGTACCTCGCCGGCCTCGACCAGGGCATCGGCGACCAGTTCCCCGACACCGCGCCGCTGGGCGATCATCATCCGGTGCTCGGCCGTGGCCTGGCGGGCGCAGTCGATCAGGTCGGCGTCCCCGAGAGTCGGCGAGTTCTCCAGCAGCGCGCGGGACACCACGATCTGGTCCCGCAGCATCAGCCGGACCAGGACGCCGGGCATTTCGGTCAGGTTGGCCAGGCGCCGCGCCACCTTCTCGCGCTCCTCGACCGCCGCATCGCGCAGCATGTCGACCAGCAGGTCGGCCGTCATCGAGCGCTCGAAGGCGTTGACGCGACTGGCGGGCAGGCAGACGACGTCCGCCAGCCGCTTGAGCAGGGCCGCACGTGAGCGTCCCGGGGGCCGGGGGGCCGCCAGGGGCGAAAACGGGTCGGACGGCGCTGGGTTGCTCATGAGGATCCTGACGGTCGGAACGACCTGACCAGAACGTCCTTAACGTCCGATGATCAAGTCGGCCCGACCCGCAGGATATGGTGACGCAGGCGGCTCAGCGGAATGGGTGCTCGCCCCATTCCGGCCAGATGTCCGGCAGGTCGCTGGACACCTTGTCCGGATAGGTCGGCGCGCGCTTCTCGAGGAACGAGGTCACACCTTCCTTGGCGTCGGCAGCCGCGCCGCGCGCCTGGATGGCCCGGCTGTCGGCCTTGTGGGCCTCCATGGGGTGATCCGCGCCGGCCATCCGCCAGAGCAGCTGCCGCGTCAGGGCCACCGAGACCGGAGCGCTGTTGTCGGCGATCTCGCGGGCCAGGGCCCGGGCGGCCGGCAACAGGTCTTCCGGCTCGTGCAGCGAGCGGACCAGACCACGCTCAAGCGCCTCCTGGGCGGGGAAGACGCGGCCGGTGTAGCACCACTCGAGCGCCGTCTGCAGGCCCACGAGGCGCGGCAGGAACCAGGACGAGGCCGCCTCGGGATTGATCCCCCGGCGGGCAAAGACGAAGCCGAACTTGGCGGTCGTCGAGGCCAGGCGGATGTCCATCGGCAGCTGCATGGTCACCCCGACCCCGACCGCCGCGCCGTTGATGGCCCCGATGATCGGCTTGAGGCTGTCATACATGCGCAGGGTCACGCGGCCGCCGCCGTCGCGATAGATGTCGCCGACCTTGCCCTCTTCCCGCTCCAGCGCCTGGGGCGAGGTCCGGTCGAAGGTGGCACCGCCGGCCCCGAGATCAGCCCCGGCGCAGAAGGCCCTGCCCGCCCCGGTGATGATCACCGCCTTCACCGCATCATCGGCGTCGGTGACGTCGAAGACCTCGATCAGGTCCTTCATCATCCGCGCCGTGAAGGCGTTCATGCGCTCGGGCCGGTTCAGGGTGATCGTCGCGATCCCGTCCTCGACGTCATAGAGCAGGGTCTCGAAGGTGGGTTGCGACATGGGGGATCCTCCTGATTTTCAGGCAGTCAAACATGCGTATGAATTGAGGGCAACTTTCCTTCTCCCCTTGCGGGAGAAGGTGTCGCCATCAGGCGACGGATGAGGGGTCGCACGGACGGATCAGGCGAAACCCCTCATCCGTCCGCTTCGCGGCCACCTTCTCCCGCAAGGGGAGAAGGACTCTACCCCCGCTTGACCATCAGCTTGCTGATCGCGTGGACGAAGTTGTTGGGCGCGATCTCCATCTCGCCGGTGGCGACCAGGTCGGGGAAGCGGGCCAGGATCTGGCGATAGGCTTCTTCCAGCTGGATCTGGGCCACGCGCTTGCCGATGCAGGTGTGGGGGCCATAGCCGAAGGCGATGTGCTTGCCGGCATTGGGGCGGCGCACGTCCAGCTGGTCGGGGTTGGGGAACACCTCCGGATCGCGGTTGGCCGCGCCGTAGTACATGATCACCTTCTCGCCTTCGCGGATCAGCTGACCGTTCAGCTCGACATCGGCCGTGGTCGTGCGGCGCATGTAGATCACCGGGCTGACCATGCGGATGAACTCGTCGACCGCCCCGCCCATCAGGCCTGGATTGTCGATCAGCAGCTGCTTCTGGTCGGGGAACTCGGTCAGCAGCTTCATCGCGCCCGACAGGGTGTTGCGGGTGGTGTCATTGCCGGCAAAGACGATCAGCAGCCACGAGCCGTCCAGATATTCGTCGGCCAGCAGGGCCCCGTCGACCTGGGCCCGGGCAATGGCGGTCATCAGGTCGTTCTGCGGATCCTCACGACGCTTGAGCAGCATCATCCGGCCGTAGTCGAACATCTCCTCGACGTTGTTGTTGAAGTCCATGACGAACTGCATGAGCTCCAGGGTCGGCGTGATCGGGGCGGCGGCCTGCTGCACGGCCAGGTCCTGGGCCCGCTCCAGATAGTGCATCCACTTCAGGAAGCGCGGACGGTCCTCCGGCGGCACGCCGAGGATCTCGCACAGGGTGAACAGCGGCAGCACGCTCGAGAAATGCTCGACCATGTCGATGGTCTGCCCGTCGGCCAGCAGCGGCTCCATGGCGTCGAGCAGGCGCGTGACCTCGCCCTTCACGGCCTCGGTGATGCCGCGCAAATAGGACGGGGTGAAATAGGGCATGTGCTCGCGACGCAGCTGCAGGTGATGCGGCGCGTCGAGATTGATCATGGTGTCCATCGACGCCCGGAACAGCAGGGCGTGGCGCTTCTCGGGCGGGCCCATCGACATCAGGATGCCGCCGCGCTGCGAGGAATAGGTCGCCGGATCGCCGTTGACGGTCATGACGTCTTCATGCCGGGTCACCGCCCAGAAGCCCGGGCCGCCATAGGGCTCGGCATGCCACATCACCGGAGCCTCGACCCGCATCCGGGCATAGTCCGCGAAGGGCTGGCCCTGGGTGAAGCCGAAAATATTGGCCAGGTCGATGCCTGGCAGGGTCGGATAAGTCGTTCCGGCCCCGGGCCCGGCCTTGCCGTCCACGACCGTCTGGCTGATCAGATCCACGCACTCTTCTCCCGGAAACGCTGTTCTCTGACCGCAACCATAAGCCATGCCTCCGGACGGGCAACGGCGCCGCGACGGCAACCCGGATTCGCGTGACGCAAGGTTACGCTTTGCGTTCTTGCCAGACCCGCGCATGGTGGGTGAACGTCGATCACGCGGATAAACGCGGACGGCTACGAGCCCGCCTGCACGGCGGGCTCGCAACACAAAAAATGGGGCGCGCCAGAAGCGCTCCCGGGAGGAAGCGATGGCTGGGAACATCGAGGCAGACTACATCGTCGTGGGGGCCGGCTCGGCCGGATGCGTGCTGGCTGCGCGGCTGTCGGAGAACGGCCGCTACAAGGTGCTGCTGCTGGAAGCCGGCGGCGATGATCGCCCGACCAAGAACCTGTCCCAGTTCGCCTCGAACATGATGATCCACATCCCGGTCGGCTATGCCCAGACCCTGAAGGATCCCAAGGTCAACTGGCTCTATACGACCGAGCCCGATCCCGGCTCGGACGGCCGCCAGCATGTCTGGCCGCGCGGCAAGGTGCTGGGCGGGTCGTCCTCGATCAATGCCATGCTCTATGTGCGCGGCCAGCAGGCCGACTATGACGGCTGGCGCCAGCTGGGCTGCGAGGGCTGGGCCTGGGACGACGTCCTGCCCTGGTTCCGCAAGTCGGAAAACCAGGAGCGCGGGGCCAGCGACCTGCACGCCGTCGGCGGCCCGCTGAACGTCGCCGACATGCGCGACGCCCACCCGATCTCCGAAGCCCTGATCGACGCCTGCGACCAGGCCGGCATTCCCCGCACGGCCGACCTGAACGGCGAGAATCAGGAAGGGGCCTGCTGGTACCAGGTCACCCAGAAGAACGGCGCGCGCTGCTCGGCGGCGGTGGCCTATCTGCACCCGGCCATGGGCCGGTCCAACCTTCAGGTCGAGACCAATGCCCTGGCCAGCCGGGTGCTGTTCGAAGGCAAGCGCGCCGTCGGTGTCGAGTTCGTCCAGAACGGCGTCAAGCGCACCGCCAAGGCCCGGGCCGAGGTCATCCTGTCCGGCGGCGCGATCAATTCGCCGCAACTGCTGCAACTGTCGGGCGTCGGTGCGGGCGAGCTGCTGCGCGAGCACGGCATTGCCGTGGTCGCTGACCTGCCCGGCGTCGGCGAGAACCTGCAGGACCACTACATCACCGCCGTCCGCTATCGCCTGAAGCCCGGCGTCGTCTCGGTCAACGAGCAGAGCAAGGGCCTGCGCCTGGCGACCGAGGCCCTGAAATACCTGTTCACCCGCACCGGCATGCTGACCCTGTCGGCGGCCCACGTGGCGGCGTTCTGCAAGTCACGGCCCGATCTGTCTGGACCGGACATCCAGTTCCACATCCTGCCGGCGACCATGGATCTGGAGAAGCTGTTCAACGAACAGAAGATGGAGCTGGAAGGCGCGCCGGGCATGACCATCGCCCCCTGCCAGCTGCGTCCGGAAAGCCGCGGCCATGTGCGGATCAAGTCGGCCAATCCTTCCGACTATCCGGCGATCTTCGCCAACTATCTGGCCGATCCGCTGGACCAGGAAGTCGCCATCGCCGGCCTGAAATGGGCCCGGAAGATCGGCGAACAGCCGGCCCTCGCCCCGTTTGTCGACCACGAGATGAACCCCGGCCCGGGCTTTGATTCCGACGAGGCCCTGCTGGCCTTCGCCCGCGCCTCGGGCTCGACCCTTTACCACCCGGTCGGCACCTGCCCGATGGGCTCGGGCCCGGCCGCCGTGGTCGATTCCCGCCTGCGGGTCCGCGGCGTGGAAGGCCTGCGGGTGATCGACGCCTCGATCATGCCGCGCCTCGTCTCCGGCAACACCAACGCCCCGACGATCATGATCGGTGAAAAGGGTGCGGCCATGATCCTGGAAGACGCCCGCGCCACCGTCGCGGCCTAGTCCTCCAACCGCCATCCCGGGCCGGCGCACCGCGCGCCGGTCCGGGACCGCCGGGAACACCGGCACATGGCAGGGTCCCGGGTCTTCGCTGCGCTGCGCCCGGAATGACAATCGTTTTTGAAGAGAGCCTCCGATGCATCCCTATCTGCACGCCCAGACCCAAGGCCAGAAGCCGGCCTACATCATGGCCGGCTCGGGAGAGGTCGTGACCTATGGCCAGCTCAACGATCGCTCGAACCAGGGTGCCCAGCTGTTCCGGTCGCTGGGCCTGCAGACCGGCGATGTCATTGCCCTCCTGATGGACAACAATGCCCGGTTCTTCGAGATCGCCTGGGCCGCCCAGCGGGCCGGGCTCTACTATGTCTGCGTGTCGACCAAGCTGACGGCGGGCGAGACGCAGTACATCCTGGAAGACTGCGGGGCCAAGGTGTTCATCACCTCGGTCGCCATGGGGCCGGTGATCGACGAGGTCGCGGCCCTGGTGCCCGGCCTGACCCTCTACACGGTGGGCGGTGCGCACGGGGCCTATGCAGACTTCGAGGCGGCTCGCGCGGCCATGCCCGCAACCCCGATCGGGGACGAGAGCGCCGGCTCCGACATGCTCTATTCGTCGGGCACCACCGGACGCCCCAAGGGTGTGAAGCCGGCCCTGAACGGCGGCCCGATCGAACAGCCCAACGCCCTGCAGATGATGGCCCAGGGCCTGTTCGGCTTCTCCGGCGACAGCATCTATCTGTCGCCCGCCCCGCTCTATCACGCCGCGCCGCTGCGCTGGTGCATGAGCGTCCACAAGCTGGGCGGCACGGTGGTGGTGATGGAGAAGTTCGATCCGGAGAACGCCCTGGCCCTGATCGAACGCCACAAGATCACCTGCGGCCAGTTCGTGCCGACCCACTTCGTGCGCATGCTGAAACTGCCCGAGGAAACGCGCGCGAAATACGACGTCTCGACGATGACATCGGCGGTCCACGCGGCCGCACCCTGCCCGGTTCCGGTCAAGGAACAGATGATCGCCTGGTGGGGCCCGGTGATCAGCGAGTACTATGCCGGCACCGAGGGCAACGGCTTCTGCTGGATCAATTCAACCAACTGGCTGACCCACAAGGGCAGTGTCGGTCAGGCCGTGCTGGGGTCGCTGCGGATCTGCGACGAGAACGGCGACCCGGTCCCGCCGCGCACCGAAGGCGGCGTCTATTTCGCCGACGGTCCGGCCGTGAACTATCACAACGCCCCGGAAAAGACGGCCGAGAGCTATAACCGCCACGGCTGGACGACGCTGGGCGACGTGGGCTGGGTCGACGAGGAGGGCTATCTCTACCTGACCGACCGCAAGAGCTTCATGATCATCAGCGGCGGGGTGAACATCTATCCGCAGGAGATCGAGAACCTGCTGATCACCCACCCCAAGGTGGCCGATGCCGCCGTGGTGGGCGCGCCGCACGAGGAGATGGGCGAGCAGGTGGTGGCGGTGATCCAGCCCGCCGACTGGAATGCCGACCAGACCGCCCTGGCCGAAGAGCTGATGGCGTTTGCCCGCGCCGGCCTCAGCCACGTCAAGTCGCCCCGCCGCATCGACTTCATGCAGGAACTGCCCCGCCACGCGACGGGCAAGCTCTACAAGCGCCTGATCCGCGATGCCTACTGGGGCAAGGGCGAGAGCAAGCTCGTCTAGGGGAGAGCCTCTTAGAGCAGCATTGATTTTACGGCACTTTGCCACCACTTTTGAGCAAGTGGTGGCAAAGTGCCGAACATGAATCTCCAGCGCCTTCCCCTGGCAATCCACACCAACGTCGCCGAACTGCTCGATCAGCTTCGGATCGCCCAGATCGAGACCCTCGGACGTGGTGCCAGCTTCCTGCGGCGCGAGCGCAAGGGGCGCTTCTATTGGTATGTCCGTTCACCCCAGGTGCACGGCGAACGCAGCGAACGCTATCTGGGCCTCGAAACCCCGGAGCTTCTTGAAACCATCGAGGCAGCGAAGACTTCAAGGGGGGCCTCAGACGGCCGACGGACCATTGTACGCGCGCTGCGCGGCGCGGGTCTGCACAAGGCAGATGAGCGCACGGCGCGCATCCTGCGCGCCCTGTGCACAGCTGGTGCCTTTCGATTGCGAGCGGTCGTCGTCGGTACGGTCGCGTTTCAAACCTATGGCGCGCTTCTGGGCTTTTCATTGCCCTCCCAAGCCGTCCGTACAGGCGACCTCGACATCGCTCAGGACTATGGTGTGTCCATCGCGCTGGATGATGCTCTAGACCGAACATTCCTTGAGGTCTTGCGCGGGGCCGATCCAGCCTTCGAGGCCGTGCCCAAGCTGGATCCGGGCAAAAGCGCCACCTATCGCACCCCCGATGGTTATGCCGTTGATGTCCTTACTACCAGTCGCGACGCTGGCGATGCCGAGACCTCACGCCTCAAGTCACTCAATACGGACGCCACACCACTCCGGTTCATGGATTTTCTGATCCGGGAAACCGTCGACGCGGTCATCCTGCATGAGGACGGCATACTGGTTCGCGTACCCGCGCCGGCCCGCTATGCCGTCCACAAATTGATGATCTCTCGCAAGCGTAGTCAGGCTAACCCGAAGCGCCGCAAGGATCTGGAACAGGCCCAGGCCCTGATCCACGCCCTCGCCCTGGACGATCCCTTCGCCTTGGGGGCGGCCTATGCCGAGGCCCGTGGGCGGGGCGAGCAGTGGGCCACGCTGCTGGACGAGGCGGTCAGCCTGCTGCCCGATACGGCGCGGGCCGCGCTTCAGCCCTGATCAAGCAGCCGCCTGGCCACCTCTTCGCCGATGGCGAGCGAGCTGGTCAGGCCCGGGCTTTCGATGCCGAACAGGGCCATCAGGCCGGGCAGGCCGTGGTCGTCGGCGCCGCGCAGCTGGAAGTCGGGCTGCGGCTCGCCGGGACCGTGCAGCTTGGGCCGCACGCCGGCATAGTCCGGCGACAGGGCGCCGTCCGGCAGATCAGGCCAGAACTTGCGGATATAGGCGGCGAACACCTCCGCCTTGGCCGGATCGACCGAATAGTCCGGCGCCGGCACGAACTCGAGGTCGGGCCCGAACACGGCCTGGCCGCCCAGATCGTTGCGAGAGTGGGTGCCCAGGGCCCCGGGGATCGGCGGCGGATAGATCAGGCGCTGGAACGGGGCCTTGCCGGTCAGCCGGAAATAGATCCCCTTGCCGAAATGGCCCTTGGGGATGCGATCGGCCGGATAGCCCTCGATCCGCTCCGCAGCCGCCTGGGCCGAAAGGCCCGGCGCAGTGACCAGCAGACGACAGGTCAGGGTGGTCGGCTCGGCCCCGCCGGCCCGGACTGAGAAGCCGCCGCCCGGCAGGGCCTCGGCCCCCTCGAACGGCGTGGCGATCACCACCGCCCCGCCGGCCGCCTCGATCTCGCCCTGCAGGGCCAGCATGTAGCCATGGCTGTCGAACACCCCGCTCTCGGGCGACAGCAGGGCCGCATGGGCGTTGAGCCCTGGCTCCAGGGCTCGCGCCTGCTCGCCGGTCAGGTGCTCCATGCCCTCGACATCGTTCTCCAGGGCCTGGGCCAGGATGGTATCCAGCCGCGCGACTTCTGCGTCGTTCGTGGCCACCACAAGCTTGCCGCACTTCTTGAAGCCGACATTGTGCCGCTCGAGGAAGGGATACAGGGCCCGCCGCCCCTGCACGCACAGCCGCGCTTTCAGCGAGCCGGTTGCATAGTAGAGTCCGCCGTGAATGACCTCGGAATTGCGTGACGACACGCCCTGACCGATGTGGCCCTGCTCTTCCAGAACCGCCACAACCAGCCCGCGGGCCGACAGGGCCCGGCCGCACGCCAGGCCCACAGCCCCGGCCCCGACCACGACGGCATCAAAATCGAAATCCGGGGTCACTCGTCAGCAGCCTTGGCCTGGGCCTTCAGATTGGTCAGCATCTCGGTCAGGGAGATATTGCCGGCCACCGGCTCTTCGGGGTCGACCAGCTCGAAATCGAGATCGTCGAGCAGCGCTTCCAGCGCCTCGGAGCCGCCGACAATCTCGGCCGCCCGGCGGTAGTTCAGCTCGGCCAGCTCGGCCGCCACCCCCTCATCGAGGGAGGCGAACTCGCCGCGATCGACGCGAGCCTGAAGATCGGCTGCATCCTCGGCGCTCAGCCGGACCGTGATCAAGGGTGGACTGGGGAACTTTTCCATCGAAGGCAGACTAGAGCGTTTTCCGGGAGGTGGGAAACGTCTATCGGACCGGGCAAGCCTCCGGACGTCTGATCCAGAGCCCGTCCCGGCCGACCCGACGCTCCTGGCCCGACGCGAAAGGCTTCTGAATCATAGACTTGGTCCCCGTCCCGATAATTGACCGGCCCGATCCCTCAGGGGCGGTTTTCCTGCCTGAGGCCTGTGAACGTGACCGGCGCGTTGTACTCCCGGGCCACGCCCCGCACATAGTCGGTAAAGGCCGCCGCCGTCTTGCGGGTCACCCCTTCGCTCCAGCCGGAGGCCAGCAGATAGCTGAACCGGCCGTCAGCCGGCAGGACCGCCGTCATCAGGTGGTTGCCCTCATTGGCCGGCAGGAAGGCATAGGCCGGCGCGAGGCGGTCCCGAACCACGATGGCCGAGCCGGCATAGGCCACCGGCATGTCGGCCTGGACGCGGGCCACGTCATCGGGGTTGCGGATCAGTTCGGGCCCGGCGCTGACCACCATACCGCCCTGCTGAACGAAGCTGTCCTCGGTCGCCCGCTTGCGGACGCCGATCACCAGCCGGGGCGGGGTCGCCGTCTTCGGCCGGCGCGTGAAGACCAGTTCGGCGGTCGTATAGTCCTCGCCGGCATAGGCCGTATAGACCTGCTCAAGATCATAGGTCCCGACGCCGGTCGTCCAGTTCATCGTCCGGATGCGCACCATGCTGCGGACCGGCCCGTTGGCCACCACGCTGAAGGCATAGCGCGTCGACGACAGCGGCCCGCCGTTGAAGTTCTCGGTGGTGCCCGGACCAAACCGTGGCCGCGAAACCTTTTCAGGATGAGCCGGATCCTCGATCAGGCCGATACCGCCGCCGCCGAACGAGTTGGCGACGCTCATGATGTCCGACCCCAGGCCGGGATCGATCAGCGACACCGCATAGCCGTCGAGATTTTCCGTATACAGGCGATGGCTCATCAGCTGCGGCTTGCGCTTGCCGTAGACGTCGATGTCGGTGGGATACCAGAGCTTCCAGCCGATATTCTCGCTCTCCCAGAACGGAACCGTATGGCGCATGTAGCTACCGATGGCGCCATGGGTGCGGTGCGGGTTCCAGCCACGCTGCTGCATGCCCAGATAGACATAGAAGGTCCGGGTTTCGCGCGGGGCGAAGTCGGCCATGAAGAACAGCTCGTCCCACAGGCCGTCACCGTCCAGATCATCGAACTGGTACGGGAAGGCATGGCCATTGGCCTCGGCGACCTGACCATGGGCCCCCTCAAGCGCCCGCTTCTGGGCCGAGGGTTCAGGATTTGGCGTTCCGCGCGGATCGACCAGGGTCATCTGCAGTTCGTGCACGTCGTGCAGCGGGGCCAGGTCGGCGCGCTGGATCGTCACCGGGCTGTTGCTCCGCGCCACATCCAGCGGATTCTGCACCTGGATGGCGACCCGCTGCACGGGTTTGAACGCGCCCTGGACGTACCAGGGGTCCTGGGCCAGGGCCGGGCCGGCCGTCAGCAGGAGAAGCGCTGCAAAGCCAAAAGCCCTCATCGACCGGCCTCCAGATAGCCGATCAGCCGGCTCATATTGTTGATGTAGGTACCCGTCGAAATGCCCATCGGCCCCGTGGGTTCGGTGAAGGGCGAGGTATCCCAGTCATCGCCGACCTGACCGCGATCGACAAAGCCCGGCGGCGGCTCCGGCGGGCCGTCGCCGCGATAGACGTGGCTGGTGGTGCGCAGCTCGACGGGCCAGTAACCTTCGGCATTAAGCCCCGCCACCAGGGCCAGCGCGCTGTCATCGGCCCTGGCCGCCGCTTCGGTGACATTTAGGTCCGACCCGCCCAGGGCCTGGGTCACGACGATCCGGGGCAGGAGCGACGGCCCGCGCCCCATCAAGGCCGAGTCGCGCGTGGCTTCCTCGGGGCTCATCGCCGCCAGACGGGCATGGCGGGCCCGCAGCCTGGCGAGATTGACCCGCTTGGCCGGCTTCGTCGTGGAGGTGTCCGGCCCGTTCCAGTATTCGCCGTTCTGGGCGTTGGAGCCCCTGCGCCCCCCGCCGATCAGGCGACCGGTGCCGGGGTCGTAGTTGCGATAGAAGTTCAGGCCGCTGGCCGGTCGCTGGTCGGGCGGGATCTCCACACTGGCCAGCCAGTCGAGCGCCTCGCCGACCCGCGCCAGGTACTTCTTTTCCCCGGTCAGCTGGTAATAGTCGAGCAGTTGGGTGATCGCCGCCGCCGTGCCGTGCGGGGTGATCGAGGCCGGCTCATAGGTGCGGGCGGGCGCGGGCTTGAGGTCATGGCTGTACTGCATGGCCCAGCCCGGCGTCGGGGCGGGCTGCTGCAGGGCGATCATCAGCTCCATGGCCCGCACCAGCGGCGCGCGGACCCGCTCGTCCTTCAGCTGCTGCAGAACCAGAAGCAGAAAGCCGATGTTTTCTTCCGCAACCTCGTCATTGAGGGTGATCAGGCCCGTATAGTCCGGGTGTCCCTGCTTCGTGAACTCGCCCATCCGGGGCCAGCGCTGGGGCCAGCCGCCGTTCGGATACTGGCTCTGCAGAACGAAATCGACGGTCCTGTCGACCGCCTTGCGATAGCGGGCCTCGCCCTTTTCCAGGTGCAGCCGCAGCAGGAAGCGGCCGCATTCGATGGTCGCATGGTCATCAAAGGTGGCGTTGCCGTAGTAGTGCTGAAACTCCTCCAGTCGCCAGCCGTTCTTGCCGATCGTCTCGTACCAGCGCTTCAGCGACGCCTCGCCGGCGAAGTCGATGATGTAGTTCCAGCCGCCCGATGGATACTGGCCGGCCATCAGGGCCTCGGCGACCTGCTCGGCGGCCGCATAGTACAGGGGGTCGCCCGTGGCGTGCCAAGCATCGAGGAAGATCTGCCCCATCTCCGGCGTCCCCGGGGCCTGGGTCCAGATCATGGTCGGATAGGCTTCCATCTCGCCCCAGCGGCGCGACAGGTCGGGCAGGTAGGACCAGACATAGCCGCCCTGGACGGCGACCTTTTCGGTCATGAAGCGGGTGGCGCGGGCCATGGCGGCCATCACGGTCTCGCGCGGCACCGGTGCCGC
>Ga0187845_1001314_pt1 | contig 14296 bp, 12 predicted proteins | sample SpaLakP09_SKY_68_FD_134515 | JGI IMG/M metagenome (GOLD analysis project Ga0187845, IMG submission 134515) | Oligotrophic lake water microbial communities from Sparkling Lake, Wisconsin, USA - SP09_SKY_68 | ecosystem: Environmental > Aquatic > Freshwater > Lake | place: USA: Sparkling Lake... | reverse complement strand
GCGCGCGGCGCGATAGTCCCAGCTGGCAAATTCGATGGCATTGGTATGCAGTTGACGCTCGCCGTGCCAGCGGTCGATTACGTCCGCCTGCGCGGTAGCGTCGGCACGGCCAAAGCGGATGCGCGACTGGACGTTGTCGGCGAAATTGCGGTTGCTGTCGGCGATCACCAGTCGATGCACGCCAAGCGTGTCGCCGTCGCCCGATTCATGCTCGAAGTAGTAGAACAGCCCCTCCTCGGCCAGCAGCCGCGTGGCGAAGGCGAAATCGCTTTCCTCGTATTGCGTGACCACACTGCGGCGCGCGTATGCGTCGCGGTCGGCCAGGTCCCAGCGCCACTCGGGCACCAGCATGCCCTGGCCGCGGTAGTCGCCAAACACGTTGTCGAGCACATCGATCACCGACATGTCCTGGAACAGGTAGCTGTCGCGCCGATGGTGCAGGAACGCGAGCCATGGCTCGACGCGCAGGCGATAGCGCGCCAGGCCGCCGTTGGCGCCCAGCCGCTCGAAGCGAGTGACATGGCCGTGCAACGGCCGCAATGCGGTGCGGCTGTGCTGCGTCAGCAGATCCACGCGCACCGGCTGGCCGATGATCGCGGCCGGATCGATCGCTGCATCGTCGGACAGCGCGGTCAGTTCGATGCGAAAGCCGCCGTCGTCAAGCCGTTCATGCGCGACCATGCTTTCGGCCAGCAGCACGTCGTCGCCCAACGGCGTCTTCAGCCGCAGCAGGCGGTCCTGCTGCGTGAAGGCCGAGCGCATCAGCGCGCCCAGCTGGTTCGTCATATCGGAGAGTCCGCCCATTGCCTGCCCCCGCTCCTGTTGGATCTCAGTTGACCTTGTAACGGAAGGCGCCGTTCTTGCCGACGCTGACCTTGATGCGCTCGATCTTCTCGCCCTCGGCCATGCGCGCGAGCACGGACTGCGCAATCTCGGGCAGCAGCGTGCCGTTCAGGATGTGATCGACCGCGCGCGCGCCGGTATCCACTTCGGTGCAGCGGTCGAGCACAGCCTCCACCGTAGCGTTGTCCCATTCGAAGCTCGCGCCGTGATTGGCATGCACGCGCTGCGCAATGCGTTGCAGCTTGAGCACGATGAACTCCGTGAGGATGTCGTCGGAGATCGGGTAATACGCCACCACTTTGGTACGGCCGATAAATGCCGGCTTGAACGCCTTGTACAACGCCGGCCGCAGGCTTTCGGCCAGGCCGTCGGCATCGGGCATCTCTTCCGGGCTCTTGTTCAGGCATGCCTGCATGATCGCGGCGGAACCGACGTTCGAGGTCAGGATGATGATGGTGTTGCGGAAGTCGATGGTGCGGCCTTCGGCGTCTTCCATCCAGCCCTTGTCGAACACCTGGAAGAACATCTCCAGCACATCGGGATGGGCCTTCTCCACTTCATCGAGCAGCACCACGCTGTACGGATTGCGCCGCACAGCCTCGGTCAGCACGCCGCCTTCGCCGTAGCCGACATAACCCGGCGGTGAGCCCTTCAGGCCCGACACGCTGTGCGCTTCCTGGTACTCGCTCATGTTGATGGTGATGAGCTTGCGTTCGCCGCCATAGAGGATGACCGCCAGCGCCAGCGCGGTTTCCGTCTTGCCTACGCCGGACGGCCCCACAAACAGGAACACGCCGCGCGGCTTGTGTGGATCTTCGAGATTGGCCGCCGCCGTACGCACGCGCTGGGCGACCGCTTCCAGCGCATGCGGCTGGCCGACCACGCGCTCTTCGAGCAGTGGCTTCAGCTTCATCACCGTCTGCAGTTCGTCCTTGACCATGCGGCCCAGCGGAATGCCGGTCCATGCCGAAACGATCTCCGACACCACATGGCCGTCGACCTGCACCGGCACCAGCGGCCGGTCGCCCTGCAGATCGGCCAGTTGCGCGCGCAGCGCGTTCAGTTCGTCATGGCCTGCCGCGGCGCCCGCATTGACATTGGCGCCATCGACCGCAACATCGCGCTCGCGCAGCAGGGCCACCATGCGCGCTACCAGCACCTTCTCCTGGTCCAGCCGCGCGGTGGCGTCGGCGATGCGCTGCGCCAGCGCAGCCTTGCGCACGGTGAGGTCGTCAAGCCGCGCCTGGTGCGGCGCACCGACGGCGGCCTCGCGTTGCAATGCGGCGATCTCGCCATCGATGCGCGCCATGGCCTTCTGGTCTTCCTCGATCTCTGCCGGCGTGGCGCTCTGGCCCAGCGCCACCTTGGCGCACGCGGTGTCGAGCACGCTGACGGCCTTGTCGGGCAACTGCCGGCCGCTGATGTAGCGATGCGACAGCCGAACCGCCTCGACGATCGCTTCGTCGAGCACGCGCACATTGAAGTGCTTCTCCATCAGGCCCACCATGCCGCGCAGCATCGCAACGGCCAACGGCTCGGTCGGCTCTTCCACCTTGACCACCTGGAAGCGGCGCGCCAATGCGGCGTCCTTTTCGAAGTACTTCTTGTATTCGGCCCATGTGGTGGCCGCAATCGTGCGCAGTTCGCCGCGTGCGAGTGCGGGCTTGAGCAGGTTGGCGGCATCGTTCTGGCCTGCCTGCCCGCCCGCGCCGATGATCGTATGTGCCTCGTCGATAAACAGGATGATCGGCTGCGGGCTCTTCTTGACCTCGTCGATCACGCCGCGCAGGCGGTTCTCGAACTCGCCCTTTACGCTCGCGCCGGCCTGCAGCAATCCCATGTCCAGCGTGCGCAGCACCACGCCGCGCAGCGGCGGCGGTACGTCGCCGGCCACGATGCGCAGCGCCAGACCTTCCACCACGGCAGTCTTGCCCACGCCAGCCTCGCCGGTCAGGATCGGGTTATTCTGGCGTCGACGCATCAGGATGTCGATCATCTGGCGGATCTCGGCATCGCGGCCGATTACGGGATCGATGCGGCCGTCCCGCGCGGACTGCGTGAGGTCGATCGTGAACTGGTCCAACGCCGGCGTCTTCGACAACGCGCCCTTGCCTTGCGGCATCTCGCCCGCCTCGCCCCCCGCACCATCGACAAAATCGACGGCCTGCTCGACTTCTTCCGAGCCCTTCGTCAGCGCATCGAGCTCATGCTTGAGCCGCTCCACGGGAAAGCGGGCGAACAACCGGGTGCCGCGCTCGGCCAGCGGCGCCAGCGCGGGATCTGTCAGCAGCGCCAGCAGCAAGTGTCCGGAGCGGATGCGCGTGATCTGCGAATCGAGCGACGCAATCAGCCACGCATGTTCGAACAGCCGGGGCAGCCACGGCGAGAATGCCGGCGTGCGGCTGTTGCCGGTCTGGAACTTGCCGATCTCGGCTTCTAGGTCGCGCTGCATCGCGGCGTTGTCGATGCCCGATGCCTGCGCGGCGCGCGAAACGTCGCTGCGCGGGTTTTCCAGCAACGCCAGGAACAGGTGCTCGATATCCACCTCGTAGTTGCCGCGCGCCATGCACAGCGACGCCGCGCGCTCGGCGGCCTGCCGGCTCGTGCCGTTGAGTTTGGCGATCAGGGTCTTCAGGGGTGTGGCCATGGTGGTCGTGGTGGGTTAGTGCACAGGCTGCAGCGTGTAATGGGCGTCGTCGCGGTCGCGCTCGGCGGGGCGCGTGGCAAGGAACGTGTCGAAGCCGACCCGCCCGCCGCCGGCACCGCCCAGCACGCTGCCGCCGACGTCTTCCTTGCGCAGCACGAGGCGGACTTCATATTCGAGCGTGGCGCCGCCCAGCACGGTCATCATCTTGCGCAGCGCCTGCGCATCGGGCGCGTCGGGCAAAAAGCGGCGATAGTCGGCGCGCGCCAGCGGGCCAATCCACACGCGCGCGCGCAAGTCGCGCTGCCATACGCGCGTGCCCGCCAGCGCGGTCGCGCCAAGCACGTTGTTGCCGAGGCCGAGCTGCGACAGCTGCGCGGGCGGCACGTTGTACCAGCCGCCGACGAACTGTTCGATGCGGATCGGCACCCGGAAATAGTCGGCCAGCACGCGGCCCAGGTATGCCGCAGACACCGGCCGGTACCGCAGCGCGGTGGCATAGCCCGCCAGCGCCTCGTCGTGGATCGTGCCAGGCGCCTCGTGCAGATCCGCACGCGCGGCACGCTCGCCGATGCCGCCCAGCGACAGCAACAGCGGCAGGTAGTGCCGCGTGCGATCGATCTCATGCTGCATGGGCAGGCGGTATTTCTGCCACGCAAGGTAAAACAGCGCGGCAGCGCGATGCGAGAAGATGTCGAAGAACGCGCGCGGCGCCCGGTCTCGCCGCACGCTTTCGCGCTCCATCACGATTTCGGTGTAGTGCAGCGGCAAGGCGCCCTGCGCGCCCAGCATGCCGAAGAACGCCGGCGTCAGCGCCACCGAATCGAGCTTGCCCGCAGCCACCGCGTCGGCGAATGCGGCATCGTCGTCGAGCGCGTCGGGCGGCAGTCCCGGCGCCTGCAGGCTCTCGATCTCGCTGGGTGGGAACGACAGGCGCAGCGTATTGGGAAAGCGCACGCGCGTAGCCAGCACGTGTTCGGGCGATGCGGTGCGCTGGCGCGGCACCTCGGCGCCATCGACAACATCGACGCCATCGATGCCGTTGGCTTCACCGAGCGCGGACGGGGTGCGCGCCTCGCGCGCGAACTGGTTCTGCAGCAGCCGCACCGCCTGGAAGAAGTGGAAGCGATGCGGCTGCGTCAGCAGCCGTCGCATCACAGAAGGATCGATTCGCCGCTTCGTGGAGCGCATTGGATCAGTTCCTTGCCGGTACGGTGCGAGACGACGACGAGCTGCACAAAGCTGTTCAGATGCACATAGAGCCCGAAAAAATGGTCCATCACGCGGATAAAGCGATGCAGGCCAGTGCCGACGAAGGCATCTTCATCGAGCGTCAGGCGCACCTCCAGCCCGCGCACGAACGTGGCGAATGGCTTGCCCGCCAGCCACTGCGTTGTCGGCCGGTATTCCAGTTGCACCAGGCCGTCGATCTGCCGCGCCGTCACGCCCGCATGGCTGAGATCGTGCAGCCGCAGCATCTCCTTCAATGTCGACAAGCCGTTCTGCACCAGCGATAGATGGTTGAGCGCCAGCAGCGAAATCAGCCGCCATTGCGATTCGCGGCCGCCGGCCAGGCGCATCGACGCCGTGGGCTTGCGCAGGAAGCGGATGGTGCGCGCCGACGACGAGCCCTTCAGCGTAAGGTCGCCTTCGCGGCTGCCAAAGGCCAGGCTCGCCGGCAAATCGCGGTTCGAACACGTGACGTTCAGGCTCAGCGTGCTGGTCTGCGGCACGACGGGATCGAAGTGCAGATCGACCAGCGACAGTTCCGTTTCGAAGCCGGGACTTTTGGCCAGCATGACCGGATTGCGGCGCGCCACCCAATAGCCCTGCGTATCGCCCGGCGTCTCGCCGTGATGGAGCGAGTAGAACGGCCGGAATTCGCCCAGCACCTGCCCCTGCTCGCCCTTGCGCACCAGCGTGACGCGATTGATCGAATACACTTCGTACGAAGACGCCGCCTGGCTGCTGGCGACGACCGGATAGGCCACGCGCGTGTGGTCGAGGTCGATCGGGTCCGCGCTGAGATCGAACAGGTTGACCACCGGCGAGCAATGCTCGCGCAGATGATCGGCGCGCAGGTTCTCCAGCTGGCGCGCGGCGGGCGAATCGGCGCGCAGGTCGCGCAGCACCAGATGCAGCGTGGCACGGCGCACGCCGCACCGGCCCTCGGCATCGACGCCGAACGCGCGGCACAGCGCCTTGAGGTCGATGTCGATGAAGTTGAATTTCTCGGCAAACGCAAAGTGCTCGGTCAGCAGCCGATAGGCCGGATGCGAACGTGCCGGCGTATCGAGCAGCGCTTCGTTTTCGGCATAGCCGACCGGCTTGACGGGCACGTCCTTGAGCCGGTGCCATACACCGGGCAGCTTGCCCTCCACGTAGGCCGCGGCGGTGTGCAAGTGCAGCGCATCGCCGAGCACCGAGATGAATGACGGCTCGCCGTCCAGATACAGGCGCAGCGAATCGAGGCCGACACGGGCGAGATCGCGCTCGGGTCCGGCATCGATCGTGATGCGGATGGCGCCGGTGGCGCCCTTGGGCAGCGACACCGTACGCGGCGCCAGCACCGTGGGATCGTAGCGCGCATCGGCCACCGACACCGGCGACAGCCGGACATCGTAGGCCGTGCGGAAATTGCAGCGGGTGCGGCCGATGTCGCGCGTTTCCAGCATCGATCCGCGCGCGATGGCAATTGGCGCGGTCAGTTTGTCGGTGCCCGCGCTGGCCTCGAAATGCACGATCGAGCAGGACGGAAACGGCCGCAGGTAATGGGGGTACATCACCTCGAGCAGCGAATCGGTCAGCTCGGGGTAATCGTCGTCAAGCTTCTTGCTGATACGCGCGGTCAGGAACGCGAACGACTCGATCATCCGCTCCACATGCGGGTCGTCGCAGTTGTCCGCCGACATGGCCAGCCGGCCGGCAATCTTCGGATAGCGCTCGGCAAAATCGCGCGAATACCGGCGCAGGTAGGCCAGTTCGCGCTCGTAGTATGGGAGAAGCTCTTCCATGAAGTGTGCCAGGCGAGATGGGAAGCCGATGCGGCGCGCCCGCGGTTCAGCCGCGGCCGCGACTCACCGTGTATTGCAGCGTGGACGGCTGAAGCATGGCATCGAACGCAACTTTCTCGCGGGCGGGCCCGACCACGAGCACCGCGGAAATGCCAAAGCACAGGGCATTGGTGGCGCGCTCGCTGATGTCCAGCGATACCACCACGTGCTGCAGGCGCGGCTCATGGCGCTGGATGGCGCGCTTGAGCGAGTCGCAGATGTCCTTGCGATCCTGATAGCTGGCCAGGCTCATGCCTGCGAAATCGTTGAGCCCGTACGTGAGCACCGATCGCCGGCATTCGATCAGTCCATCGAGATCCGCTTCCTGATATGCGATGCGGGTATTCAGCAGCGACTCGATGTCGCGCGCCACGGTCGCCTTCAGCTCTTCCAGCGAGAGGCGCCGCATGGCCGCGGGCAGCGGCGCGCCGGGCTCGTCGTCGCACAGCTTGTCGAGCAGACTCGGTTCAAAGCCCTTGATGGCAGCCATGGCGGTTGCAGACGGACGGCACTGCGGCATGCGCCACGGTGTCGCCCATCACGCTTTAGACCGTGTAGGTCTTGTCGTTCTTGGTCAGGCTCCAGGCGCCCTGCGAATTGCCGCCCTGGTTGCCGCCAATCTTCTGCTGCGTGTACTTCCACTGCACGGCCGCGTACTTGAGCGAGAACACGTCGGTCGGCAGGCCTTCGGTGGCCACCTTGGCATCGACGGCGCCCAGGATGGCGTTCTTCAGCTTGACTTCCAGATACTTCACGCGCTTGCCTTCACCGTCGGCACGCATGAAATCGATGGTCACCTCGTCGAACGTGGTGCCGCCCGATGCGTGCTGATACAGCAGCGGGCTGACCACGTCCATATCCTTGGTGAACACCATCTCACCGTGTTCGCAGCGCTCTGCGGTGTGCCCGCCTGCGGTCGACGCGGTGGCCGAACGCGGCTGCTTGATGCTGTGCGACCAGCTGGTGACTTCGATCCAGTCCTTGTGATCCTTGTCCGCCGATTCACCCTTGATCACCGGATTGCCGAACTTGACGTAGATGTCCTTCATGAGACCCTCTGAGGAATAACGAATTGTTTGCACTGAGACGAAGCGATCTGCCTCACGCGCGGGCCGCCCCGCCGCACCGTGGAGCGCGGCGGGCAATGCCTGCGGTTCCCTTACTGATTGGCGGCCTGCGGCAGATCTGCTACCAGACGCAGCGAGATGGAAAGTTCATCGAGCTGGAAGTGCGGTCGCAGAAAGGCCACCGAGCGGTAAGCGCCCGGCTTGCCTGGGATTTCGGAAACCTGGATCGACGCTTCGCGCAGCGGAAACTGCGCCTTCTGCTCCTGCGATGCGTTGTCATCGAGCAGCACGTACTGCGAGATCCAGCGATTCAGGAAGTTTTCGACGTTCTGCGCCGACGCGAAGCTGCCGATCTTGTCGCGCATCATGGCCTTCAGGTAATGGGCCACGCGCGACACCGAGAAGATGTATTGCAGCTGCGCCGACAGCACCGAATTGGCATTGGCGCTGTCCGTGTTGTATTTCTTGGGCTTCTGCACCGACTGCGCGGCAAAGAACGCGGCGTAGTCCGAGTTCTTGCAGTGCACCAGCGGAATGAAGCCGAGGTCGCTGAGTTCTTTCTCGCGACGATCCGTGATGGCGATTCGGTCGGGCACTTCAGCGCGATCTCGCCGTCGTCGGTCTTGAAGGTATGGGTCGGCAGGTCTTCCACCAGGCCGCCGCCTTCCACGCCGCGGATCGCCGCGCACCAACCGAAGTCCTCGAACGCGGCGGTCAGGCGCGCACCGAAGGCCCAGGCGGCATTGCACCAGAGGTACTTGCCGTGATCGGTGCCATCCACATCCTCGACAAAGTTGAAGCCTTCCACCGACGTGCCGTCCTTCGGGTTGTACGGCAGGCGTCCCAGGAAGCGCGGCATGGTCAGGCCGACGTAGCGCGAATCTTCGGATTCGCGGAACGACTTCCACTTGGCGTATTCGACGGTGTCGAACACCTTGGCCAGATCGCGCGGCTTGCCCAGATCGGCAAAAGTTTCCAGGCCGAACAGTTCGGGCGACGAGGACGCGATGAACGGCGCGTGCGCGGCAGATGCCACGTGCGACATCTGTTCGATGAAGTAAATGTCCTCAGGCTGGCGCGTGATCTCGTAATCGCCAATCAGGGCGCCGAAGGGCGCGCCGCCAAAGGTGCCGAATTCTTCTTCGTAGACCTTCTTGAACAGCGCACTCTGATCGAAATCGATCGCGGTCTTGAAGTCGCGCACCAGGTCGCGCTTGGTGGCGTTGAGCACCTTAATCTTGATCATCGTCCCGGTCTGCGTTTCCTTGACCAGGTAATTCATGCCGCGCCACGTGCTTTCCAGCTTCTGGAATTCCGGCGCGTGCATGACCGACGACAGTTGCGCTGAGATCAGGCGGTCCAGCTCGGCCACGCGGGCATCGAGCGTCGCGGACAGGTTGTCCGACACCACCACGGTGCCGTCCAGCACTTCCTTGACCAGTTCGCCGATGATGTCTTTGGCGCGGGCGTGTTCGGCTTCCGATTTGGCCACGCGGCTCTGGTCGACGATCTGGTCCAGCAGGCTGCCGCCCTCCGCCGCCTGCGCCTGGGGCGCCGCGGCCAATTGCGCGTTACTCATCTTGGCCACCCTTGGGTTCGTTGCCGCTGTGGTTGCCGAGCTTCTGCAGCGATTCGGTGTTGGTCAGCACTTCGCTGAGCAGGTCCTCGAGCTTGTCGTTGCCGGCCAGCTTGTTGCGCAGGTCCGCCAGCTTGGAGCGGGCCTCGAGCAGCTTGCGCAGCGGTTCGATCTGCTCGACCACGGCTTCCGGGCTGAAGTCTTCCAGCGAGCGGAACTTCAGTTCCACGCCGAACTTGCCACCCTCGTCGGTCAGTTGGTTGGGCACCTGGAAGGCCGCGCGCGGTTCCACAGCGGCCATCACATCGTCAAAATTGTCACGATCGACATTGACGAATTTTCGGTCGCGCAGCTTGGGCAGCGCCACCTCGGACTGCCCGGACAGGTCGGCGACCACGCCCACCACGAACGGCAATTCCTTTTGTTCGATCGCATCGCCCTTCTCGACGTCATACGTGAGCTGCACACGGGGCGGGCGCACCTTGGTCAGGCGCTTCTGAACGCTTTCCTTCTTGGCCATCTGATGGACTCCAGTCGTTTCAAACCGACGTTTGGAACGTCGCCGGTTCAGCGCAGCGCGCCAAACGGATCGCCGCCGCGCGCGGCAGGCGCCGCGGTGGCCGCAGGCGCAGGCGCGGTGACGGGCGCGGTGGCAGCTGCCGGCGGGACCGCACCGGTCACGGCATTCGTCGCGGCGCCGGCCGCGGCGTTTGCTGCCTGATTCGCCTGGGCATGAGTCGGGCGCGCCACGGGGCGCCGCTTCACCACGGGCTGGACCTTGGGCTTTTCGTCGGGGAACAGCACCTGCTCGCCCAGCGTCTCGCGCATCATCTTGGCCAGCACCTGCGCGTCGGTCTTCACGTCGCCCGCCAGCGCGCTGTCGTCGCGCAACTCCATCACCGAGCGGCGCGCCACGCGCAGGCCGCTCACGGCCAGGCTGCTCTTGGCCTTGCGGTCCGTGGCATCGCGCTGCAGCGCTTCCTCGGCAGCCACGATGGCCTGCGGGTACTTCTGGTCTGCGTACTGGATCTGCGCGATGCGCGACCACGGCTCTTCACGCGCCGGGTTGTTGCGCGCCACCTGTTCGAACAGGCTCAGCGCCTGCTCTTTCTGGCCGGACGTCAACGCGGCCTCGGCCTGCGACATGCCCTGGTTATAGGAGTCTTCCGACGGTGTACTGGGCGACGTCGAGGCGCAGCCGGCAATCAGCGCAGCGGCGCCAAAGGCGATCAGGGAACGGGTAAAGCGAGTGTCGAGCATGTTTTTGACCGTATCGCAGCTTGGCGTTGGTATGTCCGCGGGACCGGAAGAAAGCCTGAATTCAACAGAATTGTCAGCGGAAATGCAAATGACAATTTAATGAGCAACACGGCCCTATATGCGTTTGAACCTTGGTGTTGGCCCCGATCCGCGGGAATAGTACACTCCACCAACTGTGACTTTCAACACCACATTCCTCGAATTACACACAAAGACCGGTAAAGACGGTTCCGGTCGTATAAGGAACCGTTTGTAAATACGCCATATTTTTCATTTTTACTACATCTACGGCGGATGTTGTTACGAAATGTAACTTCGCGGGGCAACGGGGAAGAAGAGGCCGGGGCATGAGCGTTTCAAGAACTTTGGGCGTTTCGATACGCGTGGGCGCCGCGCTGGCGGCGATTGCCCTGCTGGCGTCCTGCGCAGTGGGAGGCCAGGTACTGGCCGGTGCGGCCAGCGGCGCGCTGGAGGCCGTGGGGCTCAAGCCGTCGAACGTGCCCGAATCGCAGAAACCGCCGCGCCAGGTGCCGCTGCGGCTTTATGCCGGCACCAATCTCAACGCCGCCCGGGACAATCATCCGGCCGCGCTTGTGGTGCGTGTGTACACGCTCAGGGAATCCACCAGCTTCCTGCAGGCGCCCTACGACGCGTTCACCGATCCGGCCCGCGAAAAGCAGGTACTGGGCGCCGAACTGGTGAACGTGCGCGAGATCACGCTGATTCCCGGCCAGCGCTACGAGGTGACCGAGAAGGTGTCGCGTGAAGCCAATGCGCTTGGCGTGGTGGCGCTGTTCCGCAGCCCTGCCGCGCAGCGCTGGAAATTTGCCGTCGATGCGGTCAAGAGCGAGAAATCGGGCGTCACCATCGGCCTGCACGCCTGCGCCATGACGCTGACCGTGGGCGATCCGGTGGCCCCCAGCGACGGCGTGCCGCGCACCGGTCTGAACATGCTGTCTCCGACCGCGTGCAACGCCTAGCGGCGCGGCAGATATCGGCAGCGCCACAGCAGCACAGAAAAGGTAATCGTGAGCTATTCCTCCAAGATCCTCTGGGGCGAAGGACTGTTTCTTCGACCCCAGCATTTCCAGCAGCAGGACGCCTACCATGAGTCGCGCCTGCACACCGCGGTGCGCGCCATCCAGCCCTATGGTTGGGGCGTGCAGCACGCGCGCTTCGATACCGACGCGCTGGCCAGCGGCGTGTTGCGCGCCACGGAGCTGTCGTTGTTCTTTCCCGATGGCGAATGCTATGCAGCGCCGCAGGGCGACGAACTGCCGGCCCCGTTGGTGCTGGAAACGCTGCCCGCCGGCGTGTCCGAGCTGACCTTTCATCTGGCGCTGTATCCGTTGCGCGATGCCGGCGGCAATTACCGCGAAGCCGAGGATGGCGCGCCGTCGTCGCGCTTCGTGGGCGACCAGCGCGACACCGCGGACCTGTTCACCGAGGCCGAGCCCGCAGCCATCACGTATCTGAAGAAGGCGGTAAAGCTCGTGGCGGAGACCGATCCGCGCGAGCAGTTCATCTCGCTGCCCGTGGTGCGCATCCGCCGTACCGCGACCGGCGGCTTCGAGCTGGATGAATCGTTCGTCGCGCCCAGCCTGGCGATCCACGCGTCGGCGGTGCTCTACCAGCGCCTGCTCCGCATGCTCGATGCGCTGCAGGCCAAGGTCAGCGCGCTGTACGGCTTTCATCGCGAGCCGTCGAAGGACATCATCGAATTCCGTTCGGGCGACATCGCGTCGTTCTGGCTGCTGCATACGGCCAACGCCGCCTTCGCCGCGCTGTCGCATCTTTACCACCATCCCGAGCTGCATCCCGAACGCCTGTTTCAGGAAATGCTGCGGCTGGCCGGATCGCTGATGACCTTTTCCAAGGCCTATGCGTTGACCGACCTGCCCGTGTACGACCACGACAATCCGGGCCCGGCCTTCGCGCGCATCGACGGCATCGTCCGCGAGCTGCTCGATACGGTGATTTCCACGCGCTACTTTGCGATCAAGCTCGACGAGACGCGCCCGTCGTTCCATGCCGGCCGCCTTGATTCCGGCAAGATCGACGACAAGACGCGCTTCTACCTGTCCGTATCGGCCGACATGCCCGCCGCGGAACTGGCCGACGCGATTCCGGCGCGTTTCAAGGTGGGCGCGCCCGACGACGTGGAAAAACTCGTGCTGTCGTCGATGCCCGGCGTGCCGGTGAGCTACACCCCGCAGGTGCCGCCGTCCATTCCGGTCCGCCCAGGCGCGTGCTACTTCGCCCTGGAAGCCCGCGGCGCGCTGTATGAACGCATGCTGCAGGCGGGCAACATCACGATCTACACCCCGGCCGGCATCCGGGAACTGAAACTCGAACTGATTGCGGTGACTTCATGAGCGCAACCTCCACCCCTTCGCTGTTTGGCGACACCCATGCGCCCGCTCCTGGCCCGGCGCACGATCCCGCCGATGCCGGCACGCGCCACGCGCGCACGCTGCTGGACATGCTTTACGACGGCTTTTTCATGCTGTTCCTGCTGCGCAACAAGCAGGCGCCGGGCACGGCGGAAGAATTTCTGCAGCGCGTGCGCGCATTCCTCGATGACTTCGACCGCGGCGCCAAGCGCATGAACGTGCCGGCCGAAGACGTGTTCGATGCCAAGTACGCGTTCTGTGCCGCCATCGACGAAACCATCCTGTCGTCGAACTTCCCGATGCGTGCCGACTGGGAGCGTCGCCCGCTGCAACTGGTGCTGTTTGGCGAGCAACTGGCTGGCGAGAACTTCTTCAACAAGCTCGAAGCGCTGCGCGCACGCGGCGCGGCGCGGCTGCAGGCGCTGGAGGTGTTCCACATGTGCCTGCTGCTGGGATTCCGCGGCAAGTACATCCTCGAAGGCCCGGAAAAACTCGCCTACCTGACCGCGCGCGTGGGCGACGAGATTGCCACCATCAAGGGCAAGCGCGCCGCGTTTGCCCCGCACTGGCCGCTGCCCGACAAGGTGGCGCACCAGCTCAAGCGCGAAACGCCGCTGTGGATTTTCGGCGCGGTGTTCGCACTGATCGCGCTGCTGGCGTACCTGGGGCTGTCGACCTCGCTCAACAGCAAGACCAACGATTCGATGCAGGCGTATTCGCAGGTCATCAAGCTGGGGCCGCGTTTTTCGCACCTGACCATCTCATTGCCCTGACACGGGGGCCGCGATCATGAGTCCGACACCCGGCGCCGACACCTCCGCGCCGCAGGCCCTCACCGACGCCCTGCTGGGCCAGGGCTCGCGGCAAATCCAGCTGACCACCGGCCTGCCCGCTGCCGACCTCGTGGTCGAGCGCTATACGGTGACCGAAGCGGTATCCCAGCCGTTCCTATCGAGATCGACTGCCTGTCCACCTCCGCGCACCTGGATACGGCAGAACTGGCGCGTCAGGAAATTACGCTGCGCCAGATGCTGGCCGACGGCAGCTATCGCGCCTGGCATGGCTTTGTGGTCGATTGCGCCAGCCTGGGCGGCGACGGCGGCCTGGCCCGTTACCGGCTGACGGCCGCGCCATGGATCGCGCGGCTGCGGGCGCGGGTCGACTGCTTTGTCTACCAGGACAAGACCGCGCTCGAGATCATCGAGGACCTCTTCAAGGACTACGACGTCGCGAGCTACCAGAATGCGGTGTCCCAGACGCTGCGCAAGCGCTCGATCTGCGCGCAGTATCGCGAGAGCGATCTCGATTTCATGCAGCGTCTGCTGGCCGAGGAAGGACTGTCGTATCGCTTCGAGCATGAGCAGGATGGCGATGGCGGCCACGCGCAGCAGGACGCGCAGGCACGCCACAAGCTCGTGATCTTCGACGCCCGGACCACCGCGCCCGATTGCGCGCAATCG
>Ga0187845_1001312_pt1 | contig 14305 bp, 12 predicted proteins | sample SpaLakP09_SKY_68_FD_134515 | JGI IMG/M metagenome (GOLD analysis project Ga0187845, IMG submission 134515) | Oligotrophic lake water microbial communities from Sparkling Lake, Wisconsin, USA - SP09_SKY_68 | ecosystem: Environmental > Aquatic > Freshwater > Lake | place: USA: Sparkling Lake... | reverse complement strand
CACATTGGCCTTGTTGATGGCGTCGCGGATGCCGGCCAGCGAATTGTTGGTGCTGTCGATGACCACGGTGCCGCTGATCTGGTTGGCGTTCTGCTCGAAGGTCGAGCCGCTGTAGCTGCCGCCCGTGCCGGCCACGAAGCCGGCCGTGGCCGGGCTGGTGCCGCCGATGGTGATGGGGCTCGCGCCCGTCGCCGACAGGGTGACGGTGCTGGTGGTGGTGGTGATCGAGCCGGTGTTGGCCGAGACGGCGTCGGTGCCGATGCCGCCGCTGACGGTCCCGGTGACGGTTTCCGTGACCGACAGGTTGGCGCCGTCGGCCGCGGTAAATTGCAGGGTGCCGTCGGCGGCGCTGCCGGTGAAGGTGATGCCGGCCGCGGCCAGGGCGTCGGTGGTGCCGTTCTGGCCGGCCAGCACGGCATCGATCGAGGCCGCGGTCACGCCGGCGCCGGAGGCCACGCCGTCGGCCTGGGCCGCGATCTGCACCCCGCCCACGGTCAGGGCATAGGTGCCGGTGGCGCTGGTATCGATGTCGCCGAAAGTGGTGGCGCCGCCCGAACCGAACAGGGTGGCCGAGGAGACGGTCGGCTGGGCCGTGGCCGAGACCTTGGTCGTGGTGTTTTTGGCATTGATGGCTTCGGCCAGCGCCTTGGCACTCTTGGTACCCGAATCGGTGGCGATGGCCGTGCCATTGATGGTCAGCGAACCGTTGCTGATGCCGCTGGTGGCCACCCCGGCGCCGAGCGCGGTGCCGGCCAGGCCGAAGCTGCCGCCGCTGGTGGTGCCGAGCTGGAAGGAAATGGTGGAGCTGGCGCCGGCGCCGATGGCGGCCGTGGTGCTCACGCGCCCGGCCGTGGCCAGGGTTTGCGCCTGCGCCATCTGGGTCACATTGATGCGGTAGGTGCCGGGCACGGCCTTGCTGGTGGCCGAGCCGACCAGGATGTCGGTATTGGTCGAAAGCGAACTGTTGGACTGGAAGCTGGAGATCGAGGTCAGGCTGGACAGCGAGCCCTGGAAGCCGCTGATCCCGCCCGAGAGCGTACCGAGGGCCGACAGCTTGGCGTTATAGCTGGCGACCTTTTTGTCCATGACAGCAAGCGGCGCTGCTTCGACAGCCATGAGCTTCGAAATAATGCCGTTTACATCGATAAGACCGGACCCAATGCCAGGTGACGAGATACCCACTTTTTTCTCCAGACGAAAACAACAGTATGAGACATTATCGGCAAAATCAAACAGGACTTGAGAAGGGGTTTTATGGGCTACTTCCGGTAGAAAGTATTGCCTACAGTATAGCCCGAGGGGGCCAGGGGAGCGCACGGTAGGGGGAGCGCAAGGGCGAGCGCGTCCCGGCTGGCGAAGTGGCCTTCGTCAGATGCTGCAATCCCGGGGCGTGGCCGCCGCAGGAGGGAAAAAAATCTACGCGGTCTGCTTGATCAGCAAGCCCTGGACCGTGTCGAGCGCCTTCGAAATTTCCAGCGCTTCGGGCGTGGGAATCTGGCGTATCACTTCCTTGGTTTTCTGGTCGACCACTTTCACGATGGTGCGGTTGCTGTCGCTGTCGACCGAGAACACCAGGTCTTGCGACAGGGTTTGCAGCGACTTGTTGATATTGGCGACGGCTTCCTTGACTTCATCCTGGGTGGGAACGGCTGCGGCCTTGGCCACGGCGGCCTTGGTTTCTAGCGGTGCCGCTGCCACGCGGGCCTGGGGGGCGATGTTCGCGCCTTCGCCTGGCGTCACGGGTGACCTTGCCGGCGGCGAGCTGATAGCCTGAATGCTCATGATGCTTCCTTTGTGAAAATTCCCCGGCTGAAAAATCAGCCGGGGAACCGGGTCCGGAACTAGTTGTAGCTTGCGCTAGTTCAGCTCGGTTTAACCACGCAGCAGGGCCAGCACGCCATTCGGCAGCGAGTTAGCCTGAGCCAGAATTGCCGTACCAGCTTGTTGCAGGATCTGGCCGCGGGTCAGGTTGGCCGTTTCCGAAGCGAAGTCGGTATCCTGAATGCGGCTACGTGCGGCAGAGAGGTTTTCCGAGGTCGTTTGCAGGTTGCTGATGGTCGAAGCGAAGCGGTTCTGGACAGCACCGAGCGAAGCGCGGTTGCTGTTGATCGAGGTCAGCGCCGCGTCGATGGTGGCGATTGCGGCATTCGCGCCTTCGGTGGTGCTGATATCGATCGCCGACACTGCCGACAGGGTCGAACCTTCCGAACCGTTCACCAGGGTGGTGGTGTCGGAGCTGACGGTGAAACCGGACGAGGACGAGAAGCTCAGTTCGCCGCCGACGACAACGCCTTCCGAGCCGCCGCCGCCAATGCCGAGGGTGATCGAGGTAGCCGATTCAGCGCCGGTGGCGGTGAAACCGTCCAGGCTCTGGCCAGCGGTGGTGTTGGTGTTCTCGATCTTGATGTCGTCGCCGGTGGCGCTGGTCAGGACCAGGCCGCCTGCCTTGTCAGCCGTTGCGGTGATGCCGGTGGTGCCGCTCTGTGCGTTCACAGCCTGGGCGACTGCGCCGAGGTCGTTGCCGTCAGAAACAGTTGCCGAGATCGTCACTGGGGCCGTTGCAGCATTGGCGCCAGCGAGCTTGAAGGTGAAGCTGCCTTCGCTTGCTGCGGCATTCTGCAGGGTCACGGTGGTTTTGGCAGTGGCGGTGACACCGGTGCTCGACGCCACGCCGTTGACCTGGGCAGCGATCGCCTTGGCCGAGGCGTTGACGGCGATGGTCAGGTCCGAGGTCGAACCGTTACCGGCGACGGTCAGGGTCTGGGCATCGGTGTTGTTTACTTGCGTGGCGATCGTGGTGCCGGCGACTGCGGTGCTGATCGACGATGCGTCGGTGCGGGAAGCAACCAGGTTGTTACCGATGTCGGTCGACTTGGCCGACTGGATGCCGACCGAGATGGTCTGGTTGGCGTTGGCGCCGACCTGGAACTGGGCATTGGTCAGGGTGCCGTCGAGGACGTTCTGGCCGTTGAACTGGGTCGTGTTGGCGACGCGGTTCAGTTCCTGGGTCAGTTGCAGCGTTTCGCCTTGCAGCGAAGCACGATCTGAAGTGGAGTTGGAGCCGTTAGCAGACTGCACTGCCAGTTCACGCACACGTTGCAGCAAATCGCCAGCCGTTTGCAAGCCGCCCTCAGCCGTTTGAGCCAGCGAGATACCGTCGTTGGCGTTACGTACTGCCTGGTTCAGACCACGGATCTGCGAAGTGAAACGCTCGGAAATTGCCAGTCCTGCAGCATCGTCCTTGGCGCTGTTGATGCGCAGGCCGGACGAGAGACGTTGCAGGGAAGTCGCCAGCGAACCTTGGGAAACGTTCAGGTTACGCTGCGAGTTCAACGAGGCGATATTGGTATTGATATTTGCAGCCATTTTAATTCTCCTAACTGGTATTTCGGGGTGGGCTACGTGCCGCTGTTCACCTTGGTCTGCCTCGCTGCTCCGAGACAATCAAACCGCAGTTGAAGCTGGTAACGGTGCATGCTGGAAAAAGTTGATGGCAGAAAACTTAAATAAACCGTGTTTTTCACTCTCAAGTTTCACGAAAGCCACCCCGCTAAACGACAGCGTTTCGGCTTTCTTTAGGGTGAAAATAATTTTATTTTTGCCATCGCGAGCTTGGCGAACCGGCATGAAAAAAGGCTCGCCGAAGCGAGCCCTTTATGTTTTTGCCATGCTTGCCCCTGGCTAGTCCGCCACCACCACCCGGTTCTTGCCGGTCTTCTTCGCTTCGTACATGGCCTTGTCGGCGCGCTTGACCAGGGCCGCCTGGTCTTCATTGGGCAGGCGCAGGGCCACCCCGGCGGAAAAGGTGATCAAGACCTTTTCGTTATCGTGCAGGAAAAACTGCTTGGTCAGCTCGCGCTGCAGGCGCGTCATCGTTTGCGATGCCGCCTCGACCGTGGTCTCGGGCAGCAGGATCAGGAATTCCTCGCCGCCGAAGCGGGCGATCACATCCATCGAGCGGATGGTGTCCTTGACGATGCGCACCAGGTGGCGCAGGGCGCCGTCGCCGGCCAGGTGGCCGTGGGTATCGTTGAGGCGCTTGAAATCGTCCAGGTCCAGCATGGCGATGCACAGCGGGGTGCCGCGGCGGTCGGCGCGCGCCGTTTCGCGCTCGAACACATCGTCCAGGCCGCGCCGGTTCAGGCTGCCCGTGAGCTGGTCTTCGCGCACCAGCTCGCTCATATGCTGCAGTTTCGCTTCCAGGCTGTGGATGCGCTGCTCGGCTTCCTGCACTTCCTGGCGCGCGGCGATCATGCGGTCGCGCGACTTGAGGGCCTCGGTCTGCACCAGGCGCGTTTCCTGCAGCACTTCGTCGAGAATGCTGTTGAGTTCCTTGATATTGTTGGCGTGGCTGATCTTTTCGGAAAAGCCGCCGATTTTCTCGTGGAAGTCGCCGGTCGAGGTGGCCACCGAGCTCAGGCGGTCGATGAAGGTCATCATCATGTTCTTGACCGTCAGCTTGACGTCCGACAGGCTGTGCTTGAGCTGGCTCTGCTTGTAGATGACTTCCTTCAGGCTGCGGGTGGCGTCTTCCAGCGCGCGCTGGTCGATCGGGCCGGCGATCAGGTCTTGCACCGAATCGATCTGGCCGCGCAGCCAGCTGTCGTCGTCCAGCAGTTCGCTGACGTTTTCCAACAGCAGCCTGAACAGGCGCAGCAGCAATTCCTGCTGCTCGGCCACGTCGCCGCTCTTGATTTCAATTTGATAACACAGCTGCTTGAGGCGGACCGCGATCTCGTTCAGGGCCTCGTCCGTGTGCGCCAGCTTGACCGCCGCGCCCAGCGCTTCGGCTTCGGCCACCAGGGTGGGCGAGCCGGTGAGCAGGGAAGCGACCGCGAAGCTCAGCGTGCGGCTGAGCAGGTCGCGCAATTGTTTGGCATCCTGGTTGTCGCCGGGCATGGCCAGCTCGATCGCGCCCGGTTTCTTGAATGGCTTGTCGACCAGCAAGGCCAGGTTGCGCGCATAGCCTTCCCAGTCGCGCGCCTTGACGGCCCGCGTCAGCCGGCGGCCGATGTCGGCCAGGTCGCCCGGGGAATCGGTGAGCTTGCCGGCGAAACCGGTCAGCATGGTTTCGGCGCCGGTATCGGGCTTGGGCTCAGGCTTGAGCTCGGACGCGGGCGCGGCCGGCGTGTCGGCGATGCCGGCGATTTCATTGTAAATGACCCGGTACGATTCCGGGGTCGGCGCGATGCGCCGGGTGGCCAGGCGGCGGAAGGCTTCGCGCGCGATCTCGGCCGGGTTGTCGGTGGCGGCGCCGGGAGCCGGCGCGGGCGGTTTAGCGGGAGTCGTTGCCATGGTGGAGCACGTGCCTTGGTCGGAATGGATTGCCTTCATGATAACCGTGTTGGCGCTCCTGCATCCCGCAAAGGAAGGATGCAAAAGGTGCTTACTTTATAGCATTAATCGCTGCCGCGGGGTAGGTAAAAAGTGTTACTCGATCAACTGGTTCTTGATCGCGTAATGGGTCAGCTCGGCGCTGTTCTTGAGCTTCATCTTGACCAGCAGGCGGGAGCGGTATTCGCTGATGGTTTTCACCGACAGCGACAATTCCTGGGCGATGGTGCTGACCGTCTTGCCCGAGGCGATCATGGTCAGGGTCTGGTATTCGCGGTCGGACAGGGTGTCGTGCAGGGCCACGTCGTGGTCTTCGCCGACGGCGATGGCCAGTTCCTGGGCCAGGGCGGCGCTGACGTATTTCTGGCCGGACGCGACCTGGCGGATGGCCGTGACCAGTTCGCGCGGGGCGCTCTGCTTGGTCAGGTAGCCGGCCGCGCCTGCTTTCAGGGAGCGGATGGCGTACTGGTCTTCGCGGTGCATGGACAGCATCAGCACGGCGATGTCGTGGTTTTCCTTGTGCACCTGCTTGAGCACGTCGATGCCGCTGCGGTCGGGCATGGAGATATCGAGCAGCATCACATGGCATTTGGCCTTGCGAAACAGCTTGATGGCGTCCAGTCCGTTTTCGGCCTCGCCGGCGACGATGATGTCGGGCACTTCGGCCAGGATCTGCTTCAATCCTTCGCGCACGATGGCGTGATCGTCGGCAATAAAGACACGGATGATGGCTTTTTCAGTCATTGTTGCGGTCGTTCAAGTGGCTGCGGGCTCTATTATCGTTGGTCTTGGCGAAGTCAGCTTGATTTTGATGGTCACCAGTGCGCCGCCTCCCGGCGCTTCGGACAGGGCCATGGTGCCGCCCAGGGCGCGCGCCCGTTCGTTCATGCCGCGCAAGCCGAAGGAGCCGGCCTTGCTGCGGTCGGCCTGCTGCACCCCGCGCCCGTTGTCGGCGATGGTCAGCACGATGTGGTGGCGAAAACGCTGCAGGCGCACGGTCACGACGCTGGCCCGGGCATGCTTGGCGATATTGGTCAGGGCTTCCTGGAAGATGCGGAACAGCGCGGTCGCATGGTCCAGGCTGAGGTCGATTTCCTTTTCATTGCTGGCAAAGCTGCAGGCGATGCCATTCTGCTTTTCGAATTCCTTGATCTGCCATTCGAGCGCCGCCACGATGCCGAAGTCGAGCATGGAGGGGCGCAGGTCGAGCGAAATGCGGTGCACCGATTCGATGGTGCGGTCGACCAGGGAATCGACATAGGCGGCCCGTTCGGCCAGCTGCGGCTGGTCGGGCGGCAGGCGCTGGGCCAGCATGGCCAGGGCCATCTTGATGGCGGTCAGGTTGCCGCCCAGGTCGTCGTGGATTTCGCGCGCGATGCGGGTGCGTTCCTGTTCCTTGACCTGCTCGATGTGGGCGGTCAGCTCGGCCAGGCGGGCGCGCGAGCGGGTCACTTCGAGCTGTTCGAGCTTGCTCGCCGTGATATTGGTCATGATCCCTTCCCAGTGCACCGCGCCGGGCGGGTCGGGGAGGGGGCGCGGGGTCGAGCGCAGGTTGATCCATTTCTGGTCGTTGTATTCGTGGATCCAGATGCGGCCTTCCCAGTTCCAGCCGGCCAGCGCGCTGGCCGAGGCGGCCATGGCATCGAGGTAGCTCTTGCGGTCGTCGGGCAGGATCAGGGCCAGGAAGCGGTCCGGTTCGGCCTGCAGTTCGGCGGCCGCGATGCCGAGCAGGGCGGCGCAACCGTCGGACAGATAGGGAAAGGCGACGCGCCCGTCGGCGTACAGGATGAACTGGTACACCAGGCCCGGCGAATTGCTGACGAAGGCTTGCATGACGTCAGCGATGGTAGGCGAGACATTACTCATGCCCGGAATCATACTATGAGCGGCGGCGCGCGCGCCACATGGCCAGCAGGCGGCGCACCACGCGCAGGGGATGGGCGGCGTGGCGCCCGCCGGGCAGGCGCTGGCGGATGCGGGCGCGGACATCGCGCGCCAGGCGCTTGATGCGGCGCGCCACCATGCTGGCATAGCGGTAGGCGGTGGTGGCGCGCAGGCGGCCGAGCCAGCGGTCCTTGAGCGCCATGAAGCGGTCGTGCCAGCGCGCGAACCAGGCAATGGTGAGCAGGCGCGGGCGGGTGATGAAGTAGATGCGGGCCACGGCGGCCGCGCCGCCCAGCTTGGCGAAGATGAGCGCCAGCACGCCGCTGATGGCATAGCCGTGGGCAATCGCCATCAGGGCCAGGATCTTGACCGGGAACAGCAGGATGGCCGGCAGGGCGAACAGGCACAGGGCGCCGTACGGGGGCAAGGCGGCGATCCGCCTTTCCAGCGACGCCAGCGGCGGCCAGGCGGCCAGGGCGCGCATGAAGCGCGCGCCCGTGTCCCAGAACCATTCTTCGATCAACAGCAGCAGCGCCGCCAGGTAGACCAGCGGCGTCAATAGCCAGGCTCGCAATCGGATGGGGCGTTTCATTGATTTCATGATACTGGAAATATTGTGCTGGCGGCAATCTGGTATCGCCCGGACAGGATGGCGCAGCGCCGTTACAATGTCCTGATGAACAAAGCATTTGTCAAAGAAGCGGACAACGAAGACGACGAGGAAGCGCTGGCCCTCGCGCGCGCCATTCCCGCCGGCGCCAAGAACTATATTACCCCGCTGGGTTACCAGCGCATCAAGGACGAGCTGCTGCAATTGATCGATGTCGACCGCCCGGAAGTGGTGCGCATCGTGCACTGGGCCGCGTCGAACGGCGACCGTTCCGAAAACGGCGACTATATTTACGGCAAGCGCCGCCTGCGCCAGATCGACGGGCGCATCCGCTTTCTCACCAAGCGCATGGATGCGGCCGAGGTCGTCGATCCGACTGTGCACCATGGTAACGACCAGGTGTTCTTCGGCGCCACGGTGCGCTACGCCAATGCGGCGGGGGAAGAGCACACGGTCACCATCGTCGGCATCGACGAGCTCGACCCGCTGAACGGCAAGATCAGCTGGGTCTCGCCGGTGGCGCGCGCGCTGACCCGCGCGCGCGAAGGCGACCTGGTGACGCTGCAGACGCCGCTCGGGCCCGAAGAGCTCGAAGTGCTCAGCGTGGATTACCCGGCGCCGGCCGCGGACTGATTTCTTATCTTTATAGCGAGTTGTTGATGTCGATCGTTCACAGCAGCCTGAATCACTATCTGCGCATTCCCCTGGCAGCCGAAGTCCATTCCCGTCCCTCGCTGCGCCTGCTGGGGCCGGAAACCCTGACCCACCTGGCGGTGTACACCCGGGAAGGCGAGCAGTCGTCCTTCCAGCACGAGCTGCTCACCGAGCTGTGCCTGTATTTCGGCGTGTCCGGCCCCAACCTGGACGCCAAGTACTATTTCCACGATTTCGGCACCTTCCGCCTGCAGTGGGAATCGCACACCGAATTTGCCACCTACACCTTCGCCGAACACCGCGAGCTGGCCGCGCCGCTCGAACAATCCTTCGACCAGGTGCCGCTGCGCCACATTCCGGAAAAATGGCTGCACAGCCTGAACGGCACCGTGATGGCCGCCACCCATGTGGCCCTGAACGAGAGCGACGCCACGCTGGACGACATGCGCAAAGCCTTCGCCGGCAACTTGCTGGTGGGCAGCGACAGCCAGAGCCTGGCCCGCCTGTGGACCGATTTCGCGATCGCGCCGGACGGCTTCGGCCGCATCATCGTGCAAGACCTGGGCATGCAGTACCAGCAGGCCGGGCGCCTGGTGCAGCGCATCCTGGAGGTGGAAACCTATCGCATGATGGCGCTGCTGGGCCTGCCGCACGCCCAGCTGGCCGGGCCGGCGCTGAACGCCATCGAAACCGAGCTGGCGCGCCTGTCTGCCGGCATGACGGACGGCGTCGACGGGGTGGCGCCGGACACGCCGAACGATGAACGCGAGCTGCTGCAAAAGATCACCTCGCTGGCCGCGCGCATGGAAAAGCTGGCGCTGGAAAACAGCTACCGCTTTGCCGCCTCCAAGGCGTATTACCGCCTGGTGCAGGCCCGCATCGAGGAATTGCGCGAAACGCGCATCCCGGGCGTGCCGACCGTGCGCGAATTCATGGACCGCCGCCTGGCGCCGGCCATGAATACCTGCGAATCGATCGTGCGGCGCCAGGAAGCGCTGGCCGAACGGATAGGCCGCACCAATGACTTGCTGCGCACGCGGGTGGGTATCGTGCAGGAGCAGCAGAACCGGCGCATCCTGGAATCGCTCAATACGCGCGCCGCCCAGCAGCTGCGCCTGCAGCAGGCGGTCGAGGGCTTGTCGGTGGTGGCCATTTCCTACTATTCGATCGGGCTGGTCAGCTATGCGGCCAAGGCCTTGAAAGTGGCGGGTTATCCGGTCAATCCCGACATCGCGACCGGCATCATGATTCCCGTGATGGTGGCGGCGGTGTGGCTGGGATTGCGCAGGATGCACCACCAGGTCGTCAAGAACTGAAGCGTGAGCGGTCGGCGTTCGCTTGCATCTCGGCTTGGCATTGACCAAACTAATTAAACTTAGTTGAATCGGGTGCCGCCATGTTCACGATCAATATTCACGAAGCCAAGACCCATTTGTCGCGACTGGTCGAAGCCGCCGCCAAAGGGGAGTCGTTCATTATCGCCAAAGCTGGCAAGCCGCTGGTCAAGGTCATGGCGCTCGACGCACCGGTTTCAGCGCAGCGAAGGCGCGTGGGATTCCTGGCCGGCCAGATCGCCGTGCCCGACGATTTCGACGCGATGGGTCGGGTCGAGATCGAAGCGCTATTCGGCGGAGAATGAAACTCTTGCTCGACACGCATTTGCTTCTGTGGGCTGCCGGCGACCCCGGCCGGCCCGACTTCCAGGCCGACTCGCGCGTGTTACGCCGGGGACTGCTCGACAATGGCTACAGCGAGCTGCCGATCACAAGCGAACATGCTGTGACGGTCGAAGGTCTGCCGCCCATCCACAAAGATCCTTTCGATCGCATCCTTGTCGCGCAGGCAACAGTGGAAGGGATCACCCTTCTTACCGCGGACGCAGTGGTCAAACAGTATCCAGGGCCCATTCGACTTGTCTGACCGGCGGGAGCGGGCTGCTAGCCACAGCTGGCACCAGCGACGGCGACATTTGACATCAACGCATGAAAAACTGAATCCAAAAGCGCGTATGCGGCGAATAAGTGGTCATCCAGACCATTTTTTCGCACGCACATGAACGCACATGCCAGCCTGACCGCCATCCTTTTCCTGTCCGCGCCGCTGGCGCTGGCCGAGCCCGATCCCATCCCGACCGTCGTGGTGGCCGCCTCCCGCATCAGCCAGCTCGGCATCGCCGACTCGGCCAACGCGGGCGTGGTCACCCGCCAGCAGCTCGCGGCACGCACCGTGTACCGGCCCGGCGAACTGCTCGAAGCGACGCCCGGGCTGATCGTCAGCCAGCACAGCGGCGAAGGCAAGGCCAACCAGTTCTACCTGCGCGGCTTCAACCTGGACCACGGCACCGACCTTCGCACGACGGTGGACGGCATGCTGGTCAACCAGCGCAGCCATGCGCACGGCCAGGGCTGGACGGACATGAATTTCCTGATTCCCGAACTGGCCAGGCGCCTGGAATACCGCAAGGGGCCCTACCACGTGGACGAGGGCGACTTTGCCGCCGCCGGGGCGCTGGCCGTGCGCTATGCCGACACCCTGCCGGAAGGGATAGCCAGCCTTGGCCTGGGCCAGAACGGCTTCCGGCGCGCGCTGCTGGCCGGCTCGCAGGGCAATCTGCTGTACGCGCTGGAAGTGTTTCACAACGACGGCCCTTTCACGCGCGGCGACGACTACAACAAGGTCAACGGCGTGCTGCGCTACAGCGGCAAGAACTTCCATGTGGCGGCCATGGCCTACAAGGCGCGCTGGAATGCGACCGACCAGATTCCATTGCGCGCGGTGGCCGATGGCCGCCTCGGCAGGTTCGACGCCGTCGACAACAGCGACGGCGGCAATGCGCACCGCTACAGCCTGTCGGGCGAATGGCGCGGCGACGCGTCGAAGGTGAATGCCTATGTCGTGGCTAACCGGCTGGACCTGTATTCCAACTTCACCTACTTCCTGGACGATCCGGTCAATGGCGACCAGTTCAGCCAGCCGGACCGGCGCGTGACGTCGGCCTTCAACGCGGAACATCGCTGGGGCGACCTGCGCGTCGGCCTGCAGGTCCAGAACGACAATATCCACAATGGCTTGTACAAGACGGTGGCGCGGCGCCGTATCGCCACCACGCGTGAAGACCACATCGTTGAAACCAGCGCCGGCCTGTTCGCGGAACACGGCATGCGCTGGACCCCGTGGCTGCGCACGGTGGCGGGCCTGCGCTACGACCAATATCGCTTCGACGTGGGGGCTACCAGCACCGCCGGCAAGGCCAGCCCGGCGCTGAGCATGATCTTCGGGCCATGGAAGTCGACCGAGTTCTATGTCAATGCGGGGCGCGGCTTTCACAGCAACGACGCGCGCGGCACCACGGACGGCGTGACGCCGCTCGCGGCGGCGACCGGCGTGGAGTTGGGGGTGCGCAGCGAAGCGGTCGAGGGGCTGCAAAGCACGTTCTCGCTGTACCGGCTGGACTTCGATTCGGAACTGGTGTTCGTGGGCGACGCCGGCACCACGGAAGCGGGCGGGGCAAGCCGGCGCACCGGCTTCGAATTCTCGAACTACTACAAGCCGAACCGCCACATGACGATCGACGCGGACGTGGCGTTCGCACGGGCGCGCTTTCTGAACGGCGAGCGCATTCCCGGCGCCGTGGAAGGCGTGGCCTCGCTGGCGCTGGCGGTCGATGACGTGGGGCCGTGGTACGGGGCGCTGCAGCTGCGTTACTTCGGTCCGCGCCCGCTGATCGAGGATAACTCGGTGCGCTCGCGTGCCACGTCCACGCTCAATGGCCGCATCGGCTACAAGATCGGGCGCCGCATGAAGATCGAACTGGAAGGCTTCAACCTGGCAAACCGGCGCGATTCGGCGATCGATTATTTTTACGCCTCGCGCCTGCAGGGCGAAGCCCAGGCGCGCGACGACGTCCATTTCCATCCGGTCGAATCGCGCTCGTTCCGGGTGACGCTCAGCGCCGCGTTCTGACTACTTCGCAGCTTTCAGCTTGTCGAGTTCGGCCTGCAGTTCGGCCATCCTGCGCCCGGCGCCGTCGCGAAAGCGCGGTTCCGCGATGGCGTCGACCATCGGTTTCATGGCCATCAGCTGCGCGGTCAGGAGGGCCTGGTCGGCTGGCACGGCGATATCGGGCGCGACGCCCGTGCCTTCCCAGTTGGTCTTGGTGACCGGGTTGATGGCGCGGCCGCTCGGAATGAAGGTCACGAAGTGCTCGCCCGTGCGCCGTCCGCCGCCCGGGTTGGCGCCGCCACCCGTGGTTTCGCCGACGATGATGGCGCGCTTGAGGTGCTTCAGGTTGTAGGCGAATTCTTCTGCTGCCGAAAAGGTGCGCTTGCTGGTCAGGATGTACACCGGCTTGTCTTTGCCGTAGCGGATACCCTCGACGGCCGGATCGGTATGGAAGGAATCGGTCTTGTTGCGGGCGCGCCAGTACAGGTCGTTCAGGTGGATTTTTTCTGCGCCGAACAGGTAGCTGCTGATCAGGGCCACCATCTGCGGCGAGCCGCCGCCGTTGCGGCGCAGGTCGATGATGAGTGCGTCGGAATCGGCCAGGGCCGACATGAATGCGGCGACCGTTTTGGCGCCGCCTTTGGCATCGCCGAAGGAGCGCAGTTCGAGATAGCCGATGTTGCCGTCGAACTTCTCCATTTTGGCCAGGCCGAAATTCATCCAGCGCCCGAAGGCGAGGCGGCGCGCGTCCTGGGCCGGATCGGGCTTCTCGTCGCCGGCACGCGGAACTTCCGGCGGCAGCTTCTCGGGGACGAAGTTGACGCGGATATGCAAGTCCTTGCTGACGGCCTTCATCTGCGTGCCCAGGGTGGCCGCAAAGTGCTGCGCTTCGGTGATGGCGTCATACTCGCCCGCCTTTTCGCGTGCGCGCAAGTCCGCGATCATTTTTGCGGCGACATCGGGAAATACATAATGCTCGGTCAGCTGCGTGGCCATCTCGTTGATCGCCTGCTTGCGCATGGCGGCATCGATGGTCATGTCGGGGCGGGGCTGGGCGGTGGCGCTGAAGGCTGCCGACACGAGCACGGCGAGGACGCTGAAACGGCGAAGGGAAAATGTCATTGCGGTCCTTGAATCGGGCTGGTTGAAAAAATGGCTAGCGCCGCTTGAGCAGTTCGGAGACCGTCACGAAGCGATAGCCTTGTCGTTTGAGTTCGTCGATCACGCCCGGCAGCGCCGCGCGCGACGGTCCACGCGCCTGGTACATCACATGCATCAGGATGATGGAGCCAGGCCGGGCCTGTTCGCCCACGAAGCGCACGATCTTTGCCGGGTCGCGCCCGATGTCGTCGGACTGCTCGGGGTCGACGTCCCACATCACCGTGGTGATGGCGCGGCTCTCGAGATACCAGGGAAGGTAGAACAGCTTCTTGCCGTGGGGTGGACGGAAGGTGAGCGGGCCCGTGTAGCCGGCCGTGCGCAGCGCCAGTTCGCTGCGTTCGACTTCCGCGCGGATGTCGGCGGCAGGCATGAAGACCAGGCGCTTGTGATGGTATGAGTGGTTGCCGATCTCGTGGCCGGCCGTGTAGATGGCTTTCACCGAGTCGGGACTGGTGGCCGCTTCGCGGCCGGTGAGGTAGAAGGTGGCCGGCACGCCCTTGTCCCTGAGGACCTGGAGTACTTCGCGCGTGAAGGCGGGGGTGGGGCCGTCGTCCAGCGTGAGCGCCACCACCTTGTCGGTGGTGTCGATCCGGTGAACCAGGTCGCCGGCGACCTGGAAAGTGCGCGCATTACCGAGTTTCCAGCCGCCCGCAAGGACAAGCAGCAGCACGACGGCGCCTGCAAGAAGGCGCTTCAACTGCGCTCGCGTTCGACCCGGGT
>Ga0187845_1001307_pt1 | contig 14341 bp, 15 predicted proteins | sample SpaLakP09_SKY_68_FD_134515 | JGI IMG/M metagenome (GOLD analysis project Ga0187845, IMG submission 134515) | Oligotrophic lake water microbial communities from Sparkling Lake, Wisconsin, USA - SP09_SKY_68 | ecosystem: Environmental > Aquatic > Freshwater > Lake | place: USA: Sparkling Lake... | reverse complement strand
TGTGACTTTGGCTCAGACAGTGGCATCGGCTTGTGATGTGGCTGGGATCCAATTGGGATTTGTCTCTTCGGGCTGTATTTACACTGGGGCGAAAGTTCGGCGTGAGTGTGGCACGTGGGCGGTGGAGGATAACCTTACTGAGCCACTAGTTAGCGAACTACTGTCCCAGCGATCGGAACGTGTTGCAGGCTTTAGCGAGAGTGATGAACCCAACTTTAGCTTTAGCCATAATAACTGCAGTTTTTACAGCGGAACTAAAGCTTTGGCCGAAGAAGTGATGAAAGGATTTCCGGACTTTTACGTATGGCGTTTACGCATCCCATTCGATGAGTTTGATGGCCACCGTAACTACCTCTCTAAAGTACAACGCTACGCCAAGGTGTACCAGAACTGGAATTCGATTAGTCACCGGGCTGATTATGTTGGGGCATGTCTTGACACCTGGCTTCAGAAAGCACCGGGTGGAGCTTACAATGTGGTCAATCCAGGGTATGTTTCGACTCAATTAGTGGTAGAGAAAATTCGTTCACGCCTTCTCCCCAACTGGAATCCCACCTTTTGGCAAAGTGACGATGAGTTCTATCGTTTCGGAGCGGTCACCCCACGTTCCAACTGTATTTTGGACCCCTCTAAACTTGTTGCAGCTGGCATTAAAATTCGTTCAGTGGGTGAGGCGCTAGAAGATGCTTTAAACCGATGGGTTTCGGAAAAGAAGGGATGAAGCGCTGCCTAGTGACTGGGGGGGCTGGATTTATTGGCTCTGCCATGGTCCGGCATCTTCTTTGCGGCGAAGAGGGTGCCTTCGTTGTCGATCGCGTGGTGGTGCTGGACAAGCTGACTTATGCAGGTCGACGGGAGAACCTCGCGGAGTGTGGCCACGATCCCCGTTTTCGTTTCGTCCAAGGGGACATAGCAGATTCTAATCTGGTCGGGAATTTGCTGGAGGAGGAAGGGCTCGATACGGTGTTTCATCTTGCGGCCGAGTCCCATGTGGATCGGTCGATCGAGGGACCGGAGGCCTTTATCCAAACAAATTTGGTCGGGACCTATCGCCTGCTTGAGGTGGCTCGTGAGCATCAGAAAAAAATGAAAAACGGACAGGACTTTCGTTTCTTGCATGTTTCAACTGACGAGGTGTTTGGCTCCCTCGGGCCAAAAGATCCTGCCTTCACGGAAATGACCCCTTATCGCCCGAACAGCCCATACTCTGCCAGTAAGGCCGGCAGCGATCATCTGGCTCGGGCTTGGTATCACACCTTTGGACTGCCGGTGATCATCACGAACTGCTCGAATAACTATGGCCCCAGGCAGTACCCGGAGAAGTTGATTCCAGTCATAATCCTAAAGGCGCTGGCGGGAGAGAAACTGCCTGTTTACGGGGATGGATCGAACATCCGGGATTGGCTGTTTGTGGATGACCACGCCCGAGGCCTGGCGACCGCCTGTTTCCGTGGTGGGCCTGGGGAGTCGTACAACTTTGGAGGGCGGGCGGAGGTTTCGAATCTTGAGTTGGTGAAGAACCTGCTTTCGATTCTAAGGGAGTTGGGACATGAGCAGGCCACAGAGAAATTAATATCTTTTGTAAAAGATCGCCCAGGACACGACAGGCGCTATGCGATTGACGGAGCGAAAAGCGAGCGGGAACTGTGGTGGCGACCACAAAAAAACCTTACTTCGGGACTGCGTGAGACAGTTAAATGGTATCTAAGTCATCCAAATTAGATCAGTCACTTGAAGAGTTTAGGCAGAGAGATTGGATGAGAACAACTGCCTTATGGATAATAATTCACCTAGGGCAAGCGTGAATCCCGTGTATCGCGACTTTCGGGCTGGCGACGTGAGCCACAGCTTGGCCGACATCAGCAAAGCCGCTAGAGAATTTGGCTACTAGCCTACCCAGCATATTGACGAGGGGATGAAAGTAGCAATGGAAGGGTATGTGCAGAACCTGACAAAATCAGCCATTCGGTATTGAAAGCGGATATGAATTTTTCTATCCATCCTCTGTGTGCCGTTCAGTCGAAACAAATTGCGGACGGCACACGTATCTAGTAGTTGTGTATGGCGTTTGCGGGAGCCAAAGTTGGTGCGAACTACAACCGAGGTTTTATAGAAATGCCTCAATCACACTTTACAATAAGCCACAAGGTTTCTTAGATGCGAACTTATGGGTAAGTTATACTAACTTAAAGACTGAGAGATAGAAATGGCAAAAATACAAATTGGTGGTGCTGGTGGGGCTCCTGCGAATGGATTTATTAAGTCTCTCAGAGAGTCTGGCAGAGGTGACTACCTGATTGGGATGTCATCCGGTGTTTCAGACCTTTTTCTTGCAAACGTTGACGAAAAGTATCCGATTCCAGAGGCATCAGATTCGTCCTATAGCGATGTACTATTAAGGATGCTTTCGAAAACCAGGCCGGATTTTATCCATCTGCAAAACGATTACGAAGTTAGGGCTGTTTCTCGCCTTCGTGATCAAGTTGAAGCTTTGGGGGTAAAACATTATTTGCCCGCAGCCGAGACGGTTGAAAATTGTGTTGATAAGGAAAAGTCATATAAAATTTGGGAGAGTTCCGGACTGCCCGTGCCAAAAACCACGGTGCTGCGTGATCCATCTGATTTGAAGAGGGCTTTTGACCTTTATGGCGAAACCATATGGGTGCGGGCGATTGAAGGTGCTGCCGGCCGTGGCGCCAGGAGTGATCCGACCACAGTTGGGGTGCACAGTTAAAATCACAGAAAAAACGGGTGTCAGATAAGGTTCATCAGCTTGCGAAACCTTCGAAGGACGAAGGCGGAGTGTTGCTCCGATGCATTTGGCAACCTGCTTTATTTGCCGCGCGGCCCAAGCGCTTTGAGGTCGCCGCGCTTAAAGCCGAATGGCCTCTTCAAGAAGTTCGGGTTCGGGTTCATAGAAATCATTCATTTGAGCACGTTGTTTCATCTGCTCAGAAGTGGATGAACTGGTGGGGCAGGAGCCTGGAGATGTCGATTGGAGATTACGACGATTCTCTTAGTTTTGCCCTTGATGATCATAGCAAAGGAGACATGGAGCTCGTTTGGATCGATGTGGGCCGGTTTTCTGAAAAATCGATTTCAGGATGGTTGTTTGACCGCATCCAAGCCCTCCGAAGTTTTAGCACGACGCCAATCATTCTGGCTACCGTTGGCACCGACCAGGCTAACCGGCAGGAGATCGGCCAAAAACTAGAGGGGATCCCCGCTGCTTTCCACTGCCCGATTGAGGAGATCTGCTTTCTAGAAGAATCAGAAATGTTCAGCGCCAGGACCGCCCCATTGACAGGAACACGACTGACTGATCCTGCTCTTATGATGGTTGCCCGCGCGTTTGCCTGCCACTGGATTCCTTGGGCCCTCAATGTCCACCGAAAGGCGATCGTTATTGATTTGGACAATACCCTCTACTCAGGTGTGCTGGGTGAGCAGGGAATCAAAGACCTGATTTTAACGCCAGGGTACGTTTCCCTGCAAAAAACATTGGTTCAAATGAAAGAGCGGGGAATTCTTTTGGCCCTTGCGTCCCGAAACGAGGAATCGGACGTGAAGGCGATGTTTGAGAAAAGACCCGATTTTCCCCTCCGCTGGAAAGATTTCACGGCCCGGTCCATTGGTTGGCATGATAAAACTCTTGGCTTACGTGAAATTGCCGAAAATTTGCGAATTGGATATGAGAGCCTGGTTTTTGTGGACGATAATCCAGGAGAATTAGCCTCCATCGCATCACTATTTCCGGAGGTCGGCCTGGTTCATGCTCACTTCAATCCGGCTATCACAGAACAAACGCTTAAATTCTTCCCAGGGTTATCTAAATCCAAAATCAAAGTGGAGGATAAAATTCGGAAAGCGGATCTTGAGGCAAACCAAGAACGCGGCTATCTGGCAAAAAAGGCTGTTAGTCAAGAGGCCTATTTACATAGTCTAGAAGTAAAACTGGATATCTACACCAACCGGAAAGAGCAGCTTGGCCGGATGGCTGAGCTCTCTCAGAAGACGAACCAATTCAACCTATCTTTGCAAAGGTATTCGGAGACAGATCTGGGAAAAATGCTTGAGGATCCGGCGGTCACGATTGCGACAATCGCCTTGCGGGACCGACTCTCCGAAAGCGGAATTATCGGCCTGGTAGTTATGCGGAAAAAGGAGGAATCCCTAGAAATTGAAGAACTGTGCATTAGCTGTCGGGCCCTAGGCCGACATTTGGAAGATCTGATGATCGGGCAGGCCTTGGTCCCGGTAATCGGAAATAGGAGCGATAAACCTTCCTTAATCTTTCAATATAAAAAGGGTCCCAGAAACAGCCCTGGACTTAATTGGCTTGCCCGACGCAGAAGTTGTAACCTTGGGGAATCAGGCTTTGCCTCTGTTGTTTGGTGGGGAAAAGAAATCATTGCGATTGCTGATATGGTCTCCACGATTTTACACCAAGAATGAAGGATACCCAGGTCGAGTCGGAGATCTGCACGATTGTTTCTGCCGTTTTGGGAAAATCAGCAGACTTGAGCACGTCCAAGACCAGCGAGCCTCTTTGGGATTCCCTGAAACATATGGAGATTATTTTTGCAGTCGAAAGCAAGTGGGGAGTCGCCTTTTCGGAAGAAGAAATGGGCAGTATCCAATCGGTGGCGCAACTACTCCAAAGGCTAAGGTTAAAAAATGCAGCATAATTTGGTGCTTGAGGGCACGGCATTTCGTCTTCGTCCCGTTACGCTTGGGGACGGAACTTTTATCATCGAGCTCCGATCCAAGGTCCAAGAGCGGCTTCGATTCATTCATCAAGTTGGGAACGATCTGAAAGCCCAAGAGGAGTGGTTAAAAAAGTACTTCCCGCGCGCGGGCGACTACTACTGGGTGGTTGAAAGGCGCGGCAGCAAATATCCTGAAGGAACAGTTTCTCTATATAATTTGGACGAAACTTTAAAAACGGCGGAGTGGGGTCGGTGGGTCCTACGGCCCGGATCTCTTGTGGCGGTGGAAAGTGCAAAGCTAATATTTACTGCTGCTTTTGAAAAACTTGCTCTCGATAGCACGTATTGCCTTACAATTGCATCCAACACCAATGTTGTTTCTTTTCACGACAGTTGCGGGGCGGTAAGAGAAAAGACTCTCAAAAATCACTTTAACTTAGGCGGCCAGAAGTTCGACGCGGTTCAGCATCGGGTTACGCGCCAAAAATATCCTCACATCCTTGAGCGGCTTACCTTTCTCTCGGAGAAAATCTCAAGGAAGATTTTGTCCTAAACATGGCCCTGTCATTTCATCATGTAGGTGTAGCATGCCGAGACTTATCCCAAGAAGTAGAGCGATTGAAAAGCATCGGTTATCGTCAAGATGGGGAAACCTTCGTTGATCCGATTCAGGGGGTGCAGGGAGCGTTTCTCGTGGGCGGTGGTCCGCGCCTGGAAATTCTTCGGCCGCTAAATGAAAAGGGAGTCCTAACTCCCTGGCTTAACGCTGGCACCAAGCTTTATCATTTGGCCTATACAGTGGGAGGATCATTAAGTAATGAGATCGAAGTTCTCCGCAAAGAAGGTGCTAAATTAGTCGTTTCGCCGGTTTCCGCCGTCGCCTTTCAAGGTGCCCATATTTGCTTTCTGATGCTTCCGAACATGCTTTTGGTGGAACTTATCGGTGGATCTCTATGAAAACTTCCAAACCCAAAGATTCCGAACTCATTCATCTTGAAAGCATCGCCCAAGACTCATGGTATGGACGGGGTGCAAGTAAAGCGATGGTGGATTATTCCTTTGAGGTTTTCTCAAGATACATGTCAGGCGAAAGCATTCTAGAGCTCGGGCCCGCAGAGGGGATAATGACCGCCCATTTGGTCAAGTTGGGGAAGCGACTAGTTATTGTGGAAGGCGCAAAGAAATTCTGCAAAGAACTTCAACAACGCTTCCCGGGCATACGGGTCGTCCACTCTTTGTTCGAGGAGTTTTCAACCTCTGAACGTTTTGATAATATACTTTTAGGGCATGTGCTTGAGCATGTAAAAGATCCGGCGGATCTTCTGAAAAAAATAAAAAAATTTCTTAATAAAAACGGGCGGATCATTTCGGCCGTTCCTAACGCTCGGTCAATTCATCGACAAGCGGCGGTTGATCTTGGACTTCTTCAATTTGAAGAAGAGATGAATGAAATGGACTTTCATCACGGCCATCGGCGGGTTTTTAACCCCGAAACTTTCAGGCGGGTCTTTCTTCAAAGCGGTCTACATATTCAGATTTTCGGTGGGTATTGGCTGAAGCCAGTTTCCAATCAACAAATTGAGGCAAGCTGGACTCCCGAAATGCTGAAAACCTTCATGCGAATCGGAGAGCGATACCCAGATATTGCCGCGGAAATCTATATAGTGGCGACCGACAAAACAGGAGACCAACGTGCTGATCAACGAATGTAAAATTGTGGATCTTCCAAAAATCTCTGACCCCCGTGGCAACCTGACCTTTGTCGAAGGCGGAAACCAAATTCCCTTTGATATCCAACGCGTTTATTACCTTTACGACGTGCCTGGTGGTGCAGAGCGCGGCGGTCATGCGCACAAGGGCCTGCAGCAACTCATCATTGCCATGTCGGGCAGCTTCGATGTGGTTCTGGATGACGGTATCAACAAAAAACGCGTGCACCTTAATCGGTCTTATAACGGTTTGTATGTCTGTCCCATGATCTGGCGCGAATTGGACAATTTCTCGTCCGGCTCGGTTTGCATGGTGCTCGCGTCAAACCACTACAACGAGTTTGACTACTACCGCAATTACGACGAATACCTTTCTGACCGCAGAGTAACTGTATGAATGTTCCTTTTCTGGATCTGAAGGCGGCCTATCTTGAGCTTCAGGTCGATATTGATGCTGCTGTGAGGCGTGTGCTGTCCAGCGGCTACTATATTCTGGGGCCGGAAGTAGAGGCTTTTGAAAGTGAATTCGCCTCGTATTGCGGTGCATCTCAATGTGTAGGCGTTGCAAACGGCTTAGACGCGCTAGTTTTAACTCTGCGTGCCATGGACGTGGGGCCGAGTGATGAAGTCATTGTGCCTAGCAACACCTACATTGCCACTTGGCTGGCAGTGAGCCAGTGCGGAGCCACGCCCGTGCCGGTGGAGCCAGATCTCCACACCTACAACATCGACCCGGCCCGCATCGAAGCGGCCATCACCCCCCGTACCAAGGTCATCCTGCCCGTGCACCTGTACGGACAGCCGGCCGACATGGGCCCCATCTTGGCTATTGCACGCAAGCACAACCTGCGCGTGCTAGAAGACGGCGCGCAAGCGCACGGCGCGCGCTACAAGGGCCAGCGCCTAGGCGCGCATGGAGATGCTGTTGCCTGGAGCTTTTACCCCGGCAAAAACCTGGGCGCGATGGGTGACGGTGGCGCAATCACCACCAATGACGAGAAGCTGGCTGACCGCATTCGTGTACTGCGCAACTATGGCTCACGCGTAAAGTATGTGAACGAAGTTCAGGGGTACAACAGCCGGTTGGATCCGTTGCAAGCTACCATCCTGCGCGTTAAGCTGGCGCATCTAGACGAATGGAACGCCCGCCGCAGCGCCATCGCGGCGCGATACCAGCAAGGCTTGACCGGTTGCGGCCTGACCTTGCCCCATGTGCCCGACTGGGCCGAACCGGCTTGGCACCTGTACGTGGTGCAACATTCGCAGCGTGACTCGCTGCATAAATCCCTTGCCGAGGCCGGAATCGGCATCTTGTTTCATTATCCGATCCCGCCCCACCTGCAGCAAGCCTATACAGGATTAGGCTGGCAACTAGGAGACTTCCCGATTGCGGAACAAATGGCACGCCAGGTACTGAGCTTGCCAATCGGGCCGCAACTCTGCACGCAAGAAATGGTCAAGGTTGTGATCGCACTGAATCGATGAGCTTGGTCAAGACGAGCTTTCTGAATGGTATAGCTGTGGCGGTAAAGGTAACCACCGCCATGCTCCTCAACAAGGTCCTCGCGGTGTATGTTGGTCCTGCCGGATATGCGGCTCTCGGTCAGTTTCAAAACGCGCTCGCCGTTGCCGCAAGTCTTGCGGGTGGTGTGATGGCTTCGGGTATAACGAAGGGTACGGCAGAGCATTTTGACGACGAAGCAAGGCAGCACGCCGTGTGGCAAACCGCTGTCAAGCTCACCCTGGTTGCTACAGCGATTGCCAGCGCCACCTTCTTGCTCGCCGGTCCATGGTTGTCAGAGCTGCTCCTGCATCGCTTTGACATGTCCAGCGTCTTTGTCTGGGGAGGCCTAGCGTTGCCCGCGATAGCGGCAAATAACCTGCTGCTTGCGATCATTAATGGCAAGAAAGAGGTGGGCATGTACGTCGCTGCAAATATCACAGGCAGCTTGGTCAGCTTGTGCGTGGTTGGCTTGCTGACATACGTTTGGGGTCTCTATGGTGCTTTGCTGGCGCTAGCCGTCAGTCCTGCCGTTTTGTTGTTAGGTACTGGCGCACTAATTTCTCGTCTCTCGTGGTTCAAAGTGAAATTTTTATGGGGGCAAACGCATAGCACCATGCTGCGCGAGCTGTCCGGTTTTGGACTGATGGGGTTGACGTCTGCACTGGCGGCACCTCTCACTTACATGTTCATCCGCAACCATTTGTCTAAATCCCTCGACTTAAGCGCTGCCGGTTTTTGGCAAGCCTCATGGAAAATTAGCGAGATATATCTGATGCTGGTGACGACCACACTGTCTGTCTACTACTTGCCACGGCTGGCGGAAATCAAGACAGCACATGAGATGAGAAGTGAGATTCTCAAGGTCTACAGTTTAGTGTTGCCGGTTGTTGTGATTGGGGCCGGAATTATTTACGTGTTGCGCGACTTTATCATTAAAAGCCTATTCTCACCCGACTTCGCTCCGATGCGGGATCTCTTTCTGTGGCAACTCACAGGGGACGTGATAAAGATCGGCTCCTGGGTACTCAGTTTCATTATGCTGGGCCGAGCTAAGGTCAAGACATTCGTCCTTACTGAACTGGCCTTCTCGTTATCCTTCTACCTCCTAACCTTGGTACTTGTAGATCGCAATGGCCTCGTGGGTGTCTCAATGGCTTATGCGATTAATTATGTGTTGTATTGGGCAATGATGGCTTTCTTCGTTAAGGTCGAGATGCGAAAGATGGAGGTTGGAAGTGTCAAGTGCTGAATCGTTCGTAACGAACGCTGATTTAGTGTCCGTACTCATTCCGCTTTATAACCACGAGCGCTATATAGAGGAGTGTCTGGACAGCGTTTTAACTCAAGACATACCCAATATCGAACTATTGCTTCTGGACGATGGCTCGTCTGATAGGGGATTCGATGTGGAATGTCGCTGGAGGGACCGCCACAATGGTCGCTTTGTACGAATTCAATTTGATCAGCAGACCAATGCGGGGATAACACACACCGTGTACCGGCTGATTAGAAAGAGCATGGGGCGCTTCATACTGTTTTCCGGCTAGAAAAGAAAATTCAAAAATTAGCGTTAATTTCTGGGGTTTTAGTTGTGACCACATATTTTATTTGTTCATCAAGCGAAGGGGCTGGAGCAATTGCTGCATTAATTGCTTTAGCAACGAGTGCATTTTCTTATAAAGATATTAAATTAAAATTGGCGAATAATGGCTGAAAGCACTTTTCCTAAAGTTAGTATTTTAATGACTAGTTATAACTATCAAAGTTATATTGAAAAAGCAATACGCAGCGTTTGGAGGCAGAAATATTTTAATATTGAACTTATAGTTGTTGATGACGGCTCTACAGATGGCTCTCGTGAAATACTCGCTAAATTGACCAAAATATCGCCAATAAAAATGGTTGTAATTGAACAGATTAATACGGGTCCAAGTATGGCACTAAAGAGAGCTTTGGATGAAGCTAGTGGTGAAATAATCGGCTTTTTAGCATCAGATGATGAAATGGTGCCAGGGAGATTGATCCAAGAAATACCGTATTTTATTAAGAATGCTTCCCTCAAAGTTTTGTATTCCACGGGGCAATTTCTGAATGGCACAAAAGTGTATGGCAATGTCCATAAGGAAATTGAAAGATTTCTGAAAAAAGGTATTGGACCAACTCGAGATTTGGTATTGCGAACAGCCCCTGGATTCTATATTCAGGCTTTGCTGGTTAAAAAAAATTTTTTGCATTACGTTGGGGGACTTGATGATAATACGGGGTCTGACGACTGGTCTCTGAATATTCGTATTTTCCAATCGCTAGCATCAGATTGTGAATTTCTATATTTAGATAAGTATGCATTTTTATACAGGGTCCATGAAAATCAAGCGCACAGGACTAGTTCTTTTATGCATCCCATGAAGCGAAATGTTGTAAGGAAATACTTTACATTAGAAAACAGATCAAAATATGTTTGTCGGAATTTTGTTAAGAAAGCTTTTAGGTTATGCTTAAAGAAAAAGTTTAGACTTGCGGCCTTTTATATTAAGAGAGCAAAGAGCATAAGTTTTTCAAAAGGCGTTCCACTAATGTGCTTGCTGCAGTTTATTGTTGCATTGCCGGCATTTTCTTTTCGCGAAGTTGTTAGTCAAGTCAAAGTTAAATAATGATACTTCGATGCTCGCTCGAAAATTCGACTTAACAGAGATGGAGGAATGCACCACACGAGTTGATTACGCTGTCGGTTTAGTCATTTATCATCCAGACGAAAGTCTGTTCAGAAGAATCGGTCAAATAATCAACTTCGGCTTTTCGGTTTACGTCTTTGACAACTCACCCGATGACGTGAAATACACAAAACCCATCAAGAAAAACCCGAGCATCTGCTACTTCACAGCTGGTAAGAATATCGGGCTCGGATATTCGTTGGCCACCCTTTGTGCCACTGCCTACGCGCATGGGCATAAGAAGCTCCTGTTCCTAGACCAGGATACAGGCATCAGCGGCAGAACGCTCGACTTCATCGCCGCATACCTCAAAACCTTAACTAATGAAATTCAACAGCAATACGCAGCACTGGTTTTCAACGGAAATCCGTCAACCAACAATTTCATTACGGAGGTGCGTCTCGCCATCAGCAGCGGTAGCCTCTTCAACCTACAAGTGCTTAAACAGATCGGATGGCACAACGAAAAATACTTTGTCGATTGCGTTGACTACGAGTTTTGCGTTCGGGCAAGACGATGTGGATTCAAGGTTGGTGTCGTCAAGAACACCCCCGATTTCGACCATGTCACCGAACAACCTGATCAGGTCATCAATGTCTTTGGCAAACAGCTTCTTGTACGGCGCTATTCCGCCGTGCGGATCAAGGATGCCATTAGCGCTTACCTGAAATTAATCGTTGGCGGCTTCCTGAAAAACAGTCTTAGCGACACTTACACCCTGACCAGAAGCATGGGGCTCTACATCTTCGGACAACTGGCCTCTAGATTCATTTAAAGCAAATGATGGAATTCAATTCACAAGAAATCAAACCCGCGAACTCGGACCTGGCGGTCTTCACGGTTTGCAACATCGCCTATCTACCAAAAGCTTTAGTACTTGCAGATTCACTCCACGAACACAACCAAACACGGTTGAACGTCATCCTGTTCGACAAAAAACAAGATTTGAACCCGCATCTAGAGTCGGTGGACATCACCTGGGTGGAAGACCTCGGCTTGCCGGAATGGAAGCAGCTTGCATTCACCTACGACATCATTGAATTCAGCACAAGCCTCAAGCCCTACATCGCTTTGAGGCTGCTCAAGACATATTCGCGTGTGATCTTTCTCGACCCAGACACCGCCGTTTACAGCTCCTTGGATCCGATACTGAAAGACTTGGATGCATTACCGGTGGTGCTGACCCCCCACTACACCAAACCGCAACCTGACACAGAGAACGAATCTGACTTGGGAATGATGCGCTTCGGATCATTCAACCTTGGCTTCTTTGCTGTCAGGCAAGGAGCAGAAGCCACTTACTTCCTTAACTGGTGGCACAAGCGCTGCATTGACTTCTGCTTTATGGAAAGCCAGTTCGGACTTTCAACCGATCAAAAATGGGTGTCCATCGCGCCATGCTTTTTTGATTTCCTGAAAATATCATTCAATCCGGGATACAACGCCGCTCCGTGGAACACGTTTGAGAGAACGTTGACGGGTAAAAAGAACGGTCATTACAATGTCAATAACGACTATGTATTAGTTTTTTTCCATTTTAGTAACTTTGATCACGCAGACCCGCAGTATTTAAACAAGAGAGCCAGCAGCGAAACCGGAAAACGATATGAATTACTGGAAAAACTTGGGTGCGAGTATTCCAGAAAGCTGAAGCACTACGAGTACTCTATGAAGCGTCCCCCCTACACCTACGACTACATGAGCGATGGAAGCTACATTTCGCCCACATTAAGGCGCGCTTATGTAAGCGTAAAACACAAGCTACCAACAGGCGCAGATCCCTTTGACGCGGGTGGCCCAGTCGGAAGCTTTGCCCATAAAAATAGACTTTTATCCAGAAATTCTCAGCAGCAATACAGCTACCCTGGACTCAAGCAAGCCCAGAACAAAAAGAAAACTCTCGGATTCGTTTACTTCATGATGCGAATTATCCTGCGATCTTTGGGACCTAACCGATTCTATGACTTGTCAAAACTCATGGTCTATCTGTCAATCTACAGAAAAGAGCATGTATATTGGAAGATTTGAGCCCATCACGAAAAGCTTGCAGAATGAATTTATCGTTAACTTTAACAATTTCATTTATTGGTAAAACTTCAGTACCGTCATCCGGTATCAAAGACCGAATATGATGATACCGAGTTCCGTTGCCACTGTGCTACTTTACTTCGCAATAATAGCCACATCACTTCTCCTGCGTGAACGAAAATTATATATATTTGGCGCGATTTTAATTGGAACATGTTTGCTATTTATTGAATTGCCAGATGTTACAGCTTACAAAGAGCACTATGAGTTGACTAAACACACTAATTTCAGCGAGATACTATCATTAAGTAATTTCGAGCCAGGATATGTTGTCGTGGTGGCGCTTTTATCTCAAATTTTACCATTCGAAATATTTTATGTTGCTGTAGTTGCTTTCGCAATTCATATCTACTTTAGATTTTTCGAGAAATGTGCTAACAACAATATTTCTATTTACGCGATAATTTTTCTTTCGATTTTTCTATATTTCATTGCTTTCACACTAAGGACTACAATCGCATCAATATTTCTTGCTTATTCGATTCTATATCTTAAAAATAACAAAAATTTTATTGCAGCGGTATTAATAGTCTTTGGCGCCACTTTCCACATCGCAATCGCCCCATTAATTATCCTGCCGATTCTAAGCAGGTTTTCGAATATAATAACAAAGCACTTTATATTCCTTAATGTCGCTGTGATCGCAGTTTCAGTGATCCTAGCTCAAAATTTGTCACTAGATTATATTGTTGGCATTAACGACATATTAGATCTTAAAATTACAGCTTACGAAACTGAAAATGTTTATCGTAACGGCTTTTTTTTCGATTTGTGGATTGTTGTAATCTTAGGGTCATTTATATCGTTTAAATATTTAAACGAATTTGATCGATTCCTCATAACTGCTTTCGCATGTATTATTTTCCTTTCGCAGCCCTTCGGGTTTATCCAGGGAAGACTTATGTGGTTAACAAGCTTCGTGTTTGCATATATGTTTACAAAAGTATTTATTTCTAGGCTTAATTTCGGCCGAATCGGAAGGCTGTTTTTTCTAGCGGCAGTTCCGTTGGCGATTTTTTTGCGATTTTAGTTTTCACAAGGCATCAAAGCGTTTCATTTTTGAAAAATATGACAATTCTATGAAGGCAATAATTGTCTCAAAACGATTTAATCCAGGTCACATATCCCATATCGAAGCCAGCGCCAAGCTGTTCCAAGAGTATGGCTTCGATGTGCGGTTTTCAGTGCATGACCGTTACCTGACGTTTTCGGACGGTGGTTTCAAGAGTCATAAAGCTGAGGCATTCGATTATCTGAGCCTTCGGGCAGGGGATTTTTTCATTGTTTGGTTTCCGAGTCTGACTGTTTTGTTTAATACTCTTTTTGTCCGCTTGATTAGCACTGCAACGATTGTTTATGTGTACCACGAACCGTACACTTCTTTTGCTTCGTATCGAGAAGCTGGTTTCAGCAGATTGAAGGCATTAAAAGTGACTGCCATCTCGTTGGTAAACTGGATCATATGCAGCCTATCGCACAAGATTATTTTGCCGTCTGCGCGTGCATACAACGCTTTACCCGCAGCCAGAAACAACACAGATCGCTACGCCAAGATCAATCTGCTTTTTTTCGACGAAGCACTCCCAGGTCAGCTTGAAGAACCACGCACTTTTATTTCCT
>Ga0187845_1001298_pt1 | contig 14365 bp, 10 predicted proteins | sample SpaLakP09_SKY_68_FD_134515 | JGI IMG/M metagenome (GOLD analysis project Ga0187845, IMG submission 134515) | Oligotrophic lake water microbial communities from Sparkling Lake, Wisconsin, USA - SP09_SKY_68 | ecosystem: Environmental > Aquatic > Freshwater > Lake | place: USA: Sparkling Lake... | reverse complement strand
GGATGCTGCATGGCGTAAGTCCAGCCGCGCAGGGTGGCGGCACGCAGGGCCGCCGCGCGCTGCGGGTGGTCGCGCAGTTCGCTTTCAGTGGTGTACAGCACGTCGCCGTAGAAATCGTCGCCCTGCGAGCGCGGCGTCAGGATCTGGTAGCCCAGACTGCTGTGTTCAAGGATGTAGGGCGCTTCGGTGGTGTAGATGGACATGGCATCGATGCGGCCATCCAGCAGATCGTCGTAGCTGAAGTTGTGCGCCACCGGCAGCAGCGATTCGGTCGGCACGCCCTGCTTGCGCAGGAATAGCGCCAGTTCTTCATTGTTCGGGGCCAGCATGATGCGGCTGTTCGGCCCCAGGCTGGCTTTGCCGCCCGCGTCGCGCCGTACCAGCAGGGCTGCCGCCGAGTGCTGGTAGAGCGACGCCAGCACCACCACCGGCAGGCCGCGTGCGCGCGCTGCCAGCAGGGCGGTATTGCCGATGCCGTACTGCGCTTCGCCCTGCAGTACGGTTTGCAGGCTGTCCTGCCCGGGCCGGGCTTCCAGCAGCCGCACGTCCAGTCCTGCAGCGCGGTAGTAGCCCTGATCCTGAGCCGCGTAGTAGCCGGCGAACTGGAACTGATGCAGCCACTTGAGCTGGATGGCGACGGTTTCAGCAGCTTGGGCGCAGGCACCGCTGGACAGCAGCAGGCCGAAAATCAGACTGGCTGGCAATGGCTGCCATTGGAAAAGCTTGAAGGCTATGCGGCGCATCAGACGAAAAGGCGAGCGGCGCATGGTCATGGTTGGCTAGTAGCCTACGCTGCCAGCAAACTGGTAGCGGTGGCCCGGATGCCACATGGTGGCCAGCGAGGCCACCTGGCCATTGGAGCGGGTCTGGCGGCGCAGCACCAGACAGGGCTGGCGGGTGTCGATGGCCAGCATGTCGGCAATCTCGCGCGGGGCGGGCAGGGCTTCGATGCTGTAGGTGGCATCCTGCAGCGGCGCGGCGCGCATCAGGTATTCATTCGGCGTGATGCTGGCGTAGTCCTGCTCCATATAGTCAGGCGCCAGCTTGGGGTTGGCCCAGCGGTCCTCCACCTGTATAGGCACGCCATTCTCGAAATGCACGATCACCGAATGGAACAGCGGATGGCCGACCGGCAGATCGAACTGACGTGCCAGCAGTTCGCTGGCCTTGCTGCGTTCCAGCTGCTGCAGGCTGCTGCGGTGGGCGTGGCCGCGGGCGCGGATTTCGTCGGCGATGGAGCGGATTTCGACCAGTGTGGCCTGCACCTTCTGCTGTGCCACGTAGGTGCCCGAGCCCTGGCGGCGTGTGAGCACCTGCTCGGCAGTGAGTTCGCGTACGGCGCGGTTGACAGTCATGCGCGATACCCCGAACTGCTTGACCAGCGCCTGCTCGGAAGGAATCACATCACCTTCCTTCCAGGTGCCGTTGGCAATCTGGGACAGCAGATAGTCCTTGATACGCTGGAATATCGGGGTATTTTCTGACTGTGCTACGGCTTCCAAACGGCATCTCCGAGGGGCGCCGGGCTGGCGCGCTGCGGCTCATTCTAGCATTGGCTGCTTGCCAGTTGAGCATCTTTGTGAATTTTTCTCATAGCGGCGTACAATTCAAAAGCAAGCGCCGGAGTGCGCCGCTGCGTGGCGCCGGATAAGCTGGTGACCTACCTTATCCGAAGCAGGAGTCCAAGATGGGCAAGACAGCAAAGCACAGCAGCTACCTTAGCGAAGCCCAGCGCTGGGCCGCCGTGCAGCAGCGCGATGGCGCGGCCGACGGCATCTTCTGGTATTCAGTGCGCAGCACGGGGATATATTGCCGGCCCTCCTGCGGCGCCCGCCCGGCCTTGCGCCAGAACGTGGCCTTCCACGCCAGCCGCGAGGACGCCGAAGCGGCCGGCTTCCGCCCCTGCCTGCGCTGCAAGCCGGACCAGCCGCCGCTGGCCGAACGGCAGGCCGCACTGGTGGCGCAGGCCTGCCGCATTATCGAACAGGCCGAAACGCCGCCCGAGCTGGATGCGCTGGCCGCCGCCGTGGGCCTGTCGCGCTTCCACTTTCACCGCATCTTCAAGGCCGTTACCGGCATTACGCCCAAAGCCTATGCCAGCGCCCAGCGCGCACGGCGGGTGCAGCAGGAACTGGGCGCCGCAGCCAGCGTGACGGACGCCATGTACGCAGCGGGTTTCAATTCCAGTGGGCGCTTCTATGCCCAGTCGCCCGGTGTGCTGGGCATGACGCCCGGGGCCTACCGCGCCGGTGGCCGCGGCAGCCAGATCCGCTTTGCCATCGCCCAGTGTTCGCTGGGAGCGATACTGGTGGCCAGCACGGAACAGGGCATCTGCGCCATCCTGATCGACGATGATCCGGCCTTCCTGCTGCGTGATCTGCAGGACCGCTTCCCGGCCGCCGAGTTGTTGGGCGCCGACGCCGATTACGAGCAGGTGGTGGCGCGCGTGGTGGGCATGGTGGAGCAGCCTTCGCTGGGGCTGGACTTGCCGCTCGACGTGCGTGGCACGGCTTTCCAGCAGCGCGTCTGGCAGGTGCTGCGCGAAATACCGGCGGGGCAGACGGTCAGCTATGCCGAACTGGCGCAGCGTGTGGGCTTGCCGCGCGGGGCACGCGCCGTGGCCAGTGCCTGCGCCGCCAATGCGCTGGCGGTGGCAATTCCCTGTCACCGTGTCGTGCGCAATGATGGCAGCATTTCCGGCTATCGCTGGGGTGTGGAACGTAAAGCCCAGTTACTGGAACGGGAGGCACAGCAGTGAAAAATGGCGAACTCGATTTTGCTGCCGGTGCCGCGCCGCGTGCGCCGCGCCAGGTGGCGCCGCTGAGCGTGACGGCCGATGCTGCGCCGGAACTGAATCAGGCGCGCCGTGGTGTGGGGGCTGCTGCCGGCATCGCCGTGCATGTGGCGGGGCTGGATTGGCAGGCCATCGAGGCGGAATTGCTCAGCCACGGCTATGCCACCGTACCCGGCATGCTGACTGCCGAGGAGTGTCGCGCCATGGCGGCGCAGTATGCCCAGCCGGAGCTGTTCCGCAGCCGCGTGGTGATGTCGCAGCACGGCTTCGGCAGCGGCGAATACCAGTATTTCCGCTATCCGCTGCCGTCCATGGTGGTGGCGCTGCGCCAGTCGCTGTATGGCCCGCTGGCGCAGATCGCCAACCGTTGGCACGAGCTGCTGGGCGTGGACAGCCGTTTTCCTGTCGAGCATACGGAGTTTCTGGCGCGCTGCCATGCGGCGGGCCAGCAGCGGCCTACGCCTTTGCTGCTGCAATATCAGGCCGGCGATTACAACTGCCTGCATCAGGACCTGTATGGCGAGCAGGTGTTTCCGCTGCAGGCGGCCATACTGCTAAGCGAGCCGGGACGGGACTTCGAAGGGGGGGAACTGGTGCTGACGGAACAGCGTCCGCGCATGCAGTCGCGGGTGGAGGTGGTGCCGTGGCAGCGTGGCGATCTGGTGATCTTCCCCGTCGATCCGCGCCCTGCACAGGGCGCGCGCGGCGTGTACCGTGTGCATATGCGCCACGGCGTGAGCCGCTTGCGCAGCGGCCGCCGGCACACGCTAGGGATTATTTTTCACGACGCCACCTAGGGCGCGTGTTAGCTACTCAGTTGCCTAGCTACCGAGTTGGGTGGTGGACTGCACGCTTTTCTGGGTCTGGTACAAACGGGCGTAGATGCCGTTGTGGCCCAACAGTTCGGCGTGGCTGCCCACTTCGGCAATGCGGCCAGCGTCCAGCACCACAATGCGGTCGGCATTTTCGATGGTGGACAGGCGGTGCGCAATTACCACCGTGGTACGGCCCTGCATCAGCACTTCCAGCGCCGCCTGTACCAGACGTTCCGATTCCGTATCGAGCGCGCTGGTGGCTTCGTCGAGGATCAGGATAGGTGCATTCTTGTACAGCGCGCGGGCAATCGCCAGCCGCTGACGCTGGCCGCCGGACAGGCGCAGCCCGTTTTCACCTACTGAAGTCTGATAGCCCTCGGGCTGGCGTTCGATGAACTCGTGCGCGTGGGCAGCGCGCGCCGCCGCTTCGATGCGCTGCTGCGAAGGCTGCGGATCGCCATAGGCAATATTAGCCGCCAGCGTATCGTTGAACAGCACCACATCCTGACTGACCAGCGCAATCTGGCTGCGCAGCGAGGCCATGGTGTAGTCGCGCAGGTCGACGCCATCGAGGCGGATGCTGCCGCCGCTGACATCGTAGAAGCGCGGCAGCAGGCCGGCCAGTGTGGTCTTGCCGCTGCCCGAGCTACCCACCAGTGCCACCGTTTCACCGGCCGCGATATCGAGCGAGACGCCATCGAGTGCGGGTTTGGCGTCAGCATCGGCGCTGTAGCGGAAGCTGACCTGCTCCAGCTGCAGATGGCCGCTGGCCCGTTCGAGCTGGCGCGTGCCCTGATCGGCTTCCGCTTCCGTGTCGATCAGACCGAACACGGATTCGGCTGCCGCCATGCCGCGCTGCATAGGCTCGTTAATCTTGGTGAGGTTCTTGATGGGCGACTGCATCGCCATCAGCGAGGACATGAAGGCCACGAAGGCGCCGGGCGAGAGCGCGCCAGCCTGCGCGCGCAGCAGGGCAAAGTAGATGACCGAGGACAGGGTAATCCCGATCAGCAGCATGATGATGCCGGAGTTCAGTGCCGAGGTAGCGGCGTGCTTGACGGCCAGCTGGCGGTTCAGCTTGACCACGCTGTCGAAACGCTGCTGTTCGTAGTGCTGGCCGCCGAAGATTTTGACCACGCGCTGGCCGCTGATGCTCTCGTCCAGCACATTGGTCAGCTCGCCCATGGCGGCCTGCGCGCTCTTGCTCAGGTGGCGCATGCGGCGGCCGGCAAAGGTGACGATGGCCGCCACCAGCGGCAGCAGGCCCAGACAGAACAGCGCCAGTTGCCAGTCGATGATGAACAGCGTGGTCAGATAGCCGATGGTGGCCACGCTGTCGCGCATGGCCACGTTGAACACGGTGATCACGGCCTGCGCCACCTGTGCCGCATCGAAGGCCACGCGTGACAGAGTGGTGCCGGTGGACGACTGGTCGAAATAGCCGTTAGGCAGACGCATGATGCGGGCGAACATGACTTCACGCAGATTGGCCTGCACCCGGCTGCTCAGCCATGCGGCGCCGTATTCGGCGGCGAAGCTGGACACCATGCGCATGATGGCCAGTGCCAGGATCACGGCAGGTATGGCCCACAGGCTGGCGTGGGCGGGATTTTGCGGCAGCAGGCGGCCCAGCCATTCCTGCATTTCGGCCAGCAGGCCGGTGGCAGGGCGGGCCGCCATCAGGCTGTGATTGGGGGCGAGCGCATCGACCACGTTCTGCAGCTGGCGGATCAGCATGACGTCGGCGGCAGCAGCCAGGGCGACGGCGATCAGGGTTACGCCAGCGATCCACAGGTAGGGGCGGAACTGCTGGAGCAGACGTAAATAGAGTAATCGGCTGGACACGGGTTGTGGTGAGAGAGCGGCGAATCCGACATTGTAACCAGAGTTTGATTGACCCCGGCCTAAACTTCGCTACACTCTGGTACTAGGTTCCGGAATGGAGAGTATCGATGCGCACTACCTTTTTCACCCCAGCCCCTTTGGCTGGTGCCGTTCACCAGGCTTGTATTACCGCGCTGCTGGCCGCAGGACTGGGCGCCGTTGCGCCGCTGGCGCAGGCCGACACCATCATCGACCGCGCCAACGGCTACACCCTGACAGCCGATGGCACGCTGCTGCGCTTCACGTCGCTGGCCTTCGATGATCTGGGCAAGATTGTGGCGGTAGGTAGCGAAAAGGATACAGCGGCGCGTCTGCCCAAGGCGGATCACATTGATGCGCAAGGAAAAACCATGCTGCCGGGTCTGATCGACGCCCACGGCCATGTGTTCGGGCTGGGCGAGATCGCCTCCGGCGTGGAACTGTTCAATGCCACTTCCGTCGGCGGCGCTGTGCGCAGCGTGGCCGAGTTTGCCCGTGCCCACCCGCGCAAGGCGTGGGTGATAGGCCGCGGCTGGAATCAGGAAAACTGGAAGCTGGGGCGCTTCCCGACGGCGGCCGAACTCGATGCGCAGGTCAACGACCGGCCCGTGCTGCTGCACCGGGTGGACGGTCACGCGATCTGGGTGAATACCAAGGCGCTGGAAATGGCGGGCGTGGGGCGCGATACGCCGGACCCGAAAGGCGGCAAGATAGAACGCGACGCGGCGGGCCGGCCTACCGGCGTGCTGGTTGATGCCGCCATGGAGTTGGTGGAGAAGGTGGTGCCGCTGGCAACGCCGGCCGAAGCGCGCGGCATGCTCGATAACGCGCTGGCGATACTGGCGAAAATGGGCCTGACCAGTGTGCACGATGCCGGCATCAAGGTAGCGCAGGATGATCTGTACCGCGACTATGCCGACCATGGCAAGCTGACCACCCGCGTCTACGCCATGATAGGCGATACCGGTGCCGATTTCGACGAGCTGGCCAAGGATGGCCCGCTGCATACCTATGGCAATGACGTGTATGCGCTGGCCTCCGTCAAGCTGTATTCCGATGGTGCGCTGGGCAGCCGCGGTGCGGCCCTGCTGGCGCCATACTCGGACATGCCGTCGACCAAAGGACTGCTGTTCTATCCGCAGGCCGAGATGCTGGCCAAGATGAGCAAGGCCATGAAGGCCGGCTATCAGGTGAATGTGCACGCCATCGGCGATGCCGGCAACCGCCAGATACTCGACGCCTTTGCCCAGCTGATTCCCCAATATGACAGCGCCGCGCTGCGCCACCGCATCGAGCACGCGCAGGTGGTGACGCCGGACGATATCCCCCGCTTCAAGACGCTGGGCGTTATCCCGTCCATGCAGCCCACTCATGCCACTTCCGACCAGAACATGGCCGAACAGCGCGTGGGTTCCGAGCGCATCAAGAGCGCCTATGCGTGGCGCACCTTCCTCGATCAGGGTTCGCGCATCGCCTGCGGTTCCGATTTCCCGGTCGAGTCGCCCAATCCGTTTGAAGGCCTGCATGCGGCCGTGACGCGGCAGAACAATGCCGGCCAGCCGGCTGGCGGCTGGTATAAAAATCAGGCCATGACGCTGACCGAAGCGCTGCGCTGCTTCACGCTGGACGCAGCGTATGCCGCCCATCAGGAAAACGTGATCGGCTCGCTGGAGCCCGGCAAGTGGGCTGATTTCATCCTGATCGACCGCGACCTGTTCAAGCTGCCGCCTGAGCAAATTGGCAAGACTCAGGTACTGCAGACGTGGATGGGCGGTAAGCGCGTGTACAAGCGCCAGTAAGGCTGGAAGCAGGCCTCAAGCCGGCTGCAGGCCGCTGCCCCAGGTCATTCTGCGGGCGGCTGGCGCAGCCGGTAAAAATCGGTTGACTTGGTTGTATATACAACTTATGCTGTGTCGAAGCGCTGGCTGCGCTTGCCCCTGCCTGTCGGTTTTTTTGTGCGGAGAGAGAGCTGCCAGCCCCTATACACCCGATCAGGAGCCAGCATGACCAGCCATTTAGACAGCGATCCACGTTTTGACGCCAGCCGTGAAATCCGCGCCCCGCGCGGTGCCGAGCGCACCTGCAAGAACTGGGGCGCCGAGGCGGCCTACCGCATGATCCAGAATAATCTCGATGCGGAAGTGGCGGAAAATCCTAAACATCTGGTGGTGTATGGCGGTATCGGCCGGGCGGCGCGCAACTGGGCGTGCTACGACCAGATACTGGCTTCGCTGCGCGAACTGGAAGATAACCAGACCTTGCTCATCCAGTCGGGCAAGCCGGTGGGCGTGTTCCAGACCCACGAAGATGCGCCGCGTGTACTGATCGCCAATTCCAATCTGGTGCCGAAGTGGGCCAATTGGGAACACTTTAACGAACTCGATCGCAAGGGTTTGTTCATGTACGGCCAGATGACGGCCGGCAGCTGGATCTATATCGGCACCCAGGGCATCGTGCAGGGCACTTTCGAAACCTTTGCCGAAGCGGGGCGCCAGCACTTCGGCGGCGACCTGAAAGGCCGCTGGGTACTCACGGCCGGCCTGGGCGGCATGGGCGGCGCCCAGCCGCTGGCCGCCACCATGGCAGGTGCGGTGTCGTTGAATATCGAGTGCCAGCAGAGCAGCATCGATTTCCGCCTGCGTACCCGCTATCTGGACAAGCAGGCCGCGGATATCGATGAGGCGCTGGAACTGGTACGCCAGCACAAGGCCAACGGTGATGCCATCTCCATCGGCCTGCTGGGCAATGCCGCCGACGTACTGCCGGAACTGGTGCGCCGCGCCCGCGCGCAAGGGCTGGTGCCGGATGTGGTGACGGACCAGACTTCGGCCCACGATCTGATCAACGGCTATCTGCCGCAGGGCTGGACGGTGGAGCAGTGGAAGGCGGCGCAGCAGGATGCCAGCCGCCACGCCGAACTGAAAGCCGCCGCTGCCGCTTCCTGCGCCGTGCACGTGCAGGCCATGCTGGACTTCCAATCGCTCGGTGCCAAGGTGGTCGATTACGGCAACAACATCCGTCAGGTGGCATTCGATCAGGGCGTGCAGAATGCTTTCGATTTCCCCGGCTTCGTGCCGGCGTATATCCGCCCGCAGTTCTGCGAGGGCCGTGGCCCGTTCCGCTGGGTGGCGCTGTCCGGCGATCCGGAAGATATCTACAAGACCGATGCCAAAATCAAGGAGCTGTTCCCGCACCACGCACAGGTGCACCGCTGGCTGGACATGGCGCGCGAACGGATTGCCTTCCAGGGCCTGCCTGCGCGTATCTGCTGGCTGGGTCTGGGCGAGCGCCACATCGCCGGTCTGGCGTTTAATGAAATGGTGCGCAAGGGCGAGCTGAAAGCGCCCGTCGTGATCGGCCGTGACCACCTCGATACGGGCTCGGTGGCCAGCCCCAACCGCGAAACCGAAAGCATGAAGGATGGCACGGATGCCGTATCCGACTGGCCGCTGCTGAACGCGTTGCTGAACACCGCCGGTGGCGCCACCTGGGTGTCGCTGCACCATGGTGGCGGCGTGGGCATGGGTTACTCGCAGCATTCCGGCGTGGTGATCGTGGCCGACGGTACGGATGCTGCCGCCAAGCGGCTGGCCCGCGTGCTGGTCAACGATAGCGGCACCGGCGTGATGCGCCATGCCGACGCTGGCTACGAAACCGCCATCGCCTGCGCCAAGCGCAATGGCCTGAGCCTGCCAATGATCCCTTAAGAACCGAACCGGATACCGAATATGACGCACAATGTAACTGCACTGACCTTGAAACCGGGCGCCCTGACGCTCGACGAACTGCGCGCTGTATGGCGTGCCGCCGGCCCGCTGTCGCTGGCGGCAGAAGCCTATCCTGTGATCGAAGCCTCGGCTGCTGCCGTGCAGGCCATCGTCGCCAAAGGCGATGCGGCCTACGGCATCAATACCGGCTTCGGCCTGCTGGCCAAAACCCGTATTCCGGACGACAAGCTGGAACAGCTGCAGCGCAACCTGATCCTGTCGCACTCGGTTGGTACGGGCGAGCTGATGTCGGATGCCGTCTGCCGCCTGATCATGCTGATGAAAATTGGCAGTCTGGCGCGCGGTTACTCCGGCGTGCGCCCGCTGATCATCGACACCCTGATCGCGCTGTACAACGCCGGCATCGTGCCGGCCATTCCGGCCAAAGGCTCGGTCGGCGCCTCGGGCGATCTGGCGCCGCTGTCGCACATGACGCTGGCCATGCTGGGCGTGGGGGAAGTGCGCGTCAACGGCCAGCTGATGCAGGCAGTCGATGCACTCAAAGCCGCCGGCATTGCGCCGGTGGTGCTGGCTGCCAAAGAAGGTCTGGCCCTGATTAACGGCACGCAGGTATCGACTGCACTGGCGTTGCGCGGCCTGTTCATGGCCGAGCGCTTGCTGGAAGCGGGCATGGTGACGGGCGCGCTGTCGCTGGACGCGGCCAAGGGCTCCGATTCGCCGTTCGACGCCCGCGTGCACGAAGTGCGGGGCCAGCCGGGCCAGATTGCTGCTGCCGCCATCTACCGCGAACTGGTCAGCAACAGCGCCATCCGCGCTTCCCATCTGGTGGGCGACGAGCGGGTGCAGGACCCGTACTGCCTGCGCTGTCAGCCACAGGTGATGGGCGCCTGTCACGACATCATCGCCAATGCTGCGCGCACGCTGCTGATCGAGGCCAATGCCGTAACTGACAACCCGCTGCTGTTCAAGGACGGTGAACTGTCGGTGGTGGTTTCGGGCGGCAACTTCCACGCCGAGCCGGTGGCATTTGCGGCCGATACGCTGGCGCTGGCCATTGCTGAAATCGGCAGCATCTCGGAGCGCCGCATTGCTCTGCTGATCGACGCTACCCTGTCCGGCCTGCCGCCATTCCTGGTGCGCGAGCCGGGCGTGAATTCGGGCTTCATGATTGCCCACGTGACGGCAGCTGCACTGGCGTCGGAAAACAAATCGATGGCGCATCCGGGCAGCGTGGATACCATTCCTACCTCGGCCAATCAGGAAGACCATGTCAGCATGGCGACCTACGCGGCGCGCCGTCTGGACGATATGGCGCACAATACCGCCGTGATCCTTGGCATCGAACTGCTGGCCGGGGCACAGGGCATCGACTTCCACCGTCCGCTGAAAACTTCGCCGCAGCTGGAACACGTGCATGCGCAGCTGCGCAGCCGCGTACCGTTCTTCGACGCCGACCGTTTCTTTGCGCCTGATATCGAAGCGGCCAAGGGCATGGTGCTGCGCGGTGATCTGAGCGCTTCGTGCAAAGCGCTGTTCGCAGCGCTGGGCCACTAACAGGGGGAGGCGGCATGGACTTCCGTTTCAATGCAGGCAGCCTACCCTTGCTGGTGTCCATGCCGCATGTGGGCACCGATATCCCCGATGAGATCGCGGCGCAGATGACGCCGGCTGGCGCCGACCGTCAGGACACTGACTGGCATCTGGTGCGGCTCTACGAATTTCTCGGTGAGATGGGCGCATCCACCCTGTCGGCGCGCTGGTCGCGCTATGTGATCGACCTTAACCGGCCACCGGAGGACAGCAATCTGTATCCGGGGCAGGACACCACGGGTCTGTGCCCGGTCGATACCTTCCACCGCGAGGCGCTGTACCGCGACGGCTGCCTGCCCGATCAGGCGGAAGTGCAGCGCCGCCTGGCCGCCTATTGGCAGCCGTATCACGCACAGCTGCGCAGCGAGCTCGATCGCCTGCTGTCGCTGCATGGCCGCGTGGTGCTGTGGGATGCCCATTCCATCGCTTCCATCGTACCGCGCTTCTTCGAAGGCAAACTGCCGGACCTGAATTTCGGCACGGCGGATGGCAAGAGCTGCGATCAGGGCTTGTCCGACGTCGTGGTGGCACAGGCGCTGGCGCAGGAACACTACAGCATCGCCGTAAATGGACGCTTCAAGGGTGGCCACATCACGCGCCACTATGGCCGTCCGGCGTCGAACGTGCACGCCATCCAGCTGGAAATGTGCCAGTCCACCTATATGGACGAGCAGGCACCGTATGGCTATCGTGCCGATCTGGCTGGGCAGGTTCAAGGCGTGCTGCGTCCCATGCTGCAGGCAGCCGCTGACTGGAGCCGCGCATGAGACTAGCGCATCGCTTGTTTGCCGCCCACGCGCTGCTGCCGCAAGGCTGGTGCGACGATGTGCTGATCGAATGGGATGCAGCAGGCACCATCACGGCGATTACACCCGATGCCGCCGCAATGGTGGCAGGGGCAGGCGCAAGTAGTTGCGCGTTGCCGTTAGTGCGCTACGTCCTGCCGGGCATGATTAACCTGCATTCGCACAGCTTCCAGCGGGCGCTGGGCGGTCGCACGGAAAAAGCCGGACCGGGGCGCGACAGCTTCTGGACCTGGCGCGAACTGATGTACCGTTTTGCCCGCAACATCACGCCCGAGCAGATGGAAGCCATAGCGGCCCAACTGTTCGTCGAATGCCTGCGTCATGGCTACACTTCGCTGTGCGAATTCCATTACGTGCAGCGCGCGCCGGATGGCAGCATGTATCCGCAGCCGGCCGAAACGGCCCAGCGCGTGATTGCCGGGGCGCGGCTGGCCGGCATAGGCATGACCATGCTGCCGGTGCTGTACAGCTATTCCGGCTTTGGCGCGAGCCCCTTGAAGCCGGAACAGCAGCGCTTCCGTACCGATGCCGCCGATGTGCTGCGCATTATAGAAGCGCTGGAACCGCTGCGCGATGCCCAGACCGAAGTCGGGGTAGCGCCCCATTCGCTGCGTGCCGCCACGGCGCAGCAGATCAATACTGTGCTGGCCGCTTTGCCTGCCAATCGCCCCGTCCACATCCACATTGCCGAGCAGATGGCCGAAGTGCAGCAGGCGCTGGACTGGTGTGGCCGCCGTCCGGTGCAGCATCTGTACGATCAGGTGATGGTGGATCAGCGCTGGTGCCTGATCCACGCCACCCATCTGGTGCAGGATGAAGTGCAGAGCATGGCGCGCAGCGGCGCCGTGGCGGGCCTGTGCCCAACCACTGAAGCCAATCTGGGCGACGGCCTGTTCCCGCTGGAAGAATTCCTGTCGCTGGGCGGGCGTTTCGGCGTGGGCAGCGATTCGCATATTTCGCAAAGCGCGGTGGAAGAACTGCGCTGGCTCGAATATGGCCAGCGTTTGCAGCAGCAGAGGCGTAATATTGCAGTATCGGACAGCCAGCGCAATGTCGGCGATTTCCTCTGGCAGCACGCCCTGCAAGGCGGCGCGCAGGCCAGCGGCCGCCCCGTGGGTGCGCTGGAAGTGGGGCGCCGGGCCGATCTGGTGGTGCCGGACGAAGATCATCCGAATCTGCATGCGCTGGCGCTGGATGAAGTGCTGGGCAGCTTGATCTTCAGCGGTAACGACAATCTAGTGCGTGATGTGATGGTCGGCGGACGTTGGCTAGTGCAGCGTGGCCAGCACGTGGCGCAGCAGGAGATTGCGGCGCGCTTCAAACAGACTTTGACTGAACTGCGGGAGTTACGATGAGCCAGCTTATCCAGTATGCCAGCCTGCGTCCCACGCCTTGGAAAAACGGCGGCGGCAGCACCACCGAAATGCTGGTATCGCCTGCCGGTGCGGGGTTCGATACCTTTGACTGGCGCATCAGCCTGGCGACGATTTCCGAGAGCGGTCCGTTTTCCGTTTTCGCCGGCATAGACCGCACGCTGGCGCTGGTGGATGGCGATGGCGTGCTGCTGGATTTTGGTGACGAGCGCTTTGTGCTCAGCCCCAGTGAGCCGGTGATCGAGTTTGACGGTGAAGCAGCGGTGCACGCCACGGTGGCAGGCGGCACCACCACAGATTTCAACGTCATGACGCGGCGCGATGCCTGCCGCCACCGGCTGGAACTGCAGGTGGTGCGCGGCAGCCAGCTGCTCAAGCGCCGTGCGGCGACCACGCTGCTGTTCCTCGCCGACGGCGAAGGGCTGACGCTGAGCAGCGAGTGCGAACGCATTGCCATGGTGCGCTATGACCTGCTGGTGCTGGACGACGAGCAGGAATGGACCATGGACGCGGCGCAGGCGACGGTGTTTGTCGTCGATATTATCAATCACTAGGAAGTCGCGAAGATGTGGGATGTGTTGTTTACCAATGTGCATCTGGCCACCATGGTCGATGGCTATGGCGAAGTGCGCAATGGCGCCATCGCCATCAAGGACGGCAAGATTGCGTGGCTGGGCCAGATGGATCAGCTGCCTGCCGCCACGCAGGCAGCCCACGTGCATGACGGTGCCGGCTGCTGGCTCACTCCGGGCCTGATCGACTGCCATACCCACATCGTCCATGCCGGCAACCGCAGCGACGAATTCGAAGCGCGCCTGAACGGTGCCACCTATGAAGACATTGCCCGCGCCGGTGGCGGCATCATGTCTACCGTGCGTGCCACCCGCGCGGCCAGCGAGGATGAACTGCTGCAGGCCAGCCTGCCGCGCGTGCGCAGCCTGCTGGCGGAAGGCGTGACCACGCTGGAAATCAAATCCGGCTACGGCCTGACGCAGGAATCCGAGGCAGCCATGCTGCGCGTGGCGCGCCGCATCGGGCGCGAACTGCCAGTCGATGTGGCGACTACCTTCCTTGGCGCCCACGCCGTACCGCCCGAGTTTGCGGGCCGCGCCGATGATTATGTGGATGCCGTATGTGCCATGATGGCGCCGCTGTCGGCAGAAGGGCTGATCGACGCGGTGGATGCTTTCTGCGAGCGTATCGGTTTTACCCCTGCCCAGACGGAGCGCGTGTTCGCTGTCGCCCAGTCACTGGGCCTGCCCGTCAAGCTGCATGCGGAGCAGTTGTCCGATCAGGCCGGCGCTGCGCTGGTGGCGCGCTATCACGGCTTGTCGGCTGACCATCTGGAGCACCTGAGCGCCAGCGGTATTGCCGCCATGGCGGCGGCTGGCACGGT
>Ga0187845_1001293_pt1 | contig 14391 bp, 8 predicted proteins | sample SpaLakP09_SKY_68_FD_134515 | JGI IMG/M metagenome (GOLD analysis project Ga0187845, IMG submission 134515) | Oligotrophic lake water microbial communities from Sparkling Lake, Wisconsin, USA - SP09_SKY_68 | ecosystem: Environmental > Aquatic > Freshwater > Lake | place: USA: Sparkling Lake... | reverse complement strand
CCGATGTGGTGCAGCGTCATCACCGGGGCCGTGCTCGCGTGGCGCGCACGGCTCGCGTTGCTCGGCACGGCTCTGCCTGGCCGCTGGGTCCTGGTCGCGGTGCTGACCATCGTCGTCGGGCTGACCTTCGCCACCCACCGCACCCTGCTGGGTCGTGAGGCGGGCATCACCCTGCTGGTGATGCTGATGGCGCTCAAGACCCTGGAGCTGCGCGCCCGGCGCGATGCCTTTGTCGTCTTCTTTCTCGGATTCTTCCTGGTGCTGACGCATTTTCTGTATTCGCAGTCACTGCTGACGGCGCTGCTGATGCTGCTGACGGTCTGGGCCCTGCTGACGGCCGTGGTGCTGGCGCAGATGCCGGTGGGCCATCCGCCGCTGCGGCGCGCCGCCTGGGTGGCCGCGCGTACCACGCTGTACGGCACGCCGGCCGTGGTGCTGCTGTTCCTGCTGTTTCCGCGCATCGGCCCGCTGTGGGGCGTGCCATCGGAGAACGTCGGGCGCACCGGTCTGTCCAACCAGCTCAGCCTGGGCGCGATGTCCGAGATCGCCAATGACGAGAGCATTGCGATGCGGCTGCGCTTCGTCGGCCCCCTCCCACCACCCGAGGCCCTGTATTTCCGCGGCCCGGTGCTGAGCCGCTTCGATGGCAGGCAATGGCTGCCCTCGGAGCGCGACCCCACGCTGCCGGCCGGACGCGCCAGTTGGCGCGCCGACGGCACCAGATTGGATTACGAGATCACGCTGGAGCCGCTGCGGCTTCGGGTGCTGCCGCTGCTGGAGTCATCAGACCAGCCGCCAGGCAGCAGCTTCATCGTGGATGAGCTGCGCGTCACGCGAAGCGCCGACCTGCAATGGCTGGCCGAGCGCACCGTCACCGAGCGCCTGCGCTTCAAGGCCAGTGCCTGGCTGGGCTATCGGGCCGGGCCCTTCCGACCCGACCTGAGCCTGCGCCAGGACGTGCAACTGCCGCCTGCCCTGAACCCGCGCACGCTCGCCTGGGCCAGCGCGCTGCGCAATCGAGCCGACCTTGCGCGGGCCGATGCGCCCGCACTGGCCGCGGCCGTCATGGCACATATCAAGCGCGAGGACTTCACCTACACCCTGGCGCCCGGCCGCTACGGCGAAGACTCGCCCCATGTGATCGACGAGTTCTGGTTCGACCGCCGGCTGGGCTTTTGCGAGCATTTCGCCGCCGCCTTCGTCGTCGTCATGCGCGCCATGGACGTGCCGGCCCGCGTCGTCACCGGCTTCCAGGGCGCCGACCCGCAGCTGCAGGACGGCTATCTGATCGTGCGCAACAGCCATGCCCATGCCTGGGCCGAGTACTGGGCCGAGGGCCAGGGCTGGATACGGGCCGACCCGACCGCCGCCGTGGCGCCCGAGCGCATCAGCATCAGCCGCCAGTTGCAGCCGGCACCTGGCCTGATCGGCAATGCCCTGGGCACGGTCAACCCCGAGATGTTGTTGAGCCTAAGGCGCGGCTGGGAGAATTTGAACAACCGCTGGAACCAGTGGGTGCTCAACTACTCCAAGGCCCAGCAGTTCGAGCTGATGCGCCGGCTGGGCTGGAGCTCGCCCGACTGGCAGGCCTTGACCCAGTTGATTGCCGCTGTGATCGTGATCGTCGCGCTGGGCGGCATGGCCTGGACGCAATGGGACGCGCGCCGGCGCGACCCCTGGGAGCGCCAGCGCAGCCGCCTGATCAAGGCTCTGCAGGCCCTGGGTCTGAACGCCCAGCCCCATATGGGCCCACGCAGCCTGGCGCAGCAGTTACGCACGCTGCGTGGCGCTGCCGCCGAACCATTGGCACAACTGCTGGAAGCGTTGGACAAACAGCGTTATGCCCAGGGTGCACAGCACCTGGTTTCACAGCCCTGGTGGCGCGACTTCAAGGCCGCCGCCACCCGGCTGGGCCCTCCCTCATCCTGACCCCGACTCATGCCCACACTGTCTCGCCTGCTGATTCCCATCACGATCTGCACCTTCGCCCTGCTCGCCCCTGGCGCCGAGGCTGCCGACAAGAAGAAGAGCAAACCCAAGACCCATGCCAAGGCGGTCAAGGATGCCGCCCCCAGGCCCTATGGCCGCCGCGAGGACCTGATGCGCTTTGCGCAGGAGCTGGCCCAGGCCCAGGGTTGGGATGTGGCCGAGCTGCAAACGCAGCTGGCTCAGGCGCAGAAGCACCCGACGGTGCAGCGCCTGATCATGCCGCCGCCGGCCGGCACGGCCAAGAACTGGGCCGCCTACCGGGCGATGTTCGTCGAACCCCGGCGCGTGCAGGCCGGCCTGGCCTTCTGGCGCGAGCACGAGGCCACCTTGAACCGCGCGGCCGAGCAGTACGGCGTGCCGGTTTCCATCATCGTCGGCCTGATCGGCGTGGAGACCTTCTATGGCCAGATCATGGGCGGCTTTCGCATCATCGATGCACTGACGACCCTGGGCTTCGACTTCCCGCCCGGCCGCAAGGACCGCACCGAGTTCTTTCGCGAGGAGCTGCGCCAGTTCCTGATACTCTCAGCAAGCGTGAGGGTCTGGACCCGCTGGCCGTCAAGGGCTCGTACGCGGGCGCCATGGGCCTGCCGCAGTTCATGCCCGGCAGCTGGAACCGCTGGGCGGTGGACTTCGACGGCAGCGGGCAGATCGATCTGGTCACCAGCCCCGCCGACGCCATCGGCAGCGTCGCCCACTATCTGGCCCGGCATGGCTGGCAGCGCGGCCTGCCCCTCACCTTCGACGTCCGCGTGCCGGTGGACAGCGGTGCCCGCGCCACGCTGCTGGCGCCGGACATCCTGCCCTCGTCCAGCGCCGCCCAAATGGCGGAGTTGGGCGCTGTGCTGTCCGAGACCGGCCAGCAGCATGCCGGGCCGCTGGCCCTGGTCGAGTTGCAGAACGGCGAGGCCGCGCCCAGCTATATGGCCGGCACGGCCAACTTCTATGCGCTGACGCGCTACAACTGGTCCAGCTACTACGCCATGGCGGTGATCGAGCTGGGCCAGGCCATCGCCTCATTGCGCTGACTCCAGCCGCTCCTCAGTCGGCGATGACACGGCGCTGGCCTGGCGCGGCGCATGCCAGTAGCGCCGCCGCCGGTCGCGCTCGCAGATGCTGGTCAGGCCGTCCCAATGCCAGGCGCCGCAATCGGCGCTGGTCACAGTGGTGATGTGCCGCGCCTCGTAGCGCGCCATCACGCTGGCCGCCGGATGGCCGAAGCGATTGCGGTAGCCGGCCTGGAAGATCACCGTCTGCGGTGCCACCGCGTCCAGCAATTCGGCGGTCGATGACGTCCTGCTGCCGTGGTGGGGTGCGAACAGCACCTTGCTGCGCAGCGCCGGGCCCGATCGCGCCACAAGCGCCTGCTCCTGCGCCGCCTCGATGTCGCCCGTCAACAGCAGGCTCTGCCCGCTTTGCGCGCTGCTGACCCGCAGCACGCAGGACATCGCGTTCGACTTGCGAGTGCCGGCATAGGCCTCGGACAGCGGGTGCAAGACTTCAAACTTGACCCCATCCCAGACCCACCTCTGGCCAGCCACGCAGCGCGTGGGCTGCGGCGCCGCACCCAGCAGCGGATGCTCGGTCTCCAGCGAACTGCTCAACGCACCGACATCGAACTCCTTCAGGATGCTGGCGGCGCCGCCAACATGATCGCTGTCGCGATGGCTCAGCATCAGCACATCGATGCGGTGCTCGCCGCGGGCGCGCAGCAGCGGCAGGATGACGCGCTGACCCGCGTTGCTGTCAAAGGCATAGGCCGGGCCACTGTCGTAGAGCAGCAGGTGCTCACGCGTGCGCACCAGCACGGCCGTGCCCTGGCCCACATCAATGGCCAGAACCTCGAATCGGCCTGGCGCGACTTGCGGCAGCACCGGCCACAAGAACGGCACAGCCAGCGGCACGCCGAGGGCGCGTGCGCGCCACGGCAGCGGCAACACCAGCAGCAAGCCCGCCAGCAGGCCGCTGGCCTGAGCCCACAGCGGCGCCACCGGCACTGACCAGACGGCCATGGGCTGGGCCGCGAGCCCTTGGAGGCACAGATTCAGCAACTGCACCAGCCAGGCGGCCACCTGCCACAGCAGGGGCAGCACAGCGCCCAGCAGCGCCAGTGGCGTGACGAGCAGGGTCACCAACGGTATGGCCAGCAGATTGGCCAATATGCCAACCACCGAGACCTGCTGAAACAAGAGCAGGCTCAGCGGCGCCAGGCCAACGGTGGCCACCCATTGCGTGTGCCATGTACTGCGCAGGCTGGTCCTCAGACGCGCCGCCCAGTTCGCCCTGACGTGGAGCAGGGGCTGGTCCGGGCCGGTGGCCATCAACAGGCCCACCGCGACAAAGGACAACCAAAACCCGGCCTGGGTCAATGCCCAGGGGTCGATCACACAAACCACCCAGGCCTCGACCAGCAACATCAGCGGCCAGGGCCACAGACGGCCCAGCGATCGCAGCACCACCAAGGTGGCCAGCATCCAGACCGTGCGCTGGGCCGGCACACCCCAGCCAGCGAACAAGGCATAGGCCAGCGCGGCCACCACGCCGCCCCACAGCGCCGCCTGTGGCGCCGGCAGCCACAGCATCAGATCTGGCCCCATGCGCCACAGCCGCCCGATCAGCGCACCGAAGAGCCAAGCGAACATGGTGATGTGCAAGCCGCTGATGGCCATCAGATGAGCTATGCCGGTCTGGCGGTACAGCGCCCAGTCCTCGCGTGTGATTGCCGTCTGGTCGCCCAGCGACAGCGCCGCCAGCACGCCTGCAGCGCGGCTGTCGGGCACATGACGGTAGATCTTGTCGCGCAGCGACTGCCGCAGCCGATCCACCGGATAGGCTACCGCCGTTTGCAACGGCTCGGCGCCGGGCCGCACCGTGCCAGTGGCGCGTAGGCCCTGCTCCAGCAGCCACAGCTCGTAGTCGAAGCCATGCGGATTCATCAGGCCGTGGGGCCGGCGCAGGCGCACCGTCAGTCGCCATTGATCACCGACACGCCAGCGCGATGGCGCCGCTTCGCCCGGCCCATAGACCGCCAGCAACAGACGCTGCGGCACCTGCGCACCTGGCGTCAGCACCGCCTCAACCTCGAACTGGAAGCGCCAGCCTGGGTCTCCGGCAATGCCCACCGTCGGCTGCGGGAGCGAGGCGACCAGACCCAGCAGCGAGATATCGCGGCCTTCCCAGGCGGCGGTCAGTTGCTGGCTCATCGCCAGCTGGGCGCGCCAGGCGCCGTAACCGAAGCCCAGCAGCGCAAATGCCAGCACCAGCGTGACGGGCCGGCGCCACCGCCATCCAAGGCCCAGCAGCAACACCGCGCCGAGGCCCAGGCCAAGCAGCTCAACCAGGCCCGGCAGATCGGCAAGCAGCTGCACGCAAGCGATGCCCAGCAGGCTGGACAGGCAAGAAGCCATCAGTGCAGTCAGGCCGAGCTTCAAGCTTCTATGCCTCCCTGGTCAGCAGTGTAGGATTACCGCCACTTCGACTCACCCTGGCTTGCCCTATGTCCAACGTCTACGATCGCCTCAAGTCCCTCGGCATTGAATTGCCGCCCGTTGCCGCTCCGGCCGCCGCCTACCTGCCCTTTGTGCAGACAGGCAATCTGGTTTTTCTGTCAGGCCATATTGCCAAGAAGGATGGCAAGCCCTGGGTCGGCCAGCTCGGCAAGAATGTGGACACCGCCACCGGCAAGCTGGCCGCGCGCGCGGTCGCCATCAACCTGCTGGGCACCTTGCACGCCGCCGTCGGTGATTTGAACCGTGTCACCCGCATTGTCAAGCTGATGAGCCTGGTCAATAGCACCGGCGACTTCACCGAACAACATCTGGTCACCAACGGCTGCTCCGAGCTGCTGGCCGAGATCTTCGGCGACAAGGGCAGCCATGCCCGCGCTGCCTACGGCGTGGCCCAGGTGCCGCTGGGGGCCTGCGTCGAGATCGACATGATTGCAGAAGTGAGCGCAGCTTGAGCCTGAGTGACCTTCTCAAGGGCCAGCGCCTGCTGGCGCTGATCTGCCTGGGCAGCCTGGCCGCTGTTGGTGCGGCCCTGGTCGCCCAGCATCTGTTCGATGTGAAGCCCTGCCCCTGGTGTGTGCTGCAGCGCCTGGTGTTCCTGCTGATCGCGGCGGTGGCCGGCTTAGGGTGGCTGGCCGGCCGGATTCGCACGGCACAAGTCGCGGCTTTTGGCCTGATCGCCGTGCTCGCCCTGGGAGGCGTGGCCGCGGCCTACTACCAGCATGAGGTGGCCTCGCAGATGGCCTCTTGCGCGATGACTTTTGCCGACCGCGTGCTGACCGCGCTGTCGCTGGAGTCGGCCGTGCCGGCGCTGTTCATGGTCACCGCGTCTTGCAGTGAAGCTTCGCAGTACCGGCTGCTGGGCCTGCCCTATGAGATCTGGAGCGGACTGCTCTATGCGCTGACCTTGCTGCTGGCCGTGATGGCCCTGCGCAGCAAGCGCTGATCAAGCACGACGCACAAACAAAAACGCCCTGCATTTGCATGCAGGGCGTTTCTTGTACCTGGCGGACCAGGAATTTGGAGCGGGTAACGAGGCTCGAACTCGTGACCTCGACCTTGGCAAGGTCGCGCTCTACCAACTGAGCTACACCCGCTTATTCACTGCCTGGAGGCGCGACCCGGAGTCGAACCGGGCTAACCGGATTTGCAATCCGGGGCATAACCGATTTGCTATCGCGCCAAGAATCTTTGGTGGGACTCTCTTCAAACTCCAGAAAACTCTTGCGTGCCTGCCAAGCACAAGTTTTCTGGTCACATCTGGAGCGGGTAACGAGGCTCGAACTCGTGACCTCGACCTTGGCAAGGTCGCGCTCTACCAACTGAGCTACACCCGCATTTTCTAACTTTTCGACTTCAACTCACATCACTGTTTCGTTTCCGCCGAAGCTCGAATTATATGCCGATTTCAACGTAGCACGCAAGCCCCTCGCGAGACTTGCGCGCATTTTTCGACTCAATGCTTCAACGAGTCTGAAGCAACCACCGCCGCAGGCGCAGCAGCCTCGCCCTTGGCGGCCTCCGCAGCGGGCTTCACGGCCGCGACTTCCTCGTCCGGCAGGGGCTGAGGCATGGTTTCCAAGGCCAGTTCCAGCACCTGATCGATCCACTTGACCGGGACGATCTCGATCTGGTTCTTCACGTTCTCCGGAATGTCCTGCAAATCCTTGGCATTCTCTTCCGGGATCAGCACCGTCTTGATGCCGCCGCGGTGGGCCGCGAGCAGCTTTTCCTTCAGGCCGCCGATGGCGGTGACTTCACCACGCAGGGTGATCTCACCGGTCATCGCCACCGACGCGCGCACCGGGATGCCGGTCAGCGCCGACACAAAGGCCGTCGTCATCGCCGCACCCGCGCTGGGGCCGTCCTTGGGCGTAGCACCATCGGGCACGTGGATGTGGATGTCGCGCTTCTCGAACAGCTCGTCCTTGATGCCCAGGCGCTTGGCGCGGCTGCGCACCACGGTGCGAGCGGCCTCGACGGACTCCTTCATCACGTCACCGAGCGAGCCGGTGCGGATGATGGTGCCCTTGCCCGGCATCACGGTGGCCTCGATGGTCAGCAGGTCGCCGCCCACCTCGGTCCAGGCCAGGCCGACGACCTGGCCGACCTGATTGGCCTTCTCGGCCTGGCCGTAGTTGTAGCGGCGCACGCCCAGGAAGTCATTGAGGTTGTCTTCGGTGACGACGACCTTGTCGGTGTAGGTCTTCAGCTGCACGCCCTTGACCACCTTGCGGCAGATCTTGGAGATTTCACGCTCCAGCGAACGCACGCCGGCTTCACGGGTGTAGTAGCGGATGATGCCGCGCAGGCCGGATTCGCTGAGCTCCATCTCGGAGTCCAGCACGCCATTGTTCTTGGCCTGCTTGGGCACCAGATAGCGCTGGGCGATATTGAGCTTTTCGTCTTCCGTATAGCCCGACAAGCGAATCACTTCCATCCGGTCCAGCAGCGCCGGCGGGATGTTCATCGAGTTCGACGTCGCCACGAACATCACGTCGGACAGGTCGAAATCAACCTCGATGTAATGGTCGCTGAAGGTGTGGTTCTGCTCGGGGTCCAGCACTTCCAGCAGCGCCGACGACGGGTCGCCACGGAAGTCCATGCCCAGCTTGTCGATCTCGTCGAGCAGAAACAGCGGATTGCGCGTGCCGACCTTGGACAGCGACTGCAGCACCTTGCCCGGCATCGAGCCGATATAGGTGCGGCGGTGGCCGCGGATCTCGGCTTCGTCACGCACGCCGCCCAGGGCCATACGCACGAACTTGCGGCCCGTGGCGCGGGCCACCGACTGGCCCAGCGAGGTCTTGCCGACGCCCGGAGGGCCGACCAGGCACAGGATGGGCGCCTTGACCTTGTCCACGCGCTGCTGCACCGCGAGATATTCGAGGATGCGGTCCTTGACCTTGTCCAGGCCGTAATGGTCTTCGTTCAGCACCACCTCGGCATTGCTGAGGTCGTGCTTGATCTTGGTCTTCTTGCTCCAGGGCAGGTTGACCATGGTCTCGATGTAGTTGCGCACGACGGTCGCTTCGGCGGACATCGGCGACATCAGCTTGAGCTTCTTCAGCTCCGCGTCGGCCTTCTTCTTGGCCTCCTTGGGCATGCGGGCGGCCTGGATCTTCTTGTCCAGCTCTTCCAGATCGGCGCCCTCTTCACCGTCACCCAGCTCCTTCTGGATCGCCTTGACCTGCTCGTTCAGGTAGTACTCGCGCTGGCTCTTCTCCATCTGGCGCTTGACGCGGCCACGGATGCGCTTTTCCACCTGCAGGATGTCCACCTCGTGCTCGAGCAGCTCCAGCAGCTTTTCCAGGCGCTTGGCGGTTTCGTGCAGGTCCAGCACCGACTGCTTCGCTTCAAGCTTCAGCGGCAGGTGGGCGGCGATGGTGTCGGCCAGACGGCCCGGATCGTCGATGCCGGCGATCGAGGTCAGGATCTCGGGCGGGATCTTCTTGTTGAGCTTGACGTACTGGTCGAACTGCTGCGTCACGGCGCGGCGCAGGGCCTCGACTTCCGGCTTGGCATCGGCCTCGGGCGGAATCGGCACGACTTCGGCAACGAAATGCTCTTCGGCCTCGGTGATGCTGGTGGTCGTGGCACGCTGTATGCCTTCAACCAGCACCTTGACGGTGCCATCGGGCAGCTTGAGCATCTGCAAGATGCTGGAGACGCAGCCCACTTCGAACATATCGTCGGGCTTGGGTTCGTCCTTGCCGGCGGCGCGCTGCGCCACCAGCATGATCTGGCGGCCCGCTTCCATCGCGGCTTCCAGCGCCTTGATCGACATCGGACGGCCCACGAACAGCGGAATCACCATATGGGGGAACACCACCACATCACGCAGCGGCAGCAGCGGCAGCGTGATGGGCTCTGCGGGCAAAACGGGATGACCGGACATGAAAACCTCTCTTTCTCGAACCCATCTGGGCCCGAGGGGTCAAATTGCAAGACGCGTGGGTAGGCAGCGCGGGAGGTGGGGCCTCAGGTCTCAGGCGCTGACTTTCGCCTGCTCGCGGTAAACCAGCAGGGGCTTGGCGTCTTCATCTATGTTGTGCTCGTCCAGCACCACCTTGGCCACGCCATCAAGGGCGGGCAATTCGAACATGGTGTCGATCAGCGAGTGCTCCATGATGGAGCGCAGGCCGCGCGCGCCGGTCTTGCGTGCCAGGGCCTTGCGGGCAATGGCCATCAGCGCCGACGGGCGGATCTCCAGCTCGACGCCGTCCATCGCAAACAGCTTCTGATACTGCTTGAGCAGGGCGTTCTTCGGCTCGGTCAGGATCTGCACCAGCGCGTCTTCGGTCAGCTCGCCCAGGGTAGCGATCACCGGCAGGCGACCGACCAGCTCGGGGATCAGGCCGAACTTGATCAAGTCCTCGGGCTCGACCTCGCGGAACACCTCGGACACGCGCTTCTCGGACTTGGTCTTGACGGTGGCGCCAAAACCAATGCCCGACTTCTCGGAGCGGTTCTGGATGACCTTCTCCAGGCCGTCGAAGGCCCCGCCGCAGATGAACAGGATGTTGGTCGTGTCGATCTGCAGGAAGTCCTGGTTCGGATGCTTGCGCCCGCCCTGCGGTGGCACCGACGCCATCGTGCCCTCGACCAGCTTCAGCAGGGCCTGTTGCACGCCCTCGCCCGACACATCGCGGGTGATCGAGGGGTTGTCGGCCTTGCGCGAGATCTTGTCGATCTCGTCGATGTAGACGATGCCGCGCTGGGCACGCTCGACGTCGTAATTGCAGTTCTGCAGCAGCTTCTGGATGATGTTCTCGACGTCCTCGCCCACATAACCGGCTTCGGTCAGGGTGGTGGCATCGGCAATCACGAAGGGCACGTTCAGCAGCCGCGCCAGGGTCTGCGCGAGCAGGGTCTTGCCCGAACCGGTGGGGCCGATCAGGAGGATGTTGCTCTTCGACAGCTCCACTTCCTCCTTGTTGCTGGCCATGTGCTTGAGACGCTTGTAGTGGTTGTAAACCGCCACCGCAAGCGTGCGCTTGGCCGGATCCTGGCCGATCACATAGCTGTCAAGGCTTTCCTTGATCTCGCTGGGAACCGGCAGATCCGACTTGGCCGCACGCGCGGTCGGGCCGTCGGCCGGCACTTCATCGCGAATGATGTCGATGCACAGGTCTATGCATTCGTCGCAGATGAATACCGACGGTCCGGCTATGAGCTTCTTTACCTCGTGTTGGCTCTTTCCGCAGAAGGAGCAGTAGAGGACTTTTTCGCTGGAAGCGCCTTTTTTGTCGGCCATGAGAATGAGTGTCTGTCAGGCGATATGCCTGCTCAATGATAGTGCAAACAAATGGGAGGCCTTATTCGGAATAAGGCCTCCTTCGAGCAGCAATTGGCACGCCCGGGCCCCCGGGGCGCCCGCAAGGTCAGGGACGCTTGGCGATGACCTGGTCGACCAGGCCATAGGCCAGGGCTTCGTCCGCGCTCATATAGTTGTCGCGCTCGGTGTCCAGGGCGATCTTCTCGTAGCTCTGGCCGGTGCGCTCGGCCAAGATGCGGTTCAGCTGCTCGCGGGTCTTCAGGATCTCGCGGGCATGGATCTCGATGTCCGTGGCCTGGCCCTGGGCGCCGCCCGAGGGCTGGTGGATCATGATCTTGGAGTTCGGCAGCGCCAGGCGCTTACCCTTGGCGCCGGCGGCCAGCAGGAAGGCGCCCATGCTCGCGGCCATGCCCATACACAAGGTCGAGACCTCGGGCTTGATGAAATTCATCGTGTCGAAGATCGACATGCCGGCACTGACGCTGCCGCCCGGCGAGTTGATGTAGAAGAAGATGTCCTTGTCCGGGTTTTCGCTTTCCAGGAACAGCATCTGCGCCACCACCAGATTGGCCGACTGGTCATTCACCGGCCCGACCAGGAAGATGATGCGTTCGCGCAGCAAACGGCTGTAAATGTCGTAGGCACGCTCACCGCGACCCGACTGCTCGATGACGATGGGCACCATGCCCAGGTTTTGTGTTTCCAGCGCGCTCATGGGTGTACGAATCCTTTGTGGAGATGCATGTGTTGTGGGGGCTGATTATGTGGCCACAAGAGCACCCCTGAAAAAGACCAGGGCACCGGCCTTGCGGCGCGGTGCCCTGTCAGGCCACCACAACGCGTGTGGCGGCGGCTGTTACGGTATCAGGCCGACATCAGTTCGTCGAAAGGCAGGGCCTTGTCGGTGACCTTGGCACGGCTCAGCACGAAGTCGGTGACGTTGTTCTCGATCACGACGGCTTCGACCTCGGCCATGCGCTCGCGGTCGCTCAGATACCAGCGCACCACATCCGCGGGGCGTTCGTAGCTCTGCGACATCTCTTCGATATGCGCTTGCAGCTGCTCGGGCTTGGCTTGCAGGTTGTTGGCACGCACCAGCTCGGCCACGACCAGACCCAGGCGCACGCGCTTCTCGGCTTGCGGCTTGAAGATCTCTTCGGGAATCGGCGTCGTGTCGGCATCCTTGACGCCACGCTTCTTCAAGTCCTCGCGGGCGTTGGCGACCAGGCGCTCGCCTTCGGTGGCGATCAGCGCATTGGGCACGTCCAGCTCGGCCACGCTGACCAGCGCGTCCATCACGGCGGCCTTGTTGCGGCCCAGCACGCGGAACTTGACTTCGCGCTCCAGGTTCTTCTTGATGTCGGCGCGCAGCGCTTCGACAGTGGCTTCCTTGATGCCCAGGCTCTTGGCGAACGCTTCGTTCACTTCGGGCAGGTGCTGGGCTTCGACCTTCTTCAGGGTGACCATGAAGTCGGCTTCCTTGCCGGCCACGTCCTTGCCGTGGTAGTCCTCAGGAAAGGCCAGCGGGAAGGTCTTGGACTCGCCCGCCTTCATGCCGCGCACGGCCTTCTCGAACGCTTCCAGCATCTGGCCTTCGCCGATCAGGAACTGGAAGGCCTCGGCCTTGCCACCCTGGAAGGTTTCGCCGTCGATCTTGCCTTCGAAGTCGATCGTCGCGCGGTCGCCGTCGGCGGCCACATCGGCGGCCGGACGCTGAGCGAAGGTGCGGCGCTGCTTGCGCAGAATCTCGACGGTCTTGTCGATCGCTTCTTCGGTCACAACGCTTGCGATGCGCTCGACTTCCGCGCCGCTCAGGTCACCGAGCTTGACTTCGGGATAGACCTCGAAGGTCGCGTCGAAGTCCATCTGGCCTTCGGGCGACTGTTCCTTCTGGGCGATGCGGGGCATGCCGGCAACGCGCAGCTCGGCCTCATTGGCGGCGCTGGCAAAGGCCTCACCCAGCTTGTCGTTCATGACTTCGTACTGGACGGAGTAGCCGTAGCGCTGAGCAACCACGCTCATCGGCACCTTGCCGGGGCGAAAGCCGTCGGCCTTGACCGTGCGGGCCAGTTTCTTGAGGCGCTGTTCAACTTCCGTGTTGATATCAGCGGCCGCCAGCGTGAGCGTGATGCGGCGTTCGAGCTTTTCGAGGGTTTCGACGGTGACGGCCATGTTGTGACTCATAGAACTGTGTTGTCTGGTGCGCGGGGCCGGACTCGAACCGGCACGCCGGTGAAGGCGTCAGGACCTAAACCTGGTGCGTCTACCAATTTCGCCACCCGCGCTAGGTGTATGGGGCCCCAGCCTTGTTACTTGCAAGACTGGCACCCCGGGGCGATTCGGAAAACCCGCGATTGTAGCGGTTGGCGAAGGCAGATTCCCAATTTGCCCCGCCAGTCCGCAAAAAGCCGCCTCAGTGCGTGGCCAGGGTCGAGGCTTCGTCCTCGGGCCGCTTGACGCGGAACCAGGCCGCGTACATGGCCGGCAGGGCCAGCAGGGTCAGTGCCGTGGCAACGATCAGGCCGCCCATGATGGCCACAGCCATCGGCCCCCAGAACACGCTGCGCGACAGCGGAATCATCGCCAGCACCGCGGCAGCCGCGGTCAGCACGATGGGCCGGAAGCGCCGCACCGCCGACTCGACGATGGCATTCCAGGTCGGCACGCCACGCTCGCGGTCCTGCTCGATCTGGTCGATCAGGATCACCGAATTGCGCATGATCATGCCCATCAGTGCAATCACACCGAGCAACGCCACAAAACCGAACGGGCGGTCCAGCAGCAGCAGGGCCCCGGCCACGCCGGCAATGCCCAGCGGCCCGGTCAGGAACACCAGCATCGCCCGGGAGAAGCTCTTCAGCTGCAGCATCAGCAGGGTAAAGGTCAGGAACAGCATGATGGGCACGCCGGCGGCTATCGAGCCCTGGCCCTTGCTGCTTTCCTCCACCGCACCGGCCACCTCGATGGTGTAGCCGGGCGGCATCTTCGCCGCAAGCTCGTTCAGCAACGGAGACAGCTGGGCCGAAACGGTGGGGCCCTGGAGACCCTCGATCACATCGCCCTGCACCGTGACCGCATAGTTGCGCCCCTCGCGCCATAGCACGCCGGGCTCCCAGTTGAAGCTGATCTTGGCGATCTGCGTCAGCGGCACGGCACGGCCGGTGCTGGTGGGCAGATAGGCGTTGCCAATGTCGCTGATCGCATTGCGCTCGTCCAGCGGCTGGCGCAGCACGATGTCGATCAATTTGTCGCCCTCGCGGTACTGGCCCACCGTGCTGCCGGACAGCAGGGTGCGCGAGGACTGCGCAATCGTCTGGCTGCTGACGCCCAGGGCGCGGGCCTTGTCCTGATCGATATCAAGCCGCAGCACCTTGACCGACTCGTTCCAGTTGTCGTTGACCCCGCGCATATTCGGGTTGGCGCGCATCACCGCCTTGGCTTGGTCGGCCCACTCGCGCACCTTCTTGGCATCGGTGCCCATCACGCGGAACTGCACCGGGTACGGCACCGGCGGGCCATTCGGCAGCAGCTTGACGCGACCGCGCACGTCCGGGAACTCGTCGGCCAGCAGTTGAGGCAGGCGCTTGCGCAGGGCTTCGCGCTCCTTCAGGTCCTTGG
>Ga0187845_1001292_pt1 | contig 14393 bp, 13 predicted proteins | sample SpaLakP09_SKY_68_FD_134515 | JGI IMG/M metagenome (GOLD analysis project Ga0187845, IMG submission 134515) | Oligotrophic lake water microbial communities from Sparkling Lake, Wisconsin, USA - SP09_SKY_68 | ecosystem: Environmental > Aquatic > Freshwater > Lake | place: USA: Sparkling Lake... | reverse complement strand
TTCCTGATGCAATTCCAGCGTGGACAACTGCAGCAGCCGGATCGACTGCTGTAGCTGGGGTGTCAGCGCCAGATGTTGCGAAGTGCGCAGTTGCAAAGACTGTTTCATGAGGCTTATGAGGCTTACATTCGGAAGTGTTCACCCAGATACACGCGGCGTACCGACTCGTCGGCAATGATGTCGTCCGGTCGGCCCGACGCCAGTACCGTGCCCTGGTTGATGATATACGCGCGGTCGCAAATGCCTAGCGTTTCGCGCACATTGTGATCGGTAATGAGGACGCCGATGCCACGTTCCTTGAGAAAGCGCACAATGCGCTGAATCTCGATCACGGCTATCGGGTCGACCCCGGCGAATGGTTCGTCCAGCAGCACGAAGCGGGGGTTGGTCGCCAGTGCACGCGCGATTTCCACCCGGCGCCGTTCGCCGCCCGAGAGCGACAGGGCGGGATTTTCGCGCAGCTTTTCGATTTGCAAATCGGCCAGCAGGGTATTGAGCCGTTCATCAATGGCAGCCTTGGATAAAGACTTGCCGTCTACTTTCTGAATTTCCAGCACGGCGCGGATTTTCTCCTCCACCGTGAGTTTGCGGAATACGGAGGCTTCCTGCGGCAGATAGGACAAGCCCAGCGCAGCGCGCCGGTGGATGGGCAGGCTGGAAATATCGCTACCGCTGATATCGATGCTGCCCGCATCCGAAGGCACCAGCCCCACGATCATGTAGAACGAGGTGGTCTTGCCGGCGCCGTTAGGCCCCAGCAGCCCCACCACTTCGCCGCAGGCCACCTGCAGCGATACATCGTGCACTACCTGGCGCTTGCCATAAGTCTTTTGCAAACCCTTGACGATCAGGGTGCTACCGCAGGAAGTCGTCATGCTTATTTTCCCGGTACAGGTGGAACGGAGGCGGCCGGCGCCGCTGCCGAGGTGGTACCCGGTCCGCGCTGCACCGGCTGGATCACCATGGTGCCGCGGCCGGCACCGGGCTTGCTCTCGCCCGTCACGCTGTTTTTCACGGCAAACTGTTCTTTTCGGCTGTCGTAGGAAATGAATTCGCCATCGACTTCATCGCTCAGGCGGCCCGCTTCCAGACGGCGGATCTTGGCCTTGGAGAACAGCTCCACCAGATCGGTCTTGTCGCTGTATTCGATGCGCTCGGCTTCGCCTTCCACCCACTGATCGCCGGCACCATCGCGCTTCTGGCGGAAGGTGGCAGGCGTGCCGGGGGTGCTGGTCAGCACCACGAAGTTATAGCCTTCAGGATCAGTCGTGACCACGGCTTTCGGCGACTTCATCAGCAGCGTGCCACGGGTCAGCACCACATTGCCCAGCAGGGTCTTGATCTGTTTTACATCATCAATCTGCAGATCGTCGTAGTCGATCTTGGTGGGCTTGGAGGCATCGGCTTTTTCCGCCTGCGCCACACCCAGTCCGAGGCAGCACAAGGCCACTGCCAGCATCAGTTTTTTCATCATCTCTATCCTTTCGTTAGCACACGGAGTACACCTAGTGCGCTGCACGTGGCGGCAACAGCAGTTGCCCACGACCACCCAGCTGTACTTCGCGGGTGGCATTGTTTGCTTTCATGCCCAAGCCGGTCGCACTGGACTGTCCCAGTTGCAACGCCACGGCAGCGGCAGTTTCCATTCTTTCTTCGTCCGGATACACGGTCAACGTCGGGGTGGTCAGGTGCAGCACGGGAGCCTGCTCGGTAGCAGGACGCAGTACGTCGACCTTACCGGAAAGCTGTACACGCGTATTGCCCTGATCGATCAAAGCGGTCTGCGCATGCATCTGCATGGGCGGCTGATCGCCCGACAGGCTGTGCACATAGGGCTTTTCGATATCCGAGGCGTCATCCACGGGACGGTGGGTCAGCTTGTCGCCGGAAATGATGTAGGCCGGCTTGCCCGCCTGACTCATCCGCACCAGACTGAAACGCTGAATGATGTAATCGGGCTCGTTGCGGTAGGGATCGCTCTGCTCGTCCTGTCCCGCCTGATTCACCACCTGCACCAGCCAGAAGCTGCCAACGGCGACAAACACGCCGACCAGCATAATCAGCGTTAATTGCCAGCGATGGGCGGTTCTTTTACGCATGCTCGCGCTCCATTACACCAGAAACTGCGCCATCACGCGCTGGTAGCTGCCCTGCGCCTGCATCAGCAGTTCGCACACTTCGCGCACGGCGCCACGGCCACCGTGGGCCGCCGTGACGTGGTGCGCACGGCTCAGCACTTCGGCGCGGCCATTCGGCACGGCCACGGCCAGCCCGACCCGGCTCAGGATGGGCAGATCGACCACATCGTCGCCGATGAAGCCTACCTGCTCGGCCGTCAGTCCGGTCTTTTCCAGCAGCGCGTGGAACGGCGTGAGCTTGTCGTGGCCGCCCTGATGCAGATGGCTGATGCCGAGATCGGCGGCGCGGCGTATCACCTGCTGCGAGGTACGCGCGCTGATGATGGCGGTCTGCACGCCCGATTCCTGCAGCAGCTTGATGCCCAGGCCGTCCTGCACATGGAAGGTTTTCAGGGCTTCGCCATCGGCGCCGTAATGCAGGCTGCCATCGGTCAGCACGCCATCGACGTCGAAGATCATCAGTTTGATGCGGGCGGCCCGTTCCAGTACGCTAGCATTCATCAGATCACCTTGGCGCGGGTCAGGTCATGGATGTGCAGCGCGCCCACCAGCTTGCCGTCGGCATTCGTCACCAGCATCTGGTTGATGCGGAATTCTTCCATCACGGCCACGGCATCGACCGCCATTTTCTCCGGCGCGATGGTGCGCGGGTTGGCGTGCATCACATCGCCGATCACCACTTTGCTGAAATCCTGCACTTTTTCGATCATGCGGCGCAGGTCGCCGTCGGTGAACACGCCCACCGGGCGGTTATCGCCATCGACGATGGCCGTCATGCCCATGCCCTTCTGGGTAATTTCCAGCAGCGCATCGGTGAGCTTCACGTCGGCCAGCACTTTCGGCACGGCGTCGCCGCTGCGCATCACGTCGCGCACATGGGTCAGCAGGCGGCGGCCCAGTGCGCCACCGGGGTGGGAGCGGGCGAAATCTTCTTCCTTGAAGCCGCGCAGATCCAGCAGGGCCACGGCAATCGCATCGCCCAGCGCCAGCGTGACGGTGGTGGAAGTGGTTGGCGCCAGGTTCATCGGGCAGGCTTCCTTGGCCACGGCCACGTTCAGGTGCACGTCGGCGATTTCGGCCAGACTGGAGCCGGGCTTGCCCGTCATGGCGATGATCTTGGTGCCCATGCGCTTGACCACCGGCAGGATGGTCATCAGCTCCGAGCTTTCGCCGGAATAGGAAATGGCGATCAGTACGTCGCCCGCAGTCACCATGCCGAGGTCGCCGTGCGCGGCTTCGGCCGGATGCACGAACAGCGCCGGCGTGCCAGTGGAAGCCAGCGTGGCGGCGATCTTGCGGCCGATGTGGCCGGATTTGCCTATCCCCGAAACCACCACCCGCCCTTTACAATTCAACAACAGGGCGATGGCCTGCACGACGCTGTCGTCGGCGGCCAGACGGTCATTCAAGGCAGCGATGGCATCAGCCTCGTTCTGCAGGGTGGCACGGGCCAGGCGCAGGGCATGCGCGGCCTGATTTGCGTCAAAAGCTTTCAGCATTGTTTTTTCATGGGTTACACTCACACCCAAGTATAGCCGAATTAGGAAAGCAAAAAACTTGCCAGATTAAACATAAGGTGAAAACAATCAACACCGCACGCTGCACGGGCAAGTACAAAATCGAGTAGAAATGAGCTGACATGACGTTTACGCCGCTGGAAATCACCCTGTTATTGCTTGGAAGCGCAGTCCTCGGCGTAGTCGCCTTCCGTATGTTACAGCTACCGCCCATGCTCGGCTATCTGGCCGTGGGCATCCTGATCGGCCCCCACGCGCTGGGGCTGGCAGAAGAAAGTGCAGTCACCCATGCACTGGCCGAATTCGGCGTGGTGTTCCTGATGTTCTCCATCGGGCTGGAATTCTCCCTGCCCAAACTAATGGCCATGCGCAGCATCGTGTTCGGGCTGGGCATGGCGCAGGTGGGCCTGACCATCATCGCCACCATGCTGTTCGGCTGGACCATCAGCACCCAGCTGCCGCCCGACATCCACATTGGCTGGCAGACCGCGTTTGCGCTGGGCGGCGCGCTGGCCATGTCGTCCACCGCCATCGTGTCGAAAATGCTGACCGAGCGGCTGGAACTGGAAAGCGAACATGGCCGCCGCATCATCGGCATCCTGCTGTTCCAGGATCTGGCCGTGGTGCCGCTGCTGATCCTGATTCCGTCGCTGGGCCAGCGCCCCGACGCGCTGGCGGAAACGCTGGCCTGGGCCAGCCTGAAAGCCGTGATCGTGCTGGCCCTGCTGCTGTTTGTGGGACAGAAGATCGTGCGCACCTGGTTCACCATCGTGGTCAAGCGCCGCTCGCAGGAACTGTTCATGCTCAACCTGCTGCTGATTACGCTGGGCGCGGCATGGATCACGGAGCGCGCCGGGCTGTCGCTGGCACTGGGCGCTTTCGTGGCCGGCATGCTGATCTCGGAAACCGAATACAAGCATCAGGTGGAAGAGGACATCAAACCCTTCCGCGACGTGCTGCTGGGACTGTTCTTCATCACCATCGGCATGCTGCTCAATGTGCATATGGTGCTGCAGCACTGGTGGCTGGTGCTGGTGCTGCTGTGCGGGCCGGTGCTGCTCAAGTTCGCCCTGATCGCCGGACTGGCCAAGCTGTTCGGCTCGTCCGACGGCGTGTCCATGCGCATCGGTCTGGGGCTGGCGCAGGCCGGTGAATTCGGTTTCGTGCTGCTCAATCTGGCCGGTGGCAGCAAACTGATCGACCCCTTCATCATTCAGGTGGTGCTGGCTTCGATGGTGCTGTCCATGCTGCTGGCGCCCTTCATCATCGCCAAGTCCGACCAGATCGTGCTGAAATTCTCCAACAACGAGTGGATGATGCAGTCGCTGGCCCTGACCAAGATCGCCAGCCGCACCATGTCCACCAACAAGCACGTGATCGTGTGCGGCTTTGGCCGTAGCGGCCAGAGCCTGGCTACCCTGCTGGCAGAAGAAAACATCGATTACCATGCGCTCGACCTTGATCCGGAACGGGTGCAGGAAGCCCAGACGGCTGGCCGTCACGTTTCCTACGGCGATGCAGCGCGGCGCGAAAGTCTGGTGGCCGCAGGTATCTACCGCGCCAGCGCCGTGGTGATTACCTATGCCAGCACGCCGTCGGCGCTGAAGGTGCTGCATCTGGTGCATGAACTGGCCCCTACCCTGCCCGTCATCGTGCGCTCGCACGACGATACGGATCTGGACCGGCTGAAACAGGCCGGTGCCGCCGAGGTGGTGCCGGAACTGATGGAGGGCAGCCTGATGCTGGCCTCGCACGCGCTGGTGATGCTGGGCGTGCCGCTGCGGCGCGTGGTGCACCGCGTGCAGATGGCGCGCGATGCGCGCTACGCTTCGCTGCGCGGCTACTTCCACGGTGCCAGCGATAGCGGCGACGAGGCGGATCTGGAGCGGCTGCATTCGGTGACGCTGACCAGCAGCGCCAGCTGCGTGGGCCAGCCGCTGGGCAGCGTCGCCATCGCCAACAGCGGCGCAGTGGTGAGCAGCGTACGGCGCGGCAAAGCCCAGCTGGAAGTGGCGGCGGAACTGGAACTGGAAGCTGGCGATGTGGTGATCCTGCGCGGCACGGCCAGCGCCGTGCACAAGGCGGAACAAAAGCTTCTGCGTTAAGCTGCCGGCGCTGGCGCCGGCAGCTTGCCCATGGAATCTGCTGATACCTGCCCACGGGCACCAGGCCGCTCCCAAACGGCTGCTGGGCCGCCGATACTGGCCCTAGCCTACGTTGCGCAGTTCGGGCTCGGCGTCGCGGCTGACCACGCGGTTGCGGCCATTTTCCTTGGCCACGTACAAGCGGGCATCGGCTTGCGCCACCCAGGTGCGCGCCACGGCTGCAGGATCGCCTTCCGCCTCGCCCGGCGCCAGACAGGCTACCCCGATCGACACCGTCACCGAGAGCTGCAGCTCCTGCGACAGCACGATCATGCTGCCCGCCACACTGGCGCGGATACGCTCGGCCACGAAGGCGGCACTATCAAGCTCGGCATCGATCAGCAGCACCACGAATTCCTCACCGCCGAAGCGGGCCAGTGCATCGGAGCTGCGCAATTCATTCTTGATGCGGCGCGAGACTTCGCGCAGCACGTCATCGCCGCCGCCATGGCCTACCGTATCGTTGACACGCTTGAAGTGGTCGATATCGATGTACATGAAGGAAATCGGATACTGCTGGCGGCGCGCACGGGCAATTTCTTCCAGCAGGCGGCGGTCGATATAGCGGCGGTTGTACACGCCCGTCAGCGAATCGGTCAGGCCTATGTACTTGAGCATCTCGTTACTGATCACGTTTTCCAGACAGATGGCGATAATCGACGCCATGTGTTCGATGAAATCCGTGCCCAGGCTGGGGGTAAAGCGGGTGGGATCGCAGCTGCCCAGATTGAGCGAGCCGATAATCCGCTTGTTGCGCAACAGTGGTACCAGCGCAACACTTTGCAGACCGGCGGGCGGCTTGGGGAAAGACGTTCCGTGGCGACGCGCATCGTACATGCCCAGCTGCGGCCGTGGCGCGGCTGCCTGCGCATTGCGTGGTGCCAGCTCCAGCCCCATGGCTTCGACCGCCTCGACGAAGATCAGGCTGGGAAAATCCTCGAAGACAACGTCGAGCTTGAGCATCACTTCGCGGATGTCGGCATCTTCATCGACCAGCGTTAAAGTTACGCAATCGAGTTCCGATATAACCGGTAAGACGCGGAAGATGATGCCTATCAGTTCAGGGAAATTAGCGGCGCCGACGATTTCCAGATCAAACGCCTGATGGCGCGTCATGATCGAGTGATTGCGCTCCGCCTGTTCGAGCAGATAGGCCATACGCGCGCGCAGCGCCTGGTTTTCGGCTGCCAGATCCGCCGCTGCCGTAGCGGGCGTTGCCTGTGGCCGTAACTTGCCGGATGCCGTGTGCGTCATAAATGCCTTCACTCGCCTGATTTCGCCTGATTTCTTGCCAAATGCCACATTACGCCAAGTTTTGCTGCTTGTAAATTCAGCGGCAACTCAGGGTGTGGCTAGGCCGGCCGGGCACGCGGGGCGGCCGGGTGGTTTCCAGCGCCGCCCTGCGCTGTTTAAAACGCCAGGGTGGCGTCGATTTCCTGTCCCACCGACACCACCTGCCCGGCGCCGGCCACCACCAGACAGTTCATGCCGAAGCACAGCGCACCATCGAGTTCCGGCTTGGCGCGGAAGCTCTGCATGATGTCCAGCGGGTCGGGACCGACCACGCCAGTATCCTGGTCGACCGAAGGCATAGGACAGCGCGGGCAGGGTTTGACGGGCTTCAGCACCACTGCGCCGAGCGCAAACGTCTCGGTATAGTCTTCGTCGAAGGCTTCGATACCGTCCACCACCACATTCGGGCGGAAACGGTTCATGGGCAGCGCGGCGCGGCCTGCGCGCAGCAGGCGCTGATTGAGCTCGTCCAGCGAAGCAGTGCTGGTAAGCAGTACCGGGTAGCCATCGGAGAACAGGGTGGTAGCTGCAATGCCGCCACTCCAGGTCTGGCTCACGGCCCGCTCGGCCTGCGGGTGAAAACGGGCCAGCCGGCACGGTACGCCCAGCACGGCACTGAACCACGCGGCAGCCTGTGCGCCGCTATCGCTGGCCAGCACTTGATCGTCCCACACCTGCACTGTCAGCGTGGCTGCGCACGCATCGCGCGCCAGCGGCAGCGCCAGTGCATCCACGTCCGGCGCACTGAGGACTAGCTGACCGTCCAGAAGTGCGGGCTTGATCAGGGACATGCGCGGATATTCGCGCTGGGTCAGGCAGACGCCTGCCGCATCGACCACCACCCATTCGCGGTCGCCGATGCCGCCATGCTGCAGGCCCTGTAGCGTCAGCGTGGCCTGCTGCAAGGACAGGCCACCACAGGACTTCACCGGATACAGAATCAGGGAGGTTAGCGTGGCCATATCGCTCCTTACTCTGCGCCGGCGGCGGGTTTAGCCGCTTTCGGTGGGCGCGGCTTGCGCGGAGCAGGCTTACGAGCTGGCTTGGCTTGCGCCGGTTTGCTGTCGGCGCCCTCGCCCGTCGGCGCCGGCGCTGGCACAGCCTCTGGCACGACGGCAGCAGCCTTGGCCGGTTTGCCTGCTGGCTTGGCCTTGCGCTGTCCGGCGTTCTTCGCCACACCAGCCGCTGGTTTGGCTGCAGGCTGCGCTACAGCTTCTACGACGGCCGGCACCTCAGGCTGAGCTTCGGTCTGGGCTACGGCTGGCTGTTCGGCCTTGGCCTCGACCTGATGCTCTGCCTTCTGCTTGTTCGCCGCCTTGACTTTGCGGGCTGGCGGCTTGGTGCCGTTTTTCTTCTTGGCTGGCGTGGCGCTGACAGCGCCTGCCTCCGCTGGCGCTGGCGCCGGCACTGCGGTTTCATTTGCCGCTACCGGCGCGGCCACCTCGGCCTGGGCAGCTTCCGGCCGTGCGGCGACTTCCATTACCGGCGCCACATCACCCTCGACACCGGCTGGCTGCTCGTCAGCCTGCGCTACGCGCGCCTGACGCTCGGCCTGACGAATGGCGAAACGTTCCGCCGCCGTACGGCCACGATTGCGGCTACGGCGCGATTCCGACTTGGCCGCTTCGCCGCCCACTACCGCCGGCGCTTCGCCCGCTGGCGCATCGTTCACTGCAGCTACCGGCATAGGCACACCCGAGCCCCGATAAACATAGGCGCCCGATTTTTCGTCGCGGCCAAACTCCAGCAGGCCGCGTGCCTTGCACTCTTCGATCAGATTGCCGAAGGTGCGGAAACCATAATAGGACTCGCTGAAATCGGGCTTGCGGCGCTTGATCGCTTCCTTCAGCACGGAGGCCCAGATCTTGCCGCTGTCGCCGCGTTCCAGCACCAGCGCTTCAAAGGTATCGATGGCAATTTCCACCGCCTGATTGCGGCGTTTGTCCATCTCCTCACGGCGTGCGCGCTCCTCTTCCGGTGTGCGCTTGACGGCTGGACGATTTTCATTCGCATCGCGCTTGGCGCGACGGCTTTCGCGTACCAGATCATCGTAGAAAATGAATTCGTCGCAGTTGGCCACCAGCAGATCGGATGTCGATTGCTTGACGCCGACGCCGATCACCTTCTTGGCGTTTTCGCGCAGCTTGGACACCAGCGGCGAGAAATCCGAATCGCCGGAAATAATGACGAAGGTATCGACGTGCGACTTGGTGTAGCACAGGTCCAGCGCATCGACCACCATGCGGATGTCGGCCGAGTTCTTGCCGGACAGGCGCACATGGGGGATTTCAATCAGCTCGAAGTTGGCTTCGTGCATGGGCGCTTTGAAGCCCTTGTAGCGGTCCCAGTCGCAATATGCCTTCTTGACCACGATGCTGCCCTTGAGCAGCAGACGTTCCAGTACGGGCTTGATATCGAATTTATCGTAATTGGCGTCACGCACACCGAGCGCGACATTTTCGAAGTCGCAAAACAGCGCCATGCTGACGTTTTCGTTGGAAGAAGCCATGAAGATATTTTTCTAGTGATGGGTAAAGCTGATGATGGCGCCAGCCCCTGCGGACCGGTGCCTGATCGGAGCAGGACTCCGGCTATCCGGCGATTATACCGAACAAAACCGCGCCGACGCTTAACGGCACAGCTTGCGCTGGGCCTCGCTGGCACCGGAGGTACGCGGCACGATATGTTTGCAGGTATCAAATTCCTGCTGCCACTGGTGGTCGGTGAGCAACGCCGCACTCTGCTGATTGAGGAAGGCCAGCAACTGCGGCTGGTTGGGCGCCATAAAGAAAGCCCGTTCGAACACCGTGCGCGGACGGGCCGACAGGTAAAGCCAGCTATCGAGATCCGGATACAGCTTACGCATGCGCGGCATGGAACTGGCCTGCAAGAATGCGACCTGTACACGGCGTTGCTGCAACTTGAGCAGGTTGCGCGCCTCGCTATCGGCTTCGTCCTTGCTTACCGTCCTGTCCTGCAGCAAGGCATCGAAATCTTTGTAGGAAAAGCCTTCTACCGTACCGACGCGCTGGCCATGCAGCGAAGCATCGCCCTGATATTCGAACGGCGTGCTGCGCAACGATGCCACCAGATTGGCATCGACCATATAGTAACTGGTCCAGCTCTGGCGCGCCGACGCGGCACCAAACCAGCGCGGATTGGCCCAGGCCACCACGCCCTGCCAGTGGGACTGCTCCAGCATCAGCTGCAAACGGCGGCGCGGCAGCTGGGTGGCAATGAACTGGTAGCGCCCAGCGGAGCGCTGGGTCAGCCATTCGGCCATTTTTTCCGTGAGGTTGCCGGGCATGCCGACGGCAAAGGTCGGCCCCGGATAGTACACATAGAGGGGAATGGTCTGGGCAGCCAGCCCCAGCCGCCATGGCAAACACAGCGCCAAACAAGCCAGCCAGCTCCGGATGCGTACCTTTGTCATGCTGACAATACTACCACGCTGCCTCTGCAACGGAGCATAGGCGTGCGCCGCTGCAACACTGAGGCGCGCTAGGCGGCAGCGTCCAGTGCGCGCCCCGTGCGGCGCGCCAGTTTCAAATGCGTTTTACTCGCCGCATGCACCGGCACTTTGGTGCCGAGCTGGAATACCTGCACCGAATCCGACAGGAAAGTGGCGCGTTCTTCCAGCGACATCACGGCGGCAGCGATTTCTTCCACCATGGCAGCATTTTCCTGCGTGCTGGCACCGACCTCACGCACCGACGCGGCCATCTCGTTAATCTGCTGCGCCTGCTTGTTCGAATCCTGCGTGATCTGGTCCATGATGGCATTTACACGCTGTACCGACTGGACGATATCGCTCATGGTGGTCCCGGCAGCATTTACGAAGCGGGCGCCTTCATCGACGTCGCCTATCGAAGTGCGGATCAAATCGCCAATTTCCTTGGCAGCACTGCTACTGCGCTGGGCCAGATTACGCACTTCCGACGCCACCACGGCAAAGCCACGGCCCTGCTCGCCTGCACGCGCCGCTTCCACTGCAGCGTTCAGTGCCAGAATATTGGTCTGGAATGCGATGCCTTCGATCACCTGCGTGATCTCGCCGATCTTGCGCGAGGACTGGGTGATCTTTTCCATCATCGCCACCGCATTCGACACGGTCTGTTCGCCGCTGCTGGCCACGTTATAGGCCGACATCGCCAGTTCATCGGCCATCTTGGCATTGGCCAGATTGTGCGCCACCGCCTGATCCAGTGCGTCCATATTCGACGAGGCTTCCTGCACCGTACCGGCAATGCGCGCGCCGCGCTGGGCCAGATCGTTGTTACCGGCAGCAATTTCCGACGCCGCCAGACTGATGGACTCGGCCGACACCCGCACCCCGGCCACGATCTGATGCAGCTTGCCGACGCTGCCGCGCACCATATTGATGGCGGCCGTCACTTCATCCTTGCCGCTGGCTGCCGTGCTATCGCTCAGGTCACCATTACCCATGCGCTCGACGCGGCGGGTTATCGCATTCAGGCCACTCAGGCTGGCCAGATAGAAAGTCACCAAGGCATAGGCTGCCACCGACAGTGCCAGAATCACCCCGGCCAGCAGGGTGTTGCGCATCATGCGCAGACGCAGTACGCGGCCATCCAGTGCCTCCTCCAGACCATCCAGAACCTGGTTGGTCAGCTTGGAATTGGCAGCCATGACCTTGGTGCCTTCGGCATAGATACGGAACGGAATGGCACTGACGGATTTGACGATGGTTGCGTTAATCTGTTCCAGATAGGCATCGGCTGCTGCCAGCGGCGCCTGGTCAACCTTGGCCAGCGCAGCGGGATTAGCTTTGCCAGCGCGCACCAGTTCGTCGCGCGTATCGTCGATTTCGTTACGGACCAGCGCCAGATAGCCGGCTATCCGCACCATGGTGGCCTGCGCCTGGTCAGGCTGGGCCGCCACAAAGGTCACCAGCCCGCGCAGCGGCGCCAGTTGTTCGGTAATCAGCGGCATCTTGTCTGTGCCTGCCAGCATCAGGTAGTACGAATCTTCGTCCGGATCGAGCGCCAGTTGCGAACCGTCGGAAATGCCGCGCCGCACCGCCGTCAGCGCACGGTTGAGCGGGGCATATTTGGCGGTAATCTGGGCCGTATCGCTATACGAAGCGGCCAGCACCTGATTCCACAGGACTTCCGCTTCTTTCAGCAGTGGCAGCAGCGCGAACGGATCTTCCTGCTCCAGATCTTTCTTCATGCTGGCAAACTGGGCGCGCACCTGTTCGGCGGCGGCCTGCATCTCGGCCGGATTTTCCGTATCAAGCAGCTTCAGCAGGGACTGTCCACGGTGCTGCAGAGTACTATTCATCAAGCCATTCACCTGACGATGGTAGCGCACGCCGGACTTCTCCTTGAGAGCGAAATCGATATCTTGATTGGCCTTGCTCACATACAGAAACAGCAGCATCAGCAGCGGGATCAGCAGCGCAACAATAATCAGGGCGAATTTGGTGGGCATGCGCAACTGACGCATCAGGCGCTTACCGGGAGCAAAAAAAGTAGCCAGCATTGCGAGACATTCAACGGACGGGTGGCGGTGCAGGATGTGGCACCATAGGCAATTGCGCCAGCTTTTGACTGGACAAACGGACATCCGCAATCGGGCGGAAAGCAACCACCAGTTCGGGGCGGGGAAGGTCAGACCTGCGGGCAAGCTAGCGGCAGGGCTCTGGAGGGGTCGCTCCTTTAATAATACCTAAGTGCTTTCAGGAAATATATACAATCGATTGGGGCTATTGAAAAAATAGCCGGAATGTTTTCATAAACAAAACTATTCTGTCGTTTTTTGCTCTACATCAGTTTTTCTATAAACTATTCACTAATAAAAAAGCCCCGCAACTGCGGGGCTTGGTAGGTACTGCCAGGACTGAATGTCGCATTAGACGTTGAACGAGAAGTTAAGATGAATAAGCCATAAATGGCGAAAAGATAAAGGAAAATAGAAAAAATATACCCGGTTTTATACCCGGCTTTGTGTTTCTGTGTTCAGCAAGGAGGCTTACTCTAGACAGTGCTGATTTTGCAAGCGAATATAAACAAGCTGTCTAAAACAGCCACCTATGTTAGCTAGTTCTCACACTACCATCTAAATTACATGATCGAATCAAAGCTGAAATTTTTTACGGCATCATATGCTGTCGCCAAATTTAAACAACATGCAGGCGTCGACTTTCACCCGACAGTGCCAGGACAGTTACTGGCTATGAGACGAGTGCCGAAATGCGGTTTGGATGACCGAAAGGCACTATACGATGCGCAAAACTGGGATCAGCTATGGATTGATATGATCTCTCTTGCCAAAAACAGGGCACGCTATGGCCAAAATGCGCAGCCAACAGACTGCCTTCCCCCATTGCCCGATTACGCGCTGAGAGATCAGCGTGATGAACTCGGCATACCGCCGATAAAAGCGCTTAAGCAAGCGCCGGCGCCAGAACATATCAAACAGCAATTGCGCAAAGCTTATCTTCCAACCAATCCGAAATATGAGGCCTATGCTTCAACTTCCGATCGGGTCAACCGCGACGCAAACGCTCGTTTCAATCACGCGTTAAGCAAGGACGAGTAATGCGCAAGCCACGCGATGAGCATCGCAAAAGCTAATTTTCCAGATGCCTACCGGTACCATACCCGCCCCGGGTGCGCTTGCCGCGCACGACATGCTACAGGCAAAGAAGGCCACCGAGGCTCTCAACCGGGAGCTGGCCAAGGAAGGTATCGCTCTCGTGCCATACATGGCATTGCATGTATGGCAATTAAGTTAAGTCGTGCAGTTGAATGAGAACCTGGTAGTTGACGTTTTTTTAATCCACCTTTAGTCTACAGTCACTTTCACCTGACTTGCACAAGGCTGTTTATGTATGGAGCGTTGCTTGGTGATCTTATAGGATCACCCTGGGAGTTCAATCGAATCAAACATGATCGCTTTGAGATATTTTCGGAACAGTGTGCATTCACCGACGACTCGATTATGACCGTCGCGGTCGCCGATTCTTTGTTACACAACATCGATCCCGCCGCCTCAATGCGCGCTTGGGCCCAGCGGGTTAAGCCGCAGCGTGGCGGCTATGGCGCGATCTTTTGGGTGTGGTTAAACAATCCCGATGATGAACCTTACGGGAGTGCTGGCAATGGCGGCGCGATGCGCGTATCGGCAGCAGCCATGCTATGAATCGCCACGAATCTTGTAGACACTCCTGAGCCATAATTTAGGCAAAGGAGAAATCATGAGTGGGAAGCGTTACACGGAAGAATTTAAGGTCGCTGCGGTCAAGCAGGTTCTTGATCGCGGACACCCAGCGGCCG
>Ga0187845_1001290_pt1 | contig 14407 bp, 9 predicted proteins | sample SpaLakP09_SKY_68_FD_134515 | JGI IMG/M metagenome (GOLD analysis project Ga0187845, IMG submission 134515) | Oligotrophic lake water microbial communities from Sparkling Lake, Wisconsin, USA - SP09_SKY_68 | ecosystem: Environmental > Aquatic > Freshwater > Lake | place: USA: Sparkling Lake... | reverse complement strand
TGGCCGGCCAGCGTGGCGTGGTTGACTTCGATGTTGACCTTGACCTCGTTCTCCAGGCCGTAGGTCTTCAGGAAGCCGTAGACGGTGGCGCTGTCGTAGTCGTACTGGTGCTTGGTGGGCTCTTGCGGCTTGGGCTCGATGAGGATGGTGCCCTTGAAGCCGATCTTGTGCTTGTGCTCGACGACCGACGACAGGAAGCGGCCGTACTGGGCCAGCTCGCGCTTGAGGTCGGTGTTCAGCAGGGTCTCGTAGCCTTCGCGGCCGCCCCACAGCACGTAGTTCTGGCCACCCAGGCGGTTCGTCCACTCCAGCGCGTGCTTGATCTGCGCGGCGCCGTAGGCATAGACCTCGGGGTCGGGGTTGGTGGAAGCACCGCTCATGAAGCGGCCGTGCGAGAACAGGTTGGCGGTGCCCCACAGCAGGCCGACCTTGCCGTCCTGCATCTTCTTGGCGGCGGCTTCGAGCAGGCCGTCCAGGATGCGGTTGGACTCGGCCAGCGTGGCGCCTTCGGGGGCCACGTCGCGGTCATGGAAGCACCAGTAGGGCAGGCCCAGCTTGGCGAAGAAGTCGAACGCGGCGTCCAGCTTCATGTAGGCCGCCTTGATGGGGTCGGCTTCGTTGAACCAGCTGCGCTGGAACACCGTGTTGCCCAGGCCGAAGACGTCTTCGCCCTTCCAGCAGAAGTTGTGCCAGTAGCAGACGGCCGGGCGCAGGTGCTCGGCCAGCGTCTTGCCCAGGACGACGCGGTTGGCGTCGTACCAGCGGTAGGCCAGCGGGTTGGTGGAGGAGGGGCCTTCGTACTGGACGACGGGGAGATCGGAATAGGCGGTGCTCATGGCAAGGTCCTTACTACGGGAAAGTGGGTGGTGATGGATAAGGTTAGGCGGCGGCAGGCGCAACGCCAGCCTTGAGGCGACGTTCCGCGAGTTCTTCGGACATCTTCAGCGTCGTGCGCTTGTCCAGCTTGTTGGCCAGCAGGCTGAAGAAGCAGCCGGCAAAGAGGGCGCTGACCACGAAGCTGGACATCACGCGGTAGCCCTCGATGGCATTGGGCGCCGAAGGGGCCTGCGTGTCGTAGCCGAAGAAGCCGGCCAGCATCCACAGGAAGGCGGCCGAGCCGAGGGCCAGGCCTGCCTTCAGCGAGAAGCCGATGGTGGCGAACACCATGCCGGTGAAGCGCCGGCCGGTCTGCCATTCGGAGTAGTCGGCGGCATCGGCGTACATGGCCCACATGACGGCGCAGGTCGGCGCGTAGACGATGGCGCCGAGCACGTGCAGGCCGAACATGGCCCCGGTGGCTGTGGGCGGCAGCAGGTACAGGGCGGCGGCGGTCAGCGTCGACAGGCCGAAGCAGACGGCGGCCACGTTGCGTTTGCCGAAGCGTGCGGACAGCCCGGTGGACAGCATGATGACGATGATGGTCGTCGCCGTGCCAGCCATGTTGATGAGGCTGTTGAACACGTCGGCCACGTTGGACTGCGCCAGGCTGTCACGCGTGCCATGCACGATGTAGCCGAGGCTGTCGGCCAGGCTGCCGGTGCCGGCCGCGTCGGGTGTCGTCAGGCCCAGGGCGGCGACGAAGTCGAACATCGCCGCCTTGTCGACGTAGTGGTGGTAGTAGTTGTAGTGGGCACCACCGCGCAGGGCCAGCAGACCGAAGTGGAAGACCGTGTAGGCGATGAGCGCCACCCAGGGGCCGTTCTTCAGCAGGTCGGTGAAGTCCTGCTTGGGCGAGCTGTGGGTCTCGGCGATGGGCTTGACGCGCTCCTTGGTGGTGAAGAAGGTGACGAGGAAGAGCACCAGGCAGGCGACCGCCCAGATCGTCATCGTGACCTGCCAGCCGTGGGCGCGGTCGGCGCCTTGGGCGAACTTGGCGACCAGCGGCAGCGTGAAGCCGCCGACGATGAACTGCGCGGCGTTGACCGACACGAAGCGGTAGGAGTTCAGCTTGGTCCGCTCGTTCAGGTCCGACGTCATGACCCCACCCAGCGCGGAGTAGGGCATGTTGTTCATCGAGTACAGCGTCATCAGCAGCGTGTTCGTGATGCCGGCGTAGGCCACCACCATGCCGGTGCTCCAGCCCCAGGCGGGGTCAGGGGACGTGTAGGCCAGGATCATGACGACGCACCAGGGCACCGAGGTCCACAGCACCCAGGGGCGGAACTTGCCCCAGCGCGTGTTGGTGCGGTCGGCCAGCACGCCCATGATGGGGTCGAAGATGGCGTCCCACAGGCGTGGCCACAGCAGGATGGCTGCAGCGGTGTTGGCACTGAGGCCAAACACGTCCGTGTAGAAGTTCAGCTGGAACAGGATCATGGACATGAAGACCAGGTTCGCTGCGGCGTCACCGCAGCTGTACCCGGCCTTTTCCATGAAGGAAAGGCGCTGGTGGCTCATTTGTCTCCTCTGATGTTTTTGGAGGTCGTCGTCGCCCGTTCAGGGTCTCGTTGGAATCAGGACTTGGCTTCGTAGGAGAGGTAGTCGAAGTCAGCCACGGTGCGGGTGCCGGCCAGGTCCTGGCAGGCGATGCCGATGAAGTTGCCGGTGAAGCCGAAGTTGTTGGCAAAGCCATTGACGAAACGGGTCGCGAATTCGTCGCTCAGCATGGCCGCGTCCAGCGCCGGGCCGATGGGCTGCCAGTCCTGGCCATCCTGCCTGAAGGAGAACTGGTAGGTGTCGTGGCTGAACTCAACCGCCAGGTCCACCGGCCCGGCAGCCAGCGGCACGGGCGTGGCGGGGCCGCTGATGGCGCCGTCGCGGTTGACGGTCAGGTAGACGACGCGCTGGTTGCTGTCCGGGTCACGCGTGACGTGCAGGTAGGCGTGATTGCGGGTGTTGTAGTAGGCGGTGAGGCCGGCCATCTGGTGGAAGCTGGCGGGCTCGAACTCGACGCGGGTTTCGACGCGGCAGTTGAAGTGCTGCTGGCGGCGCGTGACCAGGCTCTGGTCGAACAGGCTCATCAGCGACTCGCGCCCGGTCAGGCGCAGGTGGCCGGGGCGGGCGGTGAGCGAGGCCCAGCTTTCGTCGAAGGGCTTGCGCAGCGAGTTCAGGTGGCCGTTGAAGACCGTGCTGTCGAAGTCGTCACGCGCGGGCTCTGCGGGGAAGGGGTGCGGCGGCAGGTCCGGCAGCGCGATGTTGAGACTGGGCTGCTGGCCACCGACGACTTCGGGCCAGTCGTCGTCGCGCCAGTGCAGGCGCTGCAGCGCCGTCTCGCGGCCCAGCGGGCAGTGCAGGCCGGCGTAGCCGTCCTCGGGCTTGTTGTTGGCGGCGTTGGGGCCGGTCCATTCCAGCGGGCGGCCGCAGAGGTGGGCCATGAACCATTCGCCGTTGCCCGTCTCGACCCAGCTGGCGTGGCCGCTGCGCTGCAGGCCGTCGGTGGGCTTTTGCCAGGCCGTCAGCAGCGGGTTGCCGGGCAGCGTCTCGTAGGGGCCATCGAGCTTGCGCGAGCGGGCCAGTGTGACGGCGTGTTCGTAGAAGGTGCCGCCCTCGGCCGTCAGCAGGTAGTACCAGCCGTTGCGGCGGTAGATGTGCGGGCCTTCGACCACGCCCAGCTCGGTGCCGGCGTAAATGTTCTTGATGGGGCCGACGAGCTTCTTCGCCTCGTGGTCGTACTCCTGCAGCAGGATGCCGTTGAAGTGGTTCTTGCCCGGCCAGTGGATCCACTGCTGGTTGACCAGCCAATGCTTTCCGTCGGCGTCGTGGAACAGGCTGGGGTCGAAGCCCGAGCTGTTCAGGTAGATGGGCTCGCTCCACGGGCCGTCGATGCTGGGTGCCGTGATGAGGTAGTTGTGCGTGTCCTTGAACGCGCCGATGGTGGAGCGCACGTCGGTGTAGATGAGCCAGAACTGGCCGTGCGACCAGGTCAGGCAGGGCGCCCAGACGCCGGCCGAGTCGGGGTGGCCGTTCAGGTCCAGCTGGCTGGTGCGCGTGACCGCATAGCTGTGGTGGCGCCAGTTCACCAGGTCTTTTGAATGGTGGATGCGCACGCCCGGCCACCACTCGAAGGTGGAGGTGGCGATGTAGTAGTCGTCACCGCCTTCACCAGGAACGCGGCAGATGGACGGGTCGGCATGGAAGCCCGGCAGGATGGGATTGGCAATCATCTTCAAAGGAGGCGTTCAGGCGAGGGTTGAAGCAGCAGGCCCGGCGCGGCATGCGGCCGGCCGGCGTGAAGGAGGAGGGCGCCGGCTATACCCAAGCCGCCGGCAGCGGTCAGGGCCTGGGCGGCGCCAGAGAATTTGTCGGCTGCAACGCGAGCGTGAGCAGCGGGCAGCGGTTGCGGGACAGGGCTCCACCACCACTGGCGGCCCACGGCCGCGCCCGCTCCACCCGCCATCACGCGCTCCGCCCGAGGGCGCTGGTAGCGCTAGCGGGAGCGGTCCGGGTATTCCCCTGTCGCGATGGCGACATCAGGGTGATTCCGGGTGCGGGTTGTTTCAAGGCTTTGGCTCCTGCGAGGTGGCTGGCTAGCTGCGTGATTGTGCCGGCTTGCGGGAACGAAATGTAGCGCTACCATTTGCATTCGCGCAAGCCGGGATTGCGTGGAAGAAGCACGCTGAATGGCGGGAGACAAGATGACGACAAGTTTCAAACGGCTGGCCCTGGCCTTGTTGCTGGCGCTGCTGCCGGCCTGGGCGGTGGCCGAGGATGGGTATGAGCTGTGGCTGCGTTACCGGCCGCTGGCCGGCCAGGCCAAGGCGCAGGCCGGCGTGGGCACCATCGTGTTGGCGGCGCCCGCCTCATCGACGACCCAGGCCGCCGTGGCCGAACTGCAGCGCGGCGTGAAAGGGCTGACGGGACGTGAGCCCACGCTCACCTCGCACATCAAGCCCGGCGCGCTGTTGCTGGTCACGCGCGCCCAGGCGCCGGCTGGCCTGAGCCTGCCCTGGGACGAGCTCGGCCGCGAGGGCTATGCGCTGCGCCGGCTGACGCTGCAAGGCCAGGCCGTGACCGTCGTTGCCGCCAACAGCGACATCGGCCTGCTCTACGGCAGCTTTGCCTGGCTGCGCGCCGCCCAGACCGGCGCCGATCTGGCCGAGCTTGACCAGCGCTCATCGCCCAAGGTGGGCCTGCGCCTGCTCAACCACTGGGACAACCTGGACGGCCATGTCGAGCGCGGCTACTCCGGCGCGTCGCTGTGGGACTGGTGGAAGCTGCCCGACATCCTCGATGCGCGCTACGTCGACTACGCCCGCGCCAATGCGTCGCTGGGCATCAACGGCGCGGTGCTGAACAACGTCAATGCCAAGGCCGACTCCCTGACCGCGCCCTACCTCGCCAAGGCGGCGGCGTTGGCTCATCAGTTCCGGCCCTACGGCATCAAGGTCTACCTGTCGGCTCGCTTCTCGGCGCCGGTGGAGCTGGGCGGGCTGAAGAGGTCTGACCCGCTGGACCCGGCCGTGCGAGCCTGGTGGAGGGCCAAGGCCGACGAGATCTACAAGGTGATCCCGGACTTCGGCGGCTTCCTCGTCAAGGCCAACTCCGAGGGTCAGCCCGGCCCGCAGGACTACGGCCGCACCCATGCCGACGGCGCCAACATGCTGGCCGAGGCGCTGGCACCGCACGGTGGTGTTGTCATGTGGCGGGCCTTTGTCTACGCGCCCGACGCCAAGGACCGCGCCGCCCAGGCCTATGCAGACTTCCAGCCGCTGGACGGCCAGTTCGCCGCCAACGTCATCGTGCAGGTCAAGAACGGCCCCATCGACTTCCAGCCGCGTGAGCCCTTTCACCCGCTGTTCGGCGCCATGCCCAAGACGCCGCTGGCGCTTGAGCTGCAGATCACCAAGGAGTACCTCGGGTTCTCGACCCATCTCGTCCACCTCGGTCCGCTGTTCGAGGAGGTGTTGCGTGCGGACACGGGCCATGGCGGCACGGTCGCGCGCGTCGTCGACGGCCGTCTGCACGGCCACCAGCTCACGGCAATAGCCGGCGTGGCGAACATCGGCCAGGACCGCAACTGGAGCGGCTCGCAGTTCGATCAGGCCAACTGGTACGCCTTCGGCCGTCTGGCCTGGGACCCGGACCTGGCGTCCAGCGCCGTCGCCCGCGACTGGGTGGCGCAGACCTTCACGACCCGCCCCGCCGCGCGCGATGCCATCGTCGACGTGATGCTGACTTCGCGCGAGGCGGTCGTCGACTACATGACGCCGCTGGGCCTGCACCACCTGATGGACACCGGCCACCACTACGGCCCCGGCCCCTGGGTCAACAACCTGGAGCGCGCCGACTGGAACCCGACCTACTTCCACAAAGCGGACCGCGGCGGCATCGGCTTCGACCGCTCGCCCAGCGGCAGCAATGCCGTCGCGCAGTACGCGCCGTCAGTCGCGCGCCGCTTTGCCGACCCGCGCACCACGCCGCCGGAGCTGCTGCTGTGGTTCCACCACCTGCCCTGGGACTACGCCATGGCGTCTGGCCGCACGTTGTGGGCCGAGCTGATCGCCCGCTACGACCGCGGCGTCGCGACCGTGGACGACATGGGCCGGCGCTGGGCCGCGCTCAAGCCCGACATCGACCCCGAGCGCCACGCCGAAGTCACGGCCTACCTCGCCGTCCAGGCCCGCGAGGCGCGCTGGTGGCGCGATGCTTGCATTGCCTATTTCCAGTCGGTCTCGGGCCTGCCCTTGCCGGCGGGCACGCGGCCGCCCGCGCAGGACCTGGCGGCCTACAAGGCCTTGCGCTTCGGGTTCGCACCGGGCCGCTGAGGAAAGCGCAACCATGGGCTTGGTAGAGAATCATGGCTTCGGCCGCACAGGGCTCGCCGGCCGTCAAAGAACAATGAAGACTCGAGGTGCAGATTGAAGCCAAACGTGCGCAGTGGGCGCAGCACCAAGGTGGCGACCATCGCCGACGTGGCCAGCCTGGCCGGGGTGTCGCCGATGACCGTGTCCCGTGTCGTCAACGGGGAGCTCAATGTGCGCCCCGGCACGCGGGAGAAGGTGCAGGCGGCCATCGCCTCGCTGAACTACATGCCCAACCAGGCCGCGCGGCGCCTGGCCGGCTCGGAGCCCATCCGCATCGGCATGCTCTACATCGACCCGACGGCGGGTTACCTCAACGAGTTCCTCATCGGGCTGCTGAACAAGGCCAGCCTGCGCCATGTGCAGCTCATCGTGCAGCGCTGCGACGCCGCCCGTGACGGCGAGGAGGCCCCCGTGGCCGAGATGATCGCCAACGGCATCGACGGCCTCATCCTGCCGCCGCCCTTCTGCGATTCGCAACCCTTGCTCAAGCTGGTGGCCGAGACCGAAACGCCGGCAGTCGTCGTCTCCAGCGGTGTGCCGCCGGACGCTGTCTGCGCCGTCGGCATCGACGACTACCAGGCCGCCTACGAGATGACGCGCCACCTGCTGAACCTGGGCCACCACCGCCTGGGCTTCATCACCGGCGACCCCTACCAGAGCAGCAGCTCGCGCCGCCTGGGGGGCTTCCATGCAGCGATGACCGACGCCGGCCTCAACATCGCCGAGGAAGAGGTCGTCGCCCAGGGCATGTTCACCTACCGCTCGGGTCTGGACGCGGCCGAGTTCCTGCTGTCGCAGGAGCAGCGGCCCACGGCCATCTTCGCCAGCAACGACGACATGGCCGCCGCCACCGTCGCCATCGCTCACCGCATGGGCCTGGACGTGCCCAGCGACCTGACCGTCGTCGGCTTCGACGATGCGCCCCTGGCCACGACGATCTGGCCCGAACTCACCACCGTGCGCCAGCCCATCATGGAGATGGCCGGCGCGGCGGTGGACCTGCTGGTGCGCCACATCCGCGCGCGCCGCAACGGCGAGCCTCTGCCCTGCGAGCATGAGCTTCAGAACTTCGAGCTGGTCCGACGCCAGTCCGACGCGGCGCCCCGCCTTCGCCCGCCGATCCGCCTGGGCGCCGGCAGCTGACGCGCCACGACACCTCATTCGACGCCCGACGGCGGGCCTGACAACCTCATGCAAGAACTGACTGGACTGCGCTTCAAGCGCCTGCTGTTGACCGGCGCCGCCGGCGCCCTGGGCCGCATGCTGCGCCCGCGCATGAAGCGCTACTGCGAGACGCTGCGCGTGTCGGACCTGGCCGCCATGGACCCGGCCTGCGAGGGCGAGGAAGTCGTCATCGCGCCGCTGGAAGACGAGGCGGCGATGTACGACCTGCTTGAAGGCGTGGACGCCGTGCTGCATTTCGGCGGCGTCTCCATCGAGAAGCCGTTCAGCACCGTGCTGCCGGCCAACATCGTCGGCGCCTACAACCTCTACGAAGCCGCGCGCCGCCGGGGCACCAAGCGCATCGTCTTCGCCAGCTCCAACCACGTGACGGGCTTCTACAGCCAGGGCGAGACCATTCCCGCCCACGTCGTGCCGCGCCCGGACAGCTACTACGGCCTGTCCAAGGCCTTCGGCGAGAACCTGGCGCAGTTCTACTTCGACCGGCACGGGCTGGAGACGGTCACCATCCGCATCGGATCCTGCCTGCCCGAGCCGCTGGATCGGCGCCATCTGTCGAGCTGGATCAGCCACGACGACATGGAGCGCCTGCTCGTTGCCGCCTTGAGCGCGCCGGTCGTGGGCCACAGCATCGTCTACGGCGCCAGCGACAACCGCACGACGTGGTGGGACAACTCGCAGGGTCGCCACGTCGGCTACCGGCCCGAGGACAGCTCCGAGCCATGGCGCGCCGCGGTCGAGGCCAAGCAGCCGCACATCGACCCGAGTCGGCCCGAGGCGCGCTACCAGGGCGGCGCGTTCGTCGTGCTGGGGCCGTTCCCGTTTGCCGGGCAGGGCAGCGAATGAGCCCCCCGTTCGTGGCCGCCTCGCGCCTGCCGGACGCCGCCTTTGAAATCCTTGCGCCGGAAGGCCGCGAGCTGCGGCTGTTCTCGGCGGTCGTCGAGCAGCTCGCAACTGGCCTGCAATGGGCCGAGGGCCCGGTGTGGTTCGGTGACGGCCGCTACCTGCTGGTGTCGGACATCCCCAACGACCGCATCCCGCGCTGGGACGACACCAACGGTGCGGTCAGCGTGTTCCGCCAGCCCAGCGGCAACGCGAACGGCCATGCGCGCGACCTGCAGGGCCGGCTGATCTCATGTGAGCACCTGGGCCGGCGTGTCACGCGCACCGAGCTCGATGGCCGCATCACCGTGCTGGCCGACCGCTTCGACGGCAAGCCGCTGAACTCGCCCAACGACATCGCCTGCGCGCCCGACGGCGCGGTCTGGTTCACCGACCCCGACTTCGGCATCCACGGCGACTGGGAAGGCGCGCCTGCCACGCCCGAGCAGCCGCATGGCGTCTACCGCATCGACCCGCTCAGCGGCGAGTTGCAGTGCGTGCTGGACGACCTGGCCGGCCCTAACGGCCTGGCCTTCACGCCTGATGGCAGCCGGCTGCTGGTGGTGGAAAGCCGCGCCCAGCCCAACCGGCTGATCTGGAGCTACGCCGTCGACGGCGCGGGCCTGAGCGACAAGCGACTGCTCATCGACGCCGACGGTTTTGGCGCCCTCGACGGCATCGCCATCGACACGAAAGGCCGCGTCTGGTGCGGCTTCGGCAGCGGTGGCCAACCGGGCGCCGACGCCGCCGCGCTGGACGGCGTGCGCGTCTACAGCGCCGACGGCAAGCCGCTCGCGCACATCCACCTGCCCGAACGCTGCGCCAACCTCTGCTTCGGCGGCGCCAAGGGCAACCGCCTGTTCATGGCCAGCAGCCATTCGCTGTACGCCCTCTATGTCAACGCACGCGGGGTGATCCGTTGAGCCTTGAACCTCTCATCACGGCGCGCGACTACGGCCGCCTGCCAGACGGCCGCGCCGTCCACGAATACCGCCTCGACAACGGCCGCGGCCTGGTGCTGACGGCGCTGGACTGGGGCGGCATCGTGACCGGCCTCTGGCTGCCAGATTTTTCTGGCCGCATAGACAACGTTGTCTTGAGCCTTGCCAGCCTGGAGGCCTACCTGGCCGGTGCTGGTTCACACCTTGGGGTCATCGCGGGGCGCTATGCCAACCGCATTGCCGGGGGCAGTTTTGAACTCGACGGTCAGCGCCACGCGCTCGCCACCAACGACGGCCCCAACTGCCTGCACGGCGGCCCGGCCGGATTTGGCGCGGCGCTGTGGCGCGGCCTGCCGCAGCCGGCCGGTGTGGATGGCAGCATCAGCCTGCGGCTGGAGCGCATCAGCCCGAACGGCGAGATGGGCTTCCCCGGCACGATGCATGTTGCCGTGACCTACACGCTGGGCGCGGACATGAGCTGGCGCATTGATTACGAGGCCACCTGCGACCTGCCCACCGTCGTCAACCTGACCTCGCACGCCTACTTCAACCTGGCCGGCGCCGAGTCGGGCTCGGCGCTGGACCATCGGCTGACGCTGAACGCCAGCCGCTACACGCAGCCTGACGCCACCGGCATCCCGCTGCGGCATGTGGCCGTCGACAGCACGCCCTTCGACTTCCGCCGCGAGCGCACCATTGGCCTGGAGGTGGGCTACGACCACAACTGGCCGCTGGACCATCCGCTGGACGGTGCATTGCACCCGGCGGCTTCGCTGCATGACCCGGCCACCGGCCGCCGCATGGACATCCTGACCACCGAGCCGGCGATCCAGTTCTACGCCGGCACCTGGCTCGACGGCTCGCTCATCAGCCCCGGCGGTCGGCCCTTCACGCGTGGCGCCGGTGTCTGCCTGGAGACCCAGCACAGCCCCGACTCGCCCAACCGCGCCGTCGGCCCCGACTGGCCCAGCACCGTGCTGCGGCCGGGCGAGGTGTTCCGCTCGGCGACGCTGCATCGTTTTCGGATGAGTCGCTAGACGATCAGGTAGTCGGGGTAGCGCTTCTGGATCTCGTCAACGGAGGCCAGCGTGTCCGATAGGTGGGCTCGCACGGCATGCTGCGCTGCTTCGACGTCGCTTGACGCGATGGCGTTCAGGATGGCCTCGTGCCCGTCCAGGATGGACTCCGTCTTGCCGGCAAAAGGGGAGTGCAGCAGGCGCAGGCGGTCCACATGGCCCGACATGCGCACAACCACCGACCACAGCCGCGGCAGGCCCGCAGCGACGTACATGATTCGGTGGAACTCCTTGTCGGCGGCGATGAAGCCGAGGAAGTCCTTCTCTTCGGCGAGATCGGCCTGGCGCGACAACTGTGTGCGCAGGTCGTTGATGACCGCCGCGTCATGCGTGATGGCCAGCTTGCGCGAAATCTCGATCTCGATGGAGCGGCGCAGGAAATGCGCTTCGCGGGCCGCCGGCACGTCGATGCGGCTGACCTGCGTGGTGTACTGGGCGCGGATGATGACCAGGCCTTCTTCGCTGAGCCGGATGAGCGCGTCGCGCACGGGCGTCTGGCTGACGCCGAAGCGCTGTGCAAGCTCGCCGCGATCGAGCGCGATACCGGGTGCCAGCTCCATCGAGATAATGGCAGCGCGAAGGGATTCGACAACCTGCGGTGCCGCGTGGCGGGTGGGATCCAGGGTGAAATTCATCTCGGGCATGGCCTCGATTCTTGTTACTGATGCCCTAATGCACTAGAGCGTTAATGCCTACGCGGCTTTCAAGCGGCTGCTTGCAGCGGCGGCGAGCCAGCTAAAAAAACGGCGGCTCCGCGCAGGGCGGGCCGCCGCAAGAGACAGGACGCCCACCAGCCCGGGCGTCCGACCAGAGATTCAGTGAGCAGCCATCCGCGCTCCGCGTAGATGCCTGAGCAGCGCGCCGATGCCGTAGCTCCACGGCGGGATGGCGTCGCTGCGCTGCACGGTGTTGACGAGGGCGCCAAGCGCTGGGCTGGCGATGGTGACGACATCGCCCAGGTGGTGGGTAAAGCCGGCGCCTGGCGCACCACGGTCCTGGATGGGCGAGAACATGGTGCCCAGGAACAGCATGAAGCCGTCGGGGTACTGGTGGTGCGGCCCGCAGGCATGGCGCACCAGTTCCAGCGGGTCGCGGCTGATCTCCTGCATGCGGCTCACACCTTCCAGCACGAAGCCGTCGTCCGCGCCCTCGATGCGCAGGCTCACGGTGGCCGCGCGGACGGTGTCGAGTGTGAACAGGCCGTCGAACAGGCGCACGAAGGGGCCGATGGCGCAGGAGCCGTTGTTGTCCTTGGCCTTGCCCAACAGCAGCGCGCTGCGGCCTTCGATGTCGCGCAGGTTGACGTCGTTGCCCAGCGTGGCGCCCACGACCTCGGCGCGGCCGTTCACGGCCAGCACGACCTCGGGTTCGGGGTTGTTCCACTGCGAGTCGGGGTGAAGGCCGACGGCGTCGCCGAAGCCGACGGCCGACATCGGCTGCGCCTTGGTGAAGACTTCCGCGTCAGGCCCCAGTCCCACCTCCAGATAGGGTGACCAGGCGCCGCGCGCGACGAACTCGGCCTTGAGCCGCTGCGCCGTCTCCGAGCCGGGGCGGATGCTGGCCAGGTCGGTGCCGAGTGAGGCGGTGAGCGACTGGCGCAGGTCGTGGGCACGGGCTGCGCTGCCGCCGGCCTCGGCTTCAATGACCCGCTCCAGCAGGCTCACCGCGAATGTCACGCCACAAGCCTTGATCGCCTGCAGGTCGCAGGGTGCCAACAGGCGGGGCAGGGAGAGGTCGGGCGCGGTGGCGAGCGCATTGGCCAGCACGGCCTGCACCGACCCGAGGTTCGGGCCGGGCGCGTTGCGGGCGACGTCCAGCACGTCGGGTCGGTCCAGCAGTTCGGCAAATGTCGCAGCGTGGGTGGACAGGTCGACGAGCTCGCCACCGCGAACCGCCACCAGGGCAGGGGCGCCGACGTCCGGGCGCCATGCACGGCCCACCAGGACTGCGCTGGCCGCATCGGTCGGCAGGCCCATCGGCGGGAAAGCGTTGCTGTCTTGCATTTCGATCGCTTGACGATGATCCCTCCATTGTGAGCGCTACCGATCGTCCTGCCAAGGTGTTAATGCCACTCATGCCATGACCTTGGTCCCCGCTAATACATTAGTACACACCCTTGTTGACTGGGGTGGGCGGCAAACGAAAATTGGAAATGAGCGCGCTACCAACTTGTTGGCCACCGCATCACATTCTCGCGACAGCGAGTCATAGAACCACAGAGGAGACAGACATGAACACGACCCCTTCGCGGCCGAATCGCCGCGTTCGCCCGGTCCAGTTGGCCTTGGGCACCACGCTGCTGGCGGGCCTGATCGCCCAGGCCTATGCGCAGACGGCCGCCCCCGCCCAGGACCCGGCCAAGCTCGACACCGTCGTCGTGACTGGCATCCGCGCCTCGCTGGAAAGTTCGGCCAATGCCAAGAAGAACGCGGTCGGATTCATCGATGCGATCACCGCCGAGGACATGGGCAAGTTCCCGGACAGCAACATCGCCGAGTCCATCTCCCGCATCCCGGGCGTCACGCTGACGCGCGAAATCACCGGTGAAGGCCTGCAGATCCAGATCCGCGGCCTGGGCACCAACTTCACGCGCGTCCTGCTGAACGGCGCGCCGGTCGCGTCGGCCTCGACCGGCCGCACCGACACGGGCAGCGCCAACCGCGAAGTCGACATGGACTTCATGCCGGGCGAGCTGTTCAGCCGCGTCACCGTCGTCAAGAGCCCGACCGCGTCCATGCTGGAAGGCGGCGCCGCGGGCATCGTCGACATGCGCAGCGCCCGCCCGTTCGACAAGAAGGGCTTCCGCACCGCGTTCACGGTGACCGGCACCAAGAACCAGCAGGCCGACAAATGGGGCAACCGCGGCTCCGCATTGATCAGCAACACCTGGGATAACACCTTTGGCGTGCTGGCGGGCGTGGCCTGGTCGACCAACAAGGTCAAGACCACCGGCTTCGAGTCCATCGGCTGGACCAACGCCAACCTGTCGGCCGCGCAGGGCGCCAGCCTGGGCGCGGCGCGCAACAGCACCGGCGGCGGCAACTGGACCATCCCCGGCACTGTGCCCGCCAATGCCGGCAACGGGCTGGTGACCGGCGCCGTCATCGACGAGGCCTACCTGCTGTCCAAGAACCCTGGCTTGACGATCCAGCAGATCGACAACGCCATCATTCCGCGCCTGGGCCGTGCGATGGTGGCCGAAGGCAGCCGCGACCGCCAGAACGCCATCCTGTCGCTGGAAGCGCGCCCGAACAGCTCGACGAAGTTCTTCCTGGACGCCATCTACGGCCACAAGAAGAACGAGTTCGAACGCGTCGACATGAACTGGGTCGGCCGCAACGGCTCGGCCATTCCCATCAACATGACGGTCGACAAGTCCGACTGCGCCAACGGTTGCACCGTCACCAAGGGCACCTTCGCGAACGCGCAGTACTTCATGGAGTACCGGCCCTACACCGAAGACACCAAGTTCCACAGCATCAACCCCGGCATCAACCTGAAGATCACCGACGCGATCAGCGTGGACGTGCAGGCCAACGCGACGCGCAGCGACTTCCATCGCCAGTCGCCGACGGTGCTGTTC
>Ga0187845_1001286_pt1 | contig 14431 bp, 11 predicted proteins | sample SpaLakP09_SKY_68_FD_134515 | JGI IMG/M metagenome (GOLD analysis project Ga0187845, IMG submission 134515) | Oligotrophic lake water microbial communities from Sparkling Lake, Wisconsin, USA - SP09_SKY_68 | ecosystem: Environmental > Aquatic > Freshwater > Lake | place: USA: Sparkling Lake... | reverse complement strand
TTGTCGTAGGCGACGAGGACGGCGCAGCCCTTGTAGTCGATGCCGTAGTCGGTGTTGTCGTAGCCGATGCGCTTGATGGTGTCGCGCGCGACCTGGATGTAGTCGACGTGGGCGTTCGTCGTGATCTCGCCAGCCAGCACGACGAGGCCGGTGTTGCAAAGCGTCTCGGCAGCGACGCGGCTGCGCGGGTCCTGCTCGAAGATGGCGTCCAGGATGGCGTCCGAGATCTGGTCGGCCACCTTGTCGGGGTGTCCTTCAGAGACGGATTCAGACGTGAAGAGGAAATCGTTGGCCACTTTTAAACTCCGGTTGCTGGTGGGTCGGCGTTGCCGACGCTCCGGGAGGTGCGGCGAACGCTTTAGCAGGATTTGTGAATCGCCCCGCAAGTTGTTCAATAACTCGGCGATTCGGCAATTATAAGAAACATGGGTCTGGTCTTCCGCTGCTTATCTCACCTCCCTTTGGCGCTTTTGCACGCTTTGGGGGCATTGCTGGGCTGGATCGTCTACTTTGCGTCGGGCGTCTACCGGCGTCGTTTCAAGGCCAACGTGGTGCAGGCCGGGATTGCTTGGGCTGAGGCCCGGCCCGCGATTGCAGCGGCCGGGCGCATGGCTGCCGAGCTGCCATGGCTGTGGGTGGCGACCCGCCGCAAGCCGCTGGGCAGCAAGCTGCGATGGGACGGTGGCGAGCTGATCGAGGCGGCTATTGAACAGAAGCGCGGCCTCGTCATGCTGACGCCGCACATGGGCTGCTTCGAGATCTGCGCTCAGGCCATTGCCGAGCGCTTCACCACGCCCGAGTCACCCATCACCGTGCTCTACCGGCCGGCGCGCCAGGCCAGCATGCGCGACGTGATGGCCGGTTCGCGCGAGCGGCCCGGCCTGGCCACCGCGCCGGCGACGTTGGCCGGCGTGCGGCAGATGATCCGCGCGTTGCGCAAGGGCGAGGTCATCGGCCTGCTGCCCGACCAGGTGCCGCCGGACGGCCTGGGCGTCTGGGCACCCTTCTTTGGTCGGCCGGCCTACACGATGACGCTGGCGGCCCGCCTGGTGCAGCAGACAGGTGCGGCGCTGCTGCTGATCTGGGGCGAGCGGCTGCCGGGTGGTGAGGGCTTCGTCGTGCATGTGATGCCCGCGCCCGACATCCCCAAGAGCGCCTCGAACGAAGAAGCCGCCGCGACCGTCAACGCGGCGATGGAGGCCGTGATCCGCCGCGCGCCGGGGCAGTATCTGTGGGGCTATCACCGCTACAAGGAGCCGCGCGGATTGGACATCGGTGCGGCGCCGCCGCCGGGCTGACCGGGCGCTGCTCAACCCGGCGTGTCGACGGCCTCCGGCGGCATCGTGCCGAGCACAGTGCTGCCGGGCCGCACGATCGGCGTGCCCTCGGGTGACTTCAACGGACCGGTCTGTTCGGCCGCCGCAGCGCCGACCCAGGACGACGGCTTTTCCGCTGGCTGCGGCGCCAAGAGGCCGTTGGCCAGCGCCCGCGCGACCATGGGTGTGGCGGCGCTGGTGCCGCTGAGGCGCACGACGCTGCCGCCGAGCCCGCCGCTGCACAGCAGCCCGTAGACGCCCGGGCTCTCGTCGCCCATGCCCCATGCGTCGATGCCGTCGCGGGGCGAGTAGCTCGAAGGCATGCTGTCGCTGAGGCAAGCGGCGCCGACCGTGAACAGGCGGCTCGCGCCAGCGAGATGGCTGAGCGAGGCCCGCCCATTCCAGCGCAGACCGGGGCTCAACACCTCGAATTCCGATTGCAGCACTTCGTCCAGGCTGCGGCCCGGCGTGTCGCGCTGCAGCCAGAGCGCCAGGTCGCAACCGGGCGCCTGCGCTTGGGCGGCCGTAGGCGGGCGGCTCACCTCAACCTGCCACAGCCCGGCGGCCTGCCCGGCGCGCGGCCCGGCCGTGGGTGCGAGGCTGACCAGTGCGCTGGCGCGATGGCGTCCGCCGAAATCCGGCATGCGGCGCAGGTCCAGCATCGCCTGGGGCGGGTCGTCGGTCACCGGGCCTTGCAGCCGTGGCGCCTCGCCCACCTGGGCGCTCAGCTTGCGACCGTCGGGGGCCGTCAGCGTGACGGTGAGTCCGTTCAACGCGGCAGGGTCGCTCGATGTCACCCACAGTTCCAGGAAGCTGTCGGTGGTGTCGCCGGGCACGGTGCGCCAGCCGGCGGCCGCCTGGCGGCCATCGCCTTCCAGGGTGCCGCTGGCATGCCAATGCTCCTCGGCGCCATTGCCCGCAGCCACGCAGATGCTCAGGCGCCCGCCTTCGTCCTGGATGAGCTGGTTCAGCGCCTGCTCGATCAGCGACCCGCCGTCGTGTGGCCCGGCCTGCGCGCCAAGGCTGAGATTGATGATGACGCGGCGCCCGGGGCCGGCGCGGCTCAGCACATAGTGCACGGCGTCGAGGATGAAGGCATCCAGGCCCGCCCCCGTTGTGTCGACGTCCCGCGGCTCGGGCAGTTCCACGAAGACGAGGCGGGCCGTGCAGGCCCGGTCCGGCGACGCCGGTTTGGCGCTGGCCTGGGCGGGCAGGCCCTGCGGCAGCCCGGCGGCAATGTCGAGCACATGTGTGCCATGCAGCATGTCTCGCAGCCGCTTCTGCTCGTCCAGCGGGTAGCCGAAGTCCGCGTAGGTCGCGGCTTCATTGGCCGCGCCCTCAGGGATGTCGCGGCCCGCCAGCTCCAGGCCGTAGCCGAAGTCCGCAGGCGTGTGCCAGCGCTGGGTGGTGTCCGCAGTGGGGCGCTGCCGCCACAGGCTGAGGAAGCGGCTGCGCCCGGGCGCGCCGGCCTCGCTGAACACCTGGTTCACAAAGGCGCATCCGTTGTCGATGACGCCGATGACGGGCGTGTCCTCCGGCCCTGGTTCGATGGGCTTGGCGCTTGAGGGGTTGGTCACCTCATCGAGCAGCGGCAGCGCCATGGCGAAGTCCGCGTCCAGCGCCTGCAGGGTGTCTACCGCTGCCGCTGGCACCCAGGCGGTCCAGAAGCCGATGTCGGGCCGTTGCGCGTAGTACGGCGGCACGCGCCAGCCCCGTTTGTCGGCGAGCGTCAAGGGCGCCTTGAACAGCAAGGGCAGGTAGCCGTTGGCCGGCCGCGTGGCCAGCGCGCTGTGGCCGGCCAGACGGCACGCCAGTGCCCAGGTCAGATACGGGTCGGGCGCTTGGGCGGCGGCCGCACTCATGCCTTGGCTGCCTTGCCCGCAGGCGAACGCTTTGCGGCCTTGGGCGTCTTCTTGCCCGTCTTCTTGGTCACCGCCTTGGCTGCCTTGCCGGCATTGCCCTTTGCCTGCTCAGGCCATTCGAGGCGGGCGCGCGCCCAGAGCCTTGCGTACAGGGGCAGGTCTGCCCGCGGGCCGGAGGTGGGCACGGTGCCCGGGAGGCTGGGGCCGAAGTCGCCCGGCGCTGCGGTCGTGCCATCGAAGCTGGCGCCCTGCCATGGCACGCCGCTGGATTCGTCGACGCCGCAGGCCGACAGCAAGTAGCTGCCAAGGCAGTCGCCGATGAGGCGGCCGACGTGGCAGTCGATGGGGAAGTGCACACCCGCCACGATGCGGTTCTCGGCGACGCGGTCGGCCAGGGCGCGCAGCAGGGTGCGCTGCTGCACGCTGGTGGCACACAGTGCGCCGAGTACGCGGGCAGTCACATGGGCTTCGATGGCATGCCCGGCCGGGAAGGCACCATGCTGCGGTACCTCGATCATGGGCTGGATCTGGCCGGAGAACTCGGTGGGCCGCGGCACGGCCAATGCCTGCTTGAAACGCTGGCCGACGGTGTAGGCCGCTGCCAAGGTGGCCTCCACCAGTTCCAGCGTGCGTGGATGCTTGCCGGCCTGCAGGCCGAGCACCGCGCCGAAGTAGGCATGGGGCGGCGCGATCTGCGTGAGGATCTCGGCCGCCCGGCTTGCCCGCAGCGGCGCCTGGGCCTGGATGCGGGCCAGTTCGGCCAGGAACAGCGAGCGGGGCGGCCGCCTCAGCGCGAGGAGGGTGTCGGTACCCACCTTCAGCCGGGCCCAGTCGGCTGGCGTCTGGGGCGATTCGAAGCTCAGGCTGCTCAGCACCTCGAACTGCACCAGCGCAGCGCGGACTTCGGCGCCCTGGCTGTCCAGCGACTCCGGCGAGCCCATGGCGGGCAGCCCGTCGCCTGCATCCCGCCAGCGCTGGCTGGCCTGGTTCTCGGGCGCCGCCCGGTCTGGCAGCGGCAAGGCCCCCAGCAAGGCCGCGCGCGTGGTGGCAAGGCCTTCCACAAGCATCGGGTCGCCGGAGGTGGCGGGGCCTTCCGCCCCTGCGGCACGGCCGTAGGAGCTCTCGGCGCCGTAGGAATTTGACCGGCCGTATGAGGTGCGGCGGCCGTAGGAGAACCAGGGTCCGGACATGACATGCCTCCACTGCGCGTGATGGGGTCCCGGCGGGTCGCGCACCCCCGCCGGGTTCTCAGACTTGCTCGGGCAGGCCGAGCTGACGCAAGGCCGTAGCCCAGCGCTGACCATAGGCAGCCTTGGCGCCCGGGTAGACGACATGGAAGCCGGCGACGCAATAGGTCGGGTCGACCCGCCGCAATTGCTCGATGACCCGGCGGCCCAGGCCCTCCTGCTGCTGCAGCGCGCGAGCGATGGCCAGGGTCACCAGGGTCGGCACATGCCCCGGAAAGGCGCTGACCGAGCGTTGCGCCAACACGGTGGCGGGCGCGAACTGCTCTGCGGCAAGCAGGGCATGGGCGGCGAATGAGTCGTAGTAGTAGCGCATCGGATCCAGCGGCGACAGCAGCTGCGCCATGCGGGCGGCGTCGGCAGCCTCGCGGGCACGCCCTTGATAGACCTGCACCGCCGACAGATACAGCCAGGCCAGCGACTCACTGGGGTTCTCGATGAGTGCGGCCTGCAGCCGCTCCTCGGCGGCGTTGAAGTCGCGGCTGAGATAGGCGCGCACATGGCCGTCGATGGCCAGCGCCAAGGCGCGGTCGCCCTCGCGGGCCAGGGCCCTTTCCGCCGCAGCGAGCGCGGCCTCAGTGTCCTCGCGCACCGAGGGGCTGAAGCGCTGGGCGACGCGCATCACATGCCACTTGGCAAGCCAGGCCTGCGGGTCGCTGGCCTGCGGGTGTCGCTGGCACAGGGCCTGCAGCAGCTTCTGCGCCCGCTCGAAGTCGTGCCGCGAGCGACGGTGCATCAAGGTCATCGCGCTGAACAGCAGGCGGTAGCTTTCGACCTCCGGCAGGCCGGCCATGTCGCGGTCGGCGCAGGGCTGGCCCATCAGCGCATCGGACAGGCCCTGCAACACGTCGCGGCCATAGGGGTTCTCTGTCCAGCGTGCGATGGCCACCGGGTGGCTGATGCGGCCGCGCCAGACCTCGGCGCCGCTGCCGGTATCCACGACGTGCATCTCCAGCGTCAGCGAGCGGCCGTTGAGGCTGACCGTGCCGGCCGCGACATGGCTTGCGCGGCAGTGGCTTCGCACCACTGCCGTTGACGCGCCGCGGTGGCGGAAGGCTTCGCCGGACTGGCGTGAAATAAGGCGCCAGGCCTTGTTCTGCGACAGCGCCCGCTGCACGCCGTAGTGCAGCAACTCGGCATAGACCGGGTCGCAGGCATTGCCGGGCGCGACGCGCGGCGGCAGCAGCATCAGCACCGGCATGTTCTGCTGCCAATCAGGCTTGGGCTCGGGTGCGGCGGCAGGCGCCAGGCTGTAGGCGGGCGCGCCTGAAAGCTCGGTGGCGGCGTGGATCTCGACGTCCAGCCCCGGCACGAGTTGATCGCAGGCCGACTCCGAGGCCAGCACTTCACCGGGCGCTGCCTGGCGCGCCAGGGCCTGCGCCTCCTTGCCCGCCACCGACCAAGTGCCCTGGGCAGCGTCGTACAGGCTCAGGCCCAGGCGCAGCGGTGTCTCGGCGCGGTCCGCCTGTAGCCGCAGCGCCGCCTGGGCTGCCGTTGCTACATCGTCGAACTGGAGCAAATGCCCGTCATCGATGGTTTCCAGCCGCGTCGGTGCGACGGGCCCGAGCCAGTCCGGCAGGGCAGCGCCCAGTGTCTGCGCCGGTGCCTCGACTGCCAGGCAGGCCTGGAGCGGACGGTTGAGCTCCTGCCAGAGCGCGTCCGTGTCGGTTGACGTTGCCATGCACCCAAGTTTGGGGGGATCGCGGGGCGCAGGCAAGCCCGCAAGGGCTTGCCTCGGGTGCTGCGCGGCGGCGCATCCTCAGCATTGATGTCGAAAACAGTGCAGGCACCGTGCCAAGGGCTCACATCGCGCTGCGTTCCTGGTGTTTCCCCTTGAGCCGGCAAGCTGAGCCGGCCGCCCGGCTCATCGACAAGGACGGCCGCATCGTCTGCCGACATAGAAAGAGCCCTCCCTGATAATCCGCCGCCATGAGATTGCGCTTCACCAAGATGCACGGCGCGGGCAACGACTTCGTCGTCATCGACGCCACCCACGAGCCGTTCGCGCTGACGCGTGAACAGATGCGCCTGCTCGGCGACCGGCGCTTCGGCGTCGGCTGCGATCAGATTCTGGTCATTGAGCCCAGCACGGACGCCGGCGCCGATTTCCGCTACCGCATCTTCAACAACACCGGCGACGAGGTGGAGCACTGCGGCAACGGCTCGCGCTGCTTCGTGCGCTTCGTTGTCGATGCCGGGCTGACGGACAAGCGCGAGATCCACGTCGACACGATGAACCGCCGCCTTCTGCTCAAGCTGCAGGATGACGGCCGGGTGACGGTGGACATGGGGCCGCCGGTGTTCGACCACGCGGCGCTGCCGTTCGATGCGAGCGGGCTGAAGCCGCAGCTGGAGAACGGCTTCGAGCTGTGGCCCGTCGAAGGCGTGGCGTTGGCCGTCGTGTCCATGGGCAACCCGCACGCGGTGCAGCGTGTCGACGACGTCGAGACGGCGCCGGTGCTCACGCTGGGCCCGCTGATTGAGCGGCACGCGCGGTTCGCAAAGCGCGTCAACGCCGGGTTCATGCAGGTGCTGAGCCGCGACCGCATCGCGCTGCGCGTCTACGAGCGCGATGCCGGCGAGACGCTGGCCTGCGGCACAGGCGCCTGCGCGGCCGTCGTCGCGGGCATCCGCGCCGGCTGGCTGGACGCGGTCGTGGAAGTGCAGACCCGTGGCGGCCTGCTGCGCATCGAATGGGCCGGTGGCCAATCGCCGGTCTTGATGACCGGCCCCGCTGTGAAAGTTTTTGATGGAGAGATCACGCTGTGAGTTCCAACCCGGCCGCTGACGCGGTGCAAGGCATCACCGAAACCGACATCGCCAACTACCTGGCGTCTACCCCCGGTTTCTTCGAGCGCCATTCGGCGCTGCTGGCCAGCGTGCAGTTGCAGCACCCGCATGGCGCACGCGCCGTGTCGCTGCAAGAGCGCCAGGCCGAGATGTTGCGCGACAAGATCAAGGCCCTGGAGCTGCGCGTGATCGACATGATCCGCAACGGCCAGGACAACGTGGCCATCGCCGATCGCCTGCACCGCTGGACGCTGGCCGTCATGCGCGCCGTCGGCACGCCCGAGCTGCCGGAGGTGCTGCTCAGCGAGCTGCGCCACCAGTTCATGATTCCGCAGGCCAGCCTGCGCCTGTGGGGTGTTGCGCCCGAGCACGAGGCGGCCGAGTTCGCGGCTTCGGTCAGCGCGGATGTGCGCAGCTTTGCCTCCAGCCTGAGCCAGCCCTATTGCGGCGTGAACTCGGGCTTCGAGGCGGCGCGCTGGCTGGGCCTGTCCGAGAGCGGCGGCACGGCCACCTCGCTGGCGCTGATCCTGCTGAGCCTGCCCAAGGCCAACGAGGGTAAGCCCTTCGGCCTGCTGGTGCTGGGCTCGCCCGACCCCACGCGCTACACGGCCGAGATGGGCACGGACTTCCTGAACCGCGTGGGCGAGATTGCCAGCGCGGGGTTGGCGGGCTTGCTGGCCGCATGAGAGAGCTGGCGTCGGACTTCCAGGAGTATTTGCAGCACGCCCGCGTGCAGCAACGCCTGAGTCCGCGCACGCTGCGCCTCTACAGCGACGGGCTGGAACGCCTGCAGGCCATGCTGGCCGAAGCCGCCCTCGATGCCCGCACCCTGACCATCGCCCAGGCGCGCCGCCTCGCCGCACTGCTGCACCGTGAGGGGTTGGGCCCGAAGTCCATCGCGCTGCTGTTGTCTGTCTGGCGCAGCGCCTACCGCTGGCTGGGGCTGCAGGGCCGTGTCTCGCTGAACCCTTTCGACGGCCTGCGTGCGCCGAAAGCACCCAAGCCCTTGCCCAAGGCGCTGGGCGTAGACGACGCCGTGCAACTGGCCAGCCATGTGCCCGACGACATCGCCGACTCGCGGCTCGAAGCGCGCGACCGCGCCATCGTCGAGCTGCTCTACGGCGCCGGCCTGCGTGCCGCGGAGTTGATCGGCCTGGATGCGCAGGCCAGCAGCAGCGCCGAGGGTTGGGTCGACCTGCAGTCCACCGAGGTCCACGTGCTTGGCAAGGGCGGCAAGCGCCGCAGCACGCCGCTGGGCAAGGCGGCCGCCGAGGCGCTGCAGGCCTGGCTGGCGGTGCGCGGCCAGCTCGCGGTAGCCGGCGAGATGGCGCTCTTCGTTGGCGCGCGTGGGCATCGCCTCTCTGGTTCCACGCTGCGCAGCATGCTTTCTGCCCGCGCCACGCAAGCCGGCATGCCGGCGCATGTTCACCCGCACATGCTGCGCCACAGCTTTGCGTCCCATCTGCTGCAGTCCAGCGGAGACCTGCGCGCGGTGCAGGAGCTGCTGGGCCACGCCCACATCACGACGACCCAGGTGTACACACAACTCGATCACCAGCATCTGGCTCGCATCTACGACGCGGCCCACCCGCGCGCCAAGAAATGAAAGCTCGATTCGCCACGCTGCTGGCACTGCTGCCGGCCTGGGCGCTGGCCACGCCCGACGACGTACCTTTTGCGCGCCTGAACACCGTGCGCCCCGCCGCCGTCGAGGCCAACTGGACGAGCATGAAGATGCCCGATGGTGGCCGCACCGCCTTCGCGTCGGTCAGCTACATGATGGCGCTGGACGACGACTGGGGCTTCGGCCCCGGCTTCTACGGCACGGCCAAGGGCAACTACGGCGGCATCTTCACCGTCGGTTTCACGGGCCAGCGGCGCTGGCGGCTGAGCAGCAACACGCATCTGGCGGCCAGCCTGTATGTGGGCGCGGGCGGCGGGCTGTCGAGCCAGGTCATGCGCTTCGGCGGCGGGCTGATGCTGCGCCCCGAGCTGTCGATTCGCACCGAGAACGGCCCCTGGTACACAGGCGTGGGCATCTCGCAGATCCGCTTCCCCAGCGGCAACGTGAAGAGCGGCGTGGGCCTGGCCTTCACCGTTGGCCGGTCCATGGACTTCGCCAGCTTCTCGCCCGCCGACGCCGGCAAGCCTGGGCGCTCGGGCCGGCGCACCGGGCTGGCCTTTGACGAGATCACGCTGACCGCCGGCATGGAGAAGCCACGTGGCAGCAGCCGCACGCGAGGCGGCACGCCGTATTCGGGCAAGGTCGGCAAGGCCGGCGGGGAACTGCGCCAGTACATCGCCGACGGCAGCTGGTGGGGCTTCGAGGCTTCAGGCGCGGCCAAGGGCGGCGTCGACGGCTACATGGAAGTGCTGGGCCAGATCGGCCAGGACTGGGCGCTGTTGGGCATGCCGCGTCTGCGCGTCGGCGGGCAACTGGCCGCTGGCCTGGGCGGCGGCGGCAATGTCGACACCGGCAACGGCTGGCTGCTGCGCGCCGGGCCCACGCTGCGCTGGATCACGCCCTGGGGGCCCAGCCTGCGCCTGGACGCAGGCCTCACGCATGCGCCCAGCGGCCAGTACAGTGCCCCCTATCTGCGCGCGGCGCTCAGCATGCCGCTGGACCGCACGCCCACATTGATTGGCGACGACCCCGGCGGCACGGTGCGTGTGCAGCAACTCGGCGCCAGCGTCATGCACCTGTCGCGCGTGCGCTTCAAGGACGGGCGCCAGGAGGCTGTCAGCCACCTGGCCGTCAGCATGTCGCGCGAGTTCTCGCCGCGCGTCTACGGCACGGCGCAGGCCGGCAGCGCAGCGGTGGGCAGCGCGGGCGCGTACTCGTTCGGCCTGTTCGGCCTGGGCCTGCAGAGCGACCCGCTGTGGGATGGCGACCTGCGTGTCGGCGCCGAATGGCTGGTGGGTGCCGGTGGCGGCGGTGGCATCAAGGTGGGCGGCGGCGCGGTGACGCAGGCCGAGGTCTGGGCGCAGTGGCAGCTCGCCGAGCGGCTGAGGCTGCGCGCCGGCGTCGGCCAGTTCCGTACCCTCCGAGGCAGCGACCAGTCCACGCCGCTGACGCATCTGCAACTCAGCTACGCCTTCGGCACACTGCAACGATGAAGAAAGTTGTCATCCGGCCGGGCAAGGAGCGCTCGCTCGTCAAGCGCCACCCTTGGGTGTTCGAAAGTTCTGTCGCGCGCGGCGGTGGCGACCCGGGCGAGACGGTGCGCGTGGAGTCGGCCGACGGTGCCTTCCTGTGCTGGGCGGCGTTCAGTCCGCAGTCGCAGATCCGCCTGCGCGCCTGGAGCTTTGACGAGGCCGAGCGCATCGACGCGGCCTTCTTCAGGCGGCGCATTGCAAAGGCAATCGCGATGCGCGCTCGCCTTGCCATTGCGTCCGACGCCTGGCGACTGGTTCACGGCGAAGCCGATGGCCTGCCCGGGCTCATCGTCGACCGCTACGGCGACACGCTGGTGGCGCAGTTCGGCAGCGCGGGTGCCGAGCGCTGGAAGACGCAGATCGCCGACGCGCTGCTGGCCGAGACCGGCCTTGCGCGGCTCTACGAGCGCTCGGACGCCCAGGCGCGCGAGTGGGAGGGCCTGCCCGTGCAGACCGGCTGGCTGCGGGGTGACGGCACGACTGCACTGACCATCCGCGAGCACGACTGGCAGCTGACGCTGGATGTGGCCGAGGGTCACAAAACCGGCTACTACCTGGACCAGCGCGACAGCCGCCGCCGCTTTGCCGATGCGGTGAAGCAGTACGGCGTGACGAGCGTACTCAACTGCTTCAGCTACACCGGCGGCTTCTCGGTCGCGGCGCTGGCGGGCGGCGCGAGCAGGGTAGTCAGCGTCGATTCATCCGGCCCGGCGCTGGAGCGCGCCAAGGCGCATGTGGCGCTGAACGGCTTCGACGCCAGCCGCCACGAGGTCTGGGATGCGGACGTGAACGCCACGCTGCGACGCTGCCTGGCAGAGGGCCGGCGCTTCGATGCCATCGTGCTCGACCCGCCGAAGTTCGCCCCCACCGTGGCCCACGCCGAACGCGCCGCGCGGGCCTACAAGGACATCAACCGTCTGGCCTTCATGTCGCTGAACGAGGGCGGGCTGCTTTACACCTTCTCGTGCTCGGGCGGCATCGCGCCCGACCTCTTCCACAAGATCGTCGCCGGCGCGGGCCTGGACGCAGGTGTGGATGGCTACATCGTCGAGCGCCTGTCTGCCGCGGCCGACCACCCGCAGACCGTGTGCTTCCCCGAAGGCGACTACCTCAAGGGCCTGGGGCTGCTGAGGCGCTGACGCGCCCTGCGTTCAACTGCGACGGCGGCGCGCCCAGCCCAGCACGGTCAGGCCGCTCAGCAGCAGCGCGTAGCTTGCTGGCTCGGGCACGGCGGTGGCCAGATTCCAGCCGATGGCATCCATGGCGAGCAGGTCCGCGCTCGATGCGTCATAGGACGCGCCGAAGGACACCGTGGGGCGCATCAGCGCGGCCACATTGCCGCCGAAGTGGCTGGCCTGGTTGCCGTCGCCGTGGTAGTCGCCCGTCGAGAAGGTCTCGATGGCGGTGACGCCACCGTCCACCGAGAAATAGGGCTTGGGCGCTGCGGCACTGATGACTGACACGTTCAGCGTGCCGGCGGCCGAGTAGCGGAACAAGTCCAGCGTGGAATACCAGCTTCTGTTCTCGAAGCCAGCCTGCGTGCCGCACTGGGCGGCGTTGTCCAGGCAGTAGTCGATGTTGTCCACGCCCGAGACAAAGCCCAACGCGTGGCCCAACTCGTGCTCGGCCACGGTGATGAAGTCGATCTGGTTGCCCGGCACCTGGCCGTTGACGCGGCTATAGGCGAACCGGCTGTCGAAGCCGGTGGAGAACTGGATGGTCGCGTCCGGGCTGCTGGCGTCCGTGGCGGTGTTGGTGTAGCCCAGGGCCTTGGCGTTGGCCGTGGTCAACACCAACTGCCGGTTGTTCGTCGAACCGTCGTTGTCCAGGCGCGTCGTCTGGTTGGGCTGCGTGGCGATGAAGCTCAGGGACGACCCTGCCTGCAGGTGGCTGACGGCGCTGAAGTCGGTGGCCGAAGTCCTGTCTGCCGTCAGCAGGCTGCGCACCTGGCTGTAGCTGATGCTGGATTCGGCCGTGGTTGCCGAGCCGAGGATGTTGCTGCCCAGGTCGGCGAAGCCGATGCGCACGTAGACCGTGACGTTGTCGGTGAGCTTGCTCTCCCAATAGCTGGCAGCCGTCTCGAAGGCCGCCAGTTGGTCGGCGCGCAGGACACCGGCCTGTGTGAACACGATGTCGAGGGCCTGGGCGGCGGGCGCCAGCCCGGCGAGGCCAAGGGCCAGGGCGAGGGCGGCGGGACGGCAGAAGGGGCGGGCGGGCATCGTGGAACTCCGAGCGGAAAACGGCAGCCGGGATTCTGGTCGGCTTGAATGACGCCCGCCGCTCCGAGGCCCCGCAAACTAGGGGGGTGACAGTCGAATGCGGGGGTCGAACTTGGCCCGCTTCACGCTGAAGAAGGCCTTGATGTTGCGCACATTGGCGTCCTGGGTCAGCAAGCGTTGCGTGAGGGCGTGATAGGCCGGCATGTCGGCCACTTGCACGATGAGCACGAAGTCAGGCCCGGGCGACACGCGCCAGCACTGCTGCACGGCGGCCTCCTGCACGGCGCGCGCTTCGAAGGCGTCCAGGTGCTCCGCGCCCTGGCGGTCCAGTGTGATCTCCAGGATGACGGACAGGCCGGCGCCGAGCTTGTCGGCCGACAGCAGCGCCACGCGGCGCTCGACGATGCCGGCATCCACCAGTCGCTTCACGCGGCGCAGGCAGGTGGCCGGCGACACGGCCACAAGGGCGGCCAGGTCCTGGTTGCTCAGGGAGGCGTCGGTCTGCAGCGCGTCGAGCAGGCGAAGGTCGATGGCGTCGAATTCAATCATTTGTACGCATTCTGTGAATGAAAATTTCAATCCAAATGTTTGAAGAAATATTCATTCATAAGAAGTGAAATTTTGCATGCATTTGCCGCTTTGGCTTGCCTAGCATGCGTGCCATCCCTAGATCGGAGACACCTTCATGTGCGGCATCGTCGGCGCAGTCAGTCAGCGCAACATCGTTCCCATCCTTGTCGAAGGCCTGAAGCGCCTCGAATACCGCGGCTATGACTCCTGCGGCGTGGCCGTGCACCAGGATGGCGGCCTGCGCCGCGCCCGCAGCACGTCGCGCGTGGCCGAGCTGCAGCACCAGGCGGACCAGGACGGCATTTCCGCCGGCACCGGCATCGCCCACACCCGCTGGGCCACGCACGGCGCGCCGGCCGTGCACAACGCCCACCCGCATTTCTCGGTGGGCCCCAACGCCAATGGCGACAGCATTGGTCAGTCCGTGGGTCGGGTGGCGCTGGTCCACAACGGCATCATCGAGAACCACGACGAACTGCGCGCCGAGCTGAAGGCCCGTGGCTACCAGTTCCACAGCCAGACAGACACCGAGGTCATCGCCCACCTCATCGACCATCTCTACAGCGGCGACCTGCTCGACGCCGTGCAGCAGGCCCTGCCGCGCCTGAAGGGCGCCTACGCCGTGGCCGTGTTCTGCCGTGACGAGCCGCACCGCGTCGTCGCCGCCCGCGAGGGCCCGCCGCTGGTGCTGGGCGTGGGCGAGGGCGAGAACTTCGTCGCCTCCGATGCCATGGCTCTGGCCGGCGTGACCAACCAGATCGTCTACCTGGAAGAGGGCGATGTCGTCGACCTGCAGCTGGGCCGCTACTGGCTCAGTCAGCTCGACGCCACGACGGGCCGCTACCGGTCCGTCGAGCGCGAGGTCAAGACCGTGCACGCCCACAGCGGCGCCGCCGAGCTGGGCCCCTACCGCCACTACATGCAGAAGGAAATCTTCGAGCAGCCCACGGCCATCGCCAACACGCTCGAAGCCATCACCAGCATCAGCCCCGAGCTGTTCGGCGACGGCGCCTTCAACGTCTTCAAGCAGGTCGACCGCGTGCTGATCCTGGCCTGCGGCACCAGCTTCTACAGCGGCAGCACCGCGCGCTACTGGCTCGAAAGCATCGCCGGCATCCCAACCTCGGTGGAAGTGGCCAGCGAGTACCGCTACCGCGACAGCGTGCCGCACCCGAACACGCTGGTGGTGACGATCAGCCAGAGCGGCGAGACCGCCGACACGCTGGCTGCGCTGAAGCACGCACGAAGCCTGGGCATGAAGCACACGCTGACGA
>Ga0187845_1001283_pt1 | contig 14445 bp, 8 predicted proteins | sample SpaLakP09_SKY_68_FD_134515 | JGI IMG/M metagenome (GOLD analysis project Ga0187845, IMG submission 134515) | Oligotrophic lake water microbial communities from Sparkling Lake, Wisconsin, USA - SP09_SKY_68 | ecosystem: Environmental > Aquatic > Freshwater > Lake | place: USA: Sparkling Lake... | reverse complement strand
TCGGTAGTGTCATCGCAACTCAAACGACCTTCGGTGGTAGCACTGCAGCCACCTACTACACTGGCAAGTCGGCTCTGGACCAATCGCTGAATCTGACCCTTCTGCTGGCCAAGTCGTCGGTGACCAACTCGTACCTGACCAACTCCGCTCTGGCTGCTGCCACTGACTGGGTGTTCTCGCTGCCGACCCGCCGCTACCACACCGCTTATGCTTACGCATACGCTGGTGCAACTGGTAACGGTCAGGTTTACACCGACTACACCAGCGCATCGACGATCACCAACGCTGGTGCTCAGCTGTCCGCTTATCGTTTCTTCAGCCCGTCGAACACCACCGTGTCCTCGACCAACGGTCTGCAGATCTGCACGAAGCTGGCTTCTGGCGTGACCTCGTTCAGTCGTGAAGAGCAAGTGGCTGCTGTGTCCAACCCTGGCTTCGTGGTGTCTCCTGGCACCGTGGCTGCTTCGGCAACCCTGAGCCTGTGCGGTGAGACCTCGGTCCTGTCGTTCGGCAAGGCTTCGTCGGTTCTGGGCGCTTCGGTGGCCAACACCATCTACCCGGCTGCTAGCCTGCCGGCTACCGATGGTTGGGCAACCTTCGGCACCAACTCTGGTGCTACCAACGTGGTTGGCACTCTGCCTATCATCGGCTTCGCCGCTCAAAAGGCTGTGAACAGCGCCGTGTCGGCTGGTGTGTCGGGCAACTTCGGCCTGACCTACACCCACCGTTAATCACGGGCCGGTTCGCCGGTTCTGCTCGGCCCCTTGGGGCCGGCAAAATACAAAGGCGGAGACCCAGGTCTCCGCCTTTTTTTTGGGGTTCTGGTGCACTGCTTGTTGAACTTCGTTCACCTGATGTGCTCAATACAGCCCTACCTTATTTGTTTCGATCAAGTACCTCATGCTGTTCCAACTCAAGTCTCCCTGGATTGTTTCTTTGGCCGCCTCCTGCATGATGCTGACTGCGGCAGTCCCTGTCATGGCCCAAGAGGCCAGCCAGCCTGAGGTGCTGCTGACGGCGCCCGGCATTGAAGTGACCACCCTGGATGTTCTTGCTGAGATGCAGCGAGTGCCTGCTGAGCAGCGCCAGAGCTTGTTGGTCAAGCCCGAGACGGTGGGCCAGATCGTTCAGAATATCTTTTTGCGGCGAGCACTCACTCAAGAGGCAGACAAGCAAGGTATCGGCCAAGAGCCCATTCTGAAGCGCCTGACCCTGTTGAACCGCGAGCGCTTGATGACCGACGCCATGTTGGAACACCTGGACAAGAAAAACGAGATTTCACAAGCTGACGCCGAGAAGCTGGCCGCCACCGAATACAAGGTGAGCCCCAAGAATTTCATGTCGACTGAAGAAGTGGAAGTCAGTCATATTCTGATTCGTCTTGGTGACGACAAAGATGCAGCCAAGGCCAAGGCTGAAGCCATTTTGAACGACCTGAAAAATGGGGCCGATTTCGCCACGGTGGCCAAAGAGAAATCCGAAGACCCAGGCAGTGGCGCCAAAGGTGGTGATCTGGGCCGTTTTGGTCGCGGTCGTATGGTCAAACCATTTGAAGATGCTGCCTTCGCTTTGAAAAAGCCGGGTGAGTTGTCTGGTTTGGTGGAGTCGCAATTCGGCTACCACATCCTCAAACTCAAAGCCCACGACATGCCCCATGTGCGGCCCTTTGCGGAAGTCAAAGACGAATTGGTCAAAAGTCTGCAGCAAAAAGCAATTGTCGATGGACGTAAACTCGAGGCCGAACGTCTGAATAATCAAGCAAGCATTCAAGGCGATGCCCTGAAGCGTTTTGTGGATGCCCAAAAGCCAGCCGAAGAAGCCAAGCCTGCTGAAGCAGCGCCTGCACCAGCACCAGCGGCTGACGCCGCCAAGAAGTAAATCGATCAGCCCCTTGGAGGGCAGATCAGCCGGCCTGTTTGAATGCTGGCTCCATCCAACCCGAGTCGCCTCCCGAGGCTGCTCGGGTTTTGTTCCCCCTAAATCCCAAAGGAGCGGGCGTGCAGGCCCTCAAAGAAGAAACCCGCCAACTTTGGCGCAACCGCTCGTTGCTGTGGACCCTGGTTCGCCGCGAGATTGCAGCCCGCCATGCGGGCACGGCTGCGGGTGCACTTTGGTCGTATATCCAACCCCTGTTGACGGTCGCGGTGTATTACCTGGTGTTTGATATCGTGTTTGCCATGCGCCTGGGCGAGCAGGCCCCGGTGCGGGCGGTGGGTACTTTCTTGATCGTGGGCTCTCTGCCCTGGATGGCATTTTGCGAATTCATCAACCGCGGCATGACCAGTCTGGTCGATGCTGGGGGGCTGTTGCAGAAAAACGCCTTGCCTCCCGTGTTGTTTCCTGTCCGCTCGGTATTGGCCAGCTCCGTGGTTTTTGGGCCGCTCATTTTGGCTCTGGTGCCCTTGTATGGCGCACACCACCAATATCAAGCCGCTTTATTGGCATTGCCCTTGCTGATGCTGTTGCAAACCCTGCTGGCCTTGTTCATGGCCTATTTGCTCGCGATTTTTGCCGCCGCTTTGCGAGACACAGTTCAGGTCGTGGGCTTTTTGCTTTCGTTGGGGGTGTTCATCTCGCCCATTTTGTTCCCTTTGTCGCAGTTCCCCGAAAACTGGCGCTGGGCTTTGTGGATCAACCCCATCACCCCCTTTGTTCTGGCCTATCAGAGCGTATTTTTGACCGGCCAATGGCCGCCCATGGCCCATTGGGGCGTGATGCTGCTATGGGTTCTAGGTTGTGGCGCCTTGTTGTCTTTGGTGCTGGGCCGCAGCCGTGACCATCTGGTGGATTGGTTGTGATGAGCGATACTCAAAACGCTGAAAAGCCCGTGCTGCATGTGCAGCAACTCAGCAAAGAATACCGTTTGTACGATTCTCCCGGTGCGCGTCTTCGCTCGCTGCTGTGGGGGGGGGGCGGCTATCGAACCCAGCGCGTGCTCAATGATGTGAGCTTTGAGCTCTACCGAGGCCAATGCCTGGGCGTGGTGGGCAACAACGGTGCGGGGAAAAGTTCGTTGCTCAAATTGGTTGCCGGCACGCTTCAGCCCACTCGCGGAGTGTTGGAGCGCCGTGGCCGCGTCACTGCCATCCTGGAGTTGGGTGCGGGCTTTCACCCTGATTTCACCGGGCGCGATAACCTGTTTTTTGGTGGCCGCTTGATTGGCCTGTCTGATGCCGAAATTCAGCAACTGGCTCCCAGCATCATTGAGTTTTCTGAATTGGGCGACGCCATCGACCGCCCAGTCAAATCGTATTCGTCAGGCATGGTGGTGCGCCTGGCCTTTGCCCTCGTCACTGCGATTGAGCCCGATGTGCTGATCATTGACGAAGCACTGGCCGTGGGTGACCAGCACTTTCAAAAAAAATGCATCGAGCGCATAGATGCCTTTCGCAAGAATGGCTGCACTATCTTGTTTTGCTCACACAGCATGTACCACGTGCGCAGCATCTGCAATCGCGCGATCTGGCTTGAGGGCGGTCAGGTGCGTGCCTTCGGGGAAACCGAGGCCGTGCTGAGTGCCTATGAGGCTGAACTGCCGCCCACCGTCACTCAAACGGCGCGGGGCAGCGAAGTCGTGCCCGTGGCCCAGCAGATGGCGGCCACCCATGCCGCAGAGCCCCTTCCATCGGACAGCGCCGACCTGCCCGCCTTGATCGAAGGCACGCGCGCGCGAATTCTTCAACTGGAGCTCGGTGGCGTGGGTGAGGGGGATCCGCCATTGCTGATCCAGCAAGATCTGCTGGTCACGGTCACCGTGCGGGTGGCCGATGATGAGCAGCCACAGATCGGCATCATGCTGGAGCAGGCCAAGGGGGCGGGCATCACGGTGGTGGCGACCCACACCGACGGCATACCCCCACGATCGCTTGGCAATGGCTGCTGGCAGGTTCGACTGCGCTTCACAGACCTGCCGCTGTATTCAGGCGAATACGTGGTCAGCGCCTATTTGTTTGATCATGCGGGGCTGGTGGTGTACGACGAATGGCTGCATCACGCGTATTTTCGGGTGGTTTACGCCAGCAAACTGCCCGGGTTGGTGCGCCTGCCTCACCGTTGGGAGTAAAGCCAGCCATGGAAGCACGATGGCACCAATACCGCCATTGGTGGCGCGTGCAGTTGCGCGATGCCCTGGAGTTGTTCTGCATTCCCGCTCTGGCCATTGTCTTGCCATGGCCCTTGTGCTTTCGTTTGTTTCGCTGGATAGCCGGGTTCGGGCTCCTGTACCGCATACCAGTGCGCCGTGGCTTGGAACAAGCGCAACAGCGGGGATGGCTGCCGCCAGGCGAACAGGCCCGCTGGGCGCGTGAGCTTCGCTTGGTGCGCCTGGTGGACCATGCCGATTTCTACCTGTGTGCCACACGTGGGGCGGCCTGGCTGCGCCGTCACGTGACGGTGGACGGCGCCTGGCCCCCACCTGGGCAGGCCGGTTTGCTATGCACTTTTCACTGGGGCGCCGGCATGTGGGCATTGCGCCATGCCCGTGCCCAGGGGCTGCAACCTCACATGATGTTGGCGCGCTTCAACCCAGACCACTTTGCAGATCACCCAGTGCTGTTGCGTTACGCGCGGGCCCGAACGGCCGGCGTGGCCCATGAGGGGGGTCATGCCACCATCGATCCACTGCACTCCAAAGAGCCCATTCAGGCGACCTTGGCCGCGGCCGAACAGATCATGGCGGTGATGGATGTGCCCTCCGATTCCGTGCGCTCGACTCGGGTGGTCGAGTTTTTGGACCAAGCCATTGCCATGCCCAGTGGCTTGCTGCGCGTGGCGGCCGAACAGCGTGTGCCTGTGACTGTGTTCAGCATGGGCATCGACTTGAACACCGGACACAGGCATTTGCGTATTCGCAGCCTGGAGCCTACGAGTGACTTGCCGGCTTTGATGACAGACGTCTTTCAGCACATGGACAGCTTGGTGCGGAAGTCTCCCACCCTGTGGCATTTTTGGGGCGAGGCCGAGCGCATCTTTGCCAAGGTATCCGTCCCGACACAGGTTTAAATCGGTTGGGCACCGCCTTGTCCATTCGGCGTGTCCCCAACCCGTAAAGTGCCCTTCATTCTCTGGCTTCAGTGAGTTTCACCGTCGATGTCTTCACCCGCAAAAAACGTTGGCACGCTGGCCCCCGCCAGCCGTAGCCTGGGCCTGGATTGCCTGCGCAGCCTGGGCATTGTGATTGTGTTGTGCAATCACGGCCTGATCGGCTTCTTCATCAGCCAGGGTATTTTGCCTTTCAGTGGGGGAGTGGCCCAGTTGAGCGCAAGCGCCGTCATTTCAATTGAATGGCTGTTTCTGCTGAGCGGCTACTTGATTGGCGCAATGATGATCCGGAGCTTTGAATCTGGCCGTTCCTGGGTGGGCTGTGCGCGCGATTTCTGGCTGCGTCGTTGGTTTCGCACGCTGCCCAACTACTACTTGTTTTTGGCTTTGAATCTGGTCCTGGTGTCCTGGGGGTGGATGGATGGAGTCTTTGACTGGAAATTTCTTGTTTTCTCGCAAAACCTGGCATGGACCGAAACAACTCCTCATTTCTTCGGGGAGTCATGGTCTCTCGCTCTCGATGAGTGGTTTTATTTTTTCATGCCATTGCTGCTTGGGGTGGTGGCGCTGCTCGGCATCAAGAGCAATCAAAAGCGGTTCTTGCTGGTGTCGCTGTTCTTGATCCTGGGGCCCACATTGCTGCGAGCCATGCATGCGCCATCGGTCGAATTCTTTGGTTGGGACGCTGATATTCGCCGTGTCACCCTCTATCACCTCGATGCCACGGGTTGGGGCGTGCTGGCCGCTGTGATGAACAAATGGTTCAAGCCCTGGTGGCGTTCCCACGAAGGAGCCAAAGCGCTTCTCGGGGTCGGTTTGATGGGCGTGGGGATCTATGGCGTGTGTGATCTGCTGCAGCCTGTCACGCCCTTCATGGGGCGCGTCTGGAATGTAGCTGCCATTGCGTGCATGGCGATGGGCACTTTCTTTGTGATGCCGTGGTTGACGCGCTCATTCAATGCCAAGCCTCGACTGGCTGCGTTCACGGGCCGACTCAGCATGTATGCCTACTCGATTTACTTGAGCCATTTCCCCATGATGTTCGTATTCCTGCACCTGCTGAAGGAGCAGGGGAAGACCGACGCATGGACGCTTGGCGCCGCTGTGGTCGGTTGGCTGATCAGTGTGCTGTTGCTCTCCGCGTTGGTGTACCACTTGTTTGAAGGCCCGGTGGCAGATCTGCGAGACCGATTCACACGCAAGGTGGACGCATCTCCGTTTTAAGGGGGCTGGAGCGGCCGGCCAACGGCTCTGCTCACAACACCTTTCAAACCGACATCATCAGCCTATTGTTGTGGGGCCGCTGCCTGCTGCGCCAGGACTGGGCAGGTAATCGTTCTGGTAATCAAACAAGGGCGGCTGCAAGGTGTCGAACTGGCTTGATGCCAGGCCCGGCAAACTCGGAGGCTGCCCAGTGCTGAAGTGTTTTTCCATGAGCGCCTGAAAAACCCCCAGCCATCCTGCAGCATCCGTATCCCAGGCCTGAATCCATGTCCATGGCCGTCCAGCCAGGCGCGCCGGAAAAGCCCCCAGATCGGGGGCCACGATGGGCAGGCCAGCCTGCAGGCAGGCGCTGAGGGTGTAGCTGTAGGTCTCGGGCGCTTGTACGGGGAACCACACCAGATCGGGTTGAAGCCAGCTCAGCAAGGCGGCCAGTTCATCGGTCTGGTAGCGCCCATGCACACTCAGGTGGGCCCGAGGTTGGGTGCTGAGATCTCGGTAGGCGTGGCCCAGCAAATGAAAGTCAATGGCGGCTCCCTGGCGGGCCGCCAGCAAAGCGGTTTGTTCCAGCAGGTCAGCGCCTTTGAGGGGATTCAAGGCGCCAATCACCGCCACCTTGAGCCGCGCACCAGCAGGCAGCGGCTTGGGGTTGGGGTTGGGCAAGGCCTGCCCTGTGGGCAGGTCCGGGTGCGGGGCCAGGCGCAGGTCGGCTTGGGGCACAAAACTGCGCATGCGGCGAGCCGTGTCAATGCTGGGGGCCAGCACATGACGCATGCGCTGAAGGATCGTCCGGTGGTCGCGGCGCCACACCTCGATGGTCTTGTGGTCGGGGGCAGGGCGCTCTTCCAGGCAGCGGGCACATTGGCTGAGCCCCAGTTCGCCGCAGTAGCGGGCATTGGCATCCACCAAAGACACCTGAGGGCACAAGGTGTAATAGTCGTGCGCTGTGAAATCGGCCGGGACACCCAGGTCGCGGGGCAGGTTCAGCACCTCGCTGCCATGGTCCAGCAGGTGGTGGTAGTGCACCAGCACCACGCCCAGTTGTCGCAGACGGTCCCTCAGGGCCTGGGCATCGTCGGGCAATTGAAACGTTTCCAGATAGCCCTCGCGTGGGTCCACACAGCTCAGCTTCAGCACCCCCCCTTCATAAGGTCGTAGCAGCAGAAAGTCGGCTTGTTGCCGCAGTTGGACCGCGAGTTCTCGAATGTGTTGCAAGGTGCCGCCCCCGGCGTTATGGCTCACAGCGAGCACCTTGGGGCGGCCTGTGGCCTCCAGGCGCAACAGGTCGATCTGTTGGCGGGCTGGGTGGGCCGGGTCGGCATTCACAAAGCGCTGTACCTCGGCCTCATAGCCTGGGTGCAGGCGGCGCAGGGTGCGCAGGGCAGTCCGCTCGCGCTCGTTCTTGCTGTCGCCAAAGCTCACGCCGCCGCGGTGCAGCACAAAGGTGTCCAGGGCGTGCAGGTGACGCCAACCGGCGGCGCTCGCGCGGCAGCAAAAATCGTTTTCTTCGCCGTAGCCCTTGCCAAAGTGGGCTACGTCGAACAAGCCCACCGCCTGCAGGCAGTCGCGCCGGATGTACATGCAAAAACCGATGGCGGTCGGGATATCGACCGTCTGCCCCGCCAATTGCCGGGCCAGCAGTTGATCGAGCGCGGCGGTGTCCAATCCATCCGGCAACTCGTTGGGTTCACAGAACCGCGGGTAGCTGCAAATGGTGGCGTTGTTCGAAAATGGGGTCACCGAGGAGACCTGAGGGGCGCTGTAGGCAGCCCGGCGCAGGCGGTCAAGCCAGTCGTTGGCCACCTCGGTGTCGCTGTTGAGCAGCAGCACATCGTGGGCCTCGCTCAGGGCCATGCCCCGGTTCACAGTGGCTACAAACCCCAGGTTGCTGTCGTTCTCCAGCAGTGTCACTTCGGGGTGGGTGCTGGCCCATTGGCGCAACCACTCGCTGAGGGCTGGCTCGGGGCTGGCATCGTTGATCACGATCAGGCGGGTGGGGGTGTTCTGGTGGTGGGCCAGCACAGACTCCAGGCATTGCCGGGTGTCGTTCAGGCCGCGGTACACCGGCACGATGATGTCCACCGTGGGCGCCATGGGGTGAGCAACGGTAGCCGGGGCGGGAGCGGGAACTGCAACCGAAGCCCGCTGTCCAGCCAGCGCTGATACGCCGTCAGGAGCTGGGGCTGGAATGGGGCTGAGGCTGGGGCTGGGGGCGGCGGTGGGCGTAGGCGCTGCGTGCGGCACGGCCTGTGCTCCAGCAGGCGGGCTGCCTGTGCGTTGCGGCGCGAACGAGGCCAGACTCCGCCGAGCGAGCCTGATCAGTCGCCTCAGTGGATGGGCTTGGGCCGCTTGCAGGGCCTCCCGACTTTGTCGAAGGGCCTCCTGGCTTTGTTGCAGGGCTTGCAAGGTGTGTTCGTGCTCGGCTTGCAGTTGTTGCAGGCGCTCGTGCCGCGCCACTGCCTGCTCATGTTCGTGGCGCCACTCGCCTTGCATGGCGGCCAGCTGTTGCTCCAACTGCCGCGTGTGGTCCTGGTTGACCGCCCAGGCTTCGCGCAGGTGCGCCAGTTCTTGTGCGCTGGGCTGCATCCGCCTCAGGTGTTCCAACAAGGCCAGGTAGTCGGTCGAGGCCGGCCAGCCCAGACTGATCTGCAGCGTGCCGCCCATCAGTGCCTGCCAGGGCAGTTGACGGGGCAATTCCAGCCAGGGATCAACACCCTCCAGTACCGACAGTACCCCCGACTGCGCATCCATCGCCGGTGCCAGACTGATCTGGTGCAAGGCACAGTCGGCGAGCGCTGCAGGGCCTTTTTGCCGGCAATCGGCCTCCCACAGACGCTGGCCTGCCGCATCCAGCAGTTCCAGCCGATGCCAGCGCATGAAGCCGGGCCGGTCGGAGGGATCCAGCCGCAGCCCGCACAGACCCGCTTGGGTCGGCAGGGGGTAGCTCAGTGTTTGAAAGGCCTCGCCGATCACGCCGCTGAGCTGCAGCTTCTGGGCCTCTTGAAAGCCCTGGCCGAGGTCCCAGTACAGCGTGGTTCCAAAGCTGGGAGGCAACGGCTGGGGGGGCGGCAGCAGGTCCGGCGAGTGGGGGGCATCGGGCACGCAGGCGGTGATGAACTGGTAGGTCTGTGCATCGGGCAGCGTGCACAGGTAATGCGACACCGCCGTGGGCAGGAGGTCAAAGGCGAGCTCAAATTCGGTCTGGGGCACATCCCGCTGAATGCCCTCCAGCCGCATGGCGCCCCAGCCCTGTTCCGCCAAAAAGCCCAGCCAACTGCGTCGGGTGAAAAAGCGCAGGTGGGTGCGGTCCAGCAGGCCTTCTTCCCGGTACTGCAGGCGTCCACCCATCAGTTCGCCAATCAGGCCGGCATGCCCAGCATTCGGGATCGAGGCCAGCAGTTGTCCGCCCGGTTTCAGGTGGCGGCGGCATTGGGCCAGCAGGCGTTCCGGCGAGCGCAGGTGCTCCAACACATCGGCACACACGATCACGTCGTAGCGTTGTTCGCCCAGCAGGGTGACCAGATCGCACTGATCCAGGTCGGCCACCTCCACCCTCCGATACCACTGGCGGGCGGCCTCAGCCTCAGCGGGGTTGTAGGTGATGCCATCAATGTGATCCGTGCCCCGCTGCCGCAGCAATTGCCCAAGACCCCCTGCACCACAGCCCAGGTCCAGTACGCAGGCTTCTGGCGCAATCCACTGAGCCAGCAGCCCCAGTGAATTGGAGGCGTCAAGGCTGAGGTGGCGTTGGTAGACGTGGAGATTTGAGGGGGCGCTTTGCATGGGTGAATTATCTCGCCCTCTTGACGCTGTGACGGGGGCGTTGGTGAATGGGGTGTCACGCCGAATTAGAATCGCGCTTTGTCCAATCACTGGTGCAGGCCCGGGCCGCCCACTCAATTCGATCAAAGGTCATTCATGCAGGCACTGAAAGCCGTCACTCCCGAAGCATTTGCGGGCAAGTATTGGAAGCACCCGGGTAACTATCTTTACGCCGCTGGCTTGAACATCATCCCGGTGGTTGGGGCAGAATTGTCCAAAGCCGCCGCCCATTTGCCGCTGGCTTTTGTCGAATATGGCGGCCGTTGGCAATTGATGGCGGTCACCTCGTTGATCCCAGACACCAATTTGCTGGTGGGGCCACAGGGGCAATGGCTGGGTCAGTACATTCCGGCGTCCATGCGTGGCTATCCTTTTGCTCTGGCCCGTCCGCAAGGCACCGATACCCTGGTGATGTGCACCACCGAAGAAGGTGACCACATCGTGGGGGCTGATGAGGGCATGCCTTTCTTTGATGAGTCGGGTCAACCCAGCCAGCAGACCCTGCGCGCCATGAACTTCCTCGTTGATTTCAACGACAGCCGCGCGCAAACCTGGCGTGCCATCGATGCCTTGGTGGCCGCCAAACTGCTGGTGCCCTGGGAACTCACCTCCACCCACAACGGGCAGATCCAGCCGGTGGAAGGGTTGTACCGCCTGGATGATGTGCGCTTTGCCGCCCTGTCGCCCAAGGCCCTGGCCACTTTGCACGCAGAGGGCGCAGCTCTGGTGGCCTATGCCCAGTTCTTCTCTCGCGAGCAGTTGGGTCGTCTGCAGGCCGCAGAGCGCGAGCAGGCGCGTCTTCGTGGCGTCGACGCTGCGACGCAAGCCTGAGGCGCATTTGATCGACTCGATCGATTGGGTTCTGATCCCGTGGGCCAGCGACGGCATGGAGGCTGAGCGCGCATGGTGGTGCTGACCTCGATTGCTTTTTTACTGGCCGTGTTCGTCGGGGGCTGGCTGGTACTGCGCATGCCGGCAGGGGCCTACAGCCATGACAAGCCTCAGCGCTTTCATGAAGGCGAGGTCTCACGCCTTGGGGGCGTGGCGCTGGTTGTGGCGTTGGTTCTGGCCTGGCTGGTGGGGGCAGGCCTGGATGGCTGGTTGCTGCAGCTCAACCTGCACCTGCCTTTGAAAACCGTGCTGCTGGCTGCGTTGGCCCTGGTCCCTGCGATGGTGGTGGGCTTGATCGAAGACCTGACCCAGCGGGTATCGGTGCGCCGGCGCATGCTGGCCACGCTCATGAGCGGCGGCCTGGCCTGCTGGGCCCTGGGCTTGTCGATCAATCGCATGGGCATTGGGGGCCTGGATGCTTGGCTGCAGGCCTGGCCTTGGCTGGGCATCGGCCTGGCCGTCTTGGCGATCACGGGGCTGCCGCACGCCTTCAACATCATTGATGGCTACAACGGATTGGCGGGGGTGGTCGTGACCTTGATCGCGCTGGCCCTGGCGCACGTGGCGTTGCAAGTTGGCGATCGGGCCGTGGCGGCTTTGATGATGGCGCTGGTTGGCGCCACTGCGGGGTTCCTGTTCTGGAACTATCCGCGTGGGCAGTTGTTTGCGGGCGATGCAGGGGCTTACCTTTGGGGCGGGGTGATCGCACTTGGCGCCATCATGCTGGTGCAGCGCAATCCCCAGGTCTCACCCTGGTTCCCGGTGTTGCTCTTGATGTATCCAGTTTGGGAAACGCTGTTCTCGATCTACCGCAAGGCGGCACGGGGGCATTCACCGGGTCTGGCGGACGCGCTGCATTTTCATCAACTGATTTTCCGGCGCCTTGTCAAAGGGGTGTTCCACGACGGCAGGGTGCGGCATTTGTTGATCCGGAATAACCGCACGTCTCCCTATCTTTGGGGATTTTCGGCATTGACGGTGATGCCGGCGGTGCTGTTCTGGAAATCGACCCTGGCGCTGATTCTGTGTTGCGCGCTCTTCGCCGTTCTGTACGTCCTGGCTTACCTGGCCATTGTCCGCTTCAAGATTCCGCACTGGTTGAGGCATTGATGCCAAAGCCCTTGGTGCTCAGGCGCTGAAGGCCTGCGCGGACACATCAATGCCCCGCCACCCGCTGGGGCCATTCTCTCAACGCGCCATCAGGGGCTGACAGGCTCAGGTTTCAGCGCCGTGGGCGGCAGGCTTTGCAGGTGGCGTTGGTACATCTGCTCGTACAAACGCTCCAGGTTGCGGGTGAACAAGGTATTGTTGTAAAGCGGAGCCTGCGCACGGCCTGCTGCGAGCTGGTCTTTCAAGGCTTGGGCCTGACCTGGAGTCTGGGCAATGCGGATGGCCAGACGCTCGAACTCGGCTCGCTCGGTGGTTGCCAGTTCCGGCAGGCCTGCCGCACTCACCAAACTGCCGGCCACCCGGCTGGCAAAGGTCTGGCCCATGCAGGTGAGCACCGGCAGACCGGCCCACAGGGCGTCCATGGCCGTGGCATGGGCGTTGTAGGGGGCCGTATCCAGGAACAGATCGGCCAGCGCGTAACGGGCCAGGTGATCGGCCTGGCTGGGTACCCGGCCAGCAAACACCAGCCGGCTTCCCGGCACGCCGCGCAATTCGGCTTGTTCACGCAAGGTTTTTTGTACTGCCCCCCCAGCTTGCAGCCAGAGCACTGAATCGGGCACGGCCTGCAGGATGCGCATCCAGCTGTCGAAGACCACGGGAGTCAGCTTGTTGAGGTTGTTGAAGCCACAGAACACAAAGCCCGATTCTGGCAACTGCTGGCTGGCCCGGCTGGGCGCGGCGTTGACAATCCGGCGTGTGTCATTGGGCATGAACTGGTCCGGCAGGTAGGCGATCTGCTCGGTGTAGGCCGGGCGCAGTTCGTCTGGGATCACCACCGGGTCGGCAATCAGGTAGTCCATGTACGGTGCGCCCAATGTGCCCGGAAAGCCCAGGTAGTTGACCTGCACGGGGGCCGCGCGATTGGCAAAGATACCTGGGCGGCATTTTGCCGTGTAGCCTGTCAGATCGATGGCGATGTCTATGCCCAACTGCCGCGCCATATCGGCCACGTCGGCGTCGGAGGATTCGTGCACATCCAGAAAGCGATGAAAGCATTCGGTGATGCGCCGGTTCATCTGGTCGTCATGCATGGGACCCAGCGAAAAGGCATACAGCTCGAAGCGGTCTCTATCGTGCCGCGTCAGGGTTTCGAGCAGCAGCAAGGCCACGGGGTGGTCACCAAAATCTGCCGACACGTAGGCGATGCGGATTTTCTGGCGGCGCGGATCGCGTCGGGCAAACTTGGGCTTGTCCTCGTCGGTCAATGTATTGCCCTTGCCGACCTTTTCGGCCCCTTGCTTGAGCAGCATCGGGTCATTGAACACCTTGGCCAGGGTCAGGGGCTGGTTTTGAATGTGCTCTGACAGCACGGCCTGCTTCAGGTCTGCGATCAAGGCGTCCAGCCCTTGCCAGTCAGCGCTGGACAACTTGATGTCGATCAGCGAGTCGAGCAGGCCGCCTTGCTCGGGTTCCAGCTCTCGGGCCTTTTCCAGCAGGTGCAAGCCTTCGTCAAAGCGCTTGAGTTGACTCAGCATCTGGCCGGCGTAAAGGTGGGCCGGGCCGGAGGTGGGCGCCTTTTCGACAGCCTTTTGATAATGCACCAGTGCCTCTTCATGGAGGCCCTCACTGGCCAACAGGTGCCCTTGGACAAGCCTTGCCTCGATATGGGATGGGTCGGCGGCAAGGGCTCTATCGGCATACAGCCGGGCCTTGACCGGGTGCTTTTTCACGTGGTGCGCAAAGGCCAGTTTGGCCAGCCCTGCTGCATTGTCAGGCACCCTTGCCAGAAGCTTTTCGCAGTGCTCGATGGCTTCGTCATAGCGCGCGAAATCCACCGCCAACGTGGCCGCAATCAGCAGGAATTCCGTGTTGTCCGGCTGGGCTTGCAAAGCGGGCGTGATGGCCTGTTTGGCTTTTTCGTACTCGCGCAGGTGGCTGTACGACACCGCCAGCCGTGCCAGCGCCTGGGCTTGTCCGGGGGCCAGGGCCAGCACCTTGTTCAGACCCTCGATCGCTTCGGCGTGCTTCTGCACGCTTTGCTGCGCCACCGCCCTGTTGTAAATCGCTTCCGCATAGTTCGGGTTCAAGCGGATCGCCTCGGCATAGTCCTTCAAGGCCAGATCGGTCAACTTGAGGTCTTGCTGCACATTGCCCCGGTTGTTGTAGGCCTCGGCGTAGTCGGGTTTGAGCTGGATGGCCCGGGTGCAGCTTTGCAGCGCTTCCGGCAGGCGGCCCAGCAGGCGCAGCATGTTGGCGCGGTTGTTGTGGAAGGCCGGTTGTTGTGGCGCCAGGGCAATCGCCTGGTCGAGCATCTGCAGGGCCTGGGGCAGTTCACCCATCTGGGCCAGGCACACTGACAGC